>JAEEGL013400821.1_pt1 | contig 10595 bp, 9 predicted proteins | sample 9134231 | NCBI WGS metagenome assembly JAEEGL01 (sample SAMN16246548, study PRJNA631951) | gut metagenome | biome: gut microbiome; feature: rumen; material: fiber-attached | host: Bos | place: Iran: Karaj | collected 2018-10 | reverse complement strand
TTACCTGAAGATTATGACTTTGAAGGCCACCGTGAATTAGTTCCAATGCAGCCCGGAGATGTTCCTGTCACCTACGCAGACAGCAAAGCACTGGAAGATGATTACGGATTCAGACCAACGATCGGGATCAGAGAAGGATTGAGGAAGTTTGCGGAGTGGTATAAAGAATATAAATTGTAATCTTACTTATAAACTAGCAGAGCGGTATCAGATGATACCGCTCTCTACTTATTAGGCCTAATGTATTGCTCGTTATTCTAATCTTTTCCATAATTCTTCTAGGCTCATATTACGCTTAGTCTTCATAAACACTTTTTTGCCAGTAAACAAACCTGCAATTCCAATAAAGACATATCTGAACAATTGATATAACCATGCAAAAGGTCTAAAAAATGTATATTTCTGAGCTAAAGACCAATTATACATTCCCGCACGTTGCAGATACTTGAAAACGCCTTCTTTTCTGATCGAGTAATTAACACTTTCAGTTGGAGCTCTATCTTTACCCAAATTGCCCTCATCTAAAGCTCTAATCAAAAGTTGCTCTGCTACTTCTTCATCAGCAGTATTACACCAACTAATTTTATTAGGAAGGCCCAACCACTTCTTACATAAAAATGTAACCGTTATTGCAAGTTTTTCTAAGCCCGCCTCACGTGCTAAATGACAAAAATGTTCTGACCAAGCATAATCATCAAGTTCCTTATGAACAAACATCATCCAATCAATTATCTGACGAAGCCCTATGCCAGATTCCTTTAAATGTTGCATAATATGGCCTAAAAGAACTAGACCGTTCTCATAAGTTGGTAACCCGGGAAAAGAATAATTCGAAACTTTATAATTAACAGCAGAATTCAATCCTTTTAAGACAATTTGTTCTATATCTTTATAATATTGGCTACTATATTTTCTATGAAGCTCAAATAAAATTCCATTTTTCAAATAACCATTATGCCTTTCATTAAAATGGTTTAACTGATATCCATTGTCTTCAAGCAACTTTTTAGCAAATACAAAATAATCTTCAGAAACATATATATCAATATCTCCAAACATTCTCAATGAAGATGAAGGATAATAAATAGAAGCTGCTGTTCCCTTTAGAATCACAAATGGGATATTACTATTCTTAAGCAAATAAACTAAAGAATTCTGTTCATACAGCATTCTCATATAATGAGCTTTGCTCTGATTTGATATTCCAAGCCATTCATTTCTGTATTCTTCAGGAACATTAGATGAAACTAACGGAACAACGCACTGACACTTAGCTTCTTCAAGAAGCATATTCCAATTTACACCGTCAGGAATTACCAATGGCAAATCAAACAGAGAAGTTTTTAACAATCCCAACAAACAAGAATGTTCAGGTTCAAGTGTAATCAAAATTGTTGTTCCTTTCCCCCAAAATCGCTTTTCAACATTGACATAAAAACTCTATCGATTTATGAACGAAAAAATATATTCAGCACATCTTTCCGATGCTTTTCCATCACTTATAATTCCATATTTATCAAAAAAAGAACTTAACTCTTTTTTATAGGTTTCAAAAGAAAAAGATTTAATCAAATCAACGAATTCAGAGTCGTTAGTTGCACAAGCAAATGGGAGTTCATTCAGTGCAAAATTAAAATTCCTATCCGATTTATATTCTTCTATATCACTAGCATACATAAAACAAGGTTTATATGATAATGCAAAATCAAACATAACAGAAGAATAATCGGATATAAGAAAGTTTGCAGTTGCAATTAATTCCTGCATATCAGAATAATCTGAAGCATTAATAATGTATTTTGAATCAAAAGGAATATTTCCAGTTTTATCAGAAATAAGAGGGTGCAGACGAATTAAGAACACATGTTTTTTCCCAAATTTTCCATCAAAGGCATCAATAATCTTCTTATAATCAAAACTATAACAATCGGTATTTCTGTTTTGACGGAAAGTTGGAGCATACAAAATTATATCTATATCGTTATCAATACCAAAATATTTTCGAACTTTGACAATAATCTCATTATCGGGCTTAATAACAGCATCATTTCTTGGAGAACCCCACTCTTCAACAATTCCGTTATACCAAAACGAATTATGATAAATATTAGACATGAATTTGCTGTCAGAAATAATTAAATCAATCTGAGATGAATCACGTTTAGCAATTCTAACATATTCTGAAGAAAGACTTTCACAGACATCACGCTCTATTCTCTTTAATGCGAATCCATGCCAAGTCTGGATATATAATTGATTCTTTTTCTTTAACGGAAAGTAGGAGCGAGAGTTATCAATCCTAACAGCAGCAGTATTCATATAATAATAATATTTTAATGTTCCAATTCTACAAGGAATAATATATTTAGGAAGTGTGTTTATATCAACCAGGTCTTTAAGACACCAAATCAACTCAACGCTATCATTAATGTTATGAATAGCTTGAGCTATAGCTTTTGGATTATCGCCAAACCCCTTACCATAATAAGAAGTAAATATAACTCTTTTCTTAGATACCGGCATCAAAAAAGTAATAATTAAATACAGTCTCTTTTTTAATGATTTCAATATCAACCAAACACTTTTCATAATTGATCCTTATATTTTTATTTCATAAAGCTGTGAAGTTATTGATGAGCATTACCTTTTTTCAAAAGCCCTCTCAATAAATCCATAAGATATATAAATGATGAATTTTTGGAAACTAATCCAATCAGAATGTAAATAAAACCGCCTACTACAATTTGTAATACTAACAACAAAACTCTACCCGTTTCAATTTTACCAATTAAATAAACAGGAATACACATTATAAGAGCAGAAATCAAATTTGGCACGATATCACTAATTTGACTATTATACTTGTATCCTATCAGTTTCCTATTCGGAACACTATTTACAACTATTGCTATTAACGTACAAACTATTGCAGAATAAGCCATAACTTTGGGATTATTTGAAAAAATCACAAACAAAGCAATTGTAACAAAATATGATGTCTTTTTAATTATTTCCATTATAAGGAATATATCACTTCTTCCCATTGCTTTTATAGTTTCGCAATTTCCTATGTGAATCATATCAAACATACAAGCAACACAGAAAATACGAATATAAGGAGCAGCAAAGATCCACTTTTCTGTAAGTAATACATAGACAAAATTGTCAGATACTACAAAGAATCCAAGCATTATTGGAAAACAAATATATGAAGCAAGCCGTATATAAATCCTTGTATAATTTAACAACTTCTCTTTATCATCTTGGTACTTCGAAAGAACTGGAAACAGAACAGCAGAAAGAGTATTAGTAGTAGTGTTAGAAATTAAATAAGGGAAACTCCTACCTTTTGTATAAAACGAAAGATCAGTTCCACTATATTTTGCTCCGATTACAAGCGGTACTATTTCAGTATATATAGTACCTAGAATGGATGAAGCAAGTACCTTCCAGCTATAATTAAACAAAGAACGGAAGCGGGACAATGAGAAATATAGTCTCACCTTCAATCTAGAAGTAAGAACAAGAATTATCGTATCAATTATCGTATTTGACATTTGTTGAGCGACTAATGCCCAGGCACCGAACCCTTTAAGTGCCATGACAATACCTATTACAGCAGAGAAAAGTGTTCCTCCAATTGTAGCAAAGAAGAATTTCTTGAAATCAAGTTTTGAAGAAATATAAGCACACCATATAGATTTAATTGCCATAATTGGCAAAATAAGGCACATCACTCGAATTACAGGTATCAACAAAGGTTTCTTATAAATTAAGGCAATATATGGAGCACAAATAAAAAGAACTATATATAAGATAACGGAAACTGCTACACTAAAAATAAGCACTGAGGAATAATCGTCTGAATCAGAATTTCTTTTTTGTATTAATGCAGAGTTTAGTCCACCTGAAATAATAATATTTGCAAAAGCAAAAAATATCGTAACAACACTAACAACGCTGTAGTCATCCGGATCAAGAATTCTTGCAATAATAATAGAAACGATCAAAGAAATTCCTTGCGCAAGTATTCTTTCCATGAATTTCCATATAGCGCTAGAAAATGCTTTAGCTTTAATTGTGTTCATTAATTCTATACCTCTAATTACTGAAACAAAGAACTGAAGCCTTTAAGCAAATCTATGACTCTTCGTAGTATATATTTATTTTCAATCATACATAAAATTTGAATATACTGTTTATAAGGCATTTTGATTTTATTTGCTTTAAATAGCAGTATTATTTCAGGTGTAAACGTTTTATTCCAATCATATGCTATCCAAGTTTTTTTTGATTTTCTATCACACCTATCCCAAACCATATTAAAGGATGTCATTTTTCTTATTAGCAATCCTTTAAATATTTCGCATTTATCTTCATAGTTATCACATTGCCATTTATTCATATATTCCAAACATTTATCAACTAGCAAACTATCAAGTTTTTTATAATACACATCTAATTTTGTATTATCTATTGAATGCTGCATTGACGATTGATTCTGTCTATAGTAATACAATGGTTTATCCAAGTATTCTATGTTTTGAGACATATCCAAAATAGGAAATGATTGCAATCTATCTTCACTTAACGATATATATGCATAATCTAAATAGTTAGTAGAATCTTTCCTAAGTATCTCCGTTTTAACGCATTTTATAACAAGATTATTCAAGTCACCTGTCGAAAGAAACTCAAATAGTATTCTGCTTTTATTTTCATTTGTAAAAATAGTTTTGTTTCCGAATATACTTCTATCCTTTTTCTTATTATTGATATCATCTTCATAGAAGAAATACTTATTGAATACAATTAAATCAAATGCATGATCTTCTATTTCTTGGTTTAATACTTCTAAGCATCTGTTATCAAGCAAATCATCAGAATCAAGAAAAATACAATAATCACCGGATACCAAATTAATCGCATTTCTTCTTGCCATTAACAATCCTTGATTATTTTGATGAACAACATGTATATTTCTATCAGAATAAGAATCACATATTATTCCGCTTGAATCCGTTGATCCGTCGTCTATTATAATTATTTCAAAGTTTTTATAAGTTTGATCAATAACAGAATCTAAGCATTGTCTTAGATATTTTTCCGTATTGTACACAGGTATAAGAACGCTAAATCTTATATTCATTTTTCACCTTTAATTCATTGCATTAACACAAAAAGCAATCAACAATATGCAAACAGGAATGCAAATCATATAAACAATCCAATCCAACTAATGTAACCAGATAAGGATCGAAAAAACAGATTTACTACCATTAAAATATTCATAAATGCAAAAATGTAATCCTTCTTTTTAATATTTCCAGCTAGATGTAAAACAATAGCCAGCGAATAAATAGTAAGACCGATATACCCATAGTTTAGGAGTATATCAATATAATTGTTATGTGAGGACATACCAATATTATGTCCTATACTTGCCATCTCCGTAGGCGACCCCGTATACTGTTTTAACTGAGAATATTTGCTAAAACCATTTAAATATTTTTCCCATAAAACAGTCCTTGTGGTTGTAGCAGAATAGTAGTCACCAGATTCTAACGCTCTAATAATCGTATTTATTCTTTTGAAAACAGACCCAATAACTGATGAATCATTAATCTGTATATTTCCCATCAAAATCATCACAAAAACAATTATTGTCAGCGCAGAAAAAATAATCTTTAGTAATCTGGATCTTTTATCTGTAAACAAAACATATGTAAGAATAGCCAATGTTGTTCCAAAACCACTAACACTCAAAGTAATAATAGAACTAACAGAAAGTATCGCTAAAATAATATATAGTTTAAAAGTAGATAATTTAGACTTCAAAAAACGAAGAACAAACAGCATACATATATTTGATTGCAAAGCAAAATTATTAGGATCCCTTACTCCAACGAATCGGTTAGCCACCCAATAATAATGTGCTGTCGAATATCTCCATATCTGTAAGAAATTGTAGATATATACTGAAACTAAAACAATAAAAAACTGAATTGTAAAAGAGCGTCCTATCTCTTCATCATCCCTAATGAGTTTTAAAACATAAAACACCGTAAAAAACATGCATACTTGATAAGCAAAGTTTTTGATTGAAATCTCCGACTGAAGCAAAGAGAAATAGATCATCACTATAAGAACAAAATACAATTCAAATCCTATACCAGAAAATTTAATAATAAAACGTTTCTTCCTAAACGTCTCTATAATGATTCTAACAACAATAATCAGATTGCAAATATTAATGTAATCAACATTTGACCAACCCGCTACAATAGAAATATTTATATATGAATATGTAAAATATACAATATTAATCGGTACTATACATAGTATTACTTCAAAAGGAAATAATAATATACAAATAAAACTCAAAACAACATATATAAGTCCTGCAGCCCCTATTAGACCGGTGAGTGAGATTAACAAGCACAGTAGCACGGGGATTGCAACAACTAGACTAATTTTATAGTTCTTTGTTGATGTTGCTTGAATTTCCATTATATACTCCGAACGCGACTAAACATGTTAGCAGAAAATTATATTACTGAATTCTATTTTTATATTTAAACAATAGAATTACTACTCTATTTATCCCTCGTCTAATAGACTCGGAAATAAAACAATATTCATAAATCGGATTTAAGACTATTTTAAATTTCTCTGAATCAAAAGAATAATTTCTGTACACTAAATGACCTAATGTATTACGGACAAGATAATAGTATATCTGTCGGACAAAAAAGGCTTTATTATGAATACAATTTTCGTTTTTTGCTTTTCTTAAAAGCTTACACCAACCAAGAAGTTCTGTATAAGAAGGAGCAACTTTATCATTTACAAGTGAATAATGGGCTTCAAACTGATCTCTGGATAAGCTAATATTCAACCTTTTAAAAATTTCTTGGTATATCAAAAAGCTATATTCCTTTTGAACTGATGCTTTTGATGAAGATATCTGCAACTCATGAATTCTGTACATTAGCAAAACTTCTGGAAGAACTGACATTTTTCCTTTGCCTACAATTCGTGACCATAGTTCAAAGTCCTGGCTACACTTAAAATTTTCATTATACAGAATACCATTATTTATGAGAAACTCTCTGCGCATCATTACACTTGGATGGACTATACTACTACGAAAAAACAACTGTTCATTTACATCATTATATTGCGGACTAATAATCGTTTTCTTTACTTTTCCAAAAGTTCTTGCAACAGAACCAAGGACTTGAATATCATTATGCAATTCCATATATTGATATTGTTTTTCTAATCTTTGAGGCAAAGCAATATCATCAGAATCCATTCGAGCAATATACTTTCCAGTTGAGTGCTTTATAGCTTCATTAAGTGAGTATGGAAGGCCCTTATTCTCGCAATTTCTAATGATATGTATCCTTGAGTCTTTATAACTTTCTATGATTTCTACATCTTTTCCAGATGAGCCATCATCAACTATAATAAATTCAAACTCTTTTAAAGTTTGATTTAAAATACTTTCTATTGAATTTCTTAAATATTCCTCTGGTGTATTTAATGTGCTCATTATTATGCTTATATGCACCATATAAAATATTCCTCACTAAATCATTGTGATTGTTTTATAATCAATTCATTCTTCGAATATACAATTGAATTCTCAGGAATGTCTTTCATTACTAAAGCTCTGCTACCGACGGTTACATTATTACCGATAAATATAGGTCCTATAATCACTGCACCTGTATTTATAGAAACATTATCACCGATAAACGGCTGTTCAATTAACAAACCTTCCTTTGTTACTCTACTCTTATCATTGCTTCCACCAAGCGTAACACCTTGATGAATTGATAAATTTTCACCGGCGATAACAGAACAACCAATTACGACACCAACACCATGAACAATATATAATCCAGCTCCAATCGTGGCACGAAAATCGATGTCTATTCCATAGAGAATCCTAGAACGAATCTGAATTATTCTCGGGAGAAATTGAAAGTGGAGTTTCTTATGAAGCCAGTGGCTCAACCTATACCCAAGAACTGCATGAAAGCAAGGTTCAAATAACATATTAAAAACACCTTTTCCAAACGAACCTTTCGCATATCTTTTAATATCCTGAACAATTGCCATGTTTGATCACCTTTTACATTTCTTATTGTAAATACTATAAGTACAATGCCATAAGATCGTCAGCTGCGACTGTAATATCATATCCTTTTTGTTTAATAATGGTACAGCACTGATCAGACTTCTCTACCCTGTCAATAAAATGATTATATTCTTCTATAATGGCTTTAATCCAACCTTCTTCATCATTCAAAGAAATGTATTTTACAGTACCACACAGATTCGAAAGTTCAGGAACACCTTGAGATGCTATACAATGCAAACCTGAGGCTTGCGCTTCAATTAAAACAATTCCAAGACCTTCATACAATGAGGGCAACACAAAAAGATCTGACATACTATAAAACTGTTCAATAACACTTGATTCTTCAATTAAATACACGTTTTCTTCCAACGCTTCGTTAACTATCTGCTCATTTAGTGCATTTTTCATGTTTCCTTGTCCAACAAGGAAAAGCTTAAGACAAATACCATGTTTTGTTTTGAGTTTAGAAACCAAATCAATTAAATATTTTTGGTTCTTACCTTTATCTAAATGGCCTACATTAAGTAATACAAATTCATCGTCAGAAAGGTTATATCTCGCACGTAAAGAATTCCTGCATTCTGATGAATAACAGAATCGTTTTGTTTCTATAGCATTGTTTAGGATACTATAATTATAAAAGCAAAACTTACCAGCATCGTCAGAACAAGCTAAGCCCCTAGTTATCAATAGATTAAAAAAGGGTTTAAGCATCTTATGAAGAAAAGGATAATCTGTATATGTACTGTGTGTATGAGCAATTACTTTTTTTATGCCAGCAATTCTTGAAGCAAGTACATCAAAAAACATAGTGGATGAGTTTCCATGTACATGCGATACATCATAATTGCGTTTTCTAAGCAACCCTATCACTTCTTTAACGTATTGAAACGGATGCCTTTCTCTATTAGCTATAGGAATAATGATTTCCCCATTAATTGAGTTAACATACTTCTTTTCTTCATCACCAATGCCACAACACAACAAAAAATCAAAATGCACTCGATTGTGTAAAACTGATGTATAGTTCTTAACTACAGACCCTATACCAGTCTTAGTAAAGGGCGTAGTCATTATCATCAATACCCTTATCATATTTACCTATCATTATATAATTTCTTCATATTGCAGTTATCTCACAAAAGATTATTACTTTGGAAGATGAAATAAATCACCTAAAGTTTTATCAAAAGAATATGGTCTAATCTTGTCAAATCCTGCGCCATGCGAGAAAGACATTTCACCAAATACAATACGATTATTAACAACATACATATCAACTCTTACATGAGGTAACCCATTTGAGAGTTTTTTTGCGACATCTAATAATTCATCTAAGCACTCTGGTTTTTTGGGAATTTTATCAATATCTCTTAAAGGATATGACATGTATACACTCTCAATAACATTCCATGAAGTGTCAAAAACTACACCTTGGGGTCCTTTTTCCGAATATCTATCAAATGCAACCCAAATGTACTTTGGCTCGCCTTCAAAACACAGTATTTTATAGTCAATTAATCCAGTATTAGAATCATTGTTTATATATTCTTCAACTATTATGGAGGGCTGAACTTTTCCATAAAACTCCTCACCATAACAAATCAGGTATTTTTCTTTTAGCCAACCATTTATCTTCTTAATTACTTTATTTTTATCTATTTGTTTCTTATCAGAACAGAAATAGTTAAATCCCGATCCATGTGTTACCTTAATTACATATCTGTCGGGTAAATCATCAAAAGGTATGTCCTCAGCTTTATACCCCTGCCAATACAATTTCACAAGCGTTTCCGGACATCGTTCTTCAACATATTTTCTTACAGAATACTTATCTGAGCAGATTTCTCTTATTTCACTTTCCCAATACAACTTCATCCATTGAAGTTTTTCATTGAAAGTCTTAGGATTATCAAAATCTAAGGAATAACCCTGCTTTAACCAAAACATCAACTTTAATTCAGTTTTGGGTGATATTCTATAAAGCATATTCATAGGAGACAATATAATACTCTTAATTCTGTTATCTATCATTATTTCTTCTCCAACTCACACTTATCAATAAAGTCGCCAACCAAATCTAATACATGCCCATCACCGACAAACTTTTTCTCAATCGGATGTGCCTTCATCTGTTTAATTGCTGGCAACAGTTCGTCCATTTCTGTGACCTTAAGAATGAATCCGCCTTCTAAGAAGAAATCAATGATCTGTAATTGATGGTCATTCTCATGTTCACCATATTTAAACAACCTGGGCACAGCAATAGTTTGCTTTCCAGCTTTGAGTGATTTAACAATCGCGCCTGTTCCACCATGAGTAATAATCATGTCCGCAGCGTTCACCTTTTCCTGATACTCTTCAGGAGTGATAAAATCTTTGTATTCAAAATGAACCGGCTTATAATCCGATTTCCCGATTTGAGCAAAAACAGGCTCACTGA
>JAEEGL011756790.1_pt1 | contig 10595 bp, 8 predicted proteins | sample 9134231 | NCBI WGS metagenome assembly JAEEGL01 (sample SAMN16246548, study PRJNA631951) | gut metagenome | biome: gut microbiome; feature: rumen; material: fiber-attached | host: Bos | place: Iran: Karaj | collected 2018-10 | reverse complement strand
GTGAGGTTATCTCGCCCTTGAGGATGATGCGCTCCTTGACGTTGTCTATATCCGTAGACGGGATGGCCGAGAGGAGGCCCTGGGTGTAAGGATGACGCGGATGAGCGAACAGCTCCTTGACAGGCGCCTGCTCTACCAGCTGGCCGAGATACATGACGAGGACGTCCTGGGCAAAGTGCTTTACGACGCTGAGGTCGTGGGTGATGAAGATATAGGTGTAGCCGAACTGCTGCTGAAGACGCTTGAGCAGGTTCAGGATCTGGGCCTGGATGCTGACGTCCAGGGCGGATACAGGCTCGTCGCAGACGATGAGCTCCGGGTCGAGCGCAAGGGCGCGGGCGATGCCGACGCGCTGCCGTCTTCCGCCGTCCAGTTCATGCGGGTATACGTTCACGTAGCGCTCTGCGAGGCCGACGAGCTCCATGATCTCGAATACGCGGTCTTCGATCTCTTTTTTGCTCTTGAACATCTTCTGGATGATTATGGGCTCGGCGATGGTGTTGTAGACGGTCTTCCTCGGATTGAGGGAGGAGAAGGGATCCTGGAAGATTATCTGTATCTTCCTCCTCAGATCCTTCAGTTTGCGGCCCTTGTACTTGAGGATATCCTCGCCTTCCAGCAGGATCTCGCCGTCTGTCGCGTCGAGAAGTCTGGCGATCATGTGGCCGAGGGTGCTCTTTCCGCAGCCAGACTCGCCCACGAGCCCGATCGTACGCCCCTTTTCAAGGGTAAAGTTCACATCGTCCACGGCGTGAAGAGGGCCGTTGGGCGTCATGAAATACTTTTTGAGATGTCTTACTTCAAGATAAGGATGCTCACTCATCTCGCCACTCCTCATTCACTATTTCGGCGTTCTCATCCGATCCTGTATATTTGTGACACTTTACCATGTGCTCCTCTCCGGGAAGTCTTGAAACGCATGGTTTCTCGACGTGGCAGATGTCCTTTGCGCAGCTGCAGCGCGGCGCGAAGGGGCAGCCCTTGGGAAGATCCATCGGGTCGGGCATCAGTCCTTCGATCTGGTACAGGAACTCGGTATCCTCGTTCAGATTCGGTATGGCGCCGAACAGGCCGACGGTGTACGGATGGCTCGGGTTTTTGAAGATATCCCGTTTCGTGCCCGATTCGAGCACCTCGCCGGCGTAGACGATCGCCACCTTGTCGCAGGTCTCCGCCACGACGCCGAAATCGTGGGTTATCATGATCATGGACGTATTGAAATTGTCCTTGAGCTCACACATCATCTCCAACACCTGGGCCTGGATGGTGACGTCGAGAGCCGTTGTGGGCTCGTCGGCGATGAGCAGGTTCGGGTTGCAGGCCAGTGCGATGGCTATGACGATACGCTGGCGCATGCCGCCGGAGAACTGGTGCGGGTACTCGTCGGCGCGCTCGGGCGGTATACGGACGACTTTCAGCATTTCGATGGCCTCTTCGCGGGCCTCCTTGGCGCTGATGTGCTTGTGGTTCTTTATTACCTCGGATATCTGATCTATGACGGGCATGACAGGGTTCAGAGCAGTCATCGGATCCTGGAATATCATTGAGATCTCACGGCCGCGTATCTTCAGATACTCAGATTCCGGTATCTTCATGAGGTCCTCGCCCTTATAGATGATCTCGCCGGACTTGTAGAAACCGGGAGGGCAGTTTATTAGGCCCATTATTGCGAGCGCGGTGGTCGTTTTGCCTGCGCCCGTCTCTCCGACGAGGCCGACGGTCTCACCGGCTTTGAGGGAGAAAGTGAGGCCGTTTATGGCCTGGACTATACCGCTGTCCGTGTGGAACTCTACAGTGAGGTCCCTGACTTCCAGAAGGTTTTCACTTCCGTCAGTCGCCTTTTCAGCCGTTATGCCGGCGGCTTCTTCAGAACTGACTTCGGGGGCGTTTAAGGTTTCGTTCAGTATATCGTTCATGGCGTTACCTCTTCATTCTGGGGTCGAGCGCGTCACGCAGGCCGTCGCCGATGAGCGTGAGGGCCATGAGCGTAATGGTGAGCGCGATGCCCGGGAAGGTCGACATATGCCAGGCCTGGCGGAGATACTGTCTGCCGCTGTTGAGCATCGTGCCCCATTCCGGGTTGGGCTGCTGAACGCCGAGCCCGAGGAAGCTCAGTGTGCTGATGGTCATGACGGCGTACGCGATGTCGAGGATCGTGGTCGTTATGATGGGGCTTATCGCGTTGGGGAGTATGTGGTTCACGATGATCCTGAAGTCGCTGGCGCCCTGCACGCGCGCGGCCTTTATGTACTCCTGATCGATGACCTGAAGCACCTGACCGCGGATTATTCGCGCCTGGTTGGGGATGAGGCCGAACGCCACGACGAAAGTGAGGTTCGGTATCGAAGGCTTGATCAGCGTTGCCAGAGTTATCATCAGCAATACCGATGGGACCGACATGATGATATCGATTATCCTCATTATTATAGTTTCTGCCCAGCCGCCGTAGAAAGCGGCCACCGTGCCGAGCACTATGCCGATGATGAACGCGATACCGAGAGCGCAGAAGCTGACGATGATCGTGATGCGTCCGCCCCATATGATGCGTGCCAGGATATCGCGGCCGATCTCGTCACATCCCAGGATGTGCTCTTTTGAAGGAGGCTGCATCTGTCTGGAGATATCCGGCTGGACTATATCCGCATCGTAATCGTAGATAAGGGGCGCTGCAAGGCATACGAAGAGTATGCAGAGGAAAACTATTATCGCTATGACAGCAATGGTGTTCTTCCGGAGACGGATCCATACATCCGTCCAGAGTGAATGCTTTTTATATTCGGACCGGCTGCCGTTTGCTGCAGTGCTGTTTTCCATCACGCGGTCACCGCCCCTTCTTTAGGTGTATTTCTGACCGTTTTCTTCTTCCCGGTGGCCCTCCTGTAGTGGGAACGGATACGCGGGTCGACGAATGCGTACGCAAGGTCGGTCAACAGGTTGACCACTGTTATGACGCAGGCGGAGATTATGATACCGCCCATTATGGCCGGGATGTCTTTCTGCCGGAGAGCGTTCATCATCATCGTTCCTATGCCGTTGATGCCGAAGATGGACTCTATGACGACTGAACCGTTGAAGCAGGAGGCAACCATACGGCCGTAGACTGTGATCATCGGGAGCAGCGCGTTCTTGAGGGCGTGGCGCCAGATAATGTCGTTGCTCCTGAGACCCTTTGCGCGCGCCGTCCTGATGTAGTCCTGATTGATGACCTCCAGCATGGAGGCACGGGTAGTGCGGGTGCACATGGTGATACCGGAGCAGGCGCAGCAGATGATCGGGATGATGGCCTGCTTGAAGGTGCCGAGACCGCTGGACGGGAGCCAGCGGAGTTTGACGGCGAACAGCAAAATCATCATGATCGCCAGCCAGAACTGTGGCATCGACGTCAGTATTATCGTTACGACGCGCATCGTGTTGTCATACAGGGAGTTTTGCTTGACCGCCATAGTAACGCCCATTATCAGCGAGACAATGATCGTAAAAGCGATGGAGGTGAAAGAGAGAAAGAGCGTATTGCCGATCCTGGCACCTATCATGGAGGTGACAGTCTGCCTCGTTATGAACGATTTACCGAAGTCACCGGTAATGGCTTTTCCCATGTAAGTGAGGTATTGGACCGGCAGGGATTTATCCAGTCCGTTCTGTTCGCGGAAGGCCTGAAGCTGTTCTTCCGTGGCGTCGTTGCCCATGGCGAGCTTTGCAGGATCGCCCGGGGTCAGAGACAGCGTCAGGAAGATGAACAGGGTCACGCCGATCAGGATTGGTATGACCATCAGAAGTCTCTTAAGTATATATCGGCCCAAATTATTACCTCCTAATAAAACCGAGTCCCTTTACCGGGGTTGTGACAACGGTCCGGGACCGCATACGCTCCGCCCGATTCTACATACATTATATTAAGCCTGATTTAAAAAATTCGCAATAATCTGCTATGCTTTTCCAACATATAAGCATGCAGATTAACAGTATAAACTATAGAAAATGCCGAAGTTTTCCGTCACATCTTTAAAGTAACCGATATGCGCGTCGTTGACAATCAAATCTGCTGTGTATATAATACAAATACAATTTGTGGAATGTTGTAAGCACACGTGTCTGGAGGAGATATAAAGAATGCCGAGATTTGAACAGATAGAGTTGTTCATCGAGGTCTATAACGCCGGTAACATAACGAAGGCCGCCGAAAAACTGTTTGTTACCCAGCAGTCGGTCAGCCACAGCCTTAAGCGTCTCGAAGATGACATAGGGCGGAAACTGTTTATCAGGACCGTCAGCGGAGTGCGTCCGACGGCGGAAGGGGATAGGTTCTACTCGACGTTTTATCCTATAGTGCTGTCGTACCGCGAAGCCATCGCCCGCTACACTTCAAGCAGTTCCGAAAGCGTCATAACACTCGCGGTGACACCTGCCGTCATAAGGAATCTCACACCGAACGTACTGTTCGACTTCTTCAGGGACGACAGATCGGTGCTGCTGGACATGAAGGCGCTCAAAGACGACGCTCTTGAAAGATTCGTCCGGGAGGACGCGGGGCGATTCGGGATCGTCACGATACCGGAACGGATACTGGACGGGAAATTCGAGTACACCGTGCTCAAACCTGAGCCCATGTCGCTCCTGGTGTGTAACGACAACCCTTTGTCTAAGGAACCGGCGATCTCTCTGGCGGTGCTCAGGAACGAGCGGTTTATGGGGATCACCGGCTGCAGGTTTTATCTGGAGGCGATAAACCGCGTGACCGAGACATACGGATTCTCAGTTACTACGTTCTTCGAGAGCGACGACGTGGAGAATCTCTTCGACCTTGTAGAATACGGCACCGGAGTCATGTTGTGCCGCGACGCTCTCTACGAGGAGGTGCACCCTGCGAACTGTACGCTGGTCCCCTTCAAAGAACACGAGTTCGACGTGTGCACGGCATTCGTTTACAGGGATTACGACATGCTTCCGGATATAGCCAAGAAGTACATGGAGTCCCTGAAACAGGCTGTGAAAAGCGTAGGCTCTCAGCACCAAAAAACTGACGACATGGTCATACAGTGAGGAGCAAGCAAAAGAGAGGGCCGCCAGACAGCAGATACAATAATGAACGCCCCTTTGCCGGGATGCTCCGGCAAAGGGGCGTTTATCGTTATGGTTATTTATGGTTATTAAAGTGAAGATCGGTCACTTCAGGCGGATCATGACCTCCTCGCCGTTTTCGCTCCATGAGAAGATGTCGTCCGGCAGCTCCGCTATGCGGTTGAGTTCCCTGAAGCATTCAAGTACGTCAGCACCCTTGCCGTCCCTCTTTACAGGGGTGGGCTCGCCTATGTCGCTCATATAGCAGGGATAGAAGCCGGCTTCGACCAGACCGTTTTCGCTGAAGACGGCCTTTGCGATGAGCGTGTTGCGCGAGCAGTTGGAGAAGACGTAATTGGGGATACCGGTCTCGTGGTTCTTTTCCGTCGTGTTGCGGCTCCACATGACGGGATTGACTCCGGGGTATTCAAAGGGCTTGTACAGGGACTGCGCCTTGACCGGCGAGTTTGAATCGAAGTTCATCATGGACGTGAGCGTGAGGAAGTTGCCCAGGTTGTGGTAGATCGGCACGCCTTTGTACACGGATATTCCGCGGCACTCGTGAGTGTGCTGGCAGATGACCATGCTTGCGCCTGCGTCGACCGCCGCATGAGTTATGACGATCTCGTAGGGGAGAACGTGTTTGTCGTACATGCGGCCGATGTGAAGGGACACGATGCATGTGTAGCCCTGAGCCTTATGGGCCTCGATGTTCTTCACCATGTTCTGCAGGGACCAGGGATCGACCACGGTCCAGGCGTAATCAGGCATTGCCGCAGGCTCGCAGAACTCCGACTCATAGATCGTGAGAGCGCGCACGAAAGCTGCGCCCGCTTTCATCGGAGAGGCCCAGGAGAGTACGGGACCGATGCAGTCGTACTGGAAGACGGCAAATTTCTGGCCTTTCCGTTCGAGAAGCGCAGGTTTACATGCCTCTTCTATGTTCTCGCCTGCGCCGCAGGTTAGGATGCCGTTCTGTTTCAGCCGATCCAGGGTGTCCATCACTCCATAGTAACCCTGGTCAAAGGTATGGTTGCCGCCGAAACCGCAGACATCGAAGCCTGCGTCGGGCAGGCAGTCCAGATTCTCGGGCGGCGCTGGCGGGACCATACGCGGCTCAGGGTTGCAAACGTGGCCGCGGTCGGTGTGCGGCGTCTCGATCTGGCCGATCGTGATGTCGCCCGAGCGCAGGATATCTCTTGCGGGGTCGAAGTATTTTCCGATGTCAGGGACCTGGAGGATCAGATCGCCGACGCCGAGTACCGTGACGTTGCTCATGGTTTTTCATCCTTTCCCTTTTGCGGCGGCCAACCCGGCAACGCGAAAACTGCGGGCTGGATCAGAAAGCGGCCGCGTAACTGTTCTGACGATCAAAACATATACAACAACCATAATAGTATATGGAATAATATACCATGGATAACGGATGAATACAATCGCCCGCCGTGATAAATGCTCATAACGGGTCAACGATGAACCGGCACGGACGGGCATAACTGAAAGACGCCGCTTCGTCCGGCCGGAAAGGCCGTAACGGGGCGGCGCCTTAACAGACAGTTTAACGAGATATCTGTTTAAATGAGGCCCTCTTCATGCATCAGCTCGAAGAGTTTTCCCTTGTGAACGTCCTCCATGGGGGTGAGCGGCATGCGGAGGAAGTTCTCGCACCAGCCCATGGCGGCCATGGCGGCCTTGACAGGAATGGGGTTGACTTCGCTGAACAGAGCCCTGATGAGCGGGATATATCTCAGCTGGAGCGCCGTCGCGCCGGCGGTGTCGCCCTCGAAATACATGTGGCACATCCTGGACGTCTCGGCCGGGAGCAGGTTGCTCAGGACGCTGATGACGCCCTTGCCTCCGAGAGAGAGGATGGGGAGGATCTGATCGTCGTTGCCGGAATAGATCACGAGATTTCCGTCGGTGAGCGCCGCAGTGGAGGCGATCTTGGAGATGTCGCTGTTGGCCTCTTTAATGCCTACGATGTTCTCGTGCTCTGCCAGCCGTGCGTAGGTCTCCGGTTCCACGTTTACGCCCGTGCGGCTGGGGACGTTATAGATTATCACGGGCTTCGTGACGGCGTCCGCTATCATGTTGTACATCTTCACGAGGCCGTTCTGCGTCGCTTTAATGTAATAAGGTGTGACGACGAGCAGCGCGTCCGCGCCCACCTCGCATGCGTACTGGCTCATGCTTATTGATACGCTGGTCTCGTTGGAGCCCGTGCCTGCTATCATGGGTACGCGTCCTGCGATCCGCTCCGCGCTGAAACGCAGTACTTCCTTGTGCTCCGGGATGGTGAGGGTCTTGCCTTCGCCCGTACTGCCCGCTATGACCAGCGCGTCGATGCCCTGGTCGATCTGCCAGTCTATGAGTTTCCCCAGCGCGTCGTAATCGACGCCCGAGGGAGTGGTCGGCGTGATCAGCGCCGTTGCGGCGCCGGTAAAGATAGGTCTGACTGCCATATATAGTTCCTCCTGAAACGATATATTGTCCGATATAGGGGATTTTGCCTAATTATTATAATATATGTTGTGCCGTGATGTAAAGAGCCAAGAGAGACGTCATGCAGGAAAAACACCGTTTTGCGGCCGGCATATACACAAAATGCCCGGCGCGTTTTCAAAACGCCCGGGCATCATTGTCTGCCGATTTTTGAAAATACTTTTCCTGCCCCGTCCTCAGACGGAGCTGACAGCGCGGATGATATGCAGTAGAAACGATTGGGTCCGCCGGCCTTACTTGTCGATGATCTCGATGAAGCGTTTCATGATACGGAGCAGGTCGTCAGTGTCTTTCTCGCCGAGTTTTTCGAAGACTCCTTTTAACCACGCGTTGAGCTCTCTGCCTCTTCTTTCGACGCGCTCTGCGCCGGCCTCGGTCATGGAGATGGCGATGCGGCGGCGGTCGATCTTGTCCGGGATGCGTACGATGTAACCCTTCTGCTCGAGAGACTTGGTTATTGCAGCTATGCGGGCGTTGGTCACGCCGAGAGACGAGCAGATCTCGCTCGGGGAAGCCGTGCCGCCGTGATTCTTGAGATAGAGCATGAGATAGCGTTCGCCTTTGAGATTTTCCTGCATCTCTCTGCCCTTGTCGATCCTGTTGAAATCAGCGATCATCTGGAAAAAAGCGTCTACTTTCGGGTCGTTCTTCATGATAATCCTCCATGAGCGGGTCGCGCGCTGCCGTGAACAGAAGGCAGCGGAACGGCAGTATTATTAAACCATTTTTTCGCCGAGTTTTTTGCCGGCGAGGATGTGGAAGTGTATGTGAGGCACTGTCTGCCCGGCATCCGGACCGCAGTTTGAAATAACGCGGAAGCCGCTGTCCAGCTTTTCCTGGACGGCTATCTTCGCGATGGCCTCGAAGCATCTTGCGACGAGGGCGGAGTTCTCCGGCGTGACTTCACCGGCGGAAGCGAAATGAGTCTTGGGTATCACGAGGATGTGCACGGGCGCCTGGGGCGCTATGTCGCGGAAAGCGAACACGGATTCGTCTTCGTATACCTTCGACGAGGGGATCTCACCGGCAGCTATCTTGCAGAAAAGGCAGTCTTCCATGTTTCCCGGCGCTCCTTTCAGTCCTTTATATTGTCGGCTACGTATCCCTCAACGGCTGCGAGAGCGCTGTCAAGTTTGGAAGCGTCTTTGGCGCCGCCCATGGCTGAGTCGGGCTTTCCGCCGCCGGAGCCGCCGCAGGCCGCGCTGACCTCCTTGATGAGCTTGCCGGCGTGCATGCCGCGGGCAACGGAGTTCGCGCCGCAGACCGCAAGGAGAGTGATCTTGTCTTCCCCGACGGAAGCAAGGACGGCAACGCTGTCCGGATCGCGTTCTTTGATGAAGTCTCCGAGTTTTCTCAGGTCGTTCGCGTCTATATCCGAACGTACGGCGGTGATGACTTTGGCGCCCTTTACTATCTTCGCCGTGAAGAGGCTCCTGTCGACTTCGCCGGAGAAGAGCCTGTCTTTCATCTTGCTCAGGTTCTGGCGAAGCTCGCGGAGCTCCGCAGTGAAGTTCTCGGCCCTGTGGGTGAGCTCGCGCGGGGTGGTCTTCATGATGTCCGCCACGCGGCCGATTATGCTGCGGCGGCGGGATGCGAGCTTGAGCGATTCCTTTCCGGTGAAAGCCTCGATCCTTCTGACGCCGGAGGCGATGGAGGACTCGGATATGATGCAGAAAGCGCCGGCCTTCGCCGTGTTGTCGAGGTGGGTGCCTCCGCAGAATTCCATCGATACGTCGCCCATCTCCACCACGCGCACGGTGTCGCCGTACTTCTCGCCGAAGAGGGCGGTGGCGCCTTTCTTGCGCGCCTCCTCTATGGGGAGGACCTCGGTGACGACGGGTAAGCCTTCGAGGATATTGTCGTTCACAATCTCCTGGACCCTGTCGATCTCATCCTGGGTCATTGCGGAGAAATGGGTGAAGTCGAATCGGAGATGGTCGGGCTCGACGAGGGAACCGGCCTGCTGCACGTGATCACCGAGCACCTGGCGGAGAGCCGCCTGGAGAAGGTGGGTGGCGGAGTGGGCGCGCATGATAGCGTGCCTGCGGTCCGCGCATACCTCTGAGCAGACGGTGTCGTCCACGGAGAACTCGCCGCTCTCCACGGTGCCGTGGTGCAGGTACTTGCCGGCCTTGTCTTTCTGAACGTCGGTGACCCTGAATACAGCGCCGTCCTTTCTGATCGCGCCGTGGTCGGCGGCCTGACCGCCCATCTCGGCGTAGAAGGGGGTCTTGTCGAGGACCATGAGGCCTTCGTCGCCCTCGCGCAGGGTCGAACACAGTTCGCCGTCCGAGACGATCGCCAGGATCTTTCCGCTGTCGGTCAGCGTTTCATATCCGGTGAATGAGGTCGGAGTGTTGTCAAGACCGAGGTCGAGTCCCTGCCAGGCCTCGCTCATGTCGCCGCGGGCCGCACGTGCGCGCTCCCGCTGCTCTTCCATGAGATCCGCAAAGCCCTGCTCGTCTACGGTAAGGCCCTGTTCCTCGACCATGTCCTTGGTGAGGTCGAGGGGGAAACCGTACGTGTCGTAGAGGCGGAACGCGTCGGCTCCGGAGATGACCGTGCCGCCGTTCTCCTTGCAGGCGGAGATCAGTTCCGCCACCTTGCTCATGCCGCCGTCGATCGTCCTGGAGAAGTTCTCTTCCTCCAGCTTGATGACGCGGGTGATGTAATCCTGCTTGGCCACGAGGTCGGGGTAGGCGCCCCTGTTTTCATGGACCACCATATCGCAGACTTTGTAGAGGAAAGGTTCGTTGACGCCGAGGAGCTTTCCGTGGCGGGCAGCGCGCCTGAGAAGGCGACGCAGGACGTATCCGCGGCCCTCGTTGGAGGGAAGGACGCCGTCGCCTATCATGAAGGTGGCGCTCCTGATGTGGTCGGTGATGACGCGGAGAGAAACGTCCTTCTCGTGGGTCTGGCCGTATTTGGCTCCCGTGATCTCGGAGACCTTGTTGGTTATGTTCATGACGGTGTCGACGTCGAAGAGGCTGTCGACGCCCTGGCATACGACCGCGAGACGCTCGAGGCCCATGCCG
>JAEEGL011646713.1_pt1 | contig 10595 bp, 8 predicted proteins | sample 9134231 | NCBI WGS metagenome assembly JAEEGL01 (sample SAMN16246548, study PRJNA631951) | gut metagenome | biome: gut microbiome; feature: rumen; material: fiber-attached | host: Bos | place: Iran: Karaj | collected 2018-10 | reverse complement strand
CATTCCTTATTCCAGGGGTACCGTAGTCGTTGTGGACTGAATCCACTTGTTGGTAATCTGGATACCCACCTCCAGGCTGGGTGAGAGGAGGTCGGGCAGCACGTTATATGCCTCCTTCAGCGAGGCAATCTTCACCGATAGCGTGGTGGTGAAGTCCTGTGTGAACACCTGGTTCATATAGTCCGCTGTTCGCTCGGTAGGACGGTTGACGGTTCCAATCATATAGAACTTCGTGCCGCGATAGATGACGCCATTGTTGGCACCATAGAAGTTGATGTCGCTGTTGTTCTGGAACTCGAGGATTACCTTCACCTTATTATCGTTCTCGGCACTTTGCAGAACCAGTGTCTCGACGGGGTTCGACTCGTCGACGGTGGTACTCATATAGTAATAGTCGTCGCCATTGGTCTTGACCTGGTTGTCGTAGATGAAGCGGTCGGGCGACAGGGGCGTCTGCGGTTTGAAGTCGAAGCCCACCGTATGCTGTCCATCGACGATGATACCCGTCAGGGGGAAGGCCTTCTCGGTGACCGTGATGTCCTGGTCCTGACTATCCTTGAGTGTCGGCGCTACCTTTTTCAGTTTCACCTGCAGGCATCCCACGGCATACTGCAAGGGATCGACGATGGCTGCCGCCTGCGTGTTGGCAGTAACCACGCCACCCGATTGGTATTGGCTGACGATATCCTCCCATTTTGTGACGGTTTCATCGGTATAAGCCCTGTTGACGAGGTCCATGGTGGACGTTCGGATGAGGCTGTTGGTGAAATAGTAGAGTTCTGCCGGATAGCAATAGCGGTCGATGCTGTTGATGGCAGCCTCGGTACTCGTTTCCACCTGAGGGACAAATCCGTCTTCAGAGGTCCACATCAAGACGGCTGCTCCGTCGGGCAGGCCGATGGAACCAGGATAGTTGGCGGGGAAGTCCTTATTGTTGTCTATCTCAGCGATGATGGCATCCCTGATAGCTGTGGCTGTGGCATCGCCGATGAAGTGTTCGCTCTGGTTGCTGAGCGAGAATCGTAATGCCTCCACGAATTTGCTGATGCTGAGTGACGACCCTGCCCGCTTTGCCGCCGTGCTGAACTCCGGGTTCTGTCCGGTGAAGTTGGTGTAGAGCAGTTTCAGCAACGCGTTCGTGCTGTTTTTCCAACTGTATGTCGTACCATCTATGGTGGCCTGCGCATTGGCAATGCGGTTGAGGTAGGCAGCAATGGCCTTTGCATCGTTGGGAACATCCGTTGTGGCACAGATTTGTTTGAGGCTGAACGAGATGTCGGCAGGATAGCCATCAGGTGTGATGGTGGTCTGCAGCACACCATTTTGTGCATTATCGCCCTTGGGTGCGGCACGTCCGTAAACCAGGAAGGACGCGGTGCCGGGAACCAGTATGACCTCCTTTGAGAAAAACACCTTCTGGTTGGACTTGTCGTACTGATACGTCGTTCCGCTCTCCGTCAGGCTCTTGGGAATGTCGTCGACTGTTATCTTGGAACCGTTTTCAGGTATGCCAAAAGGAATCTTGCGCAACAGGTTGATTTCGCGAACGGACGTTGACTGTACCACATCGCCACCCTGGCGTGTCGTCGGAATCGACGTCTGTGTGACGGCCAAGGCCAGTCGTGCCGACACGCTTGCTGTCGTGTCGTCGACCTCCTCACTGCTGCAACCGGTCAGAAGTGCCAGGAGTGCTAGGATCCATATGTAATCTTTATATCTCAATGTACTTATAGCGGTATCTCGTTGTTATAACCATCATTCCAATTGAGGGTGACGCTGACACCTACTGTCGAGTCAGCAGTGCCAATCTCACCGTCATCACCTATCCAGCATTTGATGATTTTAAACTGTCCGGCACGCAAAGGCGCCTTGATGCCGAGCACGTTCTTCGTGACGCTGCCGTCGGATTTGGGCACATAGACTTGCATCTCCCAAAGCGACTCATCACCGGGCACAGCGATAAACGGCTCCTCCGTCTCGATGACTGAACGTGTTGTTGACGGTTCCCTCGAAGGGAAGGTCACCGAGCAGTAGGCTATCTCGTTCGCATGATCCGGATCCACCACCTTATTTGTTCTGACGATAGGTGATTTTTCAGGGAATATATAGGCACTGTCACAGATGTTGAACTGTGTGGCAAATCCTGTTGTATACACTTTGATTCCCTCGGCGTCGTGGCCTTTTGTGTCGATGAGCAGTGTCGCAGCACAGTTGGCCATATAAAGGTGTACGTTGAAGTTCTGGTCGATGCCTTCGAGTACCTCCATGGGCTGACGGGCTGTGAAGAGTCCTGTCGTGTGCGAGTCGATGGTGTCTCGGCTGTGCTGTTGCAAATGAGAGGTATGACAGCGCTCATCGCTAACCAGTTCGATGAGTGGATCGTCAATAATATTGGCAACGGCCAGATGCATGTACTGTCGTTTGGGCAAGTTGAGGGCATAGCTGGCCTGATTGGCGTCCATGATATGCTCGTCGTGCTGCAGTCGGAGCGAGTCGCCCTGCGTATCGTAGAACGAGAGGTCGACGTCGTGTGCGAAGTCGGTGAAGATACCTGACAGGTGATTACGCAATGTGTTTGCGAGCTTCAGTTCCGTCTCTGTGTTCAACTGCGTCTTCAGCTCGGTGTTCATATTGGTCACCAAGCGCAACTCGTAGTCGAGCTCATAGTCGTTGGCACATGCCGACAAGTCGTCGTCGATGGTGGAACAGGATGCCAAATTAGTAATGAGTAATGAGCAATTAGTAATTATGATTACCTTCTTAGCCAAATTAGCAACCACACCGCGCCTTCTAACCACAGCACTACATACTGCAGACACAAACAGGGCTATAGTTCCATTGTTTACTCTTCCAGCACCAAAACTAATCATAATTACTAATTATTCATTACTAATTATTCATTAGATAACATCTATTATTCTCCAAGGATGACTTCATTGAAATTCAGGCCTGTCTGCCATTCCACATCCACTGAGAGGCCCAGTGAGATCTGTCCGGAACGCAGGTTAGGCACAGAGACGAGTGCGTGCGACAGCGACTCCTTACCGATGACGAAGTTGGCAACGGTCTTGAAATCCTGCATGAACACGCGACGTTCCCTGATGGTGTTTCCGTTTTCGTCGTACGGCGGCAGTGCATAACTGGAAGGCCAGGTGATGCCCAGTGAGCGGTCGGCGGCAAACTCCTCCGGCGTGTATGCGGTGTTATCGGCCTTTTTCAGTCCGGTCGGCACGTCGTCGGGATCCAGTTTACCGACAATATAGAATTTAGAACCGGTACGTATGAGGTTGTTCTCGCCGTAGAAGTCGCGCGATCTGTTTTCAAATTCCAGTGCGACATAGACCTCTCTTTGTTTCTTGCCTACACTTTTGGCTTCCCAGTTATCCCATAACAGGGTGTAGTTGGGTTGTGAGAGCGGTGCAGAACCCGCAGTCGAAGAATAGCGTGGAATCTGGATGTAGTCCACCTCTTTGCCCTCTTCGTTTTTGCTCTTTACCTTATCATATACCATATGGCCAAAGCCCGGGGTTTCCGACTTAGCGATATAGTTCCAACCGGCTTCCGGTTCCTGACCGCCAATGAGTACACCCGTCAGATGGAAGTGATCGTCGTTGACTGTTACCGGAATCTGGTTGTTAGGCTCATCGGCACCATTCCAAGTCTGCTGAAGATTATGGTTATTGTCTTCGAGGATGTCGGTGCCATAGCGCACCCTAGTCTCCAGCAGGGCAGTACCATAGTTGATATTATCCTGCATGGCTACGCTACGGGTGGTAGACTGTACACTGCTGTTAGACACCCAGTCGGCCGTCCAGCTGGTTTCGGATTCCCAGTTTACCACACCGTCAGGATAGTCGGTGGCCACCTTGGGGATGTCGGACACGCGTATGCCGCTGTTGCCGAAATAGCATAATTCAGCGGGATACACATAGTTTGCCGGATCGAAGGCAGTCTCTGTCGTTGAAGAGCCACCCATGGCATACGTCTCGACAGTACCCTTGTAGTTATATTCGAACTTCAATCCCTTTGTCGGGTCGTTGGGATCCTTGGGGACGATGTCGAACTGTAACAGTGTAGATCCCCACGGCAGGTTGAAGTTGGCGGGGAATTCGTTCAGGTCACAAGTAGAGACCACCTCCTCGACACCATCGACAGCAATGTAAGACTTGATTTCGTCCACGTTTTTCCAACAATAGTCCTTATCGCGATCGAAGAACAGTTCAATATTCTGTTGGATTTTTTTAGCCACTTCTTGTGCCACGACTTCCTGCAAAGAAACAGCAGAGGCACCGGTAATCGAATTGACGATACCCATCAGGTCGTGGATGACATAGGCGACGGCCTCGCCAGCACCGGCACGCAGTTCGTTAGAACGAATGGTGTTGAAGGTGACAAACGCCTTTGACAGTTTTTCGCCCAGTGCACACATCGGCTGGTCGTTTCCGCTGAGATCCTTGAGCGGTTCGATGGTACGCTCATTCAGAGTATAACTGCCTGCTTCACCTTTGATGTCGATATAGTCGCTCCACGACAGGGAAGAAATGTGTCGGGTATAGCCATTGTATTCGAGTGTCACATCCGTTATCGTGCTGCGTACAATCTCCGTCAGTACGGCCGCCATCAGTTTCTCATGCTGCAGGAGGGCACCCTGATAGATGTGAGGGGTTGTGGGATCGGCCGTCTCAGGCACAATCTTATTCATTAAAAATGAAATCTGGCTCAAGTCATCACCGACATTCATGGTAATCTTACCCTGATCCTGGTCGGTGCCCGTCTTGATGGCCTTACCCCAGAACATCAGTGTGTTTGTCTCCGTGGGCAGGCTGAGTTCGATGACACGACGTGACGACGGCTCGTCGTCTGTTTCGTCCTGTGTCAGTTTCTCGGCCGAGATGACGGTACCGAACGAGTGGATTTTATCGGCAATGATAGGTGAAGTGACCGGATAACCACTGTATTTCTGCTTAAAGACTGCCAGATAGGCATTGTTGATGCCTCGGAAGGGCTGAGAGGGTGTAGCCTGCGTGTTTGGCGCAGTCATTCGCGTGTACGGCTCGTTGGCCGTCGAAACATTAAATACAAAGTCAACGCCGACCTCTCCCGTTTCGGGATTGTAGTTAGGGCTAGGCTGAACGGTCAGGTCCTCTTTTGACGAACAGGCGTCGAATCCTAACACCATTGTGAATGCTAATGCACCCAACAATACATTTTTCATGAATTGTTTCATCATCATATGCTTTTATTTTTTTCTTTGTTCTTGTTTCTTTAACGGGATATTGTAAACGATGTTGAGCGCAGCCTGAGGCATGAGGAACACCTTAGACTCGTCGCCCATCTTAGAGCCGCACTGACCACAGGCGAAACGATCGTACTTAGCGTAACCCACAGCGGCTCCAATCAATGCCTCGAGGTTCCAATGGCGGCCCAACGGCCAGGAGTAGCCGTAGAAAGCACCGATGGCAACGAGGTCACCCTGTCGACGTTCGTCACGAACCGACTTGTACATGCCCAGCGGGAAGCGGATGCCAGCCACATTGAAATGACTGTAGATGATATTTGCTCCGAAGAAATGACGGACGCTGACGGAGTCCGTCCAATAGCGCAGTTCGGGAGAGAGGAGGAGATGACGCCACTTGCGTGATGTCTCGTCGCTGGTGGGCCAAGGACGATAACCTGCCGTCAGGGCTACCGACCAATGCTGTCCAGCGCTGACACCCACCGTCAAATTGGGAGTCAGCCAGGCATCGTAGATCAGATTGTTGCCCAGCGACATGCTTTGTGCCTCAGCTTTCGATACCGCCAGAAGCAGCAAAACAATTATCAAAATATGTTTCATCACGTTCCTCTTCATATACGCGCGCGAAATTAATTTAGTATGCAAAATTACTCATTTTATTATATCCTTCAACACTATCCTCCCCCAGAATATGCAAATAATTACCAATTTCTTGATTTAAATCAAGAGCGTCGTAGAGAAAATAAAGCGATAAAACGTTAACAAAGGATAATTTGTCCGAAACTTTCTTCGCTACTCAAAGATCGGCCCAAGAGGAATAGGGATGCTGGCGGAGTTGGGAATTATAGTAACGTCGGTCGCCGGTAACCTCTTTTCCGATGAAATGGGGGATTTTTGGCTCATCGGAGGGTGTTTTTAATTCCACTTCAGCCATTACCAATGGGGCGTTATCGCCATGAAATTCGTCGACTTCAAAGGTGTGTTCACCACTTTTCACCAGCCAACGGGTTTTGTCGATGATGCCAGGCTCACAGAGTGTCATCAGCTGCTCTGCATCGACAAGGGGAATCTCCTGCTCGAATTCATAGCGCGACAGACCGCCATCAAGACTGGGCCCCTTAATAGTGATAAAGGCCTTCTCGTCACGGATGCGAATACGCACCGTACGTCCCCGCTCGCTGCAGATATAGCCCTGCCGGATGTGGCTGTGGGCATAGGACAACGACTTATACGAGTCGTCCAGGACCAAGAATTTACGTTCGATTTCAAACATATGAATGTGGAATGTTGAATGTGGAATGTTGAATGGTCGCCTGCGGCGATAAATAATTGAGAATTAAGAATTCTACATCGCAGCGAAGCGAGAATCACTCCTCATTCCACACTCAACATTCCACATTTAAATTTACTTACGCCATCATGGTGAAGGTCCAGATCAGATAGATAATGGCGAGGATGATGAGTCCGCCAAAAATCCATGTAACGACTTTCTTACCTTGTTCTTCCTGTTTCTTAGCGTAAGCTTCACGCTTTGCATTACTCTTTTTCATAATGTTGAATGTTGAATGTTGATTGTTGAATGATCGGCAGAGCCGATGATCAATGATGAATTATTAATTATTTGTTTCGTTATCTAAATTGAATTTTGATGTTTTTGTTATTGAAACCAAAAGACGTTTTAATTCTTCACAATCTTCATATATAGATTTATACTGTTCCGTACTAAGAAAACCTGTCTTATTTAACAAAGTTAGCCAAAACAAGCTTTCACTTGTACCACTACGGAATAATAGATCTGATATTCGATGTTCATGCTTTTCGTCAACCAGATAGCGGCATAAATTCGTTATACGAATTGCGAAATTCATTCACTTATCTTCCATTATCTTGCCAAAGTCACTCATAATTCTTCATTCAGCCATTGCGCTTAGAACAACCATTCAACATTCAACATTCTCCATTCCAAATTCCATGAGGTATGCCTTGATGAAATCGTCGATTTTGCCATCCATGACGCCATCGACATCGGAGGTTTGGTAGTTGGTGCGGTGGTCCTTGACACGACGGTCGTCGAAGACGTAAGAGCGAATCTGGCTACCCCACTCGATCTTCTTCTTGCCAGCCTCAATCTTCGCCTGAGCCTCCAAGCGCTTCTGCATGGCGCGGTCGGAGAGTTGAGAGCGGAGCAGGGCCATGGCACGCTCCTTGTTCTTAGGCTGGTCGCGCGTGTCGGTATTCTCGAAGAGGATTTCCTCCTCTTCGCCTGTATCCGGGTCAGTATACCAATAGCGCAGTCGCACACCCGACTCTACCTTGTTGACGTTCTGTCCACCAGCTCCCGAGCTACGGAAGGTATCCCACGAGAGCTTGGCTGGGTCGACATACACCTCGATGGTATCGTCGACGAGCGGCGATACGAAGACCGAGGCGAACGACGTCATACGCTTGCCCTGGGCATTATAGGGCGATACACGTACCAAGCGGTGAACACCATTTTCGCTTTTCAGGTAGCCGTAAGCAAACTCACCGCCCTCAATCTGCATGGTGACGCTCTTGATGCCCGCCTCGTCGCCGTCCTGCAGGTTGGCGATAGACACCTTATAGTCGTGAGCCTCGGCCCAGCGCTGGTACATACGCATGAGCATCTGTGCCCAGTCCTGTGCCTCGGTGCCGCCGGCACCAGAATTGATTTTGAGCACGGCATCCATGGGGTCTTCCTTCTGGCGGAGCATGTTTTTCAGCTCCAGGTCCTCTATCAGGCTGATAGCAGCCTGATAGTTATGGTCGACCTCGTCTTCGGTTACCATCTCCTCCTTATAGAAATCGAAGGCCAGCTGGAGTTCATCGGCAGCAGTACGAACGGCCTGATAGCCATCGAGCCACTTCTTGATGGCCTTTACCTTCTTCATCTGTTCCTCGGCACGCTTCTGGTCCTCCCAGAAATCAGGAGCCTGTGTACGAAGATCCTCCTCCTCGTACTCCATCTGCTTCTGGTCAATCTTCAGGTAGTGCTTCAGCTTATCCGCCCGATCCAGAACGTCTTTTAATTGGTCGCTTGTTATCATATCTTTTTTAAATGAGAAATGAAGGAAATGAATGAAATGAAAGAAATGTAAATGAAGAAATGCCGTCCTACCATTTCGATCATAGCTTTCTTTGTTTTCACTGCTTCTTCATGTTTTCTCTTGTCGTTCGTGTTATTGTTGTTAATATATTAATAATCTCTTCATTATCATTTATAATAGACTCAAACTCATTATCACTGAGTGAACCATAAGCATAGAGTCGCTTCAACCAATATCTTGTTTCGTTTGCTTCCTTTAGAGCAATTGTCATCTTGGTGAGAAAGTCCGCTTTCGATTGGGCAAACTGTCCCTCTGAAACATTAGCCCCGATACTTGTACCACTCCGAACAATTTGCTTCAGCATATCCTTATCACCCTGGCGCTTTTCTGACAGATAGCGATACATTTTCGTAATCCTATCCGCAAAGCTTTCAGTCTTTTCGATGATGATATTTTCCCGAGGCGACACCATTACTTCATTTCTTCATTTACATTTCTTTCATTTCATTCATTTCTTTCATTTCTCATTTGGAACTAATCGATGTACATCGCATCGATTTGTTCCTTATAGTTTTCATTTAGCACGCGGCGGCGGATTTTGAGGGTGTTGGTCAGCTCGCCCTTCTCCATAGAGAGGTGATGTGGCAGCAGGGTGAAGCGCTTCACCTGTTCGTAATGGGCCAGCTGCTGCTGGAGGGTGTCGATGCGCTCCTTCATCATCTGCATGATTTCGGGGTCAGCACACAGGTCCTCGCGAGTTTTAAACTCAATATGGTGGTTGCGGGCATACTCCTCGAGCAGCGAGTAAACGGGAATGATGAGTGCCGAGACGAATTTACGCTCGTCGGCAATGACAGCAATCTGGTCGATGAACTTGTCGACCAGCAGCTTTGACTCAATCATCTGGGGAGCGATATACTTACCGTTCGAGGTTTTGAAGAGGTCCTTGATGCGGTCGGTGAGGAACAATTCGCCATCCTTCAGATAGCCAGCATCGCCCGTACGGAAATAGCCATCGGCAGTAAAGGCCTGTTTGGTAAGGTCCTCGCGGTTATAGTAGCCAATGGTAATCGTCGGGCCCTTCAGCAGGATTTCTCCCTCCGCGCTGACCTTGATGTCGATGCCCTCGATGGGGATACCCACCGATCCGACCGTGTAAGGCTTGCCCAAGTGGTTGCACGACACTGTTGCCAGCGACTCCGTCAGACCATAGCCCACCACCATGTTGATGCCGATGGAATGGACGAATTCTTCGACATGAGCCGAGACGGCAGCACCTGCCGTGGGGAAGAAGTGGGCATTCTCCAAGCCCAGTTCCTTACGCACCAGTGAGAAAACGGTACGGTTCAGCATCTCATATTCCAAATGGAGTGCCACAGGCGGTTTCTTGCCCTTGCTGAGATATTCGATGTTATGACGACGGCCCACGCTGAGTGCATGCTGGAACAGCTTGCGCTGCACAGCACTAGAGTGCTCTATCTTGTCCATCACACCCATATAGACCTTCTCCCAGAAACGGGGAACGGCCGACATACAGGTAGGATGGGTATCGCGCATGGACTGCTGCACCTCCTGAGGATGCGTATTGACAATCATACGTGCTCCGGCATACATACACAAAATGGCCCAGCCACGTTCAAAGATATGCGTATAAGGCAGGAAGTTCATGATGCGGTCGTTTTCGTTGACAGGCACGCACTTACTGTTGGCTACCATGGCGGCATTAAACTGTCCGTGCGTCAGGATGACACCTTTCGAGTCGCCCGTCGTACCGCTGGTATAGAGGATGTTGGCGATATCGTCGAAGGTAGCCTCCTGTTGCAGTTTGTCGACTTCCGTCTGTCGCGGCAGATTCTCGCCCAGCTTCAGGAAATCGCTGAAATAGATGGCATTGGGATCGTGTGTAGAGATGTGCACCATGGGGTCGAAGACGATGATACGCTCCAGCGTAGGACAAAGCGAAAAAATGCGCCGAGCCTTGTCGTACTGGTCCTGTTCACCGACAAAAAGGAAGCGAATCTTGGCATCGTTGACCATAAACTGGATTTGCTGCTCCGAGCTGGTAGCATAGAACGGGATGGTAACAGCACGAATGCCCCAGGCACCGAAGTCGCATTCGATATACTGTACCGAATTCTGCGAGAAAATACCAATGTTCTCCTGTACCTTCACACCCAGGTTCAGCAAGGCGTTAGACACCTGCTTGACCGTCTGCGACACCTGGTTCCAGGACAGCGATTTCCATTCCTTACCACCGAAATCCTGATAGATCAACATCTCGCGGTCACCATACT
>JAEEGL015848963.1_pt1 | contig 10596 bp, 8 predicted proteins | sample 9134231 | NCBI WGS metagenome assembly JAEEGL01 (sample SAMN16246548, study PRJNA631951) | gut metagenome | biome: gut microbiome; feature: rumen; material: fiber-attached | host: Bos | place: Iran: Karaj | collected 2018-10 | reverse complement strand
TTCTTACATTAGTAAAAATACTTGATGTTGCCATATAAAACCTCCTGTTCAAAGTTACTATATAAATATAGTGTATTTTATACTAAAAGTCAAAGATAAATTCCTTTAAAGGAACAAAAGGCTGTGTAATCTTTTGATTCGCAGCCTTCTTAATTGGAAGAAGAGATTTTCTCGACTTAACAGAACAAAAACTAATTTCTTCACTTTTACTTCAGAAAAACATTTATTCCCAGTAAGAGGCGTTTTTTATTGGCGTTGGATAGTCTGAAATAAAGTGATTTTCTATTTAGAGACTTTTTATTACGTTTAATATTGTTATTTGGTCTGACTTTAGCTCTAAAATGGAAGATTAAATAGATTGTAATAAAAGAAAAGAGGAAAATATAAAGAATAGCGGGATTAAAAGGAAAAACAACAAAAAGCTGTATAAAAGAATTGAGAATACTGAAACAGAATAAGCCGGCAAGGGCCTTAATAATACTTTTATGATTCAAAACTCACTCCAATAAGAATCATTACCCAACCGAATATTATTATACACCAATAAAAAACTTTGAACAAGAAAAAAAAGACCGTTTCGCAAAGAAACGGTCTGTACTAATTATATTCAAATTTACTATTCCACCCGGATATTCTGCTCGCACACAAATTCTTTGCCGGGCTGCAGCTCGTTCAGGGCCGGCTTATTCTGCCAAAGGTGGTCGGTATTTTCTGCGTCCGGCAGGCCGTGCCAGGGCTCTATGCAGACAAACTGAGGAGAGCCAGATGTGTTCTGCCAAATCATACAATATGGAAAACCTTTAGTCTGAATCTTTATGATAGAGCCATTCTTTTTGTTTCTGAGCCCTACCCAGTTAGAAGTAATATTCATAAAAAGATGCCCGTTACCAAAGCCCTCCCCTGTTACCGGAACAAGGCCCGGGTCAGACTCGCCATATAATTTAATAACAGGAACCGTGCCGTCTGGTGCCGCTTTAAGGTAACCGTCTGCATTACAGAGCACCGCAGTAAGAGGCTCTTTCTTTTCAAACTCAACAATAAAGTCTTCTGCAGGGCTGCCATTCATGCTGAAGGCAGCATGAGTTCCTACACCAAACTTAAAGGCTTTATCGCCGGTATTTTTTACAACAATCTTCCAGTCAAGCCCTTTTTCTGTAAGAGCATATTCAGTTTTTAGGCTGAAGTCATAAGGAAAACGGTAGAGAGTATCTTCGCTCTGAGTAAGTTCAAAGACAGCAGAATCCGCACTCTGTTCCAGGCACTTCCATTCCAAGTCGCGAGCAAAGCCATGGTTACGGGTATATTCGCATTTTTTCCCTTCTATCATAAAATGCCCGCCAAGGCAGCGTGCCACAAAAGGAAAAAGAATGGGCGCATGGTTGCCCCACACGCTCTTATCCCCCTGCCAGATTATATCCCTGCCATCGCTTTTACGGATAAGCTTCTGGAGTTCGGCTCCTTTTGTGGAGATTTCGGCAGTGAAAAAGTTGTTTTCTAGTGTTATAAACATTTGATATCTTCTTTCATATATGAAATTTTATTACATTCTACCATCCAAAAACTTACCGGTTTCTTTGTGGTTGAAGTTTGGAATCATGTAGTTGAAGAGATCTATAAGTTCTGCACGGGTCCACTCGCCTTTTTGTTTACAGGCTGCAATTGTTTTGCAGAAGTAATCAAGTTTAGCTTCATCAAAGTCTACAGGATTCTTGATGATTCCTAATGAGTCAAACTTGTCCATTACTAAAGTTTCTTTATCTGTATAGAACTCTTCAAAGTCCTTTTCACCAGTTGTGTCACTCTTAAAGAAGTAAACAGGATATTTATGCTTTACCTTAAGTTCACTTACGCGGGTACGTGCTTCTTCTTCTGTAGCACACTGTACAGGTTCATAACCAAGATTGCGAAGATATTTTTCTGCAATGCTGCTGAATGTCACTAGATTCAAATCATGGTCAAGTTTAGGAAAGAATACATCGCGGTTTTCGCCAAGAAGGCAGCTCATAACACAAAGCTGGCCGGCTTCTTTTGGAGTTACAAAATAGCGGCGGACATCATTCGGCGCCGACAGAGGCTGATTTTTATCCAGACGGCGGTTAAAGCCGTAAAGAAGAGAACCATCGCTAAAGGCAACATTTGCAAAACGTGCAGTAGAAACAGGCATTTCGACAGAACGGCGATTGAGGAAGAACTCCATAATGCGCTTGCTGGCCCCCATCATGTTTACAGGGTTAGCAGCCTTATCGGTTGATACACAGAAATACTTTTTAGCCCCGCACTCTTTTGCCATAAGCATAGTACTGTCGGTATTGAAGATATTCGTGTCTATCATGCGCATGAGAGTATAAGGATCTTTCTCGCTACGAACATGCTTAAGGGCACTTGTATTGAATACGTAGTCATAACCACCAATGCGTTTTTTCTGCTCGTTGATAAAGGCTCTAAAAATCTCGCTGCCACAGTCCAGTGCAAAAGTCGCAAACTCACCGTCGCCATAACCAACGGAAGAACGAATATCGCGCACAAGTTCAACCATATTGTTCTCGCTGATATCAACAACATGAAGAACTTTTGGATTACGTGCAAAAAGCTCGCGGCAGATAGCAGAACCAATGGTACCGGCACCACCGATTACAAGAAAGCGGGAATTGCGAACAGTTTCGCTAAGAAACGCCTCGTTCACAGAAATGTCTTTTTCAAACAAAGGCGCAGTACGGCCGATTAATGGTAAAATGTTGTCTTGCATAGATATTTATCCTAAAATAATATTTTTAATTATATCATATGAATACTGATTTTTCTATTGATTTGTTTTTATCCGTAATTTTGTTTCACAGCAGAAAAAAAAAGTCCACCAGCGTGCTGCAGGTAGACTTTATAAACTTTACTTCTTAGTAAAATCAAAATGTCGGAATACCAGGAAAATATTTACACCCAATAAAATGCGCCTTTTGTTGTAAGGCCGAAAATGTTTTTTAGCCATAAGAGACTTAAATTTTGGCTTAAGCCAGAAATACAAAATGAAAAATACGACTAGCAACGCAAACAGAAAAAAATAAAAGATGGAAGAATTAAATGAGGAATCAATAAAAATCTGTAATACAGAATTAAGCAGACTAAAAAAGTATAAGCCGGCAAGGGCTTGAATAATATGCTTATGCTTCATAACTCACTCCATTTCCCTTTAGTAAACAATATCATATAATATAAGTTTATTATTGTCTACTCTTTATAATCTCCGCAACTTTCTTTACATCCTGAATCTTACCTAATTTTCCTCGATATTAAATATATGGGTCCAACTCAGAAGGAATCGACGGTAAATCCTTAAAAGCCGTTCTCCATTTCTTAGAATCTGGATGCAGCACTGCCTCTACTGTCATAAATATCAGTTTAAAATAAAGAAACATATTTTTATGATCCTCATACCAGCATTCCAACTGTATTTTATACGGATCAATAACTTCTGCATGAAATTTATTTTTATCTTCAAAATTTTGAAGAATCTCTTCTTCATTTCTGAATACAACTGACCCAATTCCAGAAAGACCAGGTCGAGCATTATATAATTTCAGCTTAGCTTCTTCTGTAAACAAATCATAGTGTTTTTTTACCGTTGGCCTAAAACCTATTACACTCATCTGTCCACAAAAAATATTCAAAAGCTGAGGCAATTCATTTATTTTTGTCTTTCTCAAAAATTTACCCATTGGCAATATACGAGGGTCATTTTCTGCAGTAAAAAGGCCACCCGCCAAATTTGGCGAATCACGAAGCATAGTTGCAAACTTAAGAACCTTAAACTCTTTACCATATCGACCTATTCTTGTTTGACCGTAAAAAATATCATGTTCACCAGTTAGTTTAAGTCCAATCATGATTGGAATCATAAATGGCAACAAGATAAGTATAGCAATTCCACTAAACAGAATGTCAAAAAAACGAGTCATAAAAGAAATCCTTATTATTTATTGGTATATGTAGACATTTTATCTGATAACAAAGTTTGAAAGAACAACAGTTGGTACAAAGCCAAGTTCCTTTTTTATTTTTTCATTTGAAAAAGTTAATGATTTTACAATTTTTTCAAGGCGGGCTGAATTAATAGGAGCCTTTTTTCCCATAAAGTTACCAATATGAGCAAGACAATTTGCAAACCAATATGGAATATTTAATGGAGGCTTTTTTCCAAGCTGCTTTGAAATCAATAATTCCAATTCATGGAATGATGGATAGGAATCATCACAAATATTAAAAACACCACCCTTTTCTTCACACAAAGGAATTACCTTCGCAATATCACATGCCATAAGTACACTTTTTCTGCTTACACCACCAGCAATAGAAAGATATTTTCCAGTTGAAATTCCCTTTATCATAGCGCCTAGATTTCCAGGAGGATTCTTTCCTGCAATAAGCGATGGGCGAAGGATTGTAAGTATTACGTTATTATTTGTACACCATTCCTGTAAAAACTCTTCTGCCAGTAGTTTACTTTTTGCATAAGGTATAGCTCCATCTAGAGAATGCTCTTCCGTTATCATATCTCCAATATCACAACCATAAACAGCAACCGTACTAATAAAGACAAAAGATTTTGGGAGTCCAACATCTTCTAAGGCAGCACAAACTTTCTTTGTCCCTTCAAGGTTTATATCATAAAAAAGTTTTTCTTCCTCAGGTGTTTTAGGCACTACATGAGCCTTACCAGCGGCATGCAAGACAACATCATATTTCTTGTTCAGTTTAATCACATCTGTAACAAGATTAATATTATATGTTGCATTTTCATCTAATGCTAAAGTATCTACTTCATAAGTTTCTTTTAGTAAAGGAAGAACGTTTGATCCTAAGAAACCGGATGCACCAGTGAATAAAAGAGATTTCATCTTATACCACCTCAAGATATTTATTTAAGATGATTTCTTTGTCATATTTTGTCTCAAGCAAATGCCGGGCTTTTTTCCCAAGTTCATTGAATTTTTCAATATCTTGTTTTTGTAGATTATTAAGAAAAGATATAATTGCTTCTCTTTGGGACCAGTCAAAAGAAAAACCAATTTCATTATCCTTTACCATATTGTAAATTTCACTATTCTTAGGCCCAATAAACAAGATAGGTTTGCCTGCAGCCATAACATTATACGATTTTGAAGGTACACCAAGACCAAACATTTTATCTTTCAAACAAACTAAAGAAATAGTGGCTCGGTTTAATATTTCTTCTTCATCATCTCTTGAATATGGAGGTAAAAAAACTACATTTTCCAAATCATTAGAACTCTTAAAATCTTCCATTTTGCTTCTTGCAGCACCGGAACCGACAAATTCAAATTGTAACAAAGGATTTTTTACATTCTTAATTAGTTCTAGAAAATCTAATAAACCTTGAACCCTTCCCAAGTTTCCAGCAAACTGGATTGTTATGTTTTCTTTCTTTTTATATAAAGGTTGTATTTTTGAACTATCTCCCCAATTTTCAATTGTTATAACTGGTATTTTATTACAAGTTTTTTCTTTGATGATTTCATTCATATCATTTCCTATTACAATGCATCTAGAAACCTTACTATATGAATTATCAAACTTTCTTTTTAAAAATGTGTATATGAGGCTATCTTTTTTAAGCAGATTATTTGTTGTTGCATTTTCAGGAAAAACATCATGAACAAGTAATGTAGTATCAATTTGTTTTTTGTGAGTCCATTTTGGAAGCCAAAATGTAAGAAAAACAGGATTGGTTACAAAGAATACTTTATCGCCCTTATTACAATGCTTCTTTAAGAATTCACACATTTTTTTTGAAAGTAAGATTGCACGTAATAAACGTTTCGGGAGACTATTTTTATCAACATCGATTGACTTTATTCTATTTATATTTATTTCTGTAGGTTCTTCACTAACAAAACCTTTGAAATAAATTGGAGTACCACATATAACCTCAATAGAATACTTTTCAGATAATTTTTTTGCAATTTCTGTAAGTATATAAGCAGTTGAAGTTTCTTCTGGATAAAAAAGTTCAGAAACTATCCACAACTTTGTTTTATTCATTCTAGTTTTTTCTCCAAACCATCTTGTTTACAACACCAACATAACTCTGAATAATCTTTACTACTTTAGTGCTGACATTTTCATCTGTGTAATCTGGTACAGGAATTCCATACTCACCACTCTTAACAAGTTCTACTGCAGTATCAACAGACTGCAAAAGTGAAACTTCATCTATACCTGCAAGTACAAAACAAGCCTTGTCCAATGCCTCAGGACGTTCTGTTGAAGTTCGGATACATACAGCAGGGAATGGATGTCCAACACTGGTAAAGAAACTAGACTCCTCTGGTAAAGTTCCACTATCAGAAACAACTGCAAATGCATTCATCTGTAGACAGTTATAATCATGAAAACCGAGAGGCTCATGTTGAATAACTCGTTTATCAAGTTTGAATCCACTCGATTCAAGTCGTTTACGGCTTCTAGGATGGCAGCTGTATAAAATCGGCATATCATATTTTTCTGCCATTTTATTAATTGCATTAAAAAGAGAAGTAAAGTTTTTTTCTGTATCAATATTTTCTTCACGATGTGCAGAAAGAAGAATATATTTTCCTTTCTCAAGTCCAAGTTTTTTATGTACATCACTTGCTTCAATTTTTGCAAGATTTGCATGTAACACTTCTGCCATAGGCGAACCCGTTACATAAGTTCTTTCTTTAGGAAGGCCGCAATCTGCAAGGTAGCGGCGAGCATGCTCTGAATAGGCCATGTTTACATCGCTAATAATATCAACTAAACGTCGATTAGTTTCTTCTGGTAAACATTCATCTTTACATCGATTACCAGCTTCCATATGGAAAATAGGAATATGAAGACGTTTTGCTCCGATTACAGAAAGGCAAGAGTTTGTATCTCCTAAAACGAGAACTGCATCGGGCTTAATTTCTACCATCAATTGATAAGATTTTGCAATGATATTCCCCATAGTTTCGCCAAGATCTTTTCCTACAGCATCCATATAGATCTCTGCATCATCAAGTTCAAGATCCTTGAAGAAAATACCGTTAAGGTTGTAATCGTAATTCTGACCTGTATGAGCCAGCAAAGTATCAAAATATTTTCTGCATGCTTTGATTACTGCCGAAAGCCGAATAATCTCTGGGCGAGTGCCTACTATAATTAATAGTTTTAATTTTCCATTATTCTTAAACTGTACCATTTTTATTTTACCTTTTCTGCAAATGTATCCGGATGATTTTTATCAAACTGTTCATTAGCCCACATTACTGTTACAAGATTCTCAGTTTCTGAAAGGTTAATGATGTTATGGGTATATCCAGGAAGCATATGAATTGCCTGAATATTATCTCCAGTTACATCAAATTCTATAACTTCCTCAGTTCCAATTTTTCGTTCCTGAATAAGAGCATGTCCACTTACTACAATAAAGAATTCCCATTTACTGTTATGCCAGTGCTGTCCTTTAGTAATTCCAGGTTTTGAAATATTCACACTGAATTGACCACAATTTGCAGTTTTTAATAGTTCTGTAAAACTACCGCGATCATCACAATTCATTTTGAGAGGAAATGCTACTTTCTCCTTTGGAAGATAAGAAAGATAGGTTGAATATAATTTCTTTTCAAATGAATTATTAGCAATTTCTGGCATTACAAGAGTCTGAGGCTGAGCTTTGAAAGCTTCCAATGTATCAACTATTTTTCCAAGAGTAACCTTGTGAGTAACTGGAACATAGCAATATTTACCATCTGTTCTTTCAACAGGATTCAGTCCGTCATATTCACAATGATGCTCGCTTTCAGAAAGTGCAGACATCATTTCTTCAACCAAATCATCTATATATAGAAGTTCAAGTTCTGTATTTCTGTCATTTACCTGTATAGGTAAATCAATTGCAATATTGTGACAGAAGGTTGCTACAGCGCTGTTATAATTTGGGCGGCACCATTTTCCAAAAAGATTTGGAAAACGATAAACAAGAACTTTTGCCCCACACTCTTTTCCATAATCAAAGAACAGATTTTCTCCAGCAAGTTTTGATTTACCGTAATCAGATTCTCCGTAACGACCAATCAGAGTTGCTTGAATAGAGGAAGAAAGCATTACAGGACATTTGTTATTATGTTTTTTAAGAGTATCTAAAAGAGTGGAAGCAAAACCAAAGTTTCCGCTCATAAACTCAGAGGTATCTTTTGGTCGGTTCACTCCGGCGAGATTAAAAACAAAATCAGCTTTGAAACAATAATCGTCAAGTTCCGCTTCTGTTGAATCAATATCGTACTCAAAAATATTCTCGACAGAAAAAGAACGGGTCCTATCTTTTCCATCACGAATATTTTTTAGATTCTCGCAAAGATTACGGCCAACAAAGCCTTTTGCCCCAGTTACAAGAATGTTCATTACTTACCCTGCTTCCAAGCTTCAAGAGCTTCATTTACATAATCTGTTGTAAGAATCTTTTTTACAGTTCCTTCAACATCAAGACGGCGAGTATTATGACTTGTATATGCTTCATCTGCCATTGTATGAACATCACCTTTTACAACAAATTTATCATAGTTCAAATCGCGGCTGTCAGCTGCCACACGGAAGTAATTTCCCATATCCTCACTACGCAAACGTTCCTCACGAGTCATAAGTGTTTCATAAAGCTTTTCCCCATGACGAGTACCAATAATATTTGTACCAGTATCACCAAAGAGTTTCTGAACAGCCTTAGCTAAATCACCAATCGTAGAAGCATCAGATTTCTGAATAAACAAATCACCAGGATTTGCATGTTCAAAAGCAAACTGTACCAAATCCACAGCTTCATCAAGGTTCATTAAGAAACGAGTCATGTTCGGATCTGTAATAGTAATAGGATTTCCAGCCTTAATCTGGTCGATGAACAAAGGAATTACCGAACCACGAGAACACATAACGTTACCATAACGGGTACAAGCAATAACAGTATCACCACGTTCTGCAGCAACACGAGCATTTGCATAAATTACATGCTCCATCATTGCCTTACTGATTCCCATCGCATTAATTGGATAAGCTGCTTTGTCAGTAGAAAGACAAACAATCCTCTTTACTCCTGCTTCAATTGCTGCGTGAAGCATATTGTCGGTTCCTATTACATTGGTTCGAACAGCTTCCATTGGGAAGAATTCACAAGAAGGTACCTGTTTAAGAGCTGCTGCATGGAAAATATAATCTACACCCGGCATAGCATCACGAATTGATTGTGGATTACGAACATCACCAATATAAAACTTTACCTTCTTTGCAAGGTCTGGATGTTTTGCCTGTAAATCGTGACGCATATCATCCTGTTTCTTTTCATCACGACTGAAAATTCGAATCTCACCGATATCTGAATGTAAAAAATGTTTAAGTACAGTATTTCCAAATGAACCTGTACCACCAGTAATGAGCAGAGTTGCTCCATTAAATGTTGACAATTAAGACTCCTCGAAATTCATTTACAAATTTCTATATTATTTATATATCATCATATTATAAAAAATGTTTTAGCAATTTACTATTGTAAAGTTTTGCACACAAAATAACAATTTATTCATTATATAACGGAAAATCAATAACACTATCACCTTTTAATATATTTAAATATGGTGTATACCCATTTTGATTCATTAATTGATTAATTAAAATAATAATCGCAAATAATTCAAGCATTCTTATCATCCATAAGATTAACTTATTCTTTTTTTTACTAACTTTATACATGTTACATTTACAATCTTCTTGTAACATTGGAATTAATAGAGCACAAATAAAATGTGCATTATTAATTATTCTACCCATAACATAATCTAATGGAATAATCAAATATAACGTAACAGAAAGATAATAATACCAAAACAATAACCGTATTCTAGGATTCTCAGTTTTAGAAAAACGGTATAAAAATGTAATAGAAATGATAAAAAAAAGTCTTGAAAGTAAACCAAATGAAAAAAAAGTTGTATCTGGATTTGCATGAACACCTAATAATCTGGTTAGAAAAGAATTTACTATACTACTTTTAAAAACAAATGTCATAACGATTCTACATATAACTGCAGCTATTATGGTGATGTGATAATAATTCTTAAAAAAGTCAGTTATTTTTTTTATTCGTTTATTTGTATTTAAGAAACCATAAAGCATAAAAATTAAAGGTAATATTGCTGAACTATGAAATAATAACAATACACCTGTTCCCACAGTAGATCGTATTTTTAAACCACAACTATATTGATAAAGAAATATAATGGAAAAAACCATTACAAAATATTGTCTATAAGCAGAAATCGTATAAATGATAAACATGGAAGAAATGAAAAACAAAGATAAAGGAATATCACAAACAAATTTTCTTATAGAAATAAATAGAATTATTGCTATACAAGTAAGATAAATAACTCTAAACTGAATATAATCTAAGCCTTCTTGTATTGCAAATTTCATAAGATAATAATATCCAGTCTCTTGTGCATTTTCTAAAAGACTTGCCCCACCCTCTACTAATGAATAATGAAATCTATATCCAACAATATCAGAACCATTCAGAGAAAACGAATAAATAAG
>JAEEGL014722122.1_pt1 | contig 10596 bp, 7 predicted proteins | sample 9134231 | NCBI WGS metagenome assembly JAEEGL01 (sample SAMN16246548, study PRJNA631951) | gut metagenome | biome: gut microbiome; feature: rumen; material: fiber-attached | host: Bos | place: Iran: Karaj | collected 2018-10 | reverse complement strand
GTTGGCGGTCTGTAACGGATGCCGGCTTCGCTGTTGGTTTGTCACACTTGTCACGCTGTCACATCTGTATGTTTTTTGGCAGTTAAAACGTGTCACGGCTGTCACGCTGATGTCACGGGAGAGCGTGACAGCGGAAAGCTTTTTACAGAGCGGGATTGATAACTGCTGTCACGTTTGTCACGCTGTCACGCAATTTCTGACAAAACGCTTGCAAAATCGCAGATTATATGGTAGAATGTTCATATAACAATTAAGGGGGGGCGGCGATGAAAAGAAAAGCTCTGATATGTGCGGCTCTTGCGGCGTGTATGTTGTTGTCAGGGTGCGGTGATTTGGGCAAAGTGTTCCAATTCAGAACAAATGTTGTAACTAATAATGTTTTGAATGGTGAAGCCACAAAGCAGTACAAAACAGCTATTATGAATGGTAATATTGAGTGGATAGATGAAATAATAGCCAATAACTCAAGTCTTGATATAAATTACTGTGAGGACAGCACCACGCTTTACTGCGCTTGTTATAAGAGTTATCTTTCAGACGGGGTTAAGGGAAGAACTATCGCTGCACTTGTTGATTCAGGTGTTGAAGTTACCGGAGATATTTTATCATTAACTGTATACAATGGAGATCTTCTTTTTACGCAGGCATTGCTGAAAGCAAACAACATCGACTTTGACTATAAAGATGAATACGGAAATACATTCATCAGTATGGCTGTGCAGAGCGGCGAGGGCGGCAAAAGTATCACGGGGTATCAACAGGTCAAAATGCTTATTGAAGCAGGAATGAAAATTACCCCCGAATTTTTCGCGGATAATAAAGATGAAGATGAAAGAGGTACTCATTTTCTTAATGTAAAATTTTCTCCAAATACCACAAAGTATTTAATGCAGCAGCTACTTGACAAAGGACAGGAAAGCGGACTGAAAAAGGCGCTTGAATATGCTTTAAGCGGACAGATTGACAGTAGCCTTGATGAAATAAAGAACAATTCTCTTGAAGGCTACAACAGTTACGAAAAAGAATTATTGACCGATTATGCGGCTTATTTCGGAACTCCGGAACAATATGACGCTGTTTCTGAGTATACAGGCGTTTCACATACACCGGATTTTATGCGAAGGCTTGCAGAAAGCGGAAATACAGAAATGTTCAGATATTTGTCCGAAAAACTGTCAATAGATTACAGCAATGAAGATGTATCTTCTTTTGCAGTAGATGCTCTTGATTATGCCGCCGCTTGGGGACATTCTGATATTTGCCAATATTTATGTGATAATAATATCAAGATCATAGACGGATATATTACAGGATACATCCCGTTGAATAGTGCGATCTTATCTGAGGATATTGATACAGTAAAAGTAATCTATAACTATATCAAATCCTGCGCCGGCATTTGTGAATTTGACATCGGACGTGCATATAACAGATATATACCGAAAGATAATGAAAAGGCAAAAAGAATATTTGACTTTTTCTTTGACGAAGGTTTCGATCTGAGCTGTGTTGAATTCGGGTCTATGGATAAGGGGCTTGCCGGATATTTATATGATAAAGGACGTCCGCTGACTCCTACAGATCTTACTTATGCCGTATATAACAATGATACCGAATTGGTAAAATTGATAATTGAAAAAGGTGCAGATCCGGATCAGAAATCATTCAAACAAATTTATGAATTTCCGTGGAATATCAGCTATGATAAAAACAAGATAGAAACAGATTTAACTTATAAAGCAGGTAAGAAAGAGGAGTATAAGGTAGGGTATGAGGAATTTGTCAATTTTTACGGAAATAATTACCATGGAACAAGAAACGGAGAATATATCTTATTTACCGCTATACAAAACAGTAATTCGGATATTGTGAAACTACTGACAGACAACGGAGCAGATATTAACAAACAAATCTATAATGAAAGTGCTTTTTACAAAGGTATGCGACCTATACATTACTGCATTTACGGCTCTGACGCAACACTTCGCGTCCTGCTTGAAGCCGGTGCCGATATGAATATTGATTGCAGCAATATCGGAGATAAAAATGCAAAAACTATCGCCGAATTTTACGAGAGCAATGGCAGAAGCGATTTAGCGCAAATAGTCAAAGAATACGAAAAGAAATAATAAATCCCCTCAACTTGCGTCAAGGGGATTTGATAGGATTGATGTTACTCGATAGGCTGTGACAGCTCCGCTGCGATCAGAGCACCGAGACGGAATCCGCGCTCGAAGTCTGCTTCGCACTCCAACTGCGCTTCTATGTGGAGAACGTCTGTGTAGGTGTCCAGCAGCTCCTTGCAGTCGGGGAACTGTTCAAGCAGCTTGTTCTCGGTGGAGCATATCAGCTCGCGGTTCTCAATGTAGCGCTTGGTAGCGGGTGCAGGCTTTTCGCTGGGGTTGATCTCCCCGTAATAGAGCTGGTTAAGTATGTTGTTCATCTGTTAATCCTCCAAAATATTATGTTGATTGTATAACAGACGTGCGCCTAATTTGGGTCGTTATTTGGTCGTTATTTTTACAAAAGTTTGCTTCAAGTGACCACAAGCTGCTAAATGTACAGTGCCGCAAAGCCGCATTATACCGCACTTTTCTTGAATGTACTATAAAACGCGATAAGCGCAAAGGTCAATTCAAGTCCAGTAACAGGAGCCACAATGGACAAATCCGAACCGTAACGGCTCGGATTTGTTTGTTTTTTATTCAGGAAAGCCGCATTTCGGTTTGGTGATACAGATAATTTGATATTTTAGCGGACGGCCAATGTGGTTGTCCGCTTTTTTAGTGAATATCACATAAACGTATTAATTAAATAATTGCATAATGATTTGTTACTTGTAAAGCTTAATATGACAGACGATATAGATCAATATTTAGCTGCGTGCTTCTCCATATATTCATTTACAATTTTTTCCCATTATCAATTGCAGATTGGGAATAATCGGTTTCTAAAAAATCGGACAGCGGTATTGGAGTACTCGGAATGCGATATGTACCTTACAGCTGATATGAAGCCTTATAAAACAAAAATAGCGCATACCCGTCAGCTTTAAGCTTTGAGTATGCGCTGTTCGCTGTTTATTTGTGTATTTATCGAAAAATCAACAATATATTATCTAATGTTTACTTATATACCGATAAAACTATTGACTTTTCTTGATATTTTCGGTATAATGATAACAGGTGATGAAAATGATAAAACGACCGGACTATATAAACGCAATAGAGCCTTTCATAGGAACACCACTTGTAAAGATACTTGCAGGGGTGCGCAGGTGCGGAAAATCCACAATTCTGGCAATGCTCGCCGATATGCTTAAGGCTGAGGGAATACCGGACGACCATATAATAGAGCGCCGTTATAATGAGATCGGATATGACGGGATCACAGCCAAGGATATGAGCAGTGACTTAAGAGCGGCGATTTCCGGAAAAAGCAAGTGCTTTCTTCTTCTCGATGAGGTGCAGGAGACTGACGGCTGGGAAAAGGTCATAAACGACCTGCTTGAAAGCACAGACTGTGATATTTACGTCACCGGCTCCAACAGCAAGCTTATGTCAGCTGAGATATCGACCTATCTTACAGGGCGGTATGTGCTGATACCGGTTTACACGCTCTCTCTGCGTGAATATCTAACATTCAAGGGCAAGTCTCCCGATGACGCAAGAACTGTATTCGATGAGTTTGTGCAATACGGCGGATTCCCGATAATAGGTATCAGCAACTTCGATACACGTTCGGCATACCAAGTGGTTGACGGCATTTACGCCTCTGTTATTACCCGTGATATCTCAAAGCGCCACAAGATACGCAATAAAGAGCTTTTCGACCGTGTTGTCCGCTATATCATAGAAAATGTAGGAATGACATTCTCGGCGAACTCTATCGTGAGCTATCTCAAAAGCGAACACCGTACAATGTCTGTCGAAACTATATACAACTATCTGAAATGGCTTGGTGAAGCTTTTATAATATATCCCTGCAAGCGTTTCGACCTGCAAGGAAAGTCCGTCCTCAAAACGCAGGAAAAGTATTATCTTTCTGACATCTCGTTCAAATACAGCCAGCAGGGCTTCGACAGCAAGATGCTTTCTGCGGTGCTTGAAAACATCGTTTTTCTGGAAATGAAGCGGCGCGGATATGAGGTCTATATCGGCAAGAACAACACAAAGGAGATAGATTTTGTGGGAGTGCTCCGTGACGAGCGCGTTTATGTTCAGGTTTGTGTGAAGCTGCCGGAAAACTCCGACCGTGAGATAGCAAACCTTATGGAACTGAAAGATCATTACCACAAATATGTAGTATGCCGCGATACCCTTGCTTCCGGAAACTGCAACGGCATTGAGATAGTGAGTATTGCCGATTTCCTTATGGCTGACAAATGGTAATATCGAACAGTTCTGCAATTGTTGCTGATACAAATATGGGTTTATAACTCCTGTGGTATCTGTGTACCACAGGAGTTATTTTTTATTACTGTTTTATTCATATAAGGGCAGCGGGAACAAGACTTCTGATCTTATTTTACCTTAACGCTTACGATATCGCTGCTTGTAACCTTTGTCCACTTGCCGTCAACATAAGCCTTTACAGCGTACTTGTATGTTTTTCCTGCCGTAACGTTCTTGAGGCGTACTGCATTCGCTTCTGTGTCTGCTATCTTTGCAAGCTTGCCGTTTGTGTACCTGTAAACCCTGTACTTTGTCGCGTCCGGGACTTTCGCCCATTTCAGTATAACTTTCCCGTCGGCTGACGAAGCCTTTACTGCCGGTTTCCAATAGATCTTCACCGACGCTGTCGGCGCGTCATTCTCCGATGATTCGACACCGCCTTTTGTCCAGCGCAGCATATACTCGTAAGTCCTGTTATTTGTTGTTTTTACGATGCGTACTTTGGTTTTCTGTGTTTCAACAACTTTCGTATAGCTGTCACCCTTCTTCACATACAGCGTGTACTTTTCGGCGCCGTTTATCTTGTCCCAGCTTACCGTTATGCTGTGGTCATCGGCGGCGGAAACGCGGAGTACCGGCTTTGCAGCCGCGGTTTCGGCTTGTGCCGATGTATCGGAAGGAACAGATGTGGTGGTTGATGATGTCGATGACGGCACGAATGAAGGCTGCTGTGGAGTATAGGGATATCTTGCAGTTATCTCGTACCAGTCGGAGACGTAATCGCCCAATCCCGAAACTATGCGGACGTGGTATGTTCCGGGCTTTGTGAAGGAAACAAGACCTAACTCGGTTATTATTATGCCGTCAGTCTCAAGGGCTTCCCAGAGGTAATAACCTACTTCATCGGGGACAGACACATTAAATCCGTTATCACCCTCGCCGGCATTCTCGACAAGCTCGGGGTCTGCACCGACGATTCCGGTGAAGCTGCCGGTTACGGTATAAGATAGGGCTTTTTGGTAGTTCGAGGTTTTTACATCTATCCAATTGGAAAATGCAACAGTACCGTCCGATGCAGTAATTTTTACTCTGACTTTGTAGATACCCTCTTTGCTGAAGTTAATTCCTCTGGCGACGGTAATCATAGTTTCTATACCGTCCTGTGGTAAATAGTACTGCCATTCAACCTTATAGTTCTGATAAACCCAATTTTTATCCCTTGTTTTTTCAGTCAGTTCATTGTTTGAAAGAATTGTTTCTTTGACTGTAAAATTGAACTCCGTGCTTTCAGCCGGTTCTATATAGTATTGTATATGATAAAAAGCATTGATGTTGTCTAAATAGGCTTTATAGTCATGCCCATTTCTCATGAATTCAAGCTCGATCCAATCGGAATAGCTAACACGACCGTGTTTGTCTTTATACCATGCACGGATATGATATGTACCGTTTTCTGCGTCATCTGAGAACCAGATTTGTTTATCGTATTTTATTGATACTTTACCGGTACTTGCTTCCATAACCTCAAACCCGAATTTATAATATTCGTTATCATTATTAACATCAATTTTCCTTTCGGGGGAACCGTTTTCTGTTATATATACGTCAAAATACGTAGATAATTTGAAACCGTAATGAGTATACACCGAATAAGGCGTGCAGGGCGCTATCCTCACTGTAGGAGGATAGATCTCAGCTACGGTAGCAGGCATCCAGTTTCTGCCGCTTGTAGATTTTTTCAGACCGAGAATGATATCGGCGTACCATTTCTTTGTCCAATAGGTCTTCCAACTTAAAAAGTTAAGTGTATAAGAATAGGTTTGTTTGTAGCTGATAATATTCCTGTTCAAGGGATTATCGCCGGATTTCCTTGGATCAAATGAATTGTAATAAATATCCAGATAAGAGATATATAAGGCTCCGTCCGGTTTCATTTTTTTATTTACATACGCACTTGATCCTTTTGCTGTGCTTACAGGAAAATACGAGCCGTCGCTTTTGTAATCGTCCGTGGAAAATCCTAACTGACCAAGATAATCCATAAATGAAATATTCTTTGGGAGAAAATAATCGTAAATGTTTTTTATATCCGAAGGAGCAAGTTTGTCACTGCTTTCTATAAAATCCTTATGTTCTTTATAGTACTTATTCAATTTAGGCTCAGTCATCGGAAAATCTTTATTAAATTGATAAAAATATATAATACTGTCGTTGTCCAGATAATCGATCCCTTTCTCTTTTCCTGTATACCACCAGATCGATTCGTCGGACTTATGTTCGGCAAGGTCTTTTTCAAGCTGTATTTCTGTTGTACCTCTGTTGATATATACAAGCCTGTCATTTTCCTTTTTGTATTTGAATATGGCATAAAGGCTTATTATGCTGTTGGGAGATGTGGCATCGAGAAGCTGTGAGCTCAGCCCGTCGATCTGCTGTTTTACAAGGCTTGTGGGCGACTTGCAGGATAAATACCTCTGATATACTGCGTCACCGTAAGCGTGAACCTGCTCGTCGCTCATCTGTGATACGGCAAGAGAAGCAGACAGACATTGAGTGAGCACGGTCAATGTGTAAAAGTACTCGGACATTACACGGTCTATGTAGGGCTCCATTGTATCATATACTTCTCCGGTGAACATACAGTCGGGTACGATATCATCATAAAGCACCTGATACAGGTTTCTGCCGTTTGTGTCACGGTATGTCTTTCCGCCTACGAGATCGGAGATATTCTTTAAGCGGAAGAGCGCGTTCTGCGTTTCGTTCCACTCCTTGTTGCCGCCTATCAGATAAGCTATCTCGATAGCCTTGACATTTTCGTCCATGGTTGGATCGCTGTAGATCTGATCTACCTGTGCGGCTATACCGAGCTTTCCCATACCGCCCGCGATCTGCGTATGGAGAGTGTCAAGCTCGGAGCCGACGCCGCTGATAAATATCTCGTTCTGTATCTTGTTGAGTTTGGCGTCGATATCACTTATCCTGCGGTCAAGCTCGTCAAGGCGCGTATTCATATCCGCGCGGAAATTCTTGATATCATTGCTCAGACCGTCTATCTTTTTGCATACCTCTTTGAGCTTCTCCATTTCCGCAGATGTTCCGCCTATACCGAGCAGACTGCCCAACGCGTTAAGCACCGGAGCGAGTGCCCTGCCGTGCGGCACAAATTCTCCGACAGCGGCTACGCCTGTGTCCCACACCACATTGACGGGGTCTATCGCCGAAGCCGGTGCCGAAAGTCCCGCCGCGCAGGAAACTGTCATCGTTACCGACAGGAATATGCTTGCAATTCTGTGTTTCAGTTTTATCATCGTCTTGTCCTTTCATAAAGTTTAATCAAAAAACGTGACAGCTTGTATGTATTATACAGCAGTCACGGGTATCATGATCCTGATTCGATTCAGATTTATAAAAAGGCAGAGCTGCCTCTGTTTTCTTACTGTGTTTTGCGTTTTGAGCGAGTCTGACAGGAAGCATAATATCAATGGCTATCTGTAAATTACAGATGCGGTACACAGTATATTATATCACATCGCAGGCGGTTTGTAAAGTGTTTTTTCTGATATTGAGCCGTATAAACAGGGATAATGCTTGCCGCTGCCGACTGCTGTCGGTTCGGCTCAATATCCGGGGAAGAGCGTTTCGTAAGGTTTGCAGGGTTTGTTTATTATTCAATTTATATCCGACAGACGGATCCCTTCACTTAATGCTACCGGATAACAGCAAAATACCGCTTTGCAAGTAATTGCAGAACGGTATTTTTTGAGAGAATATAAATCATAATGCGAAGGTCTTTTGCACCTTGGATCGTGCTGCTTTCCGTGGAACCGCTCACGGAAAACAGCACCAGAATTCACCACTTGAACACAGCAAGTCTGTTATTCATGTGTTTTCCGATTATAGCAAAGAGCTTTCCTCTTACAGTATATTTCTTCATTTCCTCGTTATAGCTCGTTTCGGAAACGACCTTCATGCGCGGCTCCAGTGGGATATACTCTTCCGCGGACTTGGTACCTCACCCGAATTTCGCGTTGGTGTGCTTCACCGCGTCATGGTGCTTGCTGTTTTTCTCCAGAATCGGGCAGTGGAGTTCAGCAAGCAGATATATCGAACAGTTTATAGCGCTGTATAATTTCAGCTACACTCGCAGAGACGACAAGTTGAACAAAAAGCTGCGCGAAGAAGCCGAAAAAGACCGTCAGGAGCGTATCGAGCGCAGTATTGAAAAATCCCGGGACGCGGAGGAAGTTCGACCGGAAGAAGCCGCTGAAGATGAAGAAACCGTCGAAGATGAAGACGCTGCCGAGAGCGACGAAGAGATCGAGTCGGAGTCTGTCGGAAAGAGCATGGGCATAAACGCCGCGAAACTCGCGCGAATGCTCGCCGCCGCAAAAACACGGTCGCAGGTGCAGGCGGTAATGGACATGATACAGTCAGATCTCCGCGAGTGCGACGCGGGCAAGGAGCAGGGATATGATGTTGATGAGGCGTCGGTGTCGGCAGCCGAAAACCTGCTTGAAGAAGCAAAATCCCGCATGAGCAGCGCCGAAGACCGCGAGCCGACCCCGCAGGAAGAAATGGCGACAGCGCTTGCATCGCTTATGTAAATAATACGTCCTGTCCCCGCCGAAGGCGGGGACAGGACAGCATAATAAGGCGTGGAAACGGCACAATAAAGGCAAACAAGGAGAAGCAACCATGAATAACACGATCTACATATCCTCGCAGACCGCCTATATGAAAGCGTTTGCTGAGAGTATCGCGCCAAAGTCCACAGGCTCGGATTTCGCGTCTGCGCTCGACAATTGCATGAACGAGCAGTCGCTTGACGACTACAAGGCATACATCAAAGACCGCGTTTCCTCGCTTGTCCTGCACCCGTCGCAGCTTGGCGACACTTACGCCGTGAGCATCTCGGACGCGGGCTATCGGGAAATGAAGGCGAACCCGGAGTATGAAAAGTGGGTGCTCGACCAGATACACAGCGCATTTTCGGCATCTGTACCGCCGGGGATCCGGCAATTAAGCGGCACTCAGTATCACACCCTGCAATTTGGCAGCAAGCCGGAGCATTTCCACGCGGAGCAGTATTCCACGGGCGAGGGCAGGCTGACAAAAGAGGAAAAGGAAGAATACTGGAAACAGCTGAAAGAAATTCGGGACAAGCGGCGGGAAGAATTTGAGAAAATGCTTAGGAAGAAACGTATCGCGCTTGCCCGTGCGCAGGAGATGTCGCTTGAACGACGACTTGCGTTTGCTTCCGTGATTGAGACGGACACCGATATTCCCGATGCAATGAGCTATGCGGCGGCGAATGTGAGCGAGGTTTCGCCGATAATGTTTATTGATATTTCCGAAATATTAGCAATGATGTAAGGGGAGGTGAAGTATGAGAAATTATGGATTGAATCGCTATATGACGTACAATAATTACCGTCATTCGTCGCTCTATAACCGCAGTCGGGTAAGCACCTACAAGCAATTCGCGTCGAAGTCAAACAGCGCGAACGCTTCTCACAAAGCCTATCAGACGGCGTCCGGCACCACAGTCACATCGGGCAGTCTGAAAAACGCTGTTTCCGGTATTGCGTCATCGGTCTCCGAACTGAGCAAAGCTATGTCCGGCACAGACCGTGAGAAGCAGTATGATGCGGCGAAGAGTTTTGTTGACAGTTACAATGACCTGTATTCATCGGTGAAGAACTCCAGCAATGCCTTTGTTTCCGGCAGAACCACGGTTATGGCAAATACGGCGGAAGCATATTCGGGAACTCTGGAAGATGCGGGCGTAACTGTCGGCAAGGACGGAAGCCTCTCAATTGACAAGGATAAGTTCATGGCTGCCGACAGCAAAGCAGTTGACCGTGCATTCGGACGTTCGTCTTCATTCACGGGTTCCGCTGTATCACAGGCTGTCAGCGTTTCACGCTATGCCGACAGCGAAAGCTTTTCCGGTTTTGGCGGATATAACAGCTATGGCGGTTACTCGAAGAACGATCTGTTCGGTTACGCAGGTTCTTCGCGCAGCGGAATTCTTGCAGGTTATCTGCTAAATCAGTGGATATAAGACTACCTTGACAAAGCACAGACACATCAACGCCCGCCGTAAATCCCTGCGGGCGTTGTATTAATAAACCAACAAACAGCATACATTTTTAGAGATGATTGTTTCGCATTTTCTCCTTTATATAGCTTCGATTTT
>JAEEGL014381425.1_pt1 | contig 10596 bp, 9 predicted proteins | sample 9134231 | NCBI WGS metagenome assembly JAEEGL01 (sample SAMN16246548, study PRJNA631951) | gut metagenome | biome: gut microbiome; feature: rumen; material: fiber-attached | host: Bos | place: Iran: Karaj | collected 2018-10 | reverse complement strand
TGTAATCGGAGATAATTCCACCCTTCGTCATGCTCTGGTAAACATCTCTTGCACTCATCTTCAACGCATCGGCCACACTGCCTACACAGAAGATTACAAAATTGAGAATCTTATAGTCCATACCTGTTGTTTACTTGGTTTTCTACTGCAAAGATACAGTATTTTCATAAATAACGCCTTTTCTTTGGCAAATTTTCTTTCAAAAATGAGGGACGAAAGGCTTTTTCGTTATAATTGGCTATATCCGATAGACTAACGGGCTTGCTTGCTTTTAACTCATAGTTTCCTATGGAACAAACAAATTCAGGAATCTAAGGATAAATGGCAAAGGTTAAGTGACATGCAGGAAGGCAGGGAGTTTTTAAGTTTGTGAGTATGGAATATGGTTGGAGAGTCGCCTTTACGATTCTCTGCCGAACATACTACGGGAAGTATGGGTTGAAGACCATCAGGGACATTGTGTCCCGATGGGCTCCAGCCAAGGAGAATAACACGGAGGCGTACATCCGCCACGTTTCGGACTATACGGGTATCGCACCCAACAAAGTGTTAGGCTCTCCCCAAGAGCATCCCACACAATGGCTACTGATAGGTTATGCCATGGCTGTAGTGGAAAACGGCAAGGCGCTCCCTGCGGTGCCGATGCTGAAGGGATTTGAAACGGCCTGTGGCCAGTAACACTAACGTTAACGGGAACGAAAAGGTGCAAAAGGCAGAATTGGAATTATTTTTCCCAATCTGCCTTTTTGATAATTTTGAAAAAAAGTTAAATTTTGTTTGGAACGTATTATATAATCTCCTATCTTTGCAGAAAGATAATTAAAAAGAGAATTATTTACAATATTTATTAACTAAAATCATTATTTATTATGAAGGCAGTAAAATTACTTTTCGCAGCATTGGCAATGACTTTTTGCATGAATGCAAGCGCAGAGAATTTCTTTAACGGCAACGTAATTGCTGACATTAAGTTAGGTGGTGCTAACGGCACAGGCGTATGGGGCTTTGGCGTTGGTTACCAGAAACCCATTACCGAGTTTGAAGGCTGCACATTGGCATGGGATGTGCTGAACTTTGAGTTCAATGCCCCCTTTAAGAAGCCCGGTGACGGTTGGATGATGAGCTTTAAGACTGGTGCTCGCCTGTTTTCTCCCTCTTTCTGGAACGACAATCTGCGTGGCTACACCAATCTGGCTATGGGTTACAGCTACATTGGCGGCGCTAAGACAAGCGCATTCGGTATAACTTACGGACTTGGTCTGCAGTTCAAGGAGAAATTCTCTGTTGGCTACACTCTCCTATATGAGACAGCAGGCAGTTCTAAGACTCACTTCGCCACATTCGGTTGGACATTCTAAAGTAACTTAGCCAAACAAGAGAAACTTTTTTTGAAAAAAGTTAAATTTTGTTTGGATGTTATTGCAAAACCTCATATATTTGCAGTAATAAAAGAGGAAAAGAAGATGGCTTTTTGCCGTTTTTATAAAAAAATACCTATAATTAACTAAACATTTGGGGTGGACATCTGAAAAGGTGCCCACTCTTTTTGCAGAAATATTTGGGAAAACTTTTGGTGGGTATAGAAAAAAAACGTACCTTTGCACGCAAAATTATTAATAACAGCTCCTTATCACCTTCCGTTTAAGGAAATTCGGGAGCACAAAACAAAAGAAAAATGAAAGAAGGAATCCATCCAGACAACTATCGCCCCGTAGTGTTCAAGGACATGAGTAATGGCGATATGTTCCTGAGCCGCTCTACCGCTAAGAGCAATGACACAATTGAATTTGAGGGCGAAACTTACCCCCTGATTAAGCTTGAAATCAGTAACACCTCTCACCCCTTCTATACCGGTAAGAGCAAGCTGGTTGACACAGCCGGTCGTGTTGATAAGTTCATGAGCCGCTATGCTCGTACTAAGAAGTAATACGAGTTGGCCTCAGACAAGAAGATAACAGATGAAGGGGTGTAGATGAACAAACGTCTGCACCTCTTTTTCTTTACCAACACCCCTACTCCATCCCACAAAATGAAGAAACGCTATTACATTCTGACTCTACTCTGCACGATTGCCTGCTTAACAGCATGCAACAAGGATGAAAACGTCAACCCCAAACAAAAGGGGGACTACCCGCTTTCCCTTATTGGTAACGAGGCTAAAGCTTACATGCAGCGAATGGAGGTTCCTGTTGTTAAGGACCAGAGCATGTTTATTGTACACAGCACTAATAAATATGGTGTCACCTATACCGAGGAGTGGGACAAGGAGCAGAAAACACAACGCTGGGCAGCCTACTCCATTACGGACCAGAATGCTGTTAGCAACTGGAGCCGCCAAAACTGGAATGGAACTATCTGGAAGGGGGCGTACTACGATGGCGACCCGTTTCAGGAGGATTCTATCATCCCGTTGGCGTATCGTACACGTTTGTCGGACTACTACAACAGCGGATTCACACGCGGACATATCGTAAACTCGGTAGACAGGCTGATGTCGCAGAATGCCAACGGACAGACTTTTTATCTCTCCAACATGCAGCCTCAGCTATACAACTTTAACAGTGGTATCTGGGTGAACATGGAGAACTGGGTGCATAATCTGGGCTATAACAAAACGAAACGCAAGATGCTCTATATTTCCAAAGGCGGCACTACTACCCCAACGGAAAGCGTACCCAATCCGCTGTTCAGCAAGGAAGAGCTGGGGGGCAGAATCAACATCCCCGTGCCCAGATATTTCTGGATGGCGATACTGCTGCAGGACAATAACGATAAGTATCACGCTATTGCCTTCTGGGCTGAACACAAGAACAACAAGGCTAGCAACATTAAGGATTACACCATCAGCATTGATGAATTGGAAGCCAGAACGGGCATAGATTTCTTTCCCAATCTGCCCGATGATGTGGAGGCTGAGGTGGAGGCAAAAAGAAATCTAACGGAGTGGACGTGGTAAGAGGGCGAGAAGCGCCAATTGAGAATTGAGAATTGAAAATTGAAAATTGAAAATTATTCTTGCACTATGAATAGATTATTGATTCTGCTTTTTATGCTTCCGGGCTTCTGCTGTACGCTTTCTGCACAGGAGGTAAAGATGCGCGATGTGTTTGCTCAGGCTCCTGACAGCATATTCCCGTTAATGACCAAGAATAACAGACTGGACTGCATAGACTTTATAGAAAACAGCATGAGGGCAAGGGTAAAGAACAAGTTCGACACCTATTCTGAACTGACAGCCCTTACCAATGATTATCTGTGCCTTCAACTATCAGAAAAAAGCACCATGGAAATGAAAATCTTTAACGACTCGCTTCTTTGTATGGTGCATACCTTCCAAGGGCCTGCGGCTGATAGCGAGGTGCGATTCTATAATGTAAAATGGCAACCTGTTGACTATGTTTTGGAACGCCCCAAAGCTGATGATTTCTTTCAGGCTGATGCCAATTCAGAGATTTGCGGTCTGCTACGCCAACTTCCGCTTATAAAGGCCAGTCTGAGCCCTGACGACGCCACACTGACATGGGAACTCCAAACCACAGAGTTGACTAAAGACCAGAAGAAAACAATAGAGAATTCCTTGCATTCTATTGCAGTGAAACTGTAAATTCATTGAACATTATCTCATTTCTCACTTTTCACTCTTTCACTTCCAGATTCTTCACTCTTCAACAAAAAATGTGGATAGTCTACGCCTTTCTTTCAGCAACCTTATTAGGGTGTTATGATGTATGCAAGAAGCATTCGCTGAGGGAGAATGCCGTAATTCCTGTCTTATTCCTGAACACACTGTTCTGCTCCCTAATCTTTTTACCTTTGGCACTTAATGCCCCTTTTGGAGGATGGGAGGTGCAAAAATACATCATATTAAAGGCATGCATTGTGCTCAGCAGTTGGATTTTAGGCTATATAGGTATAAAACATCTGCCCCTTACGCTGGTGGGCCCCATCAATGCTACAAGGCCCGTCATGGTACTGTTAGGCGCGCTTCTGATATTTGGTGAACGCCTCAACTTGTACCAATGGATAGGTGTGGCATTGGCCATACTGAGTTTCTTCCTGCTTAGCCGTAGCGGCAAGAAGGAGGGTATTGATTTCCGTCATAACCGATGGATTTTCTGCATTGTGGGCGCAGCTATAACAGGCGCTTTGAGTGGCTTATATGATAAGTTCCTGCTGGCCTCTCCCCAAGATGGCGGCGTAGGATTGGACAAACTGACGGTGCAGAGCTATTACAACTTTTACCAATGCCTGATGATGGGCATTGTGTTACTGACCCTCTGGTATCCGCGTCGACAAAAGGGAACGCCTTTCCGTTGGGTGTGGAGCATTCCCCTGATAAGTATCTTCCTGAGTATTGCCGATTATGCCTACTTCTGTTCCTTGCACGAGACTGGAGCCCTGGTAAGCGTGGTCAGTATGGTACGCAGAAGCAGCGTAGTGGTCAGCTTTATGATTGGTGCATTCCTCTTTCACGAGAAGAATCTTAAGAGCAAGGCCATAGACCTATTCCTTGTCCTATTAGGAATGGTGTTCTTGTTCTTAGGAACAATCTAATATTCAATCCTCACTAAGAACAGCGCATTCCCTGGTACGCTCTCACCAGCAGAGCAACGGTCTTGCTGCTCTATTACCTTGCAGAACTCTTCCTTGGTCATTCTGCCACGACCTACCTCTATAAGTGTTCCAACGATGGCACGAACCATATTTCGCAGAAAGCGGTTGGCTGTAATGGTGAATCTCCATTGCCCCGGAGCTATCTCATCCCAATGCGCCTCCGTGATAGTACAGAGGTTGGTCTTGGTATCTGTATTGACCTTGGAGAAACTGGTAAAGTCAGTGTACTGGAGCAGAAGCTGAGCCGACTCGTTCATAGCCTGAAAATCAATCATTCCATGCAAGAGCCAACTGTAATGACGACAGAAAGGGTCTTTGCGCGTATGCACAAAATAATGGTAAGTACGACTGGTAGCTGAGAAGCGTGCATGCATATCATCAGCCACCTGTTCTACCTTCTGCACTGCTATATCCTGAGGAAGAATCTTGTTCAGCCGGTATGCCAATTGAGGGCAATCAAGCGCCTCACTGAAATCAAAGTGTGCCACCATCATACGGGCATGTACGCCAGCATCAGTTCTGCCAGCCCCTACCACCTCTATTTCGCAACGCAGGAGGGTAGAGAGACTTTGCTGCAAGGTCTCCTGCACACTAACGCCATTAGGCTGAATCTGCCAGCCATGATAGCGTGTACCATCGTATGAAAGCGTTATAAAGTATCGCATAGGCGTTTTGCGTACAAAATTACAATTAAGCACGAAGAATACAAAATAAAAGCTTGGAAAAAACTTCCAAGCTTTTATTTTCATCTATTAGACAGTCTCTCAATAAAGTACCTTCTTGCCACCAACAATATTGATACCCTTCTGCAACTTGCTCATACGCTGACCAGCCATGTTGTAAATGGCTCCCTCGCCTTCGGAGAGGGTTGGAGTGAGGCTTATGCCGTCGGGATCCTCGTCGCCCTCGTTGTAATAGCCGTTGGTTTCATCATACAGAACTACCTTGTGAGTAGGATCGAGAACAGGATAAGCATCCTCGTTTAAGGTCTGATACCATGCAGGAACCTCTGCGTCACCATTCAGCTTGAAGCAAACCTCACCGCTTGCCAGTTGTTCAGCATTGACAACATTGGCTGTGATACCATTCTCACCACTAGCATTTGGAGCACTACCCTGAAGCCAATAGTTGTTCAAGAACTGAGCGTTAGCATGAGAACGCAGACGACCAACGAATGCACCACCATAGGTAGGAGTGCCATTTGCCATCTGCACAGTTCCTACGTTAAGACAGTTGAAGACACCCGTGAAGGAGTCGTTGTTTACATAGCCGCAGATACCACCGGCGTATGCATTGGCAACACTATAGGTTATGGTACCGTAGTTAGCACAATTCACATACTTAACACCATTGTTAGAATAAGCACCTATACCACCGATACAGTCATGACTTCCGGCTGTCTCGTTAATGGTTCCGCTGAACGAACAGTTGGTAGCTGAACTGTTTTCGCTCAAATGTCCGCAGACACCACCAATATGGTGAGCAACACCTATAACAGTTATGTTAAGAGCAGAGTGGATGTTTTCGAGAGTAGAACCTGTTGACCATCCAACAGCACCCACGCCTGTACCAGTAGAATATTCTATGGCACCTTCAATCTTGAAGTTCTTAATGGTAGCCTTACTTGCATATCCGATGAATCCTGCAGCATTGTCAGTTGTTGACAGGTTGAAGCCTTTAATCTTATAACCCTGACCATCAAACTCGCCAGAGAAGGGAGCGCTCTCATACGTACCAATAGGTATATAAGCCTCTACCTCGCTCATGTCAATGTCGTTTGTCAGAACTGCCTTTGCATTAGCCTCACCATTGTTTACTACAACTGAGAAGAGCTGAACCTGCTTAGAAGTTGACAACTGGTATATACCATCTATCTGAGGCATCATCTGATCCATAATGTTCAGTCTTTCTGCAATGGCAAGAGCTTCTTCGGTAGAAACGGTTCCATCTACGAAATGACCTATAGCATCATAAATCTCTGCATCCCATTCATCATATTCATCCTCAGTAATAATACCCAAACCTAACAAGTCACTAATAGCATTTGCCAGATTCTGGGCAGACACAGCCATTTCGGCATAAGCCTTCCGGCAAGCATGAACCTGGTTAAAGATATCTGAGAAGGTGTTAATGAGAGCCATTTTCTGCTCACCAGTAGCAGCATCAGCCACGCCACTTATTGCCTCTATCAGGCTTGCCTTCAAATCGGCAGAGATATTGGGTTTCTTGGCAACATCCTCATAACCATCGCTATTCTCGAAGTCCACAATAATCTGAGCACGGGCAACAAAGCCTTCCAATACTTCAGCAAGTTTCTCGTTAGCCTCTTCTGCATTACCCAGATAGTAAACATGCATATTACCGAAAGGCATCCAGTCGCCCTTACCTGTTGCACCAAGGTTACGCATACCAATGGTCAGCGTACCGTCTGTAACCTCTGTTGCGCAGAAGTTGAGGTAGCGGCCTGCATTGTAAGCATAAGAACAGCCCTTGAACGAAGAAGGAACATAACCTATCGTTTCCTCGTCCTCCTTGTATTCATCATCCTTGATGTTATCAGCCTCATTAATCAGACAGTTCTCCTTATCCACTGCATCATTCACACTGATAATATCCTCACTGGAAGACATGAAGTAGTTATAGGTATTGTTCAAGTAGAGCTGGCCGGCATAGAACTGAGAGTAGATATCACCACCATCAAGGAACAAACCGTTCAGTGCCATCATGTAGATACCGTTGGGTAGTTCGTTCACAGTCTGCTTAATATCGAAGGTGCCGTCCTTACCGCGGGCAATTTGCATGATTTCAGGAACGCCGCCAGTAGCAAAGGTGGCACCCTCGCCAGCTTCCTTAGTCCATCCATCAAACTTATCCTCGCCTTCTGTAAAGTCAGGATTAACAATCAGACGGGTAATCTCTGTTCCAGGAGTTACACCACCAGCAAGAGCATTCTCCAGCATCTTGTTCACAAAGGCAACCTCAGCAGCAAGAGCTTCGTTATTAAGATTACAGTTCTCCATGATGTAAGGAGCGCTACCATTAGGATAGTCGTTGTTAGGTTCAATGGTCTCCTCCAGATAAGTTACCAGGAAGTCAGTATATTCACCTTCCAGACCATTATCCTTAACATAGTTGGCTGCATACTCACATGCCTTTGCGTAAACAGCATAATTAGTAGCAGAAGTCTTAATGTTCTCCTTTACTTCGGCAGCAGCCTTGTAAGCAGTCAGGAAGTCTGTAATATTATCAATTTTCTCCCAAGACTTAATGCACTCCTTATATTCATCTACCAATGGACGATAAGCAAACAAATTTTCATCCTCAACGAAGGCAGTCTCGTTGGCAATTATTCCATCACGGAATGCATCGAATGACTCAGGATGGTCCTCAGAGATGCAGGCATATCCGTCGGGAGTCTGATATACAAGTGCGCCAACACTTGTGGGTCGTGGATAGTCATCAACACCAATGTCCTGACGCCAAACAGCATCCAGGAAGTCCTCCTCGTTCAGCTTCCATGCAATCTCGCCGCTTGCCAACTCGTCAGGAATTGTCAAGATAGCAGGAATCTCGACCGTACTGGCAGAACCGTTAACAACATCGCCCATATAATAGCTGTTGATGATAGCCGACCTGCTCTGCTTAACAGCACCGAAGAACTGACCGTAAACAGCTGACTGGACTTCACCGATAGATACGCAGTTCTTGATGGTTACGATACCGCTGTTGCTATAGCCTACGAAGCCACCGAAGGTACAACCGCCGGGAGCATCTGCCGTATTGATAACCTTACCGTCGAACAGACAGTTGGTAATATTAACGATAGCTGCCGTATTGTTATTGATATAGCCTACGATACCACCGTAGTTACCGCTGCCTGCATTATCCAAACCATCCAAAGTACCGGAGTAGATACAGTTCTCGATATTGGTAGTACCGTTAACAGCACTTCCCACAATACCTCCGTGTCTGTTACCGACGGCTGTGTTATTAATGTTCAGGAAGCTGTGAATGTTACGGATGGTGGTTGAAGTGTCGCGTGTATAGCCCACGACACCCATTGTCTTATAACCGCAAGTTACATCACCGGAGATCTCGAAGTTCTCGATGAGCACACCAGTAGAAATAACGCCGAAGAGACCAAAGTAATTCTGACCGGCAGTAAAGTTGAAGTTGGTCAGCTTATGGCCCTGACCGTCGAAGTGGCCTCTGTAGGCAGCACTGGCTACACCACGGGTTGCACCCCAGTCTCCGATGGGCACCCAGGCAAACTTAGGATCCTCGAGCAGAGGAGTAAAGTCGATATCGGCTGTCAGCACAGCATTCAGGCTGTCCTTACCGGAATTAACCATCCGCTCGAACCAAGCCAACTGTTTGGCATTTGCAATTTCATAATAGCCTTCTGCATTGGGCTGCATGTAAGTCTCGTCGAAGAGACCACAGTAAGTACAGAAACCATCCACGATAACATGGTCATCCTTCACAAGGCCTGTATTCTCGTTAGAATAAATAACACCTTCGTATGCATCGCCGTTGCAATGCTGATGACCGTTCATATAAACTTGCCCGTGTGTAGCATCATATACAGGCATTACGTCGGTACCCAAGGTCTGATACCATCCAATCTCAGTCTGGTCGGCGTTCATGTAGTAACAAATCTCTCCGCTTGCCAACTGCTCAGCAGTAACCGATACTGTTGTTGGCACACTGTTCTCGCCACTTCCTGTAAGGGCACTGCCTTCCAACCAAACACTGTTCTGGTGTCTGGCAGGGTTGTTATCTCTCAGTCGGCCGATGATAGCACCACCGTATGTAGGTTCTCCTTCACCTATATAAGATACCTTGCCTGTGTTTAAACAGCCTATTATGGTAGCACCGCTGCTATTCAGATAACCCACAATACCACCTACATATCCATTATAAGCAAAGTATGAAACGCTACCATAGTTGGCGCAATTAACGATGCTGTCGCTACCCATGTAACCCACTACACCACCAAAGCAATCAGTATTGCCAAATTGCTCTGACAAAGATCCGCTGAATGAACAGCAACGGATTACATTACCACCATTTTGGGAAGATCCTACAACACCACCTACATGGTGAACCTCGATTTCGGCAATGGTAATCTCCAGTTCAGAGTGAACAGCTGAGATGTGGCTACTCTCTGACCAACCGATGGCTCCTGCACCATGTGCTGCCGAACCATCTGCGTTCGACGCAGTCAGTTTACCGGAAAGACTGAAATTCTGCACAGTAGCTTGTTTAATGAAGCCAAAGAGACCGAACTTTCCCCGACTCACTCCTTCGAAGCCGGTAATCTTATGACCCTGACCATCAAAGAAGCCGGTAAAAGCTCCGCCCTGAGCACTTCCGATGGGAGTCTCCCAAACGCTGGTAAGAGCGATGTCGGAAGTCAAGACGGCTTTTGCGTCAAATGTTCCGCCACTGATAACTGCAGCAAAATCAATCAGATCCTGCTCTGTACCAATCTGATAAACGCCGTTAGCATCCTGCTCCAGCGCACACACTCTCGTACTGCCCGTCATCAAAGCGAACAGCACAAGAATACCATAAAGTAATCTTTGTTTCATGCTAATAATGTTTGGTTTCTCGTTTTTAGATTTAACAGTTTCCGAGCGCAAATATAACAACCTTTTTGATTTCTCTATAAAAAATAACAGAAAAATATGTCCGTTTTTCAGAAAAACGATGGATTAGGCGTTAAAATAGTAAAAAATTACAATGAAAAAGGAACAAAATATCAGAATTTATCCCGTAATCACCCATTTGACGGAAAATATGATTTCCCTTAAACTGAAACAAAATAAATGCCACTTTTGGAAGAGCAGGTACCGCATAAAATAAGAAAGCCTCCACATCTTAAAGATGCAGAGGCTTCTCAAATTTTATAAATTATAAAAACGGCGGCTACCTACTCTCCCACGGGTGTGCAGTACCATCGGCGCGGGCGGGCTTAAC
>JAEEGL013946759.1_pt1 | contig 10596 bp, 11 predicted proteins | sample 9134231 | NCBI WGS metagenome assembly JAEEGL01 (sample SAMN16246548, study PRJNA631951) | gut metagenome | biome: gut microbiome; feature: rumen; material: fiber-attached | host: Bos | place: Iran: Karaj | collected 2018-10 | reverse complement strand
TGTGAGAATGCATGCCCACTGGAAGCCGTCTGCAGCCTCCTTGAGGATTATTATCGATGTCAGCATTGCAAAGAAAGGCGACAGTTTGTTGAGCATCATGGCGTCAGACATATTCGTTGCAGAGATCGCGTAGAAGTTGCAGATAACGCTTATCGTGCCAAACAATGCGCGCAGAAACACAAACAGGAAAGAAGCTTTCTTTATCTTAAATTTCTCAGGCGTTCTGAAAAGGATCGTATAGGACATTATTATCGCAACGAGATTTCTGAAAAATGCCTTCTGGAAGACGGGCATGTCTCCTGCGAGGTTAATGAACAAAGCCATGCATGCAAATGCAAATGACGACAAAAGGAGGTATACGATGCCTCTCTTCCTGGGTGATAACTTATTCAAAAAACCTATGGTCACAGTACGTTCTCTTTTCGAAATCTTCAGCAATAAAAATAAAACAAGAATGCCTCAATGTCTATAAGATAAGCCTTGTGTAATTCATAGATTGACACACCTTCCAACCCTCAATAAAATTAAGAAGTTGCGTAAATATTATAATTTAGAGGTCAAATATATGCTCAGAGTCGGTATCTTAGGCTGCGGAACGATTGCTGCAAAAGTGGCAGACGCTCTTAAGGGCAGCAGGAAGGTAAGAATTGAAGGTGTGGCGTCAAGGGAAAGAACCAAGGCAAAGAAATTTGCTGCTGCTCACTGTCCTGATGCAAAGATCTTCGCCGGCTATGAGAAGCTCGCAAAGTCCCCGGACATCGACCTCATTTATATCGCAACACCCAACACATACCACTACGAACATGCGATCCTCTGCATCAAGGAGTATAAGAATGTCCTGATCGAAAAGCCTTTCGCTATGAGCAAGGCTGAAGCTGACAGCATCTTCTTTGAGGCAAAGAACAGGGGCGTATTTGTTGCGGAAGCGATGTGGACATCCTATCTCCCGCTCCACAAGACCGCGCTTGACTGGATAGCGAAGGGCAGGATCGGCCAGGTTAAGTACATAACCGCCAATCTCGGATACGATATCGAGAATGTTCCGAGGCTCAACAGCACTGTTTTAGGCGGCGGAAGCTACCTTGACCTCGGTGTTTACACGACGAATTTCGCGCTCTCGTTTATGGGCGATGACATCAAGGTGTCCAGGGTATTTGCAAGGAAAGACTCATCCGGGATCGACCGTGATACGACATACACAATGGAGACCGATGACGGCTCCATCCTGGGCAATTTCTATGTCACGATGTGCGCAAATACCGATAAAGACGGTGTCATTATTGGCGAGAAGGGCAAGATCAGGCTCACGAACATCAACAATTACAGAAAGATAGCTCTTTATTCGGCGGACGATGATCTCCTTGATGAGGAAGAAGTAAAGTACGACTTTATAAAGGGTTATGTTTTCGAATTCGAGTCCTGCGCAAATGCAATTGCAAAAGGACTTATCCAGGCGCCCGAAATGCCCTGGAGCAGAACAATCAGGATCGCGCAGATAAACGATATCATTCGTTCAATGATGTAATTATGGCAAGAAGTATTTCACAGCAGAATAAGAACAGGAATCTTATAAGATTTGTCGTCTTCAACGGCATCGCCGCTGCACTCTATATCGTGCTCACATATTTCCTCGCACCGATCTCATACGGACCTGTGCAGGCGAGAATATCTGAAGCTATGACGGTATTTCCGATCTTCTCATTTAACATGATCCCCGGACTTGCGGTAGGGTGTCTCGTATCGAACCTCATAAACCCTGACAGTTTAGGACCTGTCGATATCATCGGCGGTACGCTTGCAACAGTAATCGCAGGTATTTTCTCGAGGATCATCGGCAAGAAGAATATGTGGCTCGGAATAATCCCGCCGGTAGTCTCTAACGGCATTATCGTCGGCGGTTATCTCCCGTTCCTTTTGTTTGACACAGTAACATGGCAGGAAGTTCTGTTTACAATGCTCACAGTTGCGGCCGGAGAAGCAGCCGTTTTAATAGTTTTAGGACTTCCGCTCGTAGCAGTAATAGGAAAGACAGGTTTGAAGAATAAGTTACCATGACACAGTATTTTGACCCAAATCCGGTTACTCCCTCAGATCGAAAAGTGATCCCGTACAGAATGAACGGGATCAACTTTGAATTCACCACGGATTCATCGGTTTTCTCGAGAAAGGAAGTAGACTTCGGAACAAATCTTCTGATCGATACCCTCGTTAAGGACATCAAGTCCAGAGGCCCCAAGATGGAGCGCTTTGTTGATCTTGGATGCGGTGTGGGCATCGTCGGGATCGTAATCAAGTCATGCTTTATGGCTTTTGATGTAACAGGCGTGGATATCAATTCCAGAGCAGTTGCACTCGCAAGAGAGAATGCCGTAAACAACGGCGTAAACTGCAGATTCATGTCGAGCGACATTCTGTTCGGCGTAAGGAATGAGCATTTTGATATCATCGCGACAAATCCTCCCGTAAGAGCAGGCAAGAAGACTGTATTCAGCTTCTATGAGCAGGCTTTTGAAGTTCTTAATCCGGGCGGATATCTCTATGTCGTTCTGCAGCGCAAGCAGGGCGCACCTTCAACAATGGATAAGATGAAAGAGCTCTTTGGCAATTGCGAGACGCTTTCTATCGACGGCGGATACAGAGTAATGAGGTCAAGAAAAGAATGAGTTTACCTTATCCGTTCGTAGAATCCTATCTGATGTTCTTTATTTACAGCTTCATCGGGTGGGTAGTTGAAGTCATTTACTACGGTATTACCGAGGAGAAGTTCATCAACAGGGGCTTTTTGGCAGGACCCTTATGTCCTGTCTACGGATTGGGCTTTTATGCTGCAATCTGGCTTTTCGAGCCCTTGAAGGAAAACTTCTTCATCATATTCTTCGGCATGGCTGCCGCATGTACGCTCGTTGAGCTCGTTGCAGGTGTGATCCTCTACCACGTCTTCCATATGCGCTGGTGGGATTATTCGGATTACAAGCTCAACTTCAGAGGCTATATCTGCCTGAGATTCTATATCTACTGGGGTATCGCAGCATCTCTCGGCATCTATGTCCTGCACCCGATCGTAAAGCATCTCATATCCCTTATTCATTATCCTGTCAGGATCGGAGTGCTCGTCTTCTTTACGTTGATCCTTGTTACAGACCTTGTTACCACGATAATCACGATCGTCGGCTTCAAGAAGAAGTTCGAAGCTATGGAGAAGGTCGTGTCCGGAACAAAGATAGTATCAGACCTCATCGGATCCCAGATCTATGGTGCTGTGGATACGATCGTCACAGTTGCCGAACCTACGAAAAACCACTACGACCAGTACCGCAAACTGATAGACGAGAACCGCCGCCAGGAAAGGGAACTTGCTGCCCAGCACAGAGCTGAGGAGAAGGCTTTTGCAAACCAGTTTACCGAAGCCGAGAAGGAGAGCCTGAGGCTTGCAAAGGACCAGGCTATAAGCACGATGGGTTCTCTTTTCAGTTCATTCAAAAAGAACGAGAAACGTCTTGTAAAAGTTGTTATGGTTAGATCCAGTGATGCCGGTGCCGCTGTTATGAGATTCATCAAGAGAAGAACGGAAAGCGGCAACGACGAGATCTTCGAGATAGACGAAGAAGAACAGACTTTGAAAAAAGATTAAGCGTTAACTATAATAGGCGCGTCAAAATAATAAGGAGGACATTTTTATGTCATCAGCATGTGATACCTGCCCCTCTAAGAGCGGCTGCACATCACAGGATTCCTGCCCTTCCGCTAACGGCATCGTCAAGGATCCTCTCGCAAAAGGTTCATCCATCAAGACCGTTATCGGCGTAGCAAGCGGTAAGGGCGGCGTTGGAAAATCATTCGTAACATCAGTACTTGCTGTCCAGCTCGCAAGGAAGGGCTACAGAGTCGGCATCATGGATGCAGACATCACAGGACCTTCTATCCCGCAGTCTTTCGGACTTACGGAGAATTTAAGAGCTACAGACGACCAGCTTATCGTTCCTGCCGAGACAAAGACAGGGATCAAGGCTGTCAGCGTTAACCTTGTACTTGAGAACAAGGAAGCTCCGGTCATCTGGAGAGGTCCTGTTCTTTCATCACTTCTTAAGCAGTTCTGGGGACAGACAAACTGGGAAACTCTTGATGTTCTCCTCATTGACATGCCTCCGGGAACAGGTGACGTTCCGCTCACAGTATTCCAGTCCATACCTGTTGACGGCATCGTTCTCGTTGCAACAAGCCAGGATCTCGTATCCATGATCGTTAACAAGGCGCGCAACATGGCTTCCATGATGAAGGTTCCTGTACTTGGAATGGTCGAAAATATGAGCTATATCAAGTGCCCTCACTGCGGTGACGAGATCAGGCTCTATGGCGACGGATCCACTATCGAGAAGTCTGCTTCTGAGATCGGTTCCAAGGTAACGGATAAGCTTCCGTTAGATCCTGAAGTTACAAAGCTCGTTGACTCAGGAAATGCAGAGAAGGTAAGCGTTGATCTTCTCAGCGGAACAACAGAATTGATCGCCGGACTCATAAATAAGTGAGAAAAAGGTATCTGACATTACTCATAACCGCCTTATTGTCTTTCGCGTTTTTCGCAGGATGCTCAAGACCGAAGGAAACTGATCCCATGATGAATTATCTCGGGGATTATGCATATAACGAATCCGCTATATGCATGGTCTATGAGCCTGTCGAAGGCGAACAAGCCGATGACGGCAGCCAGCTCTACGGTATCCAGTACCGCAAGATCACTGACCTGGACGGCCTTCTGGCATCCGGAAGCACATTCCTTATCTACTTCTACAGTTCGATGGAATACGGCAGTGCAGATATTACAGCGGTCGTGGAAGAGATGGCTTATGAGTATAACGGCGAGCTCACGGTCCTGATGCTTGACGCGGTGGAATATAAGGATCTCATGAATAAGTATGAGATCGAGGCTGTTCCTGATTTTGTCCTTGTCAGAGCAGGCAAGGCAGAAGGGAAGTTCGGCACCACATCCTATGAGTCATGGACATTAGGTGATGTGATATTATGGCTTCAGCAAAAAGGCGTTGTGTAAAGGCGGTTTAGAATATGGGTAATATCGTATCTATCAGTACAATCGGACAGGACAGCCACAGATTCGGTGAGAGTTCAGGCGATACATTCATAAGGCTTGGCGGAATCGATATCCCTTTCGATAAGCCCCTTGAAGCAAACAGCGACGGCGACGTCGTTTTCCACGCCATCACCAATGCCATATCAGGCTTTACAGGTGTAAACATCTTAGGCGGGGAAGCTGATAAGATATGCCTCGAAAAGGGCATCAAGGACAGCTCCGTATATCTCGAGAAAGCTCTTGAGTATCTTACCGCCGGTAAGATCATTCACTGCTCGATAACGATAGAGTGCCTGCGCCCGAAGCTCATGCCTCACTTTCCCGCAATGAAGGAATCTGTCGGCAGGATATTAGGGATCCCTTCATCTTCTGTCGGCATTACCGCGACGACCGGTGAGGGCCTTACGGGGTTTGGCCGGGGTGAAGGAATACAGGTATTCTGCATCCTGACATTTATGAAAGAGATCTGAATTATAAAGCCCGCTTCTGATAGCGGGCTTTTATGTTTTAATCGTGGAACGGTTCGCTCTCGCCTCTGGATCTGACGATCTCTGATGCTATCGCAATATCTTCCGGCGTTGTTATCTTCAGGTTCGAATAAAGTCCCTTTGTAAGATAAACATCAAGGCCATAGATGGTGGCAAGTGCAGTGTCATCCGTTGCCTGTATGCCGTCATCAGCAGCCTTCATGTAGCATGTCTCGATATCTTTGAACTTAAAGCCCTGCGGTGTGAGGATCTCATAGAACTTCGATCTGTCAGGCGTGGATGTTACCTTTACTTCACCTGAAGGCAATATATCGACTTCCTTCAATGTATTCTTAACGGGAACTGCAGAAGCGCATACCGTGTGGTCTTTAAGACCGTCGATGCAGGCCGTGATCTCTTCGGCCGTAACAAGGCAGCGCGCACCGTCGTGGACAAGGACAAGGTCATCGTCATCGGCATCGTTAATGGAGTTAAGTCCCAAAGAGACTGATTCGGTCCTGGTATTGCCACCTAAAGTAAACGAGATCTTAAGATCAGGGAAATACTCGGCACACATGGCCTGAAGGATACCTAAAAGATCATTAGTGGTAACAAGGACTATCTTGTAATCCATGTCTGCATAATTGCATCTGCAGACGTCAGCAATGGCTCCTAATGTCCTCAGGATAACAGGACGGCCTTCAACATTCCTCATGAGCTTTGGCTGGCCTGCTCCCATGCGTGTTCCGCTTCCGGCGGCAGGTATCAGAAAATAACATTTGCGGTTCATAAGAATACCTCCTGTTATGAGAACAGTATATCAGCTGCTTCCTTAATGTTATCTGCGTATATGAATTCAGGAACAGGATTGCCTGAGAAGATATCAGCTGAAGCGTTGGCAAGCTCCTTCTCCAGAGCATCCTTGGAGCTTCCGGGAAGAACTACTGTCGTTATCCCGAGTCTTGCTGAGGCAAGGCATCTTTTTAAGATCCTTGAGACAGGTCTGATCTCACCGGACAATCCGACTTCTCCAAGGATCAAGGTATTAGGTCTGACACTTACGCCTCTTGCGGATGAGACGGCCGCCATGCATACCGCAAGGTCGGTCGCAGGATCTGACACCTTAAGGCCTCCGATGACATTTACGAAGCAGTCCTTCGATGTGAGACCGAGATTTAAGAGCTTCTCACAGACAGCAAGGAGCATAAGGACTCTGCCTCTCTCGGGGCCTGAAGTCATTCTCTGAGGATTGGGATAAACGCTCTCGGTGCAGAGCGCCTGAACTTCTATGGTAAGCGCATCATTGCCTTCGAGAGTGGAGGTCAGGACTGAACCGGGGCTGTTAAGCGGCCTTCCTGCCACGAGCAATGCCTTGGAGCTGTCGACAGGGATAAGTCCCTGCTCGCCCATCTCGAAAAAGCATATCTCATTGGATCTTCCGAATCTGTTCTTGGCAGAACGGATGATCCTGTATCCGCCTGTGGCATCGCCTTCAAAACCCAATACCGTATCGACCATGTGCTCGATCGTCTTCGGGCCTGCAATGGAGCCGTCCTTTGCGATATGTCCGACCATTATGATCGTAATGTTATTCGTCTTTGCGATACGGATAAGGCCTGCTGCGACTTCCCTGATCTGTGCCACGCCGCCGGGCGTTCCTGCGACCTGTTCGGAATAAAGAGTCTGTATGGAATCGATTATCGCAAGGCAGGGCTTATGGGTCTTAAGCTGCTCTGCGATGGCCTCAAATCTGGTCTCGCCGCACACGAGAATATCACGCTTGATCTTAAGCCTTGATGCACGCATTCCGATCTGGGCAGGAGATTCCTCGCCGGAGATATAGAGTATCTCGCCTTCGGCCTTATAGGAATCTGCAAGCTGCATGAGGATGGTGGACTTACCGATGCCGGGCTCGCCTGCAACCAGAGTAACAGAGCCTTCCGTAATGCCGCCTCCGAAAAGGACATCAAGGCTCGGGATGCCTGTGGAATGCCTCTTGTAATTCTCTTTGCCGGCTTCGCTGAGTCTTACCGTAACCGCAGAATCAGTCCAGGAATACTGATTGGCAGTAAATGCGGGTGAATCTGTCTTCGCCTTGGCAGGAGCCTTCTCGGAAGGTGCTTCGACAAAGGTATTGAACATGCCGCAGGCAGGGCATTTGCCCATCCAGCCGGATGTCTCATATCCGCATTCCTTACAGAAAAATGTAGTCTTCTTAGCCATATGCTTATCCGCCCATATCTTTATTAATTGCATTATAACAAAGGTACGCTTCTATTAATGGGACAAAATCTATGGGTACGGTACAAGCATGTTATAATAGCCATATTATAGTCGGAAAGCTGCGGGAAGCAGTCTTTCGGGGAGGGGATTTATATGGGAGTAGACGTAATGATTAAGAATAAACAGCTGTTCAAAAAACCGCTTACAGTCAGTGATCTGACTTTGGGCAAATATCAGTGTGGTGTGCCCGATCAGTACGGAAGGAGTTCCAGAAAACCCGGTGCCGGGGATCTCGTCATCTATGATGAAAACAGGATCGGCAGAGGCGTTGTAGCATTCTCGTGGAGCGGTTCTGTCAGGAATCAGATCAATCTGCGCCTGAACTCGCTCTCTACCTATACTGACATTGACATGTTTTGTGAGATCGTTAAGAACATCCTTTGTGTCTGGAAGGCTAAGAAATTCGAATGGGACGGTGTTGAACACACTGAAGCGGACCTGGGTAACCTCATTGCCGAACAGAAGAATTTTACGCTTGATCTTCTGGCAGATATCGATAACGTCGGCAAAGGCAGGAATGACTATATCACCATTCCTTGTGCCCTTATTAACCTTGATCTTGATATCGGGATGCTGAAAGCATGTGGAACATCTAAAGATGAAAAAAGTTACGCGGATCTCCTGCATAAGCTCCAGAGCCCCGATCTATATTATGCCGTTCCGAGCATCTTTGAGCACAAGGAGCGCAAGAATGAGTTTTTCGGCAACTACGTGATAACTACAAATACCGGAACTATTTTCCCTGTGAAGGCTTCCGTTCCGTTAATGTTCACTAATCCCAATACGGGGAAGGCTTTGGAATGCACTGATTTCCGTGTATCTTTATTTGACTACGATAAGAAGCAGATGATCGGTACGCTGGATTTTGATGATTTTATAAGAAAAGCTGATATAAGCAACTGTCCGGAATTCGATGCGTCTCACGTTGTGCTTAAGGGCATGTCTGCAGAAGAACTTCAAGGATTGCTTGATTAATCGGCCCGGCAGTAAAAATCAATGAAAAAGGCTCTGTTTCAAAACTGAAGTGAACCCCTTAAGTTGCTTATGTTGACAATTCAATGTCAGCTTGTCTTACAGTGTTTTAAAGAATTCACATGCTTTCAAAGTGTTCTCATAAGAACCGAAAGCTGTAAGACGGAAGAAGCCTGCACCGTTACTTCCAAAGCCCTCTCCGGGTGTTCCGACGATTCCGAATCTGTTAAGGAGTGAATCGAAGAATTCCCAGCTGCCCATGTTGTTGGGGCACTCGAGCCAGATGTAAGGTGAGTTGATGCCGCCTGTAAAGTAGATGCCCTTTTCCGTGAATACTTCTGCGAGAGCAGCGGCGTTGCGCTTGTAGTAAGCGATATTTGCTTTGCAGTCAGCAAGACCCTGGCCGGAGAGTGAAGCTGCAGCGCCCCTCTGAGTGACATAGGATACGCCGTTGAACTTTGTGGCCTGACGTCTAGCCCAGAATTTGGAGAGCTTGATGCCGTCAGATTCGAGGCTATCAGGAACGATCGTCCAGCCGCATCTTACACCGGTAAATCCTGCAAATTTGGAGAAGGAAGATACCTCAACAGCGCATGTGTCTGCGCCGGGGATCTCGTAGATCGTATGAGGTTTGTCTTCTGTGATAAATGCTTCGTAAGCTGCATCGAAAATGATGAGGGATCCTGTCTTCAGCGCGAAGTTTACCCATGCGGTAAGGCCTTCATAGCTGTAAACTGCGCCTGTCGGATTATTGGGTGAGCAGATGTAGATTACAGAAGGTCCGATATTTGTGTCAGCTGGAGGGAGGGGAAGGAAGTCATTCTCCTTATTGCCTGCAACGAAAGATACCTTTCTGCCGTTCATGAGATTTGAATCGACATAAACGGGATAGACGGGATCGGGAATTATGACGGGGTTGTCGCCTAAAACGTCGGGAAGGTTGCCGAGGTCACTTTTCGCGCCGTCGGAAACATAGACTGTCTCGGGAGAGACTGTGACTCCGAGATCTTTATAGTGATCAGAGATGGCATTTCTTAAGAAATCGTATCCGTATTCCGGCGGATAACCGTGGAATGTATCCTTTGCTGACATTTCCTTTACGGCTTCTTCCATTGCGGATGTGACAGACTGGGGAAGGGGAAGAGTAACGTCTCCTATTCCCATTCTGATTATCTCGCGGCCGGGGTTTTCTGCCTGGAACTTCTTTACGCGCTTGGCGATGTCAGAGAAAAGGTATGTTTCTTTAACGTCGAGAAAATGAGTGTTGAGCTTGATATCCATGGGCTATACCTCTGATTCTTAAATTCTTTGAACATTTTAACACCGGCAGACTGGAGTAAAAGCGGAAAAGTTATCGTACATCTGCACAAATGATTGACTAAAAACAGGGCTAGCATGTAAAAAGTAAATGAAGCGCGTTACAGTGTATAATAAACGCGTTTAGGTTTATTGATCTGCTCTTTGCATTAATATCTGACGGAGAACTGTTTTGGAAAGCCAGTGGAGTGTCTTTTATCCCGGGAATTATTCGAATCCGGCAACGGATACGGATGAGACGCTTTACATGCGCATAAAAAGGTCATGTACGAGATTTTCCGAGAGGACCGCGCTTGAATACGGAGCTACCAAACTGTCCTATGCCATGCTTCTCGATAAGATAGATGAAGCCGCATCAGCCTTCCTGAGGCTGGGTGTTGCAAAGGGCGACGTCGTAATGATCGCGATGGGCAATAATCCGTTAAATGTTATAAGTGTTTATGCACTTGATAAGATAGGTGCTTCGGCAGC
>JAEEGL013388928.1_pt1 | contig 10596 bp, 11 predicted proteins | sample 9134231 | NCBI WGS metagenome assembly JAEEGL01 (sample SAMN16246548, study PRJNA631951) | gut metagenome | biome: gut microbiome; feature: rumen; material: fiber-attached | host: Bos | place: Iran: Karaj | collected 2018-10 | reverse complement strand
TCGGGCAGGACCGTCCGGGCCGTGAGGGTGACGGTGCGGTCCGCGGCGTCGAGGCCCCAAAAGGCGCCGGACAGGCCCAGCGCACTGCCGCTGACCGGGGCGGCGGGGTCGGTGAGGTCGGAGACCAGCAGCCACGTTTCGGCGCCGTGCTCGTAGACCGTGCAGAGCAGGCGGTCGACCAGACAGGCGGCCGCAACGCGGGCCCCGGCGGGGATCCCGGGCAGCACGGCGGTCTCTTCGCCGGCGGTGAGGAAGACCTGGGCGCCGGCCTCGTCGGTCGAGACCTGAAGAGGCTCGCCGGAGGGCAGCGCGAAGACGCCGAGCGGGATCAGGCCGCCGCCGTGGGCGCCTGCGGTGCCGGAGGGGGAGTCGGGAGCGGCGGAGGTCTCGGCCAGCGCCGCGGTCGCCTCGGTGGACAGGGGCGCCCCCGGCAGCCCGGTGAACTCTTCCGTGCGCTCCGGCGCCGTCGCTGTGGCGGCGGGGGTCACGGCGGTAGTCATGGCGGCGCTCGCTTCGCCGGCGCGCTCCGGATCCCCGGTGAGGCTCTGGGCGGTCTTGCTCCCGGCGGAGAGCGCCGTGTGGAGGCCGCCGTAATCCCCCGGCCCGAAGGAGAGGGCCGGGGCGGTCTCGTTCGAGTCGTGCCCGTACGAGGCCCCGCCGCCTTCGGCAAGGGCGTCCGTATGGCCGGAGCGGACGGCGGTGGGCTCCGCCGAGTTGGCGGGGGCAAGGACGGTCAGGACGGGGATCGCCGCGGCGGCGATCAGCGCGAGACAGGCCGCCATCGAGGCGGCGGCGACGATGCGGCGGCGCTTCCGCCGGCGAAGGCGGGAGATGGGGACCGTTTCGCCGGACGCGGCGGCGATCAGCTTTTGCTTTTGCTCGTCGGAAAGGCTCTGGCGGTTCATGGCCTGCCGGTAGCGATCACGGAACATCGTCGAATTCTCCTTTCAAGGATTCCCTCAGCTTTTCTTTGGCCCGCTGAAGGTGGGACTTTACGGTGTTGACCCGGAGCCCGGTCACGCGGCTGATCTCCGCGATGGGCAGGTCCTCGTAGTAGAACAGGTGGATGCACAGCCGCTGCTGCGGCGGGAGCGCCGCCACGGCGGCCAGAACGGTCCCGTCGTCGTAGTCGTCCTCCGCGCCCTGCTCGGCGATGCTGTCCAGGGGGATGCCCCGGCGGCGGTAGGCGGAGGTCAGCAGCGTCTTGGAGCAGTTGGCGGCGGCCTTGAGCAGCCAGTTCCGGCAGTGCTCGCGGCTTTCCAGCGCGGGCCGCTTGCGGAACAGGCGGAAAAAGACCTCCTGACACACGTCCTCGGCGTCTTCCCGGTTTCCCGTGTAGGATAGCGCGAGACGATAAACGGCGTCGGAAAATTCGCTGACCGTTTCGGCTGTCAGATCATAGCGCTCTGATCCGACCTCCATCTTCAGGCACCTCCGTTCGGTTTCATCTCTATTACCGCGCACAGGCGCGGCAGGTTGCGGGGCTTTGCTGAAATTGTACCTTTTTTTTCGCGGTATGTCAAGCCGGGCTGCCTTCGGAGCGGCATATCCCGGCGGCGGACAAAATATAATCAAACGTAGATACAGGCACGAAAGGGCGGAGATCAATGGAGCTTGAACTGAAAAAGGGCTCGTTCCGCGCGCTGCTCCCGCTGTTTTGCGAGACGGTCCAGGCGGAAGAGTCCGCGGACGCCGTCGTTCCCGACAGCAAGCCGGACATCGCGCGGATCGTGGAGACGGCGGCCGCCGCGGAGCTGACCGGACAGGAGGCGCGGGGCGGACGGATCTATCTCTCGGGGCGGGTGCGGTGCTTTGTGCTGTACGTCCCCGAGGGAGAGGAGACCGTGGAGAGCGTCGGGCTGACCGTGGCCTTTTCGGCGGCGGCCGAGCCCGGCCGGGACCTTCCGGCGGACCTTACGGTCCGGTCCCGGGTGACGGGCGCCTCAGCGGCGGCCTCGGTGCAGAATCCCAGACGGATCGGCGTCCGCGCGGCGGTGAGCGTGACGTGCGAGGGCTTCGCCCCGGGTGAGATCGTCTGGTGCGAGGGGGTCGCGGACGCGGAGCGCTTCGGCGTGGAGAGCCGGATCGCGGACCGGACCGTCACGGCGGCCACGGGAATGGGCGAAAAGCTGGTGAACGTCACCGAGAGCGCCGAGCTGGGGGAGATCCGGACCAAAAATGCGGAGATCCTGCGGTGGAGCGCGGCGCCCGCCGTGACGGAGACCCGGGTGATCCCCGGAAAGGTGGTGTTCAAGGGCGAGCTGTGCGTGGACGCGCTGCTGAAGACGCCGGAGGATCCGGAGCCGCTGACCCATGTGGAGCTCAGCGTGCCGTTCTCGGGGGTCGCGGACTGTGAGACCGCGGACACGGACGCGGAGATCGCCGCGTCCTGCCGCTGCGTCGACGCGGAGCTGACCACGGAGGAGGAGGTCGGAACGGGCCGCGGCATGATGCGTATCCGCGCGGGGATCGCCGTGGAGACCGTCTGCGAGCGGACGGTGAGCGCCGGCGTGGTCACCGACGCCTATTCCCGGACCATGACGCTGAAGACCGGGTTCGAAAAGCTGTCCCTGCGGTGCCGGCCGGAGCGGAGGACCGTCCGGATCGAGCTGAGAGAGACCGTGGGGACGGGGACCGGCATCGCCTCGGTCTACGGCGTTTCGGCGGAGATCGCCGGAGCGGAGATCCGGGACGGGACCGCCGCGGCGGGCGTCGCCGTGGGCGTGCTGTTCCGCGGCGAGGACGGAACCGTGGGCCGCGCGGCCCGCACCCTGCAGGGCGAGGCGGAGGCCGGACCGGAGGAGGGACTGTGCGTCTCCGGCGCACGGGTGACGGGAAAGAGCTATCGCATCGCCTCGGCGGACGAGGTGGAGGTCCGCGCCTCGGTGGAGCTGGAGCTGGAGGTCCGGCGGGAGACGGCGACGGCGTCGCTGTGTCTGGCGGAGGCGTCGGAGCCGGCGGAGACGGGACGAAGGCCTTCCCTGACGCTCTGCGGCGCGCTGGCGGGCGAGGACTGGTGGGACCTGGGCAAGCGCATGGGCGCGGGCGTCGGCGAGATCCTGGCGGCCAACGGGCTGGACGGGACCGAGCCGCCGGACGGCCGCATGCTGCTGATCCCGCGGGGCGGCCCGCGGGGAGGATCGGAAAGGGGGAGCGGACGCGTATGACGGGAGCGGAGATCTATCGCGATATCGCCGTCCGGACCGGCGGATCGCTGCTGTTCGGCGTGGTGGGGCCGGTCCGGACCGGCAAGTCCACGTTCATCAAACGGTTCATGAACGCGCTGGTGCTTCCCAACATCCGGGACGACGCGGTCCGGAGCCGCGCCCTCGACGAGCTGCCCCAGAGCGGCGGCGGCCGGACCGTGATGACCGCCGAGCCGAAGTTCGTGCCGGAAGAGGCCGTGCGCGTGTCGCTGGGCCGGTCGGAGGCGGAGGTGCGCCTGATCGACTGCGTCGGGTACATGGTGCCCAGCGCGCTGGGGCAGTTCGAGGACGACATGCCCCGCATGGTCTCGACCCCGTGGTCCGAGGACCCCATCCCCATGAGCGAGGCGGCGGAGATCGGAACGAAAAAGGTCATCACGGACCACTCGACGGTGGGAATCCTGGTGACGGCGGACGGCAGCTTCACCGAGATCCCGCGGGCGGAGTACGCCGAGGCGGAGGAGCGGGTGCTGGCGGAGCTGGACGCCGCGGGCAAGCCCTACGTCGCGGTGGTGAACTCCGTCAATCCGGAGGGCGAGACGGCGCAGCGGATCGCCGGGGAGATCCGCGCCCGGCACGGCGCGGCGGCGGTGTGCGCCAACGTGGCCGAGCTGACCGAGCCGGAGCTGGTGGAGATCCTGGGGGCGGTGCTGGGCGAGTTCCCGCTGGCGGCGGTGGACCTTTATCTGCCCGAGTGGTGCGACGCGCTGGACAGCGGCCACCGCATCAAGGCGGAGGTGTTCTCCGCCGTCGCCGCCCGGGCGGGCGAGCTGAAAAAGGTCAGCGACGCGCCGCGGGTCTTCGCCGCGCTCTCCGGGCCGGAGCACGAGGTGCGCGTCACCGGCACCGATCTGGCCACGGGGCGGGTCAGCGTCGACTATGACATCCCCAAAAGCGTGTTCTGGTCGATCCTGGCCGAGGAGAGCGGCTTTGCGCTGTCCGGCGAGGCCGAGCTGCTGCCGCTGATGCGCCGGCTGGGCGACGTGAGCCGCCGGTGGGAGCGCGTGGCGGCCGCGGTGGAGACCGCCGAGCAGACCGGCTATGGGGTGGTGGCCCCCGCCGAGGCGGATCTGAAGCTGGAGGAGCCCGCCATCATCCGACAGGGAAGCCGGTTCGGCGTGAGGCTGTGCGCCAGCGCTCCCAGCCTTCACATCCTGCGGGCGGACGTGTCCACCACCGTGTCGCCCATCGTGGGCAGCGAGAGCCAGTCGGAAGAGCTGGCCGCGTCGCTGGCGGGCGAGCTGGAGCGGGACAGCGCGCGCGTCTGGCACAGCAATATCTTCGGGAAGACCCTGAGCGAGCTGGTCAACGAGGGGGTGGCGGCAAAGCTGGCCCATCTGCAGGGAGACGCGCGGGAGAAGATCCGGGAGATGCTGGAGCGCGTCATCAACGAGGGGTCCAACGGGCTGATCTGCATCCTGCTCTGACCCGTGTGCCGACGGGGGCCGCTTTCCGGCGCAGGCCGGAGGGCGGCCCCTTTTCCGTCTGTCCCTGCGCGGCGGTCTCCGGCGGACGGGGGTTGACATCTGAGGCTTCCGGGCCGTATCACAGCGGTACAGCGGCCGCATGCATCGACAGAAAAAGAGAGCCGAGGTAAACTCCCGTCCATTCTGCAAAACGAGGCAGACGAGAACGGGATCACGTCGGCTCTTGCGATCAGTATACCACGGCTCGCGCCGGAAGTCAACGCCGCCCGGCGAAGGATCGAAAAAGATCTCGCCGACCGGCGCGGGGGGAGCGGCGGCCCGGCCGGACCGCATGGCGGGCGGGCGGCGAAAAACAGCCCGGCGCGGATCCGATTTTTTGCGGATCCGCGCCGGCCGCCGTGTTTACAAAGCCGCGCGCTTGTGCTATAATGGTACGCGGGCGAAAACCGAGGAAAAATCTAATGCGGAAGGGTTTGATGGATATGACGATCCGGGAGGCTGCGGCCCTGTTGGATGCGGAGGTGCTGTGCGGGGAGGATCTGCTGGACCGCGAGATCGCTTCGGCATGCGGGTCGGATATGATGAGCGACGTGCTGGCCTTTGTGAAGGAGCACTCGATCCTGCTGACGGGGCTTTTGAATCCCCAGGTCGTGCGGACGGCGGAGATGATGGATATGTCCTGCATCGTGTTCGTCCGCGGCAAGCAGCCGGGCGAGGCCATCCTGGAGCTGGCCCGGAGCAGCGGCATCGCGGTGCTCCGCACGGAGTACCGGATGTATGCCGCCTGCGGCAAGCTCTACGCGGCGGGTCTGAGACCGCACGCGTCGGAAAAGATATGAGCGAGCCCATCAGGATCACCTATGAGGTGGACGGAGAGGACTTCATGTCCGCCGGGACCGCCAGCACGGACATGAAGCGCGTGCTGCGGCAGCTCGGGCTGGATTCCGAGATCATCCGCCGGGCGGCCATCGCCATGTACGAGGGCGAGATCAACATGGTCATCCACGCCCACGGCGGCGTGGCGGAGGTCGCGATCTATGAGGACCGCATCGAGATGAACCTCATCGACCACGGTCCCGGGATCCCCGACGTGGAGCTGGCCATGAGCGCCGGGTACTCCACGGCGGCGGAGAACATCCGGGAGCTGGGCTTCGGCGCGGGCATGGGACTTCCGAATATGAAGAAATACACCGACGAGATGACCATTGAGACGGAGGTCGGCAAGGGCACCACCGTCCGGATGGTCGTCAGGACCGTGTGACACGACCCAAACGACACTCGGGGAAGGAGGCGGCAGAATGAACGACTTCCATTCTGTCACGATCGATCGGACCCGCTGTAAGGGATGCATCAACTGTATGAAGCGCTGTCCGACGGAGGCGATCCGCGTTCGGGACGGGAAAGCCACCATCATTTCAGAGCGCTGCATCGACTGCGGAGAGTGTATCCGCATCTGTCAGAACCGGGCGAAAAAGTCGAATTACGACGACTTTTCCATGCTGGAAAACTATAAATGGAAGATCGCCATGCCCGCGCCGTCGTTCTACGGCCAGTTCGCGGGGGTGGGCGATATCAACGTGATCCTCACCGCGCTGAAGCAGATCGGCTTCGACGCGGTCTTCGAGGTGAGCCGCGCCGCCGAGCTGGTGACCCATCTGACCCGCCGGAACTTCGAGCGGATCCGCTCGAGCCACCGGGGGCCGGTCATCAGCTCCGCCTGTTCGGCGGTGGTGCGGCTGATCCGGGTCCGCTATCCCGCGCTGTGCGGGTACGTGCTGCCCGTCAACGAGCCGTTCCACCTTGCCGCGCAGATGGCGCGGGAGGAGGCCATGGCCGCCACGGGGCTCAGCCCCGCGGACATCGGCATCTTTTTCATCTCGCCGTGTCCGGCCAAGGTCACCTCGGCCCACGCGCCCATCGGCATCGAGGACTCGTTCGTCACGGGGGTCTTTTCCGCGTCGGACATCTACATCCGGATGCAGCGCGTCATCGGGAAGATCGAAAAGCCCGAGCCGCTGATGCAGTCCGGCATCGTGGGCATCAACTGGGCCACCAGCGGCGGCGAGGCCGCGGGCCTGATGACCGACAACTATCTCTCCGCCGACGGGATGGAAAACGTGGTGCGCGTGCTGGAGGAGATCGAGGACGGCAAGCTGAACGACATCGAGTTCGTCGAGCTGAACGCCTGTCCCGGCGGGTGCGTGGGCGGCGTGCTGAACGTGGCCAACCCCTTTGTGGCGCGGTCCCGGATCAAGACGCTGCGCAAGTATCTGCCCGTCTCGCAGAACCGGCTGGACAGCTCGGACAACAGCCACATGTTCTGGGAACAGGCGCTTCACTATGAGGCGGTCTACAAGCTGGACGACGATCTGACCGAGGCCATGAACAAGATGAAGAAGATCGCGGCCATCGAGGCGGCGCTGCCGGGGCTGGACTGCGGCTCCTGCGGCGCGCCCAGCTGCCGGGCGCTGGCCGAGGACGTGGTGCGCGGGACCGCCAAGGAGTCGGACTGTGTGGTCAAATTCCGGGATCAGCTGGAGCTTCTCTCCCGCACGGGCGTGGATCTGTCCAGCGTGCTGCCGGCGCCGTTCCGGCACGGTCCCGGCGGGAATACGGAGGAAGAGCGATGACGAACCGCGAGCTGGCCGCGGCGCTGGGCCTGAGAGTGATCTGCCCCGGCGCGGAGCGGGAGATCAAAAACGTTTACTGCGGCGATCTGCTGAGCTGGGTCATGGGGCGCATCCCGTCGGACGCGGCCTGGATCACCGTGATGACCAACCACAACGTGGCGGCGGTGGCGGTCCTGCGGGACGCGGCCTGCGTCGTGCTGTGCGACGGCGCCGAGCCGGACGCCCAGCTTCTGGCCCGGGCGGAGAGCGAGGGGATCGCCCTGTACGCCTCGGAGGAGGACGTCTGCCGGACGGCGGTGCGCGCCGTGGCCGCGGCGGGGGTCTGACCGGCATGACGGCGCATCACTGCGATCTGCATCTCCACTCGGCGCTGTCGCCCTGTGCGGACGACGACAACACGCCGAACAACCTGGTCGGGATGGCGTCGCTGAACGGGCTGGACGTCATCGCGCTGACGGACCACAACTCGTGCCGGAACTGCCGCGCGGCCATGCGGGCGGGGGAGCGGATGGGCGTGATCGTGGTTCCGGGCATGGAGCTGACCACCGCGGAGGAGATCCACGTGGTCTGCCTGTTCCCGACGGCGGACGCGGCCGAGGCCTTCGGGCTGTTCGTCGAGGAGCGGATGATGAAGATCCCCAACCGCCCGGAGATCTTCGGCCGCCAGCGCCTGATGGACGAGGACGACCGCGAGACCGGCGAGCTGCCGTGGCTGCTGTCGGCCGCCTCGGAGATCGGCTTTGAAGAGGTCCCGGCCGCCGTGCGGACGTACGGCGGCGTCTGTATGCCGGCCCACGTGGACCGGCACGCCAACGGCGTGCTGGCGATCCTGGGCGACCTGCGGGCGGACATGGGATACGTGCTGGGCGAGGTGTCGCGGAACGCGGCCAAGGCGGACTATGCGGCGCGGTTCCCGTTTTTGAAGTTTTTTCAGGATTCGGACGCCCATTTTCTGTGGGACGTGGCCGAGGCCGGACCGGACAATCTGCTGACGGGGGAGATCGCCTCCGCGGCGGAGGCCGTGGCCCTGATCGGGCAAAAATAAATTTTTGGAAACGCCGTTTACCCTATGGATTTATGGCGAAAAATCTGCTATAATATCTTGAAGTCTGCGAAGGGCGGCCGCTCTTCACAGTTCGTAACTCGTAATCTTTAGGGAGGAAAGAAACAGGTTATGAAGAATAAGCTTGAAGTGGTCCCCTTTGTGGATACCCCGGAGCAGCACGCCAAGCTGGTCGAGCTGCTGGAGTCCTATAAGGGCGTTCCCGGCGCGCTGGTGCAGGTGCTTCAGAAGGCCCAGCTGATCTACGGCTATCTGCCCCTCGAGGTGCAGATCAAGGTGGCGGAGGACCTCGGCGTGTCGCTGGAAGAGGTGTACGGCGTCGTCACGTTCTACTCCTTCTTCTCCACGGTCCCGAAGGGCAAGTATCGGATCTCGGTCTGCCTCGGCACCGCCTGCTACGTCAAGGGATCCCAGAAGATCCTTGACAAGCTGGAGGAAAAGCTCGGCATCAAGAGCGGCGGCCTCACCCCGGACGGGAAGTTCTCGCTGGATGCCTGCCGCTGCGTCGGCGCCTGCGGCCTGGCCCCGGTCATGATGATCAACGAAGAGGTCTACGGCAAGCTGGTCCCCGGCGACGTCGAAGGCATCCTCGCGAAATACGCCGACTGACGCGCGATGCAGGAGATATCCCTCAACATCCTCGACGTCACCCAGAACTCCATCACCGCCGGCGCGTCCCTGATCGGGATCGACGTGGTCACCCGCGGCAGCGAGCTGACCGTTGAGATCCGGGACGACGGCTGCGGGATGACGGAGGAGCAGGCGGCGAACGTCACCGATCCGTTCTATACGACGCGGACGACCCGCCGGGTCGGTCTCGGGATCCCGTTCTTCAAAATGGCGGCCGAGATGACGGGCGGAAGCTTTTCGCTCCGGTCCCAAAAGGGCGTCGGGACGACGGTCACCGCGGTGTTCGACACCTCGAACATCGACTGTATGCCTCTGGGCGATATCGGCGAGACGATATTCCTGCTGGTGACGCAGAACGAATGCGACTTCGTCTATCACAGGGAGATAGACGGCCGGAGCTTCACGCTGGACACGCGGGAGCTTCGGGAGATCCTGGGCGGCATCCCGCTGTCCCAGCCGGAGGTCGCGGCGTTCGTCAAAGAATACATTGCCGAGAATTCACCTGATGGAAGGGAAATTACCGAAAGGGAGATAAGATAACTTATGAAGAGCCTGGAAGAACTCAGAGCACTGAAAGAGCAAATGCAGGGCAAAATGGGGATCCGTCACGACTCTGACACGGATATCAAAGTCGTCGTCGGCATGGCCACCTGCGGCATCGCCGCCGGCGCCAGACCCGTTCTCGCCGCGTTCACCGACGAGCTTGCCGCGCGCGGGCTCAACCACGTGGCCGTGACCCAGACCGGCTGCATCGGCATCTGTCAGTTCGAGCCGGTGGTCGAGGTCTTTGCCAAGGGCCAGGAAAAGGTCACCTACGTCAAGATGACCGCCGAAAAGGCCAAGAAGGTCATCGAGGACCATATCGTCAACGGAAAAGTCGTCACCGAATACACCATCGGGGCGAATCTGAACAACCGGTAAAGCGAAGGAGGAAAGCACATGTATCGTTCTCACGTTCTGGTCTGCGGCGGTACCGGATGTACGTCCTCCGGAAGCGCCAAAGTCATCGAGGCGCTGGAAAAAGAGATCGCGGCCAACGGCCTGACCGAAGAGATCAAGGTCGTCCGCACGGGCTGCTTCGGTCTCTGCTCCATGGGCCCCATCATGATCGTCTATCCGGACGGCTCGTTCTATTCCGGCGTCAAGGCGGAGGACATCCCCGAGATCGTGTCGGAGCACCTGCTCAAGGGCCGGCCCGTCGCGCGGCTTCTCTATCAGGAGACCGTCGTCGAGGGCGAGGTCGTCAAGAGCCTCAACGAGACCGAGTTCTATAAAAAGCAGAAGCGGGTCGCGCTGCGCAACTGCGGCGTCATCAACCCCGAAAACATCGAAGAGTACATCGCCTACGACGGCTATCAGGCGCTGGGCAAGGTCCTGACGGAGTACACCCCCGAGCAGGTCATCCAGATCATCCTGGACTCTGGTCTTCGCGGGCGCGGCGGCGCCGGGTTCCCCACCGGTCTGAAGTGGAAGTTCGCGGCCGCCAACAAGGCCGATCAGAAGTACGTCTGCTGCAACGCCGACGAGGGCGACCCCGGCGCGTTCATGGACCGCTCGGTGCTGGAGGGCGACCCCCACGCCGTCCTCGAGGCCATGGCCATCGCCGGCTATGCCATCGGCGCCTCTCAGGGCTATGTCTA
>JAEEGL012150658.1_pt1 | contig 10596 bp, 7 predicted proteins | sample 9134231 | NCBI WGS metagenome assembly JAEEGL01 (sample SAMN16246548, study PRJNA631951) | gut metagenome | biome: gut microbiome; feature: rumen; material: fiber-attached | host: Bos | place: Iran: Karaj | collected 2018-10 | reverse complement strand
GACCGCGACCCCGTGACCCGCGAGAACCGCTTCGGTGGCAACGACTTCGTCCGCCTCTGCATCCCGCGCCGCGTCTACACCAACAACCACATGGACGTTATCGCCGCCGCCCTGAAGAATGTCTACGACCGTCGCGACACCATCAAGCGCGGCCTGGAAATCACCTGGGAGGCCGAGCTCATGCGCCACTTCACCTGCCAGTTCAAACGTCTCGGCTAAAAAACAATAGGTTATGAGCCAGTTCAAAGACGACAAACAGACCGGCCGCTTCATCACTTGGGGCATCCTCGGTGTTTTTGCACTCCTCGTGCTGTTCTCCTCGTTCTACACGATTCGCTCGACTGAGCGCGGCGTGCTCTCGACCTTCGGCAAGATGAGCGACACCGTCATCGAGGACGGCCTGCACCTGAAGATACCCTTCATCCAGACCATCAAGCGTGTCAACGTGCAGCAGAAGAAATTCGACGGCCACGAGAACTCCTACACGCGCGATGTGCAGACCTCGGAGGTGGACTACACCATCAACTACGAGCTCGTGCGCGAGAACGTCAGCAAGCTGATGAAGAACGTCGGCGACGACTACCACAACCGCATCATTGTGCCTTTCGTGCGCTCGGCCATGAAGGAGGCCTTCGGCAACTTCGCTGCCACCGAAATAGTGGAGAACCGCGATGCCGTGCGCCGCGAAATCGAGGCTACCCTGCGCCACACGCTCGACAGCAACTACTTCATGAACATTCAGTTCCAACTGGTGGACATCGACTTCGACGACGACTTCGAGACCGCCATCAAGGAGAAGCAGGTTGCCGAGCAGGCCGCTCTGAAGGCCAAGAACGTCACCATCCAGGTGGAAGAGAAGGCCAAGCAGACCAAGATTGCAGCCGAAGCCGAGGCCGAAGCCATGCGCATCAAGGCCAACGCCCTGGAGCGCAACCCCAAACTGGTCAGCTACGAGGCCGTACAGAAATGGGACGGCAAGATGCCGCAGTACATGCTCGGCAACAGCGTCCCCTTCATCGACCTCAAATAATCGCCAGCCAAAGGCCTCATACGCCGGCCAAAAACCAAAGACCGAAGGGCGAGCGTAAAGCTCGCCCTTCGGTCTTTTCCCCTCACAACCTCTCCATTAGTACACGATATAGAGAATAAAAACTAACTGCCATATCCTCCAAAAATAAGCCAACGACATAGGTACAAAAAAGTTTTTGCTCTGTATTTTGTCAGATTTTGGTCAATTTTTGCTCTGTATTTTATCAAATTTTGCCACTTTTTTGCTCTGTATTTTATCAAATTTTGTCTCTTTTTTGCTCTGTATTTTGTGAAATGAAAAAGAGCGGAACCATTATCGCTCCGCTCTTTTTTACAATTTGTCTTTTTAGAGAACAGTTCTTAAGTCTTCATCGGTTGTTCTGAGGTCTTAGACTACCTACACCACCCAATTACAACGTACAAGTCCACGCCATTGGCGAGAGCGCCGTCGCCTGTCCTAGTGGTGTCAAGAAATTGTCTAGGTTTCAGAACAACCAGATAAGCTACTTCGCTTTTTCCTATTCTATGATGTGCATACTAAACTATGCTCTATGCTTCATTGGCATCGGTTTTGGTTAATATTCCGTTTATAAGATATGGTATTATTTGGTTTATTTGTATATACTCGAAATGCCGCTCCAGTCGCCATGGAACATTGTCAGTAAATCCGAGTTGGTAGGTTTTTCACGGGAGTCTTTCTTGATGGACGCCGACAGTTTCGCTATCAGGTCAAGTCGGTCTGAAACACACAATGAAGCAAGAACAGACATATACATATCTGTCATGTTCACCTCCGGTTTTATTGCTGTATTTACCATAATAATTACCGTATATTTCGGCTGCAAAGATACGACAATTTTCGGAAACGGCAAAAAATTTCGATGGGTGCGCCAAAAGCACGCCTTGAGTTTTCTTTGCCGTCACTGCCGCATACCCAACATGAAATAGGAAATAAACCCTTTTTGCACCTATATCACAACCTTATTTTCTGGATTATATTCCGAAAAAAATATATAATTTTCGGATTATATTCCGAAAAATACGTATTTTTGCATCATCAAAGACTATGCCATGATCAAGCGGAAATTAAATGAAACTATTAAGAACCAACTGTTTAAAGGGAAAGCTATAATCATCGTCGGCCCTCGACAAGTTGGAAAAACAACTCTGCTGTGGGAGTTGGTGCGTCAAAGCGACAAGCGTGTACTCTCGCTCAACTGCGATGAGCCGGAGGTGCAGACAATGCTCACCAACACAAACGTGGCCAAGCTACGTGCCATCATCGGCAACAATGAACTGCTGGTTATCGACGAGGCACAGAAAGTGGACAACATTGGTCTGACTCTCAAGCTGATTGTCGACAATATCAAGGATGTGCAGGTTGTGGCAACAGGTTCGTCGGCATTCGAACTACGCAACCGTCTCAACGAACCTCTCACCGGCCGCAAGTTTGAGTATCAGATGTTCCCTATAAGCAGCGGTGAAATTATCGACACCTATGGTTCACTCGAGGAGCGTCGCACGCTGGAAAACAGGCTTGTATACGGCAGCTATCCCGACATCATGATGCACCCCGAAGAGGCTCGCCGCTACCTTTCCGACCTGACCCAGAGCTACCTCTACAAGGACATCCTCTCTCTCGACAACCTGCGAAAGCCTCAGCTGCTGGACAAACTATTACAGGCACTCGCCTTCCAAATTGGTAGCGAAGTGTCGACCAACGAACTAGCCAGAACGCTACAGACCGACGGCAAAACCATCGACAAATACATTGACCTGCTGGAGAAGTGTTATGTGGTCTTCCGCCTTGGCGGTCTGAGCCGCAATCTGCGTACTGAATTGAAAAGAGCCAAAAAGATATATTTCTACGACAATGGTGTCCGCAACGCTGTTATACAGCAGTTTGCACCTGTTCAACTACGCAACGACATCGGAGCTCTGTGGGAGAATTTCTTCATTGCAGAACGCATGAAACGCAACCACTACAGTGGGTACTATTGCAACCGCTACTTCTGGCGTACCACCCAACAACAAGAAATTGACCTCATCGAGGAGCGTGACGGTGCAATGACAGCTTTCGAAATGAAATGGAACCCCTCGAAGAAGGTTCTGTTTTCAAAGAGTTTCCTTGATGCCTACAACGTAGCAGAGACCATCACAATAACTCCCGACAACTATCTGGATTATCTATAGTTAGTGGTCAGTTCAGCGGGAGCCATCGCTATACCCGGAAACTGACCACTTCTTTTTCAATTTTCAATTTTCAATTTTTACAACGCCTTGCCGAAGATGGCGCGCTGCATGAGGGGTTTGGTGTGGTACTGCGTCTCCCAAATCTTTACGGCTTCGTTGCCGATAATCTGGGGATTGGTATATGCCGTGTGGACACCGAAGCGGATGGCGGCCTCGTTCATGTCGCTGTAGTAGATGCTGTGTACGCCGCGTTTCTGCCACTCAGGCAGCACACCGTTGAGCAGCAGGTCGATGGTATCGAACTTCTTCAGTGCCTTCAATATGTGATACCAACCAAAGGGGAACAGCCGTCCGTTGGCCTTCTTGTACGCCTTGGTGAGGTCGGGAATGCTGAGGCCAAAGGCAACAAGGTTGTCGTTCTCGTCCTCGACAAACTGCACAAAATCAAGGTTTACAAAGGGGATATACTCCTTAATATAGACACCTATTTCCTTCTCGGTCATGGGCACAAAATCGTAGAGGTCTTTGAATGACTCATTGATGGAGTGGAAGAACTTCCAGGCGTGGGGGTAAATATCCTTGCGGCGTTTCACTTTGACAAGGTGCAGGTGGTATTTCTCCATGATGAGCTTGTTGAGGCGGCCAACCTTCTCAGGCACAGGCTGGTCGGCCTGCATCGAATACTGCTGCCACTTGCACTTGATTTCGTATCCGGCACGCTCGATAAAGCGGATGTAGTACTCCGGATTGTAGAGCGTCGAGGTGTTCTGACGGCCATCGAAATTGTCGATAACCCAGCACTCCTTATCCATGTCGGTGAAGCCGAACGGCCCTTCTATCTCGGTCATTCCATTGGCTTTACCATATTCTATCACCTTGTTGAGCAGGGCGGTGAAGACATCGTAGTCCTCGATGAAATCGAACCAGCCGAAACGCACGGCCTTTTTGTTCCAATGCTCGTTGACGCTGCGGTTGATGATGGCGGCCACACGACCCACAACCTTGCCGTCACGATAGGCCAAATACAGCTCGCGCGAGCAATGGTCAAGCGACGGGTTCTTGTCTGTCAGCAGGTTAACCTCGTCGAAATTCAGCGGCGGGATATAACTCGGCACATCCTTGAACATCTTGTTGGGGAAAGCGATGAACTTGTTCAAGTCACACCTGCCCTTCACCTTTTTAACAACAATATTCATATCACCTCCTGTTTCTTGAAGGCTTTGTAAATCTTCTCGACAGCGATGTCGATCTGCTGGTGCGTATGCGTGGCCATGAGAGCGAAGCGGATAAGCGTCTCGTTGCTAGGCACAGCGGGCGAGATGACTGGTGTTACGAAGACACCGTCCATCAGCAGGTCGTGGGTGATAGTGAAAGTCTTGACGTTGTCGCGGATAAAGAGCGGAATGATGGGGGTGCTGGTATTGCCAATCTCGAAGCCGAGGTCCTTGAAGGCCTTGAAGGCATAACGCTGATTGTCCCACAAGGAGGCGTTGCGCTCCGGCTCGCTGCGCATAATGTGCAGAGCCTCAATCACCGACGCGGTGCTGGCGGGCGTGATGCTGGCGGTGAAGATATAGGGACGTACCGAGTGTTTCATCCAGTTGATGGTGTCTTTGTCGGCAGCGATGAAGCCACCCACCGAGGCGAGGCTTTTGCTGAAGGTACCCATCACCAACTCGACGTTGGGAAGCATATTGTAATGGTCGCAGGTACCGCGACCCTCACGGCCGAAGACGCCGAGGCCGTGTGCCTCATCGACCATCAATGTTGCACCATATTTGTTGCATATTTCGACCAATTTATCCACGTGGGCCACATCGCCTTCCATCGAGAAGACACCGTCGGTAACAACCAGTTTTGAAGCCTCTACGGGCACTTTCTGCAGCACGCGCTCCAGGTCGGCCATGTCGTTGTGGCGGTATTTCTGTGTTGAGGCGAAGGTGATGAGCTTGCCCTCCATAATAGAGGCATGCACACGCTCGTCGTAGAACAGGTAGTCGCCACGGCTCACCACATTGGGAATCACGCCGCTATTGGCCAGAAAACCTGCCGAGAAGAGCATGACGCCGTCCTTGCCGAGGAACTCGGCCAGTTCGTCTTGAAGCTGTATGTGGATGTCGAGAGTACCGTTGAGGAAAGGAGAGCCGGCGCAGCCGGTGCCGTACTTGTCGATAGCCTTTTTTGCGGCCTCTTTCAGGCGCGGGTCATTGGTCAGGCCGAGGTAACTGTTAGAACCGAACATCAGCACAGGATGGTCGTAGCCGGTGACGTAGACCTCGGTGTTCTGCGGACTGCAGATGGGAGTGAAGTAAGGATAAATACCCAGGGCTCTCATCTCCTGGGGATAGGTGTATTGAGCTAACTTTTGTTGTAGTGGTTTCATAATTTTAACATTTAAACCAAAATGCAAATTAACGTATTTTTTTTGAAATACGGGGCAATTAAATTGTTAAAAGTGAGTACAACTTGTCGGTGAGACGGCTTGCACCTATTCTAAAAGTCTGTTTATTAATATACTTATCGCCCATCACATTTTTAGCCATTTCTGCATACAATAGAGCCTCTTCAGGCGTAGAAATGCCTCCAGCAGCCTTAAATCCGATTGTTTTTTTGGAAATTTTAACGTATTCGGCAATGGCCTCGAGCATCACCTTGGCGGCCTCGGGGGTGGCGCCAACGCCACCCTTGCCGGTCGATGTTTTAATGAATTCGGCACCTCCTTCCATGGCCAGCATGGCGGCACGGTGAATATGGTCTGGTGTGGGCAAATCTCCTGTTTCGAGTATCACCTTCAGCGTGCGACCACCGCAGGCCTGCTTCATCGCGGCCACCTCGGCGCGGACGGTGTCGTAGTCGCCAGCCAACAAGGCACCTCGACTAAGCACCATGTCAATCTCGTCGGCTCCCTGGTCTACGGCATATTTTACTTCCTCCACCTTCAGCTCCAACGGCAACTGTCCATGGGGAAATGCTCCCGCTACAGATGCCACTTTTATACCGCTTCCTTCGAGTACACGGGCTGCTTGAGACACAAAGCGCGGATATACGCACACCGCCGCCACAAGCTCGCCAGTGGGAGTTTTTTTGTCGATGGTGGCACTGCAAAAATTGGCTACCGACGTGTCGTTGTCGGTTGAGGAAAGCGTGGTGTTGTCGATGCAGGTGAATACCTGCTTTGCCAACTGGATATCCATCACATCAACTGGCTAATCTTTTCAACCCTGCGCTGATGGCGTCCGCCTTCAAACGGTGTGTCGAGGTACTCGTCGACTATCTGCATGGCTGTCTCCTCGCTGATGAAGCGAGCAGGTATCGAGATGCAGTTGCAGTCGTTGTGCTGGCGGCCGAGGTGGGCTATCTCAGGTGTCCAGCAGAGCGCGCAGCGCACGTTGGGGTACTTGTTAACAGTCATTTGCACACCGTTGCCACTGCCACAGATGACGATGCCGCGCTTATACTCGCCGCGGTTCAGTGCAGATCCAACCTGATGTGCATAGTCGGGATAGTCACAACTTTCGGTAGAGTTGGTACCGCAATCTTTCACATCAAAACCCCGCTCCTGCAGGTGCTTGATAACTTTCAGTTTCAGTTCATAACCCGCATGGTCGCAGGCAATTGGTATTATTTCCTTCATATTTTTTTTTATATAATCTCAACAGACTAAAGTGCAAAGATACGAACATTTTTTTATATCTCCATACTTATTTTATTAACACTATGTTTTTCAGCTTTTATTTTAATGTTCAGAACGTGTTAATTTCTCATAGGAGATTATGGAAATGATGTTAATTGATGTTGACAAAAACCAGACAATGCGAATTTTTGTTGATAAAAGCCTCTTTTTTCTCATTTCTTTCAACAAAAACCCTATGTGCTAACTGCTATTTTTCCTGTTTTAACACCACTCTGTTAGAACTTCTATTAACATATTGTTTATAAAACAGCCAAAACTCTCATTCTACAGCGTTTCACATGTGTATATAGATGATAATATATGGTGATAAAAACATTCATAACATACATAGAACATGGTGTTTTCAACAATTTCAACAGAGTAATAAAAATAGGAAAGATTTCATTTAAATTTTTTCTTTTTCTTTTAATTCGTGGTTGAAAAAGTTGAATTTTCAATGCTTTCACAATAAATATTCGCGCGTAACGTTAATAAAGGCTGTTATGGATAAAAATGCTGACATATTGTCGGCGCTTGATGCCTTTATCCGCAAGTATTACAAAAACATGCTGGTAAAGGGTGCGCTGTATGCAGTTGGATTAGTGGTGTCACTTTTCCTGGCTGTTGTTTTGCTTGAGCATTTCGGCTGGATGTCTACCGTTGCCAGAGCCGTTATGTTTTGGGTAGGCCTTTTGATTTTGATTGTTATATTGTCGTGGTTTGTTGTTCGTCCATTGCTGAAAATGAATGGACTAGGCAAGCGCATAAACCATGCTGAGGCAGCAAAGATAATAGGTAAGCATTTCCCGGAGGTTAGTGACAAGTTGCTGAACCTTCTTCAACTCTTGGAGAGTAATGAATCAGGAGTTCAGGGTTCGGAATTGCTGAACAATAAAGACAATTCAGACCTTTTATTGGCTGCTATAGAACAGAAAACAAGTCAGTTACGTCCTGTTCCTTTCCTAAATGCCATTGATATAACTGCCAATCGTCGTTATTTAAAATACGCCCTGCCACCGTTGGTGCTGCTGTTGGTGTTGCTGCTTGCAGCGCCATCGGTTGTTATCAATCCATCGAAGCGTATTGTAAACTATAATACTGTTTATGAGCGTCCTGCGCCTTTCAATTTTGTTATTTTGAATGATACCCTATCGACTATGCAGGGTGAAGACTATACGTTGGTTGTCAGTACTGAAGGCGATGCACGTCCGGCAGATGTCTTTATTACCATCGATGGACATAGATATAAGATGAGGTCTGATGGCTCGGAGTTTACTTATTTGTTCAAACAACTGCAACGCAGCCATAAGTTTATCCTTGATGGAGGCGGAGTTACATCGAAGGAATACATTCTGGATGTTATGCCCAACCCGACAGTGGTGTCGTTCAGGATGCTCCTCTCCTACCCTACCTATACTGGCCGTGAGGTGGAGACAATTGTAAACCTTGGAGATGCCGCTGTGCCGGAAGGTACACGTGTGCGCTGGCTGTTTCAGACACAGGATGCCGATTCTCTTTATTTTGAGGTAGATAATGGAAAGTGGAAGGTCGAAAATAGTGTGGACAAAAACGGTAGCACAGAAGTTAGCCGTGTTGTGATGGACAATATGGACTATGTTTTTTGTGTCAGCAGCAAGTACAATGTTTCAGATACATTAAAGTATAGTCTGTCGGCTATCAAGGATGCTGTACCTATGATCGTGGTTGATGAGGTTGTTGATTCAATCTATCCAGACAGACACATCTTCCGTGGTCGTATAAAAGATGACTACGGCTTCTCCAAGCTTGTTTTTGTGCATAAGACGGTCAATGTTTCTGATACGACGAAAAAAAGCGTCAACGAGGCCGAAATTGCCATCGACAAGGCCAATACATCTCAGGAATTTTATTTCACATTCAATACTGCGGAAATAGTTCTGACTCCAGGCGATAATCTGACCTATTATTTCGAGGTTTCGGACAACGATGGCATACATGGGCCAAAGAAAGCACTTTCTCAGGTGTTTGAAGTAAAGATACCGACAGCCGAGGAACTTGACCATATACTTGAGCAGAGCAGCACCGAGGTACGTCAGAGTGCTGATGCCCAAATGAGTGAGTTGCAGAAGTTGCAAGAGGAGATAAACGAGATGATGCGTAGGCTGGTCGACAAGAAGGAACTAAATTGGCAGGACAAGAAGGATTTGGAGGAGATTGCAAAGAAACAGAAGCAGGTGAAGGATATGATGCAGCAGATGCAGCGTCAGATACAGGACAATAACCGCATGGAGCAGCGCTATCGCGAGCAGAGTGAACAGCTTATGGAGAAGCAGAGGGAGCTTGACCGTCTGATGAATGAGGTTATGGACGAAAAGATGAAGGAAACGATGGCCGAAATTGATAAGCTGATGCAGGAATTGGACAAAAACAAGGTTCAACAGCAGTTGGAGCAGCTGAAACTTGACAATTCTGATTTGGAGCGGCAGCTTGATCAAAACATCGAATTAATGAAGAGGCTGGAGATTGAGAAGAAGGTTGAGCAGACCATAGATAAGATGGACAAGCTGGCAGAGGAGCAGCGCAATGTTTCACGTGAAACAGAGCAGGCAAAATCCAAGGACAAAGAGCAGCTAATGCAGAAACAGCAAGTGATTAACGATAAGTTCAATCAGCTGAAAGAGGATATAAATCAAATCAAAAAGGATTATAAGGAGCTCGACCCAAGCACCGACTTCAAGGTTCCAACTGAGCTTGAGCAGAAGGTGGAAAGTCATCAGAAAGAGGCTCAGCAGAATCTGCAGAAGGGTAAGAACAAAGATGCAAGCAAGCAGCAGCGGCAGGCGGCTGAGGAGATGGAGCAGTTGAGTGAGGCTCTTGCCGAGGCGCAGGTCGAGGCAGAGCAGGAAGACCTTGCTGAGGATGCCGAGCAGGTGCGCCAGTTGCTGAAGAACCTGATACATCTGTCGTTCAATCAGGAAGAACTCATTTCCGACATCAATTCCATTTATATTCAAGACCCCAAATATCAGACCATTATCTCTCGGCAAAACCGTATTAAAGATGACTTCCGCAATGTCGAGGACTCTCTTCGTGCAATGGCTCGCAGACAGATACAGGTTGCATCGGCTATCACCAAGGAGGTTGGTGAGGTGAACTCAAATGTCAGCAAGTCGCTGTCTGGTCTGCTCGATATGAACCAGAGTTTCTATGGTAATTACAAGAATACCAATGCTGCCCGTTCAATGCAGTACAGCATGACCTCGTTGAACAATCTCGCTCTTGTGTTGGCCGAGAGTCTCGACCAGATGCAGAACCAGATGCGACAGAACAGTCAGAAGCAGAAGAATGGTCAATGCAAGAATAAGGGTAAGAGTAACTCACAGTGCAGCAACCCTGGCAAGGGAAAGCCGTCACCCAAATCGATGCGCCAGATGCAGGAGGAACTGAACAAGCAGATGGAATCCCTCAAGAAGCAGCTTGACAAACAGGGCAATAAGGATGGTGGTCGCCATAAGATAGGACAGGGTCAGACCATGAGTGAGGAATTTGCACGTATGGCTGCACAGCAGGAGATGATACGCCGCATGATGCAAGAGTATGGCCAAGAAATGAAGTCGGCCAGCGGCGGAGACCCGAAGCTTGCACGTGAGATAGACCAGATGATGAAGCAGATGGAGCAGACAGAGACCGACCTAGTGAACCGCACTATAACTCAGCAGACT
>JAEEGL010948980.1_pt1 | contig 10596 bp, 9 predicted proteins | sample 9134231 | NCBI WGS metagenome assembly JAEEGL01 (sample SAMN16246548, study PRJNA631951) | gut metagenome | biome: gut microbiome; feature: rumen; material: fiber-attached | host: Bos | place: Iran: Karaj | collected 2018-10 | reverse complement strand
CGAAGTCGCAAGGTCTGGGTGCGGGCGCATGATGCTTGCATCAATGCGACGGCATCCGGGCCGCTGGCTCGCACAGCGAGACGGCGCACCAGTTTCCTAACTTCGGCGCGGTAGCGCCATGAATACTCGCAGCGGAGACTGCTAATGCTTCCACAAAAAACTTGGAAGAAACAAAACAATAGATTATGGTGCGGAAATCTTGTTAGACCATAGTGCGGAAATCTCGTTGGACTACGGTGCGGAAATCTATTCAATAGGACGAGCACCCTGTGCTAACGACTAACCACTAACCACAAACTTCCCAGGCGCGAATGCGCCAAACCTCCAACCCTCCCGTTGACATTCTCCTCAGCCCTTTGCTATTATATTTCCACAATTTCTAATCGTCGTTCCCACTCCACCATGCGCGTCTATCTTGACAACTGCTGCTACAACCGCCCATTTGATGACCAGAATCAACTGAAGGTTCATCTTGAAACAGTGGCGAAACTGGAGATTCAGAACCAGATGCGGAGAGGTGAAATCGAATATGTGTGGTCTTCGGTTCTCGATTTTGAAATTTCCAGGTGCAGCTTTGTTGAACGTGTGTTGCAAATAAGACCATGGGAGCATGGCGCTGCAACCAAAATTCTTGTCAATGACACGATTCGCCAGCGAGCAAAGCAACTTGAAGCCGTAGGCGTAAAGCCGATGGATGCACTTCATGTGGCGTGTGCGGAGGCTGCTGAATGCGATTGGTTCTTTACAACGGACAGAGATCTTTTGAACAAGGCAAAGGGCCTTTCTTCGATGCGTATAGCGAACCCGCTCGATTTCATAGGAGGACAATGACAATGACGGACAGCGAACTAAAAGGAAAATGTTACGCCATCCTTGCCAAACAGGTTGGCAATGTGGAAATGGAACGATTCATAATGCTTGTCCATCGCGATGTTTTCGACTATACTGAATGGAGAAGGCAGAACATGTTCCAAGGGGAAACAGTGGATTCCCTATGTGACCAAATCGAGAAAGAGCAATCTCGTCAGAAAGAAGAGGCTCTTGCGAGCGTTTGACATCCACCTCACGCTTTGGTACTCTTTTTTCACAATCTCTAACTTCGGCGCGGTAGCGCCATGAATACTCGCAGCGGAGACTGCTAATGCTTCCACAAAAAACTTGGAAGAAACAAAACAATAGATTATGGTGCGGAAACCTTGCAAGACTATGGTGCGGAATAGTCGCTAGACCACGGTGCGGAATGGAATCTCGGCTCGGTGGGGCGAGGCGCATTTGTTAGCCACAGAGAACACAGGGAACACAAAGCCTTTGTGACCTTTGTGCTCTTTGTGGCTAAAACGAAGGAGGCCGCGCTTCCGCTAGACCACGGTGCGGAACAGTCGCGCGACCACGGTGCGGAATTATATCTCGCACAGAGCAGCATAGACGCAGAGGGTATCGCGCCCTGAAACCGTGCCGGTTTCCGAGCAAGGGTGCCTCTAGCCCCGCGCGCTTCACGTCCGCTTGCGCGCAAGCCGCATGGGAGGGGCAACGTCCACGTTGCCCGCATTGGGAGGGCCGCGCTTCCGCTAGACCACGGTGCGGAACAGTCGCTGGCGTTGTCGCAAGACTACGGCGCGGAATGATTTTGGACGGGCAAAAAAACTTCTTGACAGTCACGGTGGATGTGGTAGAATTATTCCGCCGTTTTTGATGGTGGAAACGCCGCCATTTACGGATTAGTTCTTTGGATATACTCTGCCGCAGCCGCTCCCAGAGCCGCTGCGCAGGGGTTGGGGCTGATGAACGGAAAAGTTCCAGAGTCGCGCTCACAGGCGACCAAAACGATTCAATTATTCGACGCTTCATCGGCAAGGGTCTTGCGAGATAAGTCGAAAGTCAAAAGTCAAAAGTCTCGCGACTAGCGACTAATGACTAACGACTAATCTTGCAAGGCTGCGTACGCGACAGCGTATTTTCGCTCAATCTGAAATCGCCAATTTCTAAATTCGTAAGCGAAATACAAAGTCGCGCTACGCGGATGATTCCGCGTGGCGTGTCTTTGCTCATGTTTACGAATAGGCGTTTGGCGATGCCTCAGATTGGACATGAACGTAGGCACGCCACAATTCTTTTGCCCTGACTTCGCTCCTAGGTGGTTGTGTCCTTTTCAAGGTAGGAACGAGGAAAGGGAAGGAGTCAACATCATGACGTATGAAGAGTTTTCAGATTTGCTTTGGGAAAAGCAATCTTTGAAGGGGAAATGGCAAGGCAGCGAGGTGCATATCATGAAAGAGAACGGATGCATTTATGTCAAGGGGTCTATTGACCAGCCCATCGAAACTTATCCCTCCATTTCGGCGGCGCTGGATTCATGGAGTTTCAGAGAGGCAAGGACTGCATTGTCAGAGTTTGTCGAGAAAAGCACTTCTGAAGACTGGGAAGGCAGCCTTGATTTTGCCGACATTGCCGTTCTTGACAATGATTTGTTCACGGGGCCGACGCAAATACGGCGGAACTCTTTGACTTTTGGCAAGGCGATGGATGACAGTTCCCTGGAACATTCTTGTATTCTGGCCACTGAAAAAATAAACGCTTGCCTTTATGGGGTGTCCGCGAATATGCGAATATACCACACGCTCCCATGGCACCGCTTTAAAGAGATGCTTGAAAACGGAAGGCTGTTCCTAAAGAATCCTCTGGAATATAACGACAGGTGGGAGTCGTTTCTCTTCAACAAAAACCGGAATGACTCGAAAGGCAACGACATGGCATGGGGAATCTCATGCTGGTCGTTACGGGAAGAGTCAGAAGGGCTTTGGAACAACTACGTGAGGGGATCGCGTTGCACAGAAGACCAATCCGAGCGGTCTTCACAGGAAATGTCGGGACTTGACTTGCAGATGGTCAAGATTGAAACGACGGTGGGCGACCTGTTATTGGCAATCCTCGACAATTTCGGCCAATCCGCCATTTGGGAGAAATGTAGGGTTGGTCGCGTCAAGTATTATGACGAATTCTTCCTTAAAAAGTTCAAGAAACATGTTTACGAAAAGCTTTCCAATTGGGGACTTGGCGTTTTCAGTCAGGCATGCCTTCAGTCGTTTTTCATGAAACGCCTGCCGTATGACTACGAACAGGAAGTCCGTCTGGTGGCTTTGAGGTCGCAAGACATGGAGGTTGGCAACAAGGGGTTCTATTTGAAATTGAAGTCCTCGCCTACATGCTTCATTCATGAAGTCGTGGTGAATCCTAACTGTCGTTCCGACGACTATCAAACCATCAAGGCGGAACTTACTAATCGCTGGAAGATTGACCGTGTCCGTATGTCAAGTCTTGCAAAAGAAATTCCGCAGGACATTTAGCGCTAAACATTTACAGAGTCCATTGCTTTTGGAGAAACACCCTATGAACTTCACTTGCGCAGCATCGTTAATCGGCATTCTGATGACATCTGCTGTTATTGCCGCTCCCACCATCACGGGGGTGACGGCGCAGCAGAGGTATCCGTGGAACGGGAAGGTGGATATCACCTACACCATTTCGGGCGACATCGCCGCCATGGCAAAAGAACAAGGATTGCTTACCTCGCTCAAAGTGACGGCGACTGACAGGGTCGCAAACAAGACTTACACGGCCTCGTCGCTTTCCGGCGACACGGGTCTCGGGAACGGGACGCACAAGTGCGTCTGGGACATGGGGGCGCAGGGGCTGGCATTCGTCTCGACGAATGTCGTGTTCTCAGTCTCCTGCGAGACAACGCCCGCGCTCTACTGCGTCATCGACCTTTCGGGCGGAACCAATGCCGCATCCTACCCAGTCACCTATCTTGCGTCTCCGCCGTCAGGCGGCTTCAACGTAGCTATGTACAAGACAACAAAACTCGTTCTTAAGCGTATTGAACCGGGAACTTTCACAATGTGTGAAGAATATCAGACGACGCTTACGAAACCATTCTACATAGGCGTCTTTGAGATGACTCAGAAGCAGTACCAACTCGTCACGGGGTGTACTCCGTCTTATTTCTCCGGCGACAAACTACCTGTCGAGCAAATCTCATATGCGAAGATTCGTGGCTCTTCAAGTGGTGCCGACTGGCCGTCATCGTCTGCCGTTGATTCATCGAGTTTCATGGGAAAACTCCGTGAGCGAACTGGCCTGAACTTTGATCTGCCGACGGAGGCGCAGCACGAGTACGCAAGCTTGTCTGGAGCAGAAGGATTGTACCGCTACTGCGACTCTACATACATGTGGTATCATAATAACTCGTCGTCCAAGACGCATGAGGTAGGAACAAAAGAACCGAATGCATGGGGACTATACGACATGTACGGCAACGTTGGAGAGTTGTGTCTGGATTGGAAAGGCAATCTTTCAAATCCCCAGACAGACCCAAAGGGGGCCTCATCGGGGGTAGGCCGGATTTATCGCGGTGGCACTTTTCAAACCCAGTTAAATTACTTTAGTCTTCGAACATCAGCGGATCCTTCGTATTCTTCTGGACTAGTCGGATTCCGCCTAGCCAAAGAACTAACATCTCATGTAGCACCTATTTTGGGGAGTAGCACCCCCATAACAGTTGGTTCCCCTGATCCGCCAGTCATCTCGCCTGAAAGCGGAGTGGTTTCTTGGCCGCTTTCTGTCACCATGTCCTGCGCGACGGAGGGCGCGGTCATCCGCTACACGACGGACGGGACGGAGCCGACGGCGGAGAGTCCCGTTTACCAGCGCTTCCGCATTTCGGAAAAGACCACCGTGAAGGCCATCGCCGTGAAAGATGGCGTTTCAAGCGCGGTCGCCGTGGCGGAGTATGCGTCGGGTCTGTGCTCCAATCCGGTCGTGACGGCGGCGGCGGCGTTCACGGGTTCAAAGACTTCGGTGGCGCTCTCCTGCCCTCAGGACGGGGCGGTCATCCGCTACACGCTGGACGGTTCTTCGCCGAATGCGGGATCGGCCGTGTATTCCGCGCCGTTCTTCGTGACGAACAGTTGCACGGTGAAGGCATACGCCACCTATCCCGACTACTTCGATTCGGAGGTCGTTGCCTTTTCCATCGAGAAGGTCTGGGGGATTGGCGACACGATGGGCGACCCGGATCAGGTCTTCGCGACGGGCGGCGACGCGGGCTTCGTCCGCGTCACCGACGCGACGGCCCCGCTCGGCGAGGCAATGAAGTCAGGCGCCATCACGCACAACCAGACCTCCACGATGATGACGACGGCCACGGGGGGCGGAACTGTCTCGTTCCAATGGCGGACTTCCTGCGAGAAGGACGACGAGGACTTGTTCCAATGGGATCACGCCGAGTTCGAGGTGGACGGCGTCGTCGTGGCTCGACTCGACGGCGTGACGGAGTGGCAGACGGTCTCTCAGACCCTCGCGGGCGACGGCCCCCACACGCTCGTCTGGCGCTACGTCAAGGACGAGGTGAATTCGGCGGGCGACGACTGCTGCCATGTCGCGGACTACCGCTGGACACCGACGGGACCGGCGATGCCGGTCATCTCCCCCGCGAATGGCGTGGTGACAGCCTGGCCCGTAACCGTCACCATATCCTGCGCCACGGAGGGGGCTGTCATCCACTACACGACGGACGGGACGACGCCGACGGTGGACAGCCCAACCTACCGCCGCTTCCGCATCTCGGAGCCCACGACGGTGAAGGCCGTCGCCGTGAAGGATGGTCGCGTCAGCGAGGTGGCCGTGGCGGAATATGCGATGGGGCGGTGCGCCAATCCCGTCGTGACGGCGGCATCGTCGTTCATCGGTTCAAAGACCTCGGTGACGCTCTCCTGCGCGACGGAGGGTGCGGCCATCCGCTACACGCTGGACGGTTCCACGCCAGATGCCGCTTCGGCGGTGTATTCCGCGTCGTTTGATGTGACGAACAGCTGCACGGTGAAGGCATACGCCACCTATCCCGACTACTTCGACTCGGAGGTCGTTGCCTTCTCCATCGAGAAGGTCTGGGGGATTGGCGACACGCTTGGCGCTCCCGACCAGGCCTTCACGACGGGCGGCGACGCGGGCTTCGTCCGCGTCGCCGACGCCACTGCCCCGCTTGGGGAGTCAATGAAGTCCGGCGCCATCACGCACAACCAGACCTCCACGCTCTCCACGACGGTTTCGGGACCGGGAACGGTCAGCTTCCAATGGAAGGCCTCATGCGAGGATTCCAGCGGGGAGTATGATTGGGATCATGCCGAGTTCTGGGTGGATAGCACCCGTATTGCGCAACTCGATGGCGAAACGGCATGGCAGACGGTTGCGCAGTCCGTTTCCGGCGACGGGGAACATACGCTTCTCTGGCGCTATGTGAAGGACTATGAGGAATCCGAAGGCGAGGACTGCTGCTGGGTTGCGGACTTCTGCTGGATGTCGGCAGTCTCCGAGACACAGACAACTGACGTCCCAGTCCCATACGACTGGCTGCGCGACTACTTCCCCGAAACACCCGATGAATACAATTCATACGAGGCGGCGGCGAACGCCGATGCCGCGAATGGCGTGAACAAGGTCTGGGAGTGCTACGTCGCCGGGATAAGCCCGACGAATGAGACGCAAGTCTTCCGCACCGTAATCTCGTGGGAAAATAGCGAACCTAAAATCTCATGGGAGCCGAAACTTGCGGCTGATGAAGAAGTGAAGAGGGTTTACACCGAAATCGGCAAGACGAACCTAAACGACAATGGCTGGACGGATGTCTCCCCCGCCAACCGCGACGGCATGAAGTTCTTCAAGGTCAAGGTCGAGATGCGGCAATAGTGCGGAAGCGTCTTTGCGGCGCTACGCCTCCGAATTGTCTATCCGCTGGATGAGGCCGTTCGCCCAGGCAACGGCCTCATCCACGGTTGGCAGCACGGGCAGATTGTATTTCTGACCCTGATACTGGACATCCCAGTCTTCGCCTTTGGCAATCTCCGGTGGCCAAGAATGGCATTTGCGATAGGCGAAAAGGCGAAGGCAAATATCTTTTGTCGTCGCAAGATAGACATCGGATTTCCCCATTATCAACTGGAGGTCAATCAAATCGCGGACTCGCGTCGAACCCGGTGCGCTTAGCCCATGCAGTTTTTGCGCAATCTGGTATTTCAGCGTCATGAGCGGAATCGGTTGCGGCTCCGGGAAGTCCAAATCACGGAAAATCTCCACAATATCGGGGGCCACCGGGGAGAGGTCTGCTTCATCGGCATCCCCGATTTCGTTGTGTCCCAATTCAAGGCGGATGCTGCACCACGACTTGCCGCAATAGTTCAAGTGGATGGTGAACGGCTGCATGACGTATTCATGCGGAACGCCTCTTGGGTTCGCTGGGCGTTCGATGTCCATCGTTCCGCTAAAGCCGCACCATCCCTTTGCAAGATTTGCACGTATCGCTTCAATGAACGATGCCCGTTCCATCCTTGACGCCGTGTCGAAGTCCATGGTGAATCGGGATTGGCCTTTCCCGTAGCGGAGTTTTAGGGCGCTTCCTCCCTTTACGACGCAATCCGGCAAAAGCTGTCCGACGACAACATCGGCAATCAGCGTCCGAATTTCCGTGAAAAGAAGTCCGTGCGTTTTTGTCGCCGCCAGTCTTTGTATAGCCGCATCAAGGTGCGCTTTGCTGTTTGGACGTTTCAAGCCCTTCCTCCCATCTCCGCCATTATGTTCTTTGTTTCGCGCCGATCAATATAGCCCGTGCGAAACGCCTCTTTCGCGGCAGATAAAAGCCTGTCTGGGGATACCGTTCCACGCGCAGCCATTATGGCGTCGGCCACGCGCTGGCATGGTATGCTTTGGACTTTTATTGGCTCGTACCCCGGCAACGCTGAATGCAAAATGATGTTTGGCGGTAGTTTCTTCCTCAAACGCAATGGGAATGCCACATGGATGAACGCCGGATTTGTCGGGGCAAGTTTCAGGAGCGCAATTACCGATTCCCCAAAAAGAAATGCCCCTTCGCCTACGGTGATTACAGCTTGCGCATAGTCATCGAACTCCGTGGGGACATATTGCGCCAATCTGTAAACGCCGCGCCGTATGTGGAGAAGCCGCCCACGCCTTGCCAGCTGCACAAGGGCCATGTTTGAAACCCCAAGCGATTTGGCTTCGGAGGAGGTCACGATACCATAATTCCCAATTGCGGAATCGTAAAGTTTCCCAAAAGAATTCATGCCTCAAGTATAACACATCCGTAATAGTTGTGTCAAGTTTAGCAAGAGGGCGAACGGTGTGAACAAGGTCTGGGAGTGCTACGTCGCGGGCATCAGCCCGACGAATGCTACAGCGGCATTCCGCGCCATAATCTTGTGGAATGGCGGAGCTCCGGTAATAACTTGGGAACCAGACCTCAACGAGGGCGGAACAAGGCACGAGCGCGTCCATACCGTCGAGGGCCGCGAGAGCCTGACGGCCGGCTCGTGGGGCCCGACGAACGCCAGCAGCCGCTTCTTCCGCGTCAAGGTGGAACTGAAGTAGCGGCGACATGCGCCGCCGCGAAGTTTAGATTTTACTTGGCGCGGGGCGCCCGGGAGGTTTAGCGCGGGGCGCTCGGAGATCGCCCCCTACCATGGGGGAAGGTGCCGTAGGGGCGGCATACGCTACGGTCGCAAGGCAGCAAGGGGACAGACGAAGACGCCATCGGCACGGCGGTAGGCGAAGTCTGTCCCCGTCAGGACTAGGAGAAACACGGGCGCCCCTGTCCTTGCAGCGTCGATTTTCGCCGTGAGCGCAAGTAGGTGCTCCGCCGCTTCGTCTATGCGTGACTTCCCAAGTTTGACTTCGACGGCGGCCCACCGCCCATCGTGCAGTTGAATGATGGCGTCGCATTCGAGTCCCGTCTCGTCGCGGTAGTGCAGGATGTCGCCGCCAAGCGGCGCGCAATAGGCGCGCAAGTCGCGAACGGCAAGCGACTCGAAGAAGAATCCGAACGTGCGCGGGTCGTCAAGCAGTCGCCCTGGCGTGGCCGAGAGCGCTGCGGCGGCAATGGACGGGTCGGCGAACTGCCGCTTGGCGGAAGTCCGCATGGCCGCACGGCTACGAAGACGAGGCGACCAGGCTGGTTGGTCGCGGATGACGAACAGCCGCCTCAGCGCATTGAGATAGTCCGCAAGTGTCTTGTCCGACATTCCATCCCCTTCCGCCGCCATGTCATCCATGATCGTCGTGGCCGAGGCAAGCGTGGAGACATTCCTCGCAAGAGACCGCAGAACGGCCCGGCACCTCTGGGGATTGCGCGGGACGCCCTCCATGCGCTGCAAGTCGTCTTCCACGAGCGTATCCAAGTAGTTGGGCGCACGGCGCATGGAGCGCGGACCGCCCGCGACGACGGCTTCTGGCCAGCCACCGCGGCAGATTGCGTTGGCCAGCCCCTCGACATCGACCCTTGCCTTGCCTTCGATGTCGCCGCATCCTTCAAATAGTGCAGAAACCGAGACTTCCCCGGAAGACTCGCCAGATTCCCAGAGACTCATCGGAAGCATCTTGAGCCGCGCGATGCGGCCCGTCCCGCTATGGCGTTTTGACTCGCCTGGCAGTTCGTCACGCGGGACGGTGCTTCCCGTCAGGAGAAAGTGTCCGGTTCCGCCGCGTTTGTCAACGACGAAGCGGACGGCGTTCCAGAGCATGGGCGCGTCCTGCCATTCGTCAATCAGGCGAGGCGTCGGCCCCTCCAAAAGGCGGGACGGCCTAAGGCCGGCCAGCTCAATGTATCCAGGCCCCTTGTCGGGGTCGTGGAGATACAGGCAACTCGCGGCCGCCTGTTCGCATAGGCGAGTCTTCCCGCACCATTTCGGCCCCTCCACCAGAACGGCGCCGGAATCCTCCAGCGCCTCGCGCAAAAGCGCGTCGGCTATGCGCGGTAGATATCTCCTATTCGGCTGCACTCTTCCTCCTTGCTTGCAGTTGCTGAAAACTGGAAAGATTCTAGCACTTTATGCGGGACAAGTCAAGCGAACTCCGAACTTTCCCGATATTTTACTCCGAACTTTTCCGATGTCTCGCTCCGAACTTTTCCGACATTTTACTCCGAACTTTTCGGCATGGCGATGCCTCTGACCATATTCCGTCGAGGGCCGCGAGAGCCTGACGCAAGGCTCATGGGGGCCGACGAACGCCAATAGCCGCTTCTTCAAGGTCTCGGTCGAGATGGCGAAGTAGGGGCTACGCCACATTTACGGTCTGCTATTTGAAAAATGTCGAATAGCAGACCAAATTTTGGCTCTTCAAAGAAAATTGTGGGAAATGCGTAGTCACGAATCTACTCATGGCGCTACCGCGCCGAACTTTGAAAACTGCCGGAAATGCGCATGCGCATTCTGCGGCGTGTCTGCCGTCGCACAGAAGCAAGCTTCCTGCACCGCCAGCCCTGCCGCGTGGCCGTGGCCGCTCCCGGCAGATTGGGAAGGCCGCTCTGCGGCATGGGAAAACCAGGAAAGCCGAAGGTCGAAAGTCGAAAGTCGAAGGTCGGGAGGGACGCGCTTTGTCGCGTCCGCAGTGGCCCGGACGAAGCCGGGCCCTCCCTTCCAAGAACTTCCCAACCCGCCGGAGGCGGTTTCCCAATCTGGTGCGCCGTGGCGAAGTCGCAAGGTCTGGGTGCGGGCGCATGATGCTTGCATCAATGCGACGGCATCCGGG
>JAEEGL017397203.1_pt1 | contig 10597 bp, 10 predicted proteins | sample 9134231 | NCBI WGS metagenome assembly JAEEGL01 (sample SAMN16246548, study PRJNA631951) | gut metagenome | biome: gut microbiome; feature: rumen; material: fiber-attached | host: Bos | place: Iran: Karaj | collected 2018-10 | reverse complement strand
TTGTGTTTGTCAGGATTATTTCAGATGCAGGCCAGCATCTTTTCGGCAATTATTGTTGAAGCGTTTCCGTCCCCGAAAACGGGTTTTAGGTTTAATTTTTTATTTTTAAATACATTATACGCATCAATTATCCTGTCAGAATCCGCATCGGCTATGATGCCGGCTCCCTGCTCCACAATTTCGACCCACTCCGTTTCAGGCCGCATGATGACGCACGGCCGTGCGAAAAAGAAGGCCTCCTTCTGCACTCCGCCCGAATCGGTCAGCACCATACGCGCATTCTGCTCCAACGCTGTCATTTCCAGAAATGAAACAGGCGGAACAATCCTGACATTGGAATGCAGCAACATTTCATGGAGTTCTTTCTCCAAATTGGTCTCCAACAATTTGGCAGTGCGCGGATGCAGCGGAAGCGCCACAGTGCAATCCTCCGAAATCTTCAGCAGAGCCCTGAAGATGGCCGTCAGACGGCGCGAATCGTCCGTATTGTTGTCGCGATGGATGGTTGCCAACACAAAGCGGTTCGGCTCCAGCGCATTGTCCTTCAGGACCGTGGTCTTTTCAGCCGCAATGCCTGCGAAATAAAGGCTGTTGTCATACATTATATCCCCGCTGTTGTAAACCTGACGCCCCCTGCCATTGGCAAAAACCGCCTTTGAATCCATAAAACCTTCATGACGAAGATTTTCCATAGCAGTTTCCGTAGGGGCGAACAGCAGGCTTGAAAGCTGGTCGCACACTATGCGGTTCTGCTCCTCCGGCATGGTCATGTTGAAGGAACGCAAGCCCGCCTCAATGTGCACAACAGGCACATGCAACTTGCAGGCTGCCACCGCGCCCGCCAATGTGGAGTTGGTGTCGCCGTACACCACAAGTGCATCAAATGGCTCAGACTGCAGCACCTTTTCGATGCCTGCTATCATTTTCGCAGTCTGTTCCCCATGGCTGCCTGACCCCACATGCAGGTTATAGTCCGGCTGTGGAATGCCTAACTCGTCGAAGAAAACCTGCGACATGTTGCTGTCGTAGTGCTGGCCGGTATGCAGAATCTTTTCCATAATGCGGCCGGCAAAGCCGTTGCGGATGGCCCTTGACAACGCCGCCGCCTTGATTATCTGGGGTCTTGCCCCGATGATGGTAAGTATTTTAAGCATGGAATTACCTGATTGATATGAGCATCTTTATTGATGACAGTTTCATCGTTACACTTTTTAGCGTTACACCTTTTGGTGTAATGAACTGTCCGAGGGTTGCAGCAGTTGGTTATTGAATTTATATACAATTATTTTCAATGTTATTAAATTGAGTTTGCCTAAATGCGGAATCCGAATTTTTCCATAAAATGGAAATCATAAAGTGGAAATCATGTCAAATGCAGATAATCCTTTTGGGGTCAAATAATATGCCTGTCCTTTACGTTTAGGTTTATCCGGATATAACATAACCACAAAACCCTCTTGAATAGCAGGAATCAAATAATTATTTCTGAAATTGTCATCACCTTTTAGACCAAGCTGCTTCATGATTTCCTTTACCGTCATTGTCCGCCCGCCAATTACGGAAAGAACAGCCTTTACATGAACATCTATCCTTTCAACAAGAATTTTTTCATTACCTGTTTCATTACCTGTTTCATTACCTGTTTCATTACCTGTTTCATTACCTGTTTCCCTCCAAAGCACAACCATAAAATCATCGTCCTGCCTGAACTCTGGTTTGCGCAAGCCCATAGCCACACAACGTTCAATCAGATCATTAGTGCCTGTCCCGACTTGTTCAATATAACCTGCAAGATAGACAGGATTAGCCAACAGAGGATTCACAGGCAATGAAGTGTGTTCTCCATTCAATTTCTTTATTGTCATCCCCTTGGGCAGACGGCCAGGGTTCCAAACCTCCAACCTGTCCTTGAACAGCATCACCTGTACGGAACCAGTACTCAAATAATCCCTGTGAACCACAGCATTCACAATAGCTTCCGTTACCGACTGCACCGGCAATTCATACCTGACCTCCACCTGCGCAGATTCGGTCCTTTCACCAACATGGGCATTAATATGCGACATGACAAACGACACGGCCTGATCCACTACCTCAAACACACTTCCCCCATAAATCTGTTGGGTGGCCAAGGGCTTCTGCATCCTTGTGCCATAAAACTGCACACATTTCACCGTGGATGAGACAAACCACTTCTGAGGATCCTTGGCAAAAAGCAGCAAAGCCGCATTTGAAACTCTGTCATCTTCTGAAATCAAATGCAGACTGCTCAAAATCTGATGGATATTCTCCTCATTATAGACGATTGGGTATTTCCGCACTTCCCGTGCCATGCCCACCCACCAACGGATTTTATTCTTGTCCAAATCATCCAGTGTCGCCTCCTGATGCAGGGCCGCATCGAAGGGGCCGTAATGAAGATAACCCTTATGAATAAGATACTGTACCAACGCAGCATAAACAGCACTTTTCAACTCCTCTGCCGAAGCAAACATTTTCCGAACGACATCGCGTTCCGCCTTCTCTATCAGATTAGCTTCCTTTGGCTCTCTTTTGGCAATCGATTTTATCAGCACAACACGATACTTATGGCATTGTGTAGCTTTTTCATACTCACGCTCGGTTGGGGAAACACCCTCAGCATCTTCATTGCCATAAATTTCACCGAACAGGCCCAAATAGACCTCCGTATCAGCGACCTCATCCAGATAAGCCTGCTGTGCGGAAATATCCTTGGCCGGAAGTTCCTCGAACAGGAATGGTTCAAAAAAACGACCCAATACGGCATCCTGACGGATGTATGCCGCCAATTCCGGCCGTTCCTTCTTGAACTCCTGCTGTACGCTGCTGATGAAGAGCTTGATCATTTTCAAACAAATGATGAATTATCCCTTGACAATGCTGCATTTGACGGATTCACCATTAAATCCACACAATTAATCAAAAAAAGCATTCTTGTGCTTATTCGCACTTTTTCCAATAAAAATTCACAATTTTACCGTAGAACTTCGCAACAAAACGGTTATTTTTAGCCATCAATTTCAAATTGTTTCGGAAAAATTCCCTCAGGTGCAACCCATACCATTGTACCAAACTATCCGTCCACAAGGTGTGTGCAAGAATCAAGGCCTTTTCAGGAAACTTCCCTGCTTTTATACAATCCACAATTTGACTTGTCAAGTGGAACTTCAACCCAAATTCGCTTTCAACAATATCTCGCGTGGCAAATTTTCCACCATCCCAGGCATAACCTGTATCTGTCAAATAGAAAACCTTGTCAAAATCAACAGACATATAGGGTTCCCCAACCAAACCGAAATCTGACAAAGCATGGTTTTTCCAAAGTGAACGGTTGTCATATTTTGAAGTCGAGCTGCCATGCATGCAGACCGACTTTACAGGATAATATTTCCGGAAATAGCTCAAGTTCACCTTGAAAGTCTCTATCGCTTTCTTTTCATCCCCCTCAGCCAAAGCCAAATCCTCGTAATGATACCCCACTTCGTGCCCTAATTCAATAATCTGCCTGATTACTTCCGGCACATTACTCTGTCTTACAATTCGGAAGAAATAGGTCGCACGAATCCCGTGTTTTTTTTCAAGTTGAGCCATCTTTAAAGCATTCCATGCCAATTCATCCACGTCATGGCGCATAACCACCGACTTACCCTCAATTGGCTGGGACATCATTTCCTCAAACGTCTGGAACTGATACCCTGCCCGTTGAAAAGCAACGAGCAAAGATTGGTATGATTTCAGCGTGAAGTCTCGCATTGCTTACTCCTTATCAAACGGTTCCAATAATGGGTTCAGATCTTTCACCACTTTGGCGGGAACACCTGCAACCAACACCCTGGGCGGCACATCCTTTGTCACCACAGATCCCGTTGCCACCACGGCCTCATCACCAATGGTTACACCAGGAATAATCGTCACATTGGGCATAATCCAGACCCCCTTGCCAATAGTAGTCTTTTTGATGGAACGGGGATAGAGTTTCTTCAAAATGGTATCCGACGGAATATTGGCGTGAGCCGTGATAATGGCTCTGTCACCAATCGCTGAATAGTCGCCAATCGTAATTTGATCTGTAAACACACGGTCGAAAATCACCTCATGACCAATATACACACCTTTCCCGATTTTCACACCACGCCATCGTTGCATGACAGTACGCCATGACTTTACAGGGGTGATGAAGATCACTTTGTCAAGAAAAAACCTCCACAGGAATTTGATGGCATACCAGATTCTGCCAAAAAAGCTGTCCAAACCATAAAACTGCAAAACCTCTTTTGCGGGCATAACTAAATATTTTTTCTATTATAAAATTCTTTACAGGTAATAAATTCAAATTCTTTCTTTTGGAAGAAGGCCAACTCCTTTTCATAAATAGGCAAGGCTTTCTCCCCCAAATTTTTCACCTTCAATTTGTGCCGCAACACATCACCCAAAAGATAGGAGATGTAATTGCTTGCCCTGCGTTCAATTTCTGTTGTTTCCCTATCCTCATCAATGAATTCATTCGGATGGGTCAGAAAAACAAACTGCCTGCCATTACACAATGTCTCCCAATAGAGGATTCTACGGGTGAATCTGTTCAACGCAGGTGCGATACGCATAAACGTACCGATATATGGAAATCCAAAAGCAGAAATCGGTGCCTCCAAAACATCCGAATTGCCCTTTTTGAAAATGTTGTCTGTTTGAGCAAAATAGGCTTTTCTTGGTGCTGCAAGCCAATGCAGCTTTTTCAATGCCCCGAACGAGAACATCATGTCAAGACGTTGCGAAGAGACTGAACTATCCACCTTGAAACCCGCTTCATGTAGAATAGCAGGGAAACCTTTGTCAACTCTTGCAGCCGGTGCTCGAAACGAAACCACCTCTTCACCAATGATGTTTTCCAGAATTTGTTTCGACTGTTTCAAATGTGAGAGCTGTTCCTCCGGAGAAAGCACGTCAAACGCCTTACTCACCTCATGAGTCAAACCATGCGAGCCGACCTCATGACCACGTGCATAGGCCATCTTTACCACCTCCGGATACAACTTTGCGATATGACCGGTAAAAAAGAAAGTCGCTTTGACACCATACCTGTCATACAAATCCAGCAAACGCGGCATCCCCTGGTTCAGCACATACTCACCTGTCTTGTCTCGAAGCTTATGATTCAAAATCGATGTGGTTTCCACATCGTTAGTGATTAGGCAAATCTTATCCTTTGACATGGTTCAAGATTATTTTAGTCCTTCCAATATTCCCACAATTACCTCATTCGAATCTCCAACTTCTTGATAATAAGAGCAACGTTTTGCTTTCCATTCTTTTTTTCGTGAGGTCTTTGCATAATCAGTCACAACAGACAACACATCATTATACTCCTTGAGATTATGTAGTAGACCATACTTGCCTTCCAAAACCTTGAAATTTGTCATGTCATGTTCTCCGACAAAAGAATTGGATCGGATAGCAGGGGTGCCCAGCAACGCCGCCTCAGTTGCCATCGTTTGTGAATCTCCCAAATACAGATCCGCCTCAGATAAAGCACTATGAATTAGCGAAGCAGGAATAGGGAGTCGATATTGTTCAAGTTCTGCAGGCAATTCTTTTTCGGAAGACAAATAGACTTGCATATAAGGCTGAACAGCATCAACCAACCGTTTTTTCTCCTCCAATGTAAAACCATTATTGTTTACATCATGATTGGCGAACCAACCGACAAAACGAAAAATAGCGTAGGGTTTTTTCAAACCAAATTGTTCAGCGACATGCGGATCAGGTGTAAACACAGTGGGTGCCAAATAACAATCCTCAAAAACACCCTTTATACGGATATGCTTTTCACCATAATCCAGCCCAAAAGTATCCGGTGTAACCACAGTCGTAGCAAGAGGCACCACATATTTATTTGTCAACTTTACAATTTCAGAATCAGGGAAAATAACTGATTTACAGCCATACTTTTTCGCACAATAACAACCATAAAAGGACGCCTTTGAAACAATAACATCTGGCTTGAACCGACTAACTATCCGCCTATAATTCCTAATGATTGATACAGTACCAAATATTTTTTCTGACATTTTCTTTCCATGCCTTCCAAACAACTCATACGGAACCCCCTCCTCTTTTAATACATCTAACAACACATCTTTATCACGTGCCAAAACAAGACATTCATGCCCATACTTCTTCAGCTTGAGCATCACATACTTGAACTGATAGTAATGCTTGGGATGATTCAACTCAAAGATATAACGCATTTTCTTTTATTTATCAAATGTTTTTATCACTTTGGCTGGCGCACCCACTGCCACACAATAAGGAGGAATATCACGGGTGACGACCGAACCTGCCCCTATCACAGCTCCTTCGCCTATGGTCACACCTGGCATAATGATACAACCGATACCCAAATGTGCACCGTCTTTTACAACCACTTTCCCTTCCTTAAAAGGGCAGTGCATGGCATACATCCCTGGCTGATACTCAGACAAATCTCTTTGATGACATAAAATCATTACTCCCGAGGTCACTGCCACGCCCTTGCCTATCTCAATCAGTTCGGGATTCCTTTCATCCAAAATCACGCCACGAGCGACATGAGACTGCTTTCCGATCTTGACCCCACGAAGTCGATGAAGAAAGACCGTAACCTGATACGGAAAAGAAAACATGGTTAATATGGATAACGAATGTGTCCATATTCCCTTTATGATAGAACCTAAACTACGATGTTTTACAATTGACATATTAAACTTAATAATTGTTATTCATTATAAAAATACCGCCGTTTACCGTTTTTTAATGGTTCAAACTTATCAACATATTCAATGTTCAATTTGGCGTCTTCTCCCAAATAATGTATAAAAGTCTTCCTTATCAGAGTTTCCTGATCCATCGAATACTTTCCTGCAACAGGTTGTATCCTCAAAACAAGTTCTCTATCCCCAACTTTCTTAAAATCAAACGCAACTACATCAAACTCTTTCATGATCATTGAAAAACCTGTTGCTGTAAGATGGTGTCCGTTACCCAACCGCATCACGTCAGATGTCCGTCCAAGTACACGACTGATAACCTGCCCATTGTATGTAATCTCATCATCTTTTATTTTCAATTCGACTTCATCTCCAAATTGATACCGTATCAATGGGAAAGAGTAGTTTAAAAAATTGGTTGACAACAAAGATCCTGTATTATCTTCAAATTCATCAATAACCTCCACAATCACATTATATCCCACCTGATACATGCCCCTTTCACTTTCGTAGGCAGTAATACCAGCATCTCGTGCACCATAACAATCCACAACCTTACATTGGTATGTCTCCTCCATCAGACTTCTATACGCATCGGTAAGATTCTCTGACGTGGAAAACACGGCATTGATTTGGGTCAAATCCACACTATTATTTTTCACATATTTTGTAAATGTATACAACGCAGCTGCATATCCATAAAGATACTTGATCTTATGGCTTTTAATCGTACGAATGTATGCATCACACAATTCGTCTGTCAAATTCACCGCATTCATCGGAAATTCCCGGCGGATACCATCATATATCCTCCTTGCCATTGAAGGCTTTTTCGAGAACAACGAAGAACTGCCCATCGCTGCAAACCTGTCACCATAACGATAACCTGTTTTTTTCCAATGAAATATTTTTGCCGCAGTAACATATCCCCACGTGTTTTCATCACATAAATACAACATCGGTTCACCGGTTGTCCCACCTGTTTTTCCCGAACGATACCTGAATTGATGCAGATTGTCAGGGATAAACTCATCATGATGCTCATTGATGATAGTTTTATTGACAATCGGCAACAACTTCAAATCTTCTGCTTTGGTAATATCTGCCGGTTTCAGGTTCAACGAATCAAACAACTTGCGATAATAAACCGTATGATCATAGGCATGCTGGACAAAATGCTGCAATTGCAGGTTCTGCCAATTCACCACATCTTCCCTGGACCAATGGCTCATTTTTTCAATTTGCCTGTACCATTTCATGGCACAAGTGCCCATCAACTTTTCCGCCACAGGCAAGACCAGCCCCAACCGTATTTTTTCACCAATTTCACTCATATAAAGATTTGATTTGTTGTCCTACAACTTCCCATGAATACTGTTTCACTTCCTCTTTTGCGTTCTTTATTATTTGTAGGCTTTCGCTCTGATGTGAAAGAGCCCATAGCATTTGGTCAGCCATATCCGAATCGTTATCCGACTCAAACAACAATCCCGTCCGCCCATGCTCCACCATATAAGGCACTCCTCCCACATTGCTGGTAATAACCAATAATCCGGCAGAAAAAGCCTCCAACAACGATACCGGCATATTATCTTCCCTTGGTGAAGAGAGCATCACATCGCTTTTTTGAAGATAGTCTCCTATTTTCTCATTAGGGACATGTCCAATAAAACGCACACTTTTCAATCCATGTTCAACAACATAGGATTCCAATTCCTTCTTCTTGTCGCCATCCCCCAAAAGCACCAACTCCGCTTCTGGAACTTGTTTTTGGACACGCTCAAAAGCACGCAAAATGCATGGAATATTATACAAATCCCTCAAATGACGCATACTGATAAATTTAGGAAGAATCTCTTTCCTTTCAACAAACACGTCATCTTTTAACTCCACAACATTGGGGATAATACATGACGGTATCCCATATTTGTCAAATACCGCCCTTAAAAAACCGGACAAAACAACTCTTTCGTCTGCTTTCATCAGCCAAAACCTGACCCAATGGGGATGCCTTGCAAAGAAAGCTTCCGCGCCACCTCCATGATAAGTTACAATTACCTTTCTCCTCCATAGTTTTCCTGCAACCATACCATACACTATCGGCAAGAAACCATAACCGGAACAACCATGTATGTGTACAATATCATATTTCCTTACCCTGAAAAACAAGGAAAAGAAAAAAAGAATGCGTTGAAAAACAGAACCATAAGTTGAAAAAATATCCGCGTAATATTCCTTCCCATCCGGCAAAAAACGCATCAGATAATCAACCTGACCGCTGATGCCACCCTTCCCTGGCTTATAATTAGTCACATAAAGTATCCTCTTCATTTAACGCTTTTTTTTCCCAATTATTTCTGAAATAATTTACAACCATCCTCGGCTTCCGATTTTGAAATAGGCCCAGGCCACTTCCATCACCACCACAATCAACGACCAATAATTGAAATATTTATAATTTTTTGCATTCAATTCAGAAATGCCGTAAGCCCATATTATTATCAGACAAGGCAAACCTGGCAAAAGAAAACGTTCCGAATTGGCGAAACCGCTGAGGGAAATCACCCCCAGATATCCTATAACAAAAGAGCCTATTAAAGAGAACTCCCGCCAGTTCTTTTTCACAAAAAGTACCGTCACCAAGGCAATCAGCACAAAAACACCCATAAAATTGCGTACGAAATTGCCGGCATGCAGCACCATCTGATTATGCTGGTCAGTATCCACCATGGTGGCAAAAGGCATCACAAACTCCATAGGTGCCAACACTGTGGCCGTAGCATACTTCGCCCACTGGTTTCCACGAATAGTTTGTTGTGTCCGCTTTATATCCTGGTTGGCATCCCTATCCTCCCAATACCCCTCCACCTCCGTTCGGATGGTGCCTCCTGCCAACACCGTAATGGCCAACAGAACCCACACTGCTAACACTACTTTCCGTCCAGCACCCACAACCCTATCAGGACTAAAAATGACGGCTGTGGCAAACGCGAACAACGCCACCACCCCCAACACCGTCCGGAAAAGAAAGAGACTACTCGCCAGCAACAATGGCAACAAGATGTTCCACCAGGTGTATTTCTTGGCCCGCAGTACATAGTCGGCCCGTTCCAAAAAGGCGACAATCAGCAGCAGCATTTCCGTCTCCTTCAGATGCATGCCGCAATAAATAATCAGGTTCGGCATAAGCATGGCAAAAATGCCGGCCATGCGCCCCACCCGTTCCCCCATGTTGCGTGCCGCCAAGCGATACAACAGCACGCATGTAACAGCACTATAAACCGCCTTCATTGACCTTGCAACTAAAATGTTTGGTCCGAAGAGTTTATAGACGGTCGTAAGATACAAGACATATCCAGAATCAGAGACCCCAGCCCTTGAAGCAAACAGATAAAACCATGTCATTTTCCATGGCTCTCCCGCTAACCATTCGGCCTCACCATGATAGCCCAATGCATCCGCCGCATCAAATTCAAACGGAATTCCTGTTTGGGACTGGTAAAAAAAGTAGGAAAACAGCACCCAGACAATACGCAGCAGCAAGGCGGTAACAAAAAGATCCTTAATAAAATCCTTAACGGAAAGCCTCTGCCATTGAACCGTAAGACGATTGGATAACAGGAAGAAAAGCAAAATTTCCACTATACCAAGCACAATCCACACAAATCCCATTGCATAGTTCATAAAGGCAAGGCTAACTGCCGCCAGACTGATGGCATACAGCAGAATTCCCCGACTGGATATTTGTTTGGGCAAAAAAGGAACCATTAGCCGAAAAGTTTGCGTTTTATTTTAATCAAACGAGTCATGTTTTTACTACCAATCCAAGACTT
>JAEEGL017062540.1_pt1 | contig 10597 bp, 9 predicted proteins | sample 9134231 | NCBI WGS metagenome assembly JAEEGL01 (sample SAMN16246548, study PRJNA631951) | gut metagenome | biome: gut microbiome; feature: rumen; material: fiber-attached | host: Bos | place: Iran: Karaj | collected 2018-10 | reverse complement strand
ATGTATTAAAAGCAGCCAATCTTGATCCTGATGTTTGGACAGGATTCTATATTAATATTGGACTAGATAGATTAGTAATGATGCGTTATGGAGTAGATGATGTTAGATTATTCCATAGTGGAGATTTACGATTCTTAAAACAGTTTAAGTAGGAAGGAGATTTATATGAAAGTATCGTTAAATTGGATTAAAAAATATATAGATTTACCAAAAGATGTAACTCCTAGTAAAATAGCTTATGATTTAACACTTAGAACTGTAGAAGTAGAAGGTGTTGAAAATACTAAAGATAAATTTCATGATATAGTTGTAGGAAAGATACTAGAAGTAAAAGATCATCCTAATGCTGACACTTTAAAGATTTGTATTACTGATATTGGAGAAGATATGCCTGTACAAATCGTTTGTGGAGGATCAAATCTTTATAAAGGAGAGTTAGTTGTTGTATCTAAACCTGGTTCAGAAGTATATTGGCATGGGGAAGATTCTTTAGTAAAAATTAAAGAAACTAAGATGCGTGGAGAAGACTCTTATGGTATGATTTGTGGTGCTACAGAAGTTTATTTAGAAAATTTCTTTCCACCAGCAGATGAGAGAGAAATAGTTGATTTATCTGGTATTAAGTGTAAACCGGGTGATGATATAGCTGATGTTGTATTTATGGATGATACAATATTAGAAATTGACAATAAATCATTAACTAATAGACCAGATCTTTGGGGACATTATGGAATAGCGCGTGAGTTATCAGCTATTTATGATGTACCTTTAAAGGAATTACCAGATTTTAAATTAGATAAAAATTTAAAAGAATATAAAGTAGAAATAAAGGAACCAGAAAAATGTAATAGATATACTGCTACTGAAATAGAGGGAGTAGATACTAGAAAATCACCTTTATGGATGCAATCATTAATTATTAATGGTGGAATGCGACCAATTAATGCTATTGTTGATATTACCAATTATGTAATGATGGCTGTTGGTCAACCTTCTCATGCTTTTGATAGAACTCATGTTGAAGGGGAAAAGATAGTAGTTAGAAATGCCAAGAAAGGTGAAAAATTGTTATTACTTGATGATAATGAGTTAGAACTATTAGAAGAAGATTTAGTTATTGCCGATACTAAGTCACCACTATGTCTTGCTGGAATTAAAGGTGGTAAAAAAGACTCAATACTTCCTGAAACTACAGGAGTATTATTAGAGATGGCTAATTTCTCTGCTAGTACTATTCGTAAGACAGATAAAAGAGTTGAAGAGAAAACAGATTCAGCAATTAGATATGAGAAAGCAATTGATACTGAAAGAATAAATGATGGATTAAAATATGCTTTATACTTATTTAAAGAATTATTCCCAGAGTGTAAGATAGTTGCTTATAATGATCAATATCCAATCAAGACTGAAAGATGTAAGATAGCTGTTGAGCAAGAATTCTTAGATGTTAGACTTGGAAAAGTATTAGATAGAAAAACAATTGAAAAGGTTCTTACATCTCTTGGATATGATGTAGAATATAAAAATGGTGTTTATAATGTAGTTGCTCCTGTTTGGAGAAGCACAGGTGATGTATCAATAAAAGATGATGTAATGGGAGACATTGCTCGACTTTTAAGTTTTGAAAGTTTTGAAGCAAAACCATTACCAGTTAAATTTACTAATGCTGTAAATCAACCTAAAGTAACATTAGAGAGAAAAATTAGAGAATATTTAGCTTATAGATGTGGCTTTAATGAAATATTTACTTATCCATGGATAGATGATAAATATATTAAAGCAGCTAAGATAGATACTAGTAAGAGTATAAGACTTGCTACACCACCAGCTCCTGAGTTAGCAATCCTTAGAAGTTCTTTAGTTCCAGGAGCATTAGAAGCTATTACTAGAAATTTAAGATATTATGATAATTTCAAAATATTTGAAGTAGCTCAAGTATTTGTTGATGGAGAATACCATGAAAGTAGTGAAGATGAAACATTACCAATTCATAAAAAGTTAGTAACTGGAGCTATAGTAGGAAAAGATGCTAAAAAAATATTCTTTGAAGCTAAAGGTGTAGTAGAAGAAATGGCAAGTTTCAATCATATGGAAGATCTTACTTTTGAAGTAGGAGAAAAACCATCTTGGGCTGATAAAAATGCTTATTTAAATATTATGTTAAATGGAGAAGAGATAGGAGCTTTAGGACTTCTTAATGCTTATGCTATGAGTGAAGTTAAAATAAAAAGAACTAATGTTGCTATATTTGAAATTGATTTTGATAAACTTGTTCCATTTGCATCTCGTACTAATCTATTTAAGCATTTGCCACAGTTCCCATTAGTAGAAAAAGATTTATCTCTTATAGTAGATGAAAAAGTAACATGGGAAGATATTTCTAAAGTAATTAAATCTAAAGTAAAAGAATTGGAGTTTATGGAAGAATATAGAGGAGACCAAATACCTGAAGGTAAGAAGTCTATCATGTTAAGAGTAAAACTAGGAAATGATGATAGTACTATGACTAGTGAAGAAATAAATAAGAAGATGAATAGTATTGTTAATAGTCTTAACCATGTATGTGGAGCTGAATTAAGAGAAGAGTAGTCTTCTCTTTTAATTTTCTTTAATTTATTATAAAATATAGGTGGTGGTTATATGGACCTTAAAATTAATGGAGAGAAATATCCAGTAGTAATAGAAAAGAAAATGAGTAATAAAAATACTTATATTAGAGTAACTAGTAATTTAGAAATTAAAGTTACTACTAATTTCTTTAGTACTAATAGATATATTGTAAATTTAATAAACGATAGCTATGATAAGATATGTAAAATGATGGAAGTACAACTTAAGAAAAAAGAAAATAATAGTGGTTTCTATTATTTGGGAAAGAAATATGATATTGTTTATAAAGATAATACAGATATAGAAATAATTGGTGATAGAGTATTTATGAGTCGTGATTTTGATATATATAAATGGTATAAGAAAAAAGCCAAAGTCTTATTCTTAGAACATTTAAATAATATATATGAAAATTATAGTATTAAATTACCTAAACCCAGTCTTAGAATTAGAAAGATGACTAGTAGATGGGGAGTATGTAATGTTAATACTCATGTTATTACTTTGAATTTAGAATTAATAAAGAGAGATACAAAGTATTTAGATTATGTTATTACTCATGAAATTGCACATTTAAAGTATGGTGATCATTCATCTAGGTTTTGGAAATTGGTAGAAGAGAATATGCCTGATTATAGTAAATATAAAAAGGAAATGAAGGAGTTTTAATGATTATTAGTAGTTTAGAAAATAGTAAAGTAAAAGATATAGTTAAATTACAAAGTAAGAAGTATCGTGATCTTACTAATACTTTTGTAGTGGAAACAGAACATTTAGTAGAAGAAGCTGAAAAAGTAGGAATAGTAAAAGAATTATACCTAGTAGAAGATGAATTTGTTGATAGAGATGATACATATTTTGTAACAAAAGAAGTAATGAAGAAAATGTCTTCTATGGAGTCTCCTAGTAATGTTCTAGCGGTTTGCGAGAAAAGTAATTCTAATGAAATTATTGGAGATAAAATATTATTATTAGATGGAATCCAAGATCCTGGTAATTTAGGTACTATTATTAGGAGTAGTGTAGCTTTTGGTGTTACTACTATTATTCTTTCTCCTGATACTGTTGATTTATATAATCCTAAAGTAATTAGAGCTAGTGAAGGAATGTTTTGTCATATTAATATAATTACTATGGATTTAGAAGAAGCTATAAATATTATTAAGTCTAGAAATATTAATGTTTATGGTACTAATGTAGTTCATGGCATTGATGTTAGAAATGTAGATAATAAAAGTAAGTATGCTTTAATAGTTGGTAATGAAGGCAATGGCGTTAAAGAAAGTATTCAAGCTTTATGTGATAGTAATTTATATATTCCTATGAAAGATACTTGTGAAAGTTTAAATGTAGGAGTAGCTTGTAGTATATTACTATATGTATTGGAGAGATAATATGGATAATATTTATATTGGTAAAATTGTATCTACTCATGGAATTAAAGGAGAACTTAGGATAATAAGTGATTTTGAGTATAAAGATAAAGTATTTATTGTTGGTAATAAATTAATTATTGATAATAAAGAGTATATTATTAGAAGTTATAGACATCATAAGAATTTTGAAATGGTTACTTTAAATGATTATACTGATATTAATCAAGTATTATTCTTGTTAAGAAAACAAGTTTATTTTAAAAAAGAAGATTTAAAATTAGAAAGTAATGAAATATTAGATGATGAATTAATGACTTATAAAGTCTTAACAAATATAGAAAAAGAAGGTATAATAAAGGAAATTTTCTATGCAAGTCCAACTAATAAAGTATTAAGAATTGAACTTGATAGAGAATATTTAATACCTTATAGTTTAATCAAAATAGATAAAGAGAAAAAAGTCATTTATGTTGAAATAATGGAGGGGATGTAATGGTTATTGATATACTTACATTATTTCCAGAGATGTATAATGGTGTATTTAGTGAGAGTATTATAAAAAGAGCTATTGATAATAATAAAGTTACTATTAATTTACATAATTTTAGAGAGTATAGTACTGATCCTCATCATAAAGTAGATGATACTCCATATGGTGGAGGAAATGGTATGGTACTTACTTGTCAACCTATATTTGATTGTGTAAAAGATTTAAGAAAAGATAATAGTAAAGTAATACTTCTTACTCCAGATGGAGAGGTTTATAAAGAGAAAATGGCTTACGATTTAAGTAAAGAGAGTCATTTAATACTAATATGTGGTCATTATGAAGGTTTTGATGAGAGAATTAGAAGTATATGTGATATGGAAATAAGTATAGGTGATTATGTATTAACAGGTGGAGAAATACCATCTATGGTATTAGTTGATAGTATTACTAGACTTATTCCTGGAGTTATAGAAGAAGATAGTCATATTAATGATAGTTTTAATAATAATTTACTTGATTATCCTACTTATACTAAGCCTAGGGTTTATGAAGGAATGGAAGTACCTGAAGTATTAATATCAGGTGATCATAAAAAAATAGAAGAATATAGACAAAAAATGAGTCTAGAAAGAACTAGAAAGAGACGTCCAGATTTATTAGATTAGGAGGAATACTATGTTTACTCTTGATAAAAAGTTTATTAATAAATATGTAGTAATTGATAATACGGAAATATATAATTTACGTGGTTTTTTGATGGGGAATGGACGCAATTATACTATTGAAGGAAGTAATGTTAAAAATATTGATATTATGCATAATGAGTTAAATCATCCTCTTGTTATGAGAGAAGTATATAGACATTATTCTAGATTAATAGAATTTATTACTAATTTATTATTAGATGACGATGATGATACAGGAGCAAGTTATCATGAAGCATTAAATCAAATAGAAAAATTTAGATTAATTATTAAGAATAAATATAGAGCTTTTTTAGAAAAAGAAGAACTTGCTTTTATGGCTAAACAATTACAAACATTAAAAAGAGAAGCAACTATGAAGTTAATGGAAATACAAGCGAGTTATAAGAATTATGGAGAAAGTAGTAGAGGTGGAAAATAACTTCTACTTTTTAATTGTATTTTTTTATTACAAATGTTATACTTTATATATAATAGAGGAGGTTAACTATGAAGAATGTTGATCGTAATCAAAGAGAAATGAGAATTATAACAGTAGTTGCTTTATGTGTAGCAGTTATTTGTTTAAGTGTTGCTTATGCGGCAATGAGTGAAACTTTAAAAGTTGGAGGATCTGCTAAGATGACTGGAGCTGATTGGAATGTTCATTTTGCTAATGTAAGTGCTTCAACTACGGGAGTTGCTACTTATACTATGCCATCTATATCTTCTACACAATTACATGATTTTGGAGTTGTTTTAACTAAGCCAGGAGATTCTGTTACATTTAGATTTGATATTATGAATGATGGTAATTTAGATGCTGTACTTGGTACTCTTACAAAAAGTAATCCAGAATGTAGTAGTTTAACTAGTGAAGAAGATGGAACAATAGTATGTAATAATCTTGTATATAAATTATCTTATGAAGATGATACAGCAGTAGAAGTAGGAGATACTTTAACAAAAAAGACATATAAAAGTGCTAAATTAGTATTAGCTTATAAAGAAAATGCTACTGAAGTACCTTCTTCTACAGTTAATATAAAGAATCTAGATATAACATTTATCTTTAATCAAGGATAAAAAATAAAAAACATATTTTAATAATATGTTTTTTTTGTTATAATTTTTATAGTAGGTGATGATATGAAACTTAATAATAAGGGATTTAGTTTTGTAGAACTTTTAGCAGCAGTAGCGATACTAGCAATACTTTCTAGTATTGCCATAGTTGGAGTAACTAATATTTTAAATAAATCTCATAAAGAATATTACAATAACGAAAGAAAAAATTTAATATTAGCAGCCCAAGCATATGTAAATGAAAATAAAAGTAAGCTACCAAAAGTAGTTGGTAAAAAAGAAAAAATAGAAGCAGAAGATTTAAAAACAGCAAATTATTTGAAGAAAGATATAACTACATATGATGGTAAAGGTACTTGTATGGATTCTTATGTTACTATTTTTAAATATGGACAAAGTGATTATTCATATGTTGCATATTTAGATTGTGAAGGAGAAGAAAAAGATGCTTATAAAGATCCAGATAATGTAAGTCCAACATTTGATGTATATTGGCCAGGAAGTAACCAGTCTGTAGCTTTATCATCAGTTCAATTAACGATAAGAGGAGGAAGTGAAGATACTCCAGTTAATTTAATAAGCTATAGTTATAGTATTTCAGTAATAGAAGGAAGTGGACCTAAGGAACTAGTAAATAGTGGAAATAGAACCTATCGTTCACAAGTTTTAAATAAGAATGTGTCTTTAGCTAAATACACCATAAAAGGAACAGCAAAGATGTTAGTTAAGATGACCGCGACTAATGTAAATGGAGTAACAAAGACACAAGTATTCTTAAGAAACTTTGCAGATAAGACAGATCCAACATGTATAATTAAAGCGGCCGACATGCCAAACACTCCAGAAGGAAAGAAACCATGGGTAAATAATCAAAGGACTATTACTATTGGGTGTAAAGACCAGGATGGAGCTGGATCTGGATGTGAGAAAAGTTCATATACTAAAACATTTACAAGAGATAATATAGAAGATTATATAACAATAAAAGATAATGCTGGAAATTCTAAGAAATGTTATGTAACAACATATATAGATAAGACAAAACCAAAAATAGTAGCGACAGCTTATAAGTGTAATAGTAATGGAAATGCATCCGGAGCAGCCGTTGGAACTATAACTGCTCAAGAAGATAAAACATGGTCATCTAGTAGTTTTACCGACAATGTAAATGGTTGGTTAAATAAAGATAATTATCCAAATGGAGTATGCTTTGTCTTTGAAGTAAGTGATAACTTAGCAATGAAAGATAAAACATGGAGATGGAATACCGCAAATCAACCAAAGAATGCCAATGGATATAAGACATTAACTGGCGGACCAACATCTACACTAGATGTTAACAAAGGCCAATATGTTACAAAAGATTTCTTGTATGATTATACAGGAACAAAAGCATATAAACATTCATTAAAAGCAGAAGGACATAGATATGCAGAATTCTATATTAGTGATGATAGAGGAAACAATGTAACATTAAAGATGGATATCAAAATAGATAGAACAGCACCTAATAAGCCAAGCAATAATATGAAGAAGTGGAGCAATAATAATACTAAGCCAGATACTTTAGCCAAAGGACAAGCTTTAAGTCATGGTTATACTAATAATACGTGGAGTCAATTAAAAGTATTTACTTGGCCAGGAGCAGTAACCGATGCAATATCAGGGGGAGTATATTATCAATATACAACTACTGGTGTTACAGAAAACAACAAAGATAAACAAGCTACTTTTAGGAATATAGCAGCGCAAGGAGTCTCACATATTAAATGGAGAAGTTATGATGAAGCTGGAAATACTTTAGGATATAATGATGAAAGAACTATAAAGACAGATTGGACTGATCCTACTTGTTCAGATAAACATGAAGGCGGAACAAAAGGAAATCATGGTTGGTATACTGGCGGAACAGTTAAAGGATATGGAATTTGTAGTGATCAAGAAGGATTAAGTGGATGTAAGGATACCAAGACTCTTGTTCAAACAGTTAGTTCTAATTCACCTAATAGTGGTGGAACTAAGGGTTCAAAAGTTGTATATGATAACGCTGGAAACTCAGTAACATGTCACAGTACAATAAAATATGATAAGAGTGATCCGGGTTGTTCAATACCAGATCATGGATGGACAGAAGGAAGCGTTAGAATAACAACATCTTGTTGGGACAATGGACCAAGTGGCGTTGATGATTGTGAGAAATCTTATTCAACTTCTGATACAGGAAATAAAAGAAGTGATGTAAAAGATAATGCGGGAAACACTAATTCTTGTTCAACAACAGTAAGTTCAAAGAGACAAAAGAGTGATTGTTCAACATGTAGTAGATGTAATGCATCGGATTGTGAAACGGCAAACACATGTACCAATTCTTGTTGTGGTCAAAAGAAAAAATGGAGTAGTTCTAAAAATTGTGGAGATAGTCAGTGCTGTCCTAGTGGATATTCATCATCAGTGGGTCAAAGTTGTAGTTGGAATGGTTGTGAAAATGAATCACAAGATGGCGGTTGTACTAGAGCATGGTTATGTAAATGTGCAAAGTGGGTAGATAAAGAATGCCAAAAAGAAGAATGCTGTGGATGTAAAACACATAAGAGATCATGTCCTAAATGTGGTTGTGACTCATGGGGTGGTTGGTATGATAGTTCATGTACTGCAAGTAATTCTGTTAGATGTCGTACTATGTTCAAAAACAGCTAAAAAAGGACTAATATAGTCCTTTTCTTTTTCTTTATAATATGATATGATTTAGTAAGATAGGAGGATTGTGTATGACAATTGATAAGAGTAGAAAATTTAAGATTATTTCTATCTTTATTTTAATTATCGCGGTTATAGGTCTTTCTATTGCATATGCAGCTATGAGTGAGGTTTTATCAATCACTGGTACTGCTAAAATGAATAGTGCAAATTGGAATATTAAATTCAATAATCTATCGGTTGAAAAGACTGGTAATGCTACATTTGTTTTGCCTAAACTTAGTGATACAAGTTTATTAGATTATGAAGTTAATTTAACAACTCCTGGGGATTCAGTTACTTTTATATTTGATGTATCCAATAATGGTAATATAAATGCTACTATAGGAAGCTTAACAATAAATAAACTTGAATGTATTGGTACTGGAGATAATAAAGTAGATGATGAAAGAATAGTATGTAATAATATTACTTATAATTTAAAATATAGTGATGGTACTGAAGTTAGAAAAGGAGATTTTTTAGAGAGGGGATCGACTAAAACAATGAAGTTATCACTTATTTATGATAGTGATTCTTTAGAGTTACCTAATGATGATGTAACAGTAAAAGGATTGGATATTAATATGATTTATAATCAAGATTAGGGGTTGATTTTTATGAGAAAAGAGTCTTCTCGAATTCTACTCATAGAAATTTTACTGCTAATAATTAGTTGTTGGGGATTATTTACTTATCATTTTAATTTATTATTATATTTGATATTATTATTAATTCCTTTAATTACTAGTTTCTATTTATTAGGAGTGGAAAAAAGAGGGGAAAGAATAACAAAAGATAGTTTATTACTACTTTTGATTGCTAGTATTAGTTATTATTTAGTTACTTATATTTTGGGCTACTTTACTGGTTTCTTAAAGACTGGTTATAGTCATAATATAAGTAGTATTTTATATAATGTAACACTCTGGGGATTATTTATAGTATTTGTAGAACTTATTCGTGGAATGATTCTAAAGAAAGGAAAATACTATAAGGGATTAATTGTTTTATCCGCAATTATTTTCTCCTTATTAGAGATTGTTACTTGTATGTCTATATATAATGTTAGTACTAAACTAATGGTACTTGATATTACATTTAGTATTATAATACCTATTATTACTAAGAATATATTAATGACTTATATTGGTTATAAGACTAGTTATATTAATAATATTATTTATCGTCTTATTATGGAAATACCAATATATATAATTCCTATAGTACCTGATATTGGGGATTATTTAAGAAATTTAATATTAATATTATTACCATTATTTATAATATATTGGCATAGTGAGAGTTTTAATAAAAAGACTAGAAAGATTACTAATAGTCTTAGATTACCTTTAAAAAGAGCTGTTGGACTTATCTTAGATGCTGTTATAGGAGTATTCCTTTTAATAATAGTTGTCTTAGTGAGTGGAGTATTTAGATTTAGTGCTTTAACTATAGGTAGTGGTTCGATGACAGGTACTATTGACAAAGGAGATATAGTTATTATTGATAAAGATAATAATGATTATAAAGTAGGAGATATAGTTGCTTTTAGAAAAGATAATTATATTTTAGTTCATAGGATTGTTTATAAAGGAAAAAATGGTTATAATACT
>JAEEGL016370958.1_pt1 | contig 10597 bp, 6 predicted proteins | sample 9134231 | NCBI WGS metagenome assembly JAEEGL01 (sample SAMN16246548, study PRJNA631951) | gut metagenome | biome: gut microbiome; feature: rumen; material: fiber-attached | host: Bos | place: Iran: Karaj | collected 2018-10 | reverse complement strand
CGATTTCGTAGGTATAGAACGTGAGCGCGAATACGTAGAGATGAGTCAGCGTCGGCGTTTGGAGATAGACAATCCACAGACTGCCGAAAGCTATCGCACTCGCATCAAGGATATCGATTTCGTGGAGCGATGTGAGGTGATGATATAGCCTTTATTCCTAATTTCTCTTAAACTCATTGGCTTTTCTGTTCTAATGTGCAAGTTTTTTCGTATCTTTGTGCCCGTTATGTACCTACTGGAGACGGTTCTTGATGTTCATTTCGAAATAATCGATTCGCTCGACCTAGGTCGCTTTCATAAGAAAGAACTGTGCAAATCAAGAAACCGATAATAGAGCAAGGATTGAAAGAGATTATCAAAGAACAAAAGCAATAACGATATATGGCAAAGAAAAGCAAAAAGAAAGAGGACGAAACTAAAAAGGTGGTCGCAAAATGCGACAACCTTAACGAGGTTGTTGCAAATTGTGACCACCCTGACGAGATATACTCAGACTAAGAGACACGGCAGAACGGACTATTGGGTACTTTTACAAGCAAATCAATTGTAGACTATGATTACCGGACAATATGTGAACATTCAGCCTACGGTGGCCAGCGTAGGCGACCGCATCTTCGCGCAGATTATCGACTGGCTGGTGATGCTGGCGTATATGATGCTGGTTGCATGGATAGACTCATCGGTGGATAACAAAAACATGTTGTACTTTATTATTGCATTAATTTTTGTGCCGCTGTTCTACACGCTGCTCTTTGAAATCTTCAACAATGGGCAGACACTGGGCAAGATGGCCATGAAGATGCAGGTGGTGAAACTCGATGGCACGATGCCCACCCTCGGCTCCTATCTGATGCGCTGGCTGTTGTACCTCATCGACGGCCCTACCATGAGTTTTGTGGGCCTGCTGGCCATGATCCTTTCGCGCAACAACCAGCGTCTGGGCGACATGGCCGCCGGCACCGTGGTTATCAAGAGGAAGAACTACAGGAAGATACAGATTAGCCTGGACGAATACGACTATCTGATGCAGAACTACCGTCCGCGCTATCCTCAGGCCGCCGACCTGTCGCTGGAGCAGATTGAGATTATCACACGCACGCTCGGCACGAATGGCCTACAGGCAGGCGAACTGGCACGCAAGGTGCAGCAACGACTGGGTTTGGAGCGCAAAGAAGCGGACGATGTGGCCTTCTTACAGCGCATCGTCCGCGATTATCAGTATTATGCTTTAGAGGAAATCTGAATAGACAGACGGGGGAAAACCCGTCGGCATCGGGCGTAATTAGAAGTCAATCTGGCAACCAATACCCAGCACGCGGTTGGTGCGGGTAAACGAGTCCTTGGTCTCGTAGGTTGAGCCGTCGGTAGGATTGGTGTTGGTGGTCGTGCGGTCGTAGTCGCCGTAGTTGGTCTGGAAATAGGTCACCGACAGGGTCACCTTGTCGGCCACCTTATAACTAATACCGGCACCTACGCTGTAACTGTTGACCACAAACGAGAGGTCGTTCATATACTCGTCGCTGAGCCCGTAGCGCGTAATCTGGAAACCGCACGAGATGTTCACCTTGTCGCTGGCATCCCATTCTACGCCGCCCAGGTACTCGTTGGAGTCATGGTCGAGTTGCTTCTGCGTGTCGTTATACCAGTGGGCGGTCTTGTCGAAGTAGTGGTGATAGCCGGCGTTCAGGCGTACGTTGGGCAGCACGCTCCACTGCGCACCCACAGCGAGCATGGCGGGAATATCTTCATCGACCTCGGTGTCGTCGGCAAACTTGTTGATATTGCTGATGGCAGAGAAATTACCCATTGAACTGGGCAACTGAAGGGGACGCTCCAGCGTAGAGCGGTTCTTCATCTTCATCTCGGTGTTGAACTCATACTTGGCGGCGAAGTTGAAATTGCCAACCTGATAATCTACGCCAATAACAGGTGCCAGGCCAAAGCCCTCCTGGTTGCTCATCAGGTTCACGCCGTTGGAGTAGTGCTGCAGGCGGTTGAGCAGGTCGAGTGATGCCTCGCCCTGAGTCAGCATGGCTTGCTGGGCGGCAGGCAGGGTAGTGCCAGCCTTGACAGCGGTCTGCAGCGGTTCGAGGCTTTTCCTCAGGCCATAGACCTTGTCGTTGAGAAACTGGTCGAAGTTGGTAATAGTCATCGTGCCGTCGGCCTGATTCTGAATCACCTGGATATTGCTCAGGCGGGCCTTGTAAGAGGCATTGCCGTAAAGGGCACGCAGGCCACCGTAGACCGACACATGCTCGTTGATCTTACAGGCAACACCGGCCTGGAAGCCGAAGTAATACTGTCGGCCGCGCATATAGCCGTTGACGTCGTAGCCGTCGGCCCCCAGCATCTTGCCAATCATGCCCACGGCACTCTCAAACGAGCCCAGGCCTTTTTCAAACTCGCAGGCGCCGCCGCCGGCGGGAATCGAGAAATTAAACTGGTAACTCCAGTTGCCCTTGTTGTAGGCAGCCTGCACCGAGGGGATGAACGGGGCATCGGCCACGCCTTCGAAGGTCTTGGTGTCGTTGCCTTCGTTCTTATAGCCCATCTTGAAAAGCGGGTTGGTTGACTTCACGGTACGGGTCTGGTGGGCATACTGCCAGTTGATAGCCAAATGGAAACCCTCGGGCATGAACACCACGCCGGCAGGGTTGCTGTAGACACCGTCGAGGCCGATAGCGGCATCGCGGGCGGGGTTTTTCAAAAACGTTACACTTTGGTTTGTGTTGGTTATGATGCCACCGGCCTGGGCCGTGGTGGCGGTTGCTGCCAGCAGGATGCCGGCCATCATTACTTTTGTTTTCATAATCCTTTTAAACAAATCTTTTAAAAACGGCTGCAAAGATACGCTTGTTTTCGCACACAGAAAAGGAAACTGCGCATCATTTAATCTTCGTTAACTTAATAAATGATAAATACTGCACAAACCATAACGGTTTGTGCAGTATTTTCTTGTAGTTTTAACACATATTCCATGCTCCCTCAGTCTGACGCCTTCTTCATTTCCGGGTAACTGATGCGGGTATGATAGATAGTCTTTAGTTTTTCGATGAGCACCGTCTTAGCATACTGGATGTCGCGGAAGGTGATGGGGCACTCGCGGAAGAAACCGTCGCTGACCATGCCGTCAATAAGGCGGTTGACCAATTGGCGGATGCTCTGCTCGGTATAGTCGGGCAGCGAGCGCGAGGCGGCCTCCACGGCATCGGCCATCATCAGGATAGCCTGCTCCTTGGTAAAGGGGTTGGGGCCGGGATAGGTGAAGAGCAGGTCGTCGACGGGCTCGTCGGGATGCTCGTTCTTGTATTTGATGAAGAAATACTTGGCCTTGCCCTGACCGTGATGGGTGGCTATGAGGTCGCGTATCTGCACGGGCAGGTTGTGCTTGTCGGCCAGTTTCAAGCCTTCGGTGACGTGGCTGATAATCATCTGCGCGCTCTCGATGTACGACAATTGCTCGTGGGGATTGATGCCGCCCGACTGGTTCTCAGTGAAATAGATGGGGTTCTGTATCTTTCCGATGTCGTGGTAAAGGGCCCCCGTGCGCACCAGTTGCGGGTTGCCGCCTATCTTGCGGGCTATCTCTGCCGAGAGGTTGCCCACCTGAATGCTGTGCTGGAAGGTGCCCGGTGCCACCTCACTCATGCGCCGCAGCAAGTCTTTGTTCATGTCGCTGAGTTCGATGAGGCTGATGTCGCTGATGAATCCGAAGAACTTCTCTATAACATAGAGCAACGGGTAGCAGCAGAAGATGATGATGCCGCAGATAACCAGGTAGACAAACTCGCTGCTGTCTATCTTGGTGAAGTCGTTGTGGCGTATCAGGAAGATGGCCAGGTTGGTGAGCATGGCCACCAGGGTAGTGACGATGGCCGTCCAGAACAGTTGCGAGCGGCTGTTGAGTTCGCGTAGCGAGAACACGGCCGTGATGCCGGCTGCCATCTCCACGGTGATGAACTCCAGCGGGCGCTGTAGGATGGAGGCAATGATCAGCACCACGGTGAAGTGGGTCATGATGGCCGTGCGAGAGTCCATGAACACTCGTACAAAGATGGGCACGATGGCCAGGGGGAGGATGTAGACATGCAGCAGGCTATGGCTGACCATGAGTGAGGCCAGCACGGCGTTGAAGATTACCATCAAGAAAATCATGGCGATATAGCGTGCCTGCTCGAAGAACTCCTTGCGGTAGAGCGTCAGGTAGATGGTGAGCAGCGTGATGACGAGCAATACAAAGAGCACCTCGCCCACTACCATGAGGCTGAAGCCCGCCTGCGACTGGTCGCGGCGGTCGACTTCCTTCAGATAGGAGTCGATGACCTGGTAGACCTGCGGCGTGACCACCTCGCCCTGTGCCACAATCTTCTGCCCGCTCTGCACCACGCCGCTGGCCAGCGGCACGCTGTTGAGCAGGTCGAGGCGTGCCGACTCGCTGCGGTCTTCGTCGTAGGTGAGGTTGGGCACCAGATAGTTGTTCAGGCTCACCTTCTGGAGCGCATTCTGATAGGATGCAAGTTGGGGCGACTTCAGCAGTTCCTCGTAGGCCTGGCGGGGCGTATACACCTGCGAGGCCAGTACGCTCACGGCCTCCTTGTCGTCAATACGGCGCAGCAGGCGCATGGTGTCGACCTCGTTGTCCAGCGGCTCCTTGGTGTCGACGATGCCCTGCCGGTATATCGTGCGTATCGGCGTGATAACAGTTCTGAGGAAGGAGTTGCCCAGTTCGGGCATCTCGTTCTTGACATGCTCTGCCAGGGCTCTCAACTGCTTGTCGGCCACGGTGTTGTCGTAGACATAGTAAGGCTCGAAGTCGCGCATCGCCTCTTCGCGCTCGTGCTGCACGATGGAGTCGCTCTTATACACAGGGAAATCGAAGGTAGCCGTCAGGTCGTTGTACAGCCACACCTTATCGACCTCCACCTTGAAGTTTGGCTTGTTGTCGCGCGGCATGAACCACACGATAATGGCTACCGTGCCCAGCACCAACGCCACCCGGAGGGCCACGTCGCGCCATGTAATATCGGTTTTTATGTTGAAATTTCGCATAAAGTAGGCATTTTGTGTGCAAAGATATAAAATAATTCTTAATTCATAATTCTTAATTCTTATTTTTTTTGTACCTTTGCACACAATTATATATATAATACGGTAAAAGACATAAAGATAAAAGCAAAAACCGGCCATGAGTGAAAGAAAAGTGAGGGTGCGCTTTGCACCCAGCCCCACGGGGCCCCTACATATCGGCGGTGTGCGCACAGCCCTGTATAATTATCTCTTTGCCCGTCAGCACGGTGGCGACCTGGTGTTCCGCATCGAGGACACCGACAGCACGCGCTTTGTGCCGGGTGCCGAGGAATATATCATCGAGGCCTTCCACTGGCTGGGCATCAAGTTCGACGAGGGCGTATCCTTCGGCGGTAACTACGGCCCTTACCGCCAGAGCGAGCGCCGCGACATCTATAAGAAGTACGTGCAGCAGTTGCTCGACAGCGGGAAGGCCTATATCGCCTTCGACACGCCCGAGGAACTGGATGCCAAGCGCAAGGAGATAGAGAACTTCCAGTATGACAACAAGACGCGCTCGATGATGCGCAACTCGCTGACGATGCCTGCCGACGAGGTGGAACGCCTGATAAGCGAGGGCAAGCAGTATGTGGTGCGCATCAAGATCGACGCTGGACAGGAGGTGCTAGTCGATGACATGATTCGCGGCGAGGTGCGCATGAAGAGCGACATACTCGACGACAAGGTGCTATACAAGAGTGCCGACCAACTGCCCACCTACCACCTGGCCAATATCGTGGATGACCACCTGATGGAGATCACCCACGTCATTCGTGGCGAGGAGTGGCTGCCGAGCGCCCCGCTCCACGTGCTGCTCTACCGGGCCTTCGGCTGGGAGGACACCATGCCCCTCTTCGCCCATCTTCCGCTGCTGCTGAAGCCCGTGGGCAACGGCAAACTGTCGAAGCGCGACGGCGACAAACTGGGCTTCCCCGTGTTCCCGTTAGAGTGGCACGACCCCAAGAGCGGCGAGGTGAGCAGTGGCTATCGCGAAAAGGGCTACCTGCCCGAAGCCGTCATCAACTTCCTTGCCCTGCTTGGCTGGAGTCCCGGCAACGACCAGGAACTCATGACGCTGGACGAGATGGTCAGTCTCTTCGACCTCGGCAAATGCTCGAAGAACGGGGCCAAGTTCGACCATATAAAGGCTGAATGGTTCAACCGCCAATACCTGCTGCAGCGTCCCGATGCCGACTGGTGTCCTGCCTTCGACAAGGTGCTTAAGGAGAACGGCATCACCGCCACCGCCGAACAGGAAGCAGAGGTGGTACGAATGATGAAGACAAAAGTTATTGAAGTTGAAGACAAGGAAGGCAACAAGAGAAAGCGCAACGTTTCTTTCCCCAGCGACCTGTGGCCTCTCACCAAGTTCTTCTTCGTGGCTCCCACCGGGTTTGACCGCGAAAACGACAAGTTCATACGCAAGAACTGGAAAGAGGATACTGCCGACCAGATGCGACAGATGGTGGCCGTTTTAGAAACCATCACCGACTGGAGCGTAGAGGGCCAGAAGACCGTCATTGACCCGTGGGTAGAGCAGACGGGCATCAAACCCTGGAATGCCTGGCGCATTGCCCTCGTCGGCACCGGCCAAGGCCCCGACATGTACGAGCTTTCAGCCTTCCTCGGCAAGGAGGAGACGCTGAGGCGTACACTGAGAGCCTGTGATGTCTTGGGGAGTGAAAGTGGAGTGAAAGTGGAGTGATAGGGGAGTGAAAGGGACGATAGTTTTTTTCACTTCACATAAACATCATGTAGTATTTTAAACTATGGATTTTATGGAGCAGCCATTGTATGGATTTGAGAATGTGATTGCTTGGCAGAAAGCTCATGCTTTTGTGCTGAATGTCTATCAAGCAACACGGCACTTTCCCGATGATGAGCGATTTGGCCTCACTTCCCAGTTCAGAAGAGCAGCAGTGTCAATAGAAGCAAACATTGCCGAGGGTTACAGGAAATTAGGCAAGGCCGACAAACTACGTTTCCTTAATATCTCGCAAGGCAGTTTGGAGGAATGTCGAAACTACTTATTGCTCTCCAGAGATCTTGAATATATAGATGGCAATAGCACGAATACACTTTATCAACAATTGGAACAAGCAAGCTGGTTTTTAAATAAATACTGTCAAGGAATCATTAATAACAACGGGATCAAGGACTGAGGGTATGAGGGAATAAAGGGTCTAATGTTCCTTTCACTCCTCTTTCACTCCTTCCTCACTCCCCATTCACTCCCCTAATAAATGTACAATCTCTTAATATACTTATACTTGCTGGGAGTGGCCGTCTACAGCCGCTTCAACGAGAAGGTGCGGAAGATGTGGCGCGGCGAACGCGATGCCTTCCGGGTGCTGCGCGAGAAGGTTGACCCCTCGTCTCGCTACGTGTGGTTCCATGCCGCCTCGCTTGGGGAGTTTGAGCAGGGACGCCCGCTGATGGAGCAGTTGAGGCGCGAGCATCCCGACATCAAGATCCTGCTCACCTTCTTCTCGCCCTCGGGCTATGAGGTGCGCAAGAACTACGAGGGAGCCGACATTATCTGCTACTTGCCGCTCGACACCATACGCAACGCACGCCGCTTCCTGCGACTGATACGTCCAGAGATGGCCTTCTTTATCAAGTATGAGTTCTGGTACAACTATCTGCATATCCTGAAGCATCGCGGCGTGCCGGTGTACAGCGTGTCGAGCATCTTCCGCGACGGTCAGGTGTTCTTCCGTTGGTACGGACGGCAATACGGCCGGGTGCTCAGGTGCTTCACCCATTTCTACGTGCAGAACGAGAAAAGCCGCGAACTGCTGGCTTCAATAGGCCTGACCAACGTTACCATCACTGGCGACACCCGCTTCGACCGTGTGCTGCAAGTAAAGGAAGCCCCCCTTTCAGCCCCCGTGGGGGCTACGATAGAAGCGTTCCTCAACAGACCATCTGCAGGAGCCCCCTCGGGGACAATAGGGGGAGACGTCAAGGTCTTTGTCGCCGGCTCTTCATGGCCGCCCGATGAGGAAATCTTCATTCGCTATTTCAAGGGACACCCAGAGTGGAAACTCATCATTGCCCCGCATGTCATCGGTGAAGACCATCTGCAGCAAATCGAAAAAATGCTGGAAGGATTTAGGGTGATCAGATATTCCCAAGCCACTCATTCGTCTCCCGAAGGGGACACGATAGTCCCTGCCGACAAAACTAAAGAAGCCCCCTCGGGGGCCGTAGGGGGGGCTTCTGTTCTCATCATCAACTGCTTCGGACTGCTGTCGAGCATCTATCGCTATGCCGACGTGACCTACGTGGGCGGCGGCTTCGGCGTAGGCATCCACAATACCCTTGAGGCTGCCGTCTGGGACGTGCCCGTCATCTTCGGTCCCAACAACCAGAGATTCCAAGAGGCTCAGGAACTGAAAGCCGCCGGCGGCGGTTTCGAGATTTCATCCTACGAGGATTTTGAGCGGTTGATGAACCGTTTCACCAGCGATGCCGCTTACTTGAAGCAGGCCGGTGAGCAGGCCGGTGGATACGTTAAAGGTAAGGCAGGTGCCACCCAACGTATCCTTTCCGACGTGAAACTCTGATACGTAGTTCTTTTATCCAAACAATTGCTGTTCGCCGTCATCGATATGGGTGACGCGGTCGTTGAGTTCGGCCAGTTTGCCGCTGTTCCAGCGGTCGGTGGTGCCTACGAGGTAGCCCGTGATGCGCTGCAGGCGGTCGATGTTATGGCTGTGGCAGCGGGGACATTCCGTAAGGTTGGGCTGCGCGTTCTCGTAGCCGCAGTCCATGCAGCGGTTGCGGTTGTGGTTCACAGAGCCGTAGCCCATGTTCAGGCGGTCCATCATATCGACTACGCTCATAATGACTTGCGGGTTGTGGGTGGCGTCGCCGTCAATCTCTACGTAGAAGATATGACCGCCGCGCGTCAGGTCGTGATAGGGAGCCTCCACCTCGGCCTTATGGCGGGCCGAGCACTTGTAATACACGGGCACGTGGTTGGAGTTGGTGTAGTAGTCGCGGTCGGTGATGCCGGGTATGCTGCCGAAGTCCTTGCGGTCGCGCTTGGTGAAACGGCCGGCCAAACCCTCGGCAGGCGTGGCCAGGACGGAATAGTTGTGATGATAGCGGTCGCAGAACTCGTTGACGCGGTCGCGCATATAGGTGATAATCTTCAGTCCCAGGGCCTGTGCCTCCTCGCTCTCGCCGTGGTGCTTGCCGATGAGGGCCACAAGACATTCGGCCAGGCCGATGAAACCAATGCCGAGGGTGCCCTGGTTGATGACGCTCTCTACGGTGTCGGTGGGCGACAGTTTGTCGCCGCCTATCCAGAGGCTCTTCATCAGCAGGGGGAACTGGCGGGTGAAGGCGGTCTTCTGGAACTGGAAACGGTCGTCGAGTTGCTTGGCCGTGATTTCGAGCAACTGGTCAAGGTGGGCGAAGAACTGGGCGATGCGTTGCTCTTTGTCGGGTGTTGGGTGTTGGCCGTCGGGTGTTAGATTGGAAGCCTCTAAAGCCAAGCGCACCAGGTTAATGGTGGAGAAGGAGAGATTGCCGCGGCCTATGCTGGTCTTCGGGCCGAAACGGTTCTCGAAGACGCGCGTGCGGCAGCCCATGGTGGCTACCTCGTGGAGGTAGCGCTCGGGGTCGTCGGCACGCCATTCGTCCGTCTGGTTGAACGTGGCGTCGAGGTTGAGGAAATTGGGGAAGAAACGGCGGGCCGTCACCTTGCAGGCCAGTTGGTAGAGGTCGAAGTTACGGTCTCCGGGCAGGTAGTTCACGCCGCGCTTCTTCTTCCATATCTGTATGGGGAAAATGGCAGTCTCGCCGCCGCCCACGCCCTCGTAGGTAGAGAGCAGCAGTTCGCGCATGACGCAGCGGCCCTCGGCCGAGGTGTCGGTGCCGTAGTTAATAGACGAGAATACCACCTGGTTGCCGCCGCGCGAATGGATGGTGTTCATGTTGTGGATGAAAGCCTCCATGGCCTGATGTACGCGCCCTACGGTCTTGTTGATGGCATGCTGGCGTATGCGGTCGATGCCGGTGAGACCGTCGAGGGGCTGCTTCAGGTAGTCGAGAAGGGGCTCGTTGTAGAGGGTGGAGAAGTCAATGGCTCCGGCGGGAGAACCGCCGGACACACTGTTGGCGCCGGGGCTAGCGGGAGAACCGCCGGACACACTGTTAGCGCCGGGGCTAGCGGGAGAACCGCCGGACACACTGTCGGCATCGGGGCTAGCGGGAGAACCGCCGAAGGCGCCCGAAGTGCCGTAGAGGTCTTCCAGGTATTTCAGTTCCTCAATGTAGGTGAGGCGCACAAAGGGGGCGAGGTAGAAGTCGAAGGCGGGGATGGCCTGGCCGCCGTGCATCTCGTTCTGGGCGCATTCCATGCTGATGCAAGCCAGGACGGAGGCCGTCTCGATGCGCTTGGCAGGACGCGAGGCTCCGTGGCCGGCAATGAAGCCGCAGTTCAGAATGTGGTCGAGTGGATGCTGTACACAAGTGAACGACTTGGTGGGATAGTAGTCCTTGTCGTGGATATGCAGGT
>JAEEGL014759019.1_pt1 | contig 10597 bp, 6 predicted proteins | sample 9134231 | NCBI WGS metagenome assembly JAEEGL01 (sample SAMN16246548, study PRJNA631951) | gut metagenome | biome: gut microbiome; feature: rumen; material: fiber-attached | host: Bos | place: Iran: Karaj | collected 2018-10 | reverse complement strand
TCAACGCACCAGCCTGCAGCGAGCCGTGAACGGCACCGGCTGCACCAGCCTCGGACTGCATTTCCTGAACACTGACGGTCTGACCCCACAGGTTCTTGCGACCGCGGGCAGCCCACTCGTCAACGTGCTCCGCCATGGGCGAAGACGGGGTGATGGGGTAGATAGCAGCTACCTCGGAGAACATATAGCTCACGTGAGCCGCTGCCTCGTTACCATCACAGGTGATAAATTTCTTTTCTTTTGCCATAAATAATATCTGGATTTATAGTTTATATAGTTTATAGTTTATGGTTTAAAGTTTGATGTTTCGTGTTTAATGTCGGATACTTACTACCTGACGTTTAACGTTACCAATTTATAGTCGTTACGCATTTCCTTTCAAATAACGGGCGCAAAGGTACCTAAAAATAGTGAGAGTGCAAAGTAAAGATGGCAAAAAAGTGTGAATGGACGCAAAAACAGCCACTCCCCAAAGGAAATGGCTGCTTGAAAGGTGTTCAAATGGGACTTATTTCCATTCGTCGTCCCATACGTTGTAAGCGTTAGCTTTTACGGCATCACTACCGTTCCCTGCTTCTATTGAATTAGGATTGAGATTAACGCTCTCGCCATTGACTTTGTTCGACTGGGCAATCGGCAACTCTTCAGCCACATAATCCACTTGCAAAGCCGGATTGATATATTTCTTTTTCATTGTCGTTTTATTGAAGAACATAAATTATACTTAAGGTAAAACCTAAATTTTACTTAACCAATACTTTCTTGCCATTAATGATGTTCACTCCCTTCTGAGGAGCATTGATGCGCTGGCCAGCAAGGTTGTAGATAGCACCTTCAACCAAGTTGCCTTCCGCATCAACTGTGAGGATGCCATCTGCGCTGTCCTCGAACTGGATGACAAGAGCCTTGACTGGACGGGATTCCGTAGGAACTGGTATGTTGAAGATGGAACGCAGGCCCTTGATGCCGCCAGAGGTCAGCTTCTTGATGCTGCTGTCTGTCGTAGAGACATAAGCCACACTGCCATCGGTGGGCAGGTCAGGGCTATTGTAGAGCCGGGCAACAAACTTATAGCTGACGTTACCATATTCAGCTTCCGAGGGATTGGTTACGTTAACGCCTTGGAATGTTGGATTGACAATGTCATCCGTTGGCTTGATAAGGTAAGGCTCACCTGCCACAATCTCAGTTGTCACAGCTTCAAACAGGAATTCGTTGTCGGCATCGGACTTATACTTCATGATGCTGGCACCTTCAAGTGCAGAACCTGCAACGGTGAAACTGAACGGAACGCTGAAGCCATTCCACTGACCGCCCTTTAGTGTACGGTTTAGTTGAACGTTGGCATATCCGCTTGGAGCACTGGTGGCCTCTTCGCTGATGTTAATGGAAGGAAGCAGACGCACGATCGCGACATCATCGACGACGATTTGTGCAGGCGTGTTGCCAGAGCCTGTCTTTTGGAAGCCGAAGGTCAAGTCGAAAGGCGTTGGGGCAGAAGTCACCTCGAAGTCATAAGTGAGTGTTTGCGAACCTTCTGTGGCCTGACCAATAGTCGTTGCAGTTTCGCCAAGCTTATACTGGGAGAGGTTGGTTATATTCGCTAAATCGCTGTTCCATGAGAAAGAAAGACGATACTTACCCACGGGGAGCATCTTCTCCTTGAAAGCCTTGAGCGTCGTGGCCGCACTGCCCCAGTTCTTGCGAATATACAGTTTCTCTTCGTTGGCACTTTGATGAGTCTGCAAAACAGCCCACTGATCAGCATCAGCATAAGCTACTTCCCAACCTGTGACTTTATGGATGTTATTGTCATTTTCAGTATTCAGAGCTTCGCCCTCAGCAGCGCTGAAGTCGAGGTTAGCACCGAGGAAGCTTGACATATCAATGTCTGATGCCTGAGCAGCGGCGTAAGTCTCGAAAGCGGTGTTGAGAGCTGCAATGGCTGTCTGCTCAGTAGCATCGGTGTCCATATAGCTGTCAGCGCTATAAGTAGTACCTTCTGCTATAGAGAGCGCTGTCGTACCTTCCACCATAGCCTTGTAGCTCTTAAAGAGGCGGAGGGAAGCGTCTGTAGCGTCCATCTGAGCAACGAGTTCATCCTTGATGGTGCCGTAGCTCGTAGCCTGTGACACATCGTCGAGTGCCGTGCTGACGGCATTCACCTTCGCGAGCAGTGTTGTCCATGCCCCAGCGCTCATCGTAGCACGACTATAGTCTGTACCATCGGCAAGGTTATATTCGTTTTCGAAGCGCTCCAAAGCAGCTATCATCTGCACACGGTTATCCTTTACCAGCTGCACCTGCTGCTTGGCAGTATTGATAGCATTGGGCAGGGTAGTCAGTGTGACGGTGTTGAGAGATTCAAAGTCGTCTGCATCATTGCCAGCAGTTATTGCACTCTGCAAAGCCGTTTGCTGTGCTGAGGTTAGATAGTCAGCGGAGCCATTCAGCAAGCCTTCTGCCTCAGCAACAAGCGCATCGCGAGTGGCTTTCAGGTTTGTGAGGTCGGGTTGATTGCTATAGACAATTGAAATAATCTGTGCAAAATGCCAGTTGGAACCGTTAGCGTCTTTCTGCACACCATAGGTGAGGTTACCAGCAGAAGCAAGGTGAACGTTTACATCGAGGGTGGTGAGGTCGTTGAAGTCGCGAACCGTATTGAACGAAATGGGAGCACCAGTGCGCAGAATGCTGCTGTTATCATTCAGGTCACCGGCAAAGGCGAATGTTCGGTTGGCATCGCCTTCGGTAGCTTCTGTAGTAAAACCACGTCCAGAAGTGTACATGGCCGCAGCATACATTCCCACTTGATAGTAACCTGCAGGCAAATTCTCAATGGTCTGATAGAGTACTGTCCCCGTCGTTGCACATGTCGTCTCGTAACTCTCAGCAAAGGAGGGAATCTCAGACGGACGATTCGTCAAGAACTCATCTTTAACGATGCCTGCTGCACTACCATCCTTCTTCTTCCAATCCCAGTAATTCTGCGATGCGAGGAAGGTGATGTCGAAGGAACCTGAGGTAGTAGAGATAAAGATCATGGCAGCTGCACGGAGGTTTCCTTTCTGGGTGTTGATGGCTGCAGAAGTTGTGGCAGCTTCAACATTAGCAGTCGCCGTGCTGATTGCATTATTGAACGTAGTCTTCGTTTCGCCATCATCCACACCCGTCTTCAATCCTTCTGCTTTTTCCTTGAAGGCATAGTAGGCAGCGTATGCAGTTTGAAGTTCTGTGTCGTTTCTATATGTATCCAGCACATTCGTCAAAGCGACGATGGCGGTGCTATACTCCTTGGCCGTAGAATACTCTTGGTTATAGGTGGAAACGGCAGAAGAGATGGCGCTCTCACAAGCATCTGGAACGACCGCAGAGGAGATGAAATCATTGCATTCAGTCACCAAGTCAGCCAACTGTGTCTGATAGGCAGAAAGGTCAACGCCCGTGCAGTAGAGCTTGAAGTTGTCAAAGACAAGCCATTGGTCGGTTGTTTCACACTTCATTCCCATCTGAAGGGAACCATTTGATACTGTAATCTCATCAGTCATGACTTGACCGTACGTGCGGTCTCCTATCATAGACAGCACTGTATTCTGGAAGTTGTCACCTGCGGCAGCAGATGAAGTTACGGCTTTTGTGGTAGAGCCACTCGTACCATAGACTTGCCCCGCTCCTGCCGTACCTGCAATTTGTAAAGACACCTTGTATTTACCATTGGGCAAGGTCAAGTTCTGATAAATCTTAAAGCTGGAGCGATGCCATATTTCGCAACCGCCACCATAGGACGTATTATTATTGCCGCCACTTCCTTCTTCAGTCCAACCTGTGCGGTTTCCAGCATCAAAGGTTGCATTGGATACATACCAAGGAGTGAGATCTACAGGGTTACTGCTGGATGCGTTATCGAGCAAGTTCTGCTTGAACTGGGCACGGCTGATAGCATAGATATGGAACTTACCGACATTAGTACCCGACTTATTAGCAGCGCACTCGGCACCGTTCGTGAAGTTACTGTTATCCCACGGGCCAATGTACCCGGAATCGGGATACTTTCCGTTCTGCAATGTCCAAACGCCATCAGACAACGTGAAGTTAACCTGTGTCCATTCATTAGTTGCTGTAACATCATTAGTATTAAACTTCCATGCTGCACCCCACTCCGTTTGGAAAGTCAGGAAAGGTTGGTCAAGGTTGCGCATGGCGAATCCACTTCCGTTAGACTCTAAAGTCCATGTGAGTGGAATGAAATCTTTGGCTGTCGGTTCTACAGAAGTACGGTAAAAGGCACCGAGCGAGTACCACTTGGTATTCTGATTAACGCCTTTTCCGATGCCAAGCATCAAATCGCGTGTAGCATCCACAAACACATAATAGTTATTGGCAATCTCTGAGGCTGTTGGCACCGTCGTTATTTTCGTCCACCCATCTTCAGCTGTAAGTTTGTCTGTATCTGCCCACGCATTACCAGCAAAACCTGTCAGCACGAGGGCTGCAATGAAAAATGATTTGAGTTTCATAGTCTTCATATCTTTGTCTTGTTAGTAATGTTGATTAGAATTGAGTTTGGATGACTTCCTTCACGCCCTCGCCGCGCTTGAAGAGGACAACGAAAGCATTATTGCTTTGGTTGGTATTGCCATTCGCTGCCACCGTGTAATCGTGCACTTGGTTTGCATTATTCACAGTGCTGGTGTAGGTGCGGTCGTCAAAGCGATGGTAGTGACCAGAGAAGTGCTGCACCTTGCCATCGACCTTACCTGCAGCCTTCATCATGATAGCCGAAAGCGGGTCTTTCTTCAGCGTGTTAGCAGAATTGGCGTCATTGTATGCTATACCAGAGGTGCTGGAACCGTAGCTAGAGGAGTTACTTGATGTCTTGTACTTACCCACATCATTCTGGTCAAGCCACCAACGGTCGCAGTCAGAGCCTGCAAGCCAAGGATAGTGCTGCATCCAGACACTTGCCTCATCAGTGTGACTCTCAACAAAGGTGTTGAGGTTGTTGACGATGGGGTCTGGTGCATAATAGGTTGCACTTGACAATATTCCAGGCTTTTTGTATGGTTTCTGGAACCAATAGTTATTGGCACAGTAGAAGCGAACGTCTTTGAACTTAAAAGTAAAATGGTTCGGCTCAAAACCATAATTGCTGCCGGATGTGAAATACTGGATATTTTCATCAAAGACGCCTGCGTTATTCCAATAAGTATTGTTTGACGTAATAGCGGATATTGTCTGCTCGTCAGCATTAGCACCACCTGTGGAACCGTAGGTTACACCGGCATCACCATCCTGTCCTGTCCAATAATCGGGAGTGAAATCATGGTTACCAGCGATGAAGATAAAGGGAATGCCAGCAGCCTTTGCCAGCTCTGCCGTGCAGTTTAGAAACGCGGTATGTTTGCCGTCGTTGCTGTCGTTGCCCTTATCTTGGTCAATATCACCTGTGCAGAATACGATGCTGGTCTTCGGGACGAGGTTGGGAGCTGCGGTAAAGGTGACTTTCTTCTGGCCATCCTTTCCCATGGCGAGGATGTTGTTCATGATGGTGGTCATGTCTTCGGCGCTGGTGCCGTCGTGACCGCTGCCCTGGTTGATGTGACAATCGGAGAAGAACACGCCGCAGAACCATACGTCCTCCACAAAACGGAAGCCAAAAGCTTTGTTGTTATAGGTGAAGACCTTCAACTCATCATAGTTGAGCGTGGTTGTCGTGGGATTGGGAGTGACTTGGCTGGCTGTTACTGCCTGTCCGTCGACCTGCACGTGGGTGATGAGTCCACTGAGATTTGTACCAGCAGGCAGGGTCACCGTGGTGAATCCCTTGCTGTCCGTTTCGGCAACGCTGGAGTAGGTTACGCCATTGAGCGTAAACGTCATCGTCGATGGCTCACCTCCACGAAGGCGTGCCCTTGCATTTGTCCCCACAGCACATAACAGTGCCATAAGGAATACTGTCTTGAGTAGTCTTTTCTTTTTCATTTGTTGTGATTTGTTGTATTTAAATAGTTAGTAGTTTATTGATAATCATATAATGCGCTGCAAAGGTAATGCAAATTTTTTAATTAACCTTCGCAAGACGATATTTTTTTCTAACTATTCAACGAATCTGATGAAAAAGGTGATAGACTACTCCTTATGAAGGGTAAGAATGAAGGTGAGGTGGGAAGTTAGTTGACTTGGTTCATGTCGATGTGCAAGTAGTCCAGTGCCTGATCTGGCCAGTAGTTCATAACCAGTTCGTCGGGGAAATGTGTTTCGGCGAGTAGCGGTAGGGCATAGCGATAGTCGGCGATGGAGAAGGAGATGTGGGCATCGGAAGCGAGGATGACAGGTACGTCGTACTTGCGGCATAAGCGTAGGATCTCGAGGTTGTTGGGACGCGCCACTTCCTTATGGCGAGAAGGAATCATGCTCGATGAATTGATCTCTAAGAGTGTCTGGGTGTCGCGTGCCGCCACGACAATGGGCTCGAAGTCCAGCTCTGCAGTGCCGTCGCCAGGATGGCTGATGATATGTGTCCATGGGTTGTGGATGGCGGCAAGCATGGCTTCGGTGTTCTGCAATCGTGTACCACCTTGCCAGCACAGTATGTGGATGCCGGCAATGCGCAGATCGCAGCAACGGTAGTGATGCTCGTCGAGGTCGAGGCGTCCGGTGGTGTCAAGAATGTTTAGTTCTACGCCCATGAGCAGACGAACACCGTACATCTCACGCGGCACGACGTGTAGGTTGCGGAAGTAAATCGAAGCACACGCTCCGGGCAGGGCAGGGGCGTGCTCGGTGATGCCAAGCAACTGAATGCCCTTGGCGGCTGCAGCTTGTGCCATCTCCTGAATGGTGGAGTAGGCATGACCCGAAGCGATGGTGTGGGTATGAGGGTCGAAGAGAGGGAGCATTTATTAATGGATAATGTATAATGGACAATGTATAATGTATAATGGATAAAGGATGCTTAGGCTTCTTTGGCATTGGGATATTGAGCATGGCTGGCTTTCTCGAGGTCGGCGATGTCATCGTCCTCTCCTACGACCCAGATGATGTCGCCTGCTGCAAACGGTCGCTGCGGGTTGGGCACTTCGAGGCTCTCGCTGTCGTCCTCTTCCAACCCGACGATGAGACAGCGGTAGTCCTGCCTGATGCCGCTCTGCTGGATGCTTTGCCCAATGAACCGCGAGTCCTTGTCAAGGACCAGTCGCTTGAGTTTCATCTCAGTATCCGATGCCGACGACTGTTGGGCGGTTGCGGTCTGCTCCTCCAACTCATGGGCGAAGTCGGCCAGCTGCTGGTCGGTACCGATAACTTGGATGCGGTCGCCGGGGAGGATGGCTGTGGTGCCCGAAGGAATGTTCAGACGTTGTGTGCCACGGAGCACGGAAGCAACCTGTACCCCGAAGCGACGGCCGAGGTTCAGCTTAGCCAGTGTCTCGCCAGCCCAAGGAATGCCGACGGGTATGGTGAAGTCGGAAAGGTGGATATCGCGCTCCACCAGACGTCCGGCAAACTGCGGTCGGTTGGCACGGCGGGCGGCTTCACGTTCTCGTTGGTTCAGGTTCTCCGTAAAGGTCTGCTCCAAACGCATACCCTGACGCTTCAGTGCACGGCTCGTGAGAATGGTCACAACAACGGCAACGATGACGAGGATGCCGAGGGCACCACCCCAGTGAAGCGTGTGGGCGACAATGTAACCGACAAAGACCACGCCCAAGGCGATGCGCAGTGCTTGAACGCCGATGAGCGGGGCACGGTTGAAATGGCTGTCAGCCCACAGCGCCTGGAAGTCTTCATTATGTCCCTTCTTCAACATGAGCGAACGGAGGAAGGGGGACAGGCACAGAAGGGTGAACACGGCAACGAAGAGGTTGCTCCAAGGCTGAGGCAGCAACCGCTCGATCAGCGGCCACACGAAGTTGAACATTACGGCGACAATGGCGATGCACAACACGCCATAGATGAGTACAACCTTACCCACCTGGAGGAGGTAGCTGCGCCAATGACTGTCCTGGCCTACGACATTGGGACCGCCCTTGGCGTAGCGGTCCAAGAGCAGCCTCAACCGCTGTGGAAGATGATTGTAGAGCGCGTTGTAAGCGGGGACTGCCAGACGAATCATATAAGGCGTCGTGAAAGTCGTAAACACCGAAACGGCCACGACGATGGGGTAAAGGAAGTCGCTCGTCACACCCAATGATGTTCCCAACGTAGCCAGGATGAAAGCGAACTCACCTATCTGAGTCAACGAGAAGCTGCATTGCATGGCAACCTTCAGGGGCTGGCCGGCCAGGAGAAAACCGCCTGTACTGAAGAGGGTCTGACCAAGCATGATGGCCACGACGATGCACAGGATGGGCACGATGTACTGACCGATCAGCGCTACATCAACCATCATGCCTACCGACACGAAGAAGATGGCGCCGAAGAGGTCCTTCACGGGGCTGACGAGATGTTCAATCTTCTCGGCTTCAATCGTCTCGGCGAGGATGCTGCCCATGATGAAAGCGCCGAAGGCAGGAGAAAAACCCACCGTTGAAGCAAACACGACCATGCCGAAGCAGAGTCCTAAGCTGACGACGAGCATCGTCTCGTCGCTCATCAACGAGCGTGTCTTTCGTAAGAATAATGGAATCAGATAGATGCCGACGACAAACCAAAGTATCAGGAAGAACACCAATTTGGCGATGCTCATGGCCATTTGCATACCCTCGAACTGCTGGCTGACAGCCAGGGTCGAGAGCATCACCATCAACACGATGGCAAGTATGTCTTCGATGATGAGCACGCTCAGCACAAGACTCGCAAAACGTTGCTGGCGAAGACCCATGTCGTCGAACGCCTTGAAGATGATGGTCGTAGAGGACATGGCCAGCATGCCGCCGAGGAAAATGCAGTCCATCTGGCTCCAGCCGAAAGCATGGCCCGTGAAGAAACCTACGGCCATCATGCTGAGTATGATGGAACAGGCGGCGATGATAGGCGCCGACCCCATCTTCATGATCTTCTTGAAAGAGAATTCAAGACCAAGGGCAAACAAGAGGAATATGACGCCAATGTCGCTCCAAAGGTGCACGTTGTCCAGGTCGGTGACGCTGGGCATGTATGGCATGTTGGGCGAAGCCAGGAAACCGGCTACGATATATCCCAACACCAGCGGCTGCTTCAGCTTCTTGAAAAGAAGCGTCATCACGCCGGCTATAATCAGGATGAGTGCTAAGTCGTCTATCAATGGTTCCATATCGAGGTGCGGGTATCATCCGCAGTTGGAAGTTTAAACTTGATGTACAGTGATTTGTGTGAATGGGAAGGCTATGCCGTTCTCGTTGAAGGCATTATAGATCTTCTCGCGGACCTCGAACATGACGGGCCAGTAGTCGTCGTTGCCGGTCCAGCAGCGGACGATGAGGTCAACCGAGCTGCTTCCCAATTCCTTCAATCGCACTTCGGGCTCGGGTGATTCCTGGATGCGCTTGTCGGCTTTGAGCAGGTCGAGGACAATGGCTCGGGCTTGTTCGACATCCGAACCGTATTCAATGCCGATGGCCCATTCGACGCGGCGGGTTGGCGTCTTCGTGTAATTGATGATGCTGCCGCTGCTCATCGAACCATTGGGGACATATATCTGTTTGCCGTCAGCCGTCAGCAGCACCGTGTGAAAGATCTGGATAGACTGAACCGCTCCGATAATGCCTTGAGCTTCAACCCAGTCGCCAATCTTATAAGGCTTGAGGAACAGGATGACGAGACCGCCGGCGAAGTTCTGCAGATTGCCGCTTAAAGCCATGCCGATAGCTACGCCGAAGGAAGCCAACAGTGCGGCCAGACTCGTGGTGTTCAGGCCTAAGGCACTGATGACAATCACCGCCAGCAGCACATTCAGCATGATGCTTACGAAGCTCTTTGCAAAAGTCTGAATGCTGGCTTCTATGTTACGACGATCAAGGAAGCGGGCTAACAGATAGTTCAACAACTTGATCAGGTAATGCCCCACGATATAGACCACCAGCGCCAGCAGGATATGTTTGCCAGCTTCGATGGACCATGAGATGAGCTGGTTGATGAGCTGGTCCCAAGTCATGTGGTCTTGTGTGACTTTATCGCTCACCGTTTCTATAGCGGTAACCAATGTGCTGTCAGCGGATTCAGGTACCGCTTGTAGGAAATGAATCATATCGTTAGATAGTTTTGTTGTTTTTTTCGAGTGCAAAGGTACGATTTATTTCTGGCTTATGGACTATTGTTGGCCCAAAATCTTCTGAAAAAGATGAATAGCTCATTGTCGCATCATATAAAATATATAAAAGGAACGCGCGCGAGGCATTTGACCTGTGTCAAGGCCGTGAAAGATTTTTTGCAAAAAAGTATGTGAAACGTTTGGCGGTTCGGAAAAATCGCCGTACCTTTGCAGCCGCAAACGAGAAAGGGACACCCCTGCGATGTAGGGGCACTAAGTCACGCTCGCTCTGCATATGGTCTTTGAAAGATTGACAAACAAGACAAAGTAGTACAGGAAGCAAGAAATTGCGACCGTCATTTCTGATCCGATACAGGTCACTCTATAGTTCAAGGCGTCTTTGAAAACAGACAAGTGTTTGCAGTTTGG
>JAEEGL012335154.1_pt1 | contig 10597 bp, 8 predicted proteins | sample 9134231 | NCBI WGS metagenome assembly JAEEGL01 (sample SAMN16246548, study PRJNA631951) | gut metagenome | biome: gut microbiome; feature: rumen; material: fiber-attached | host: Bos | place: Iran: Karaj | collected 2018-10 | reverse complement strand
TATTAAACAGATTGCAAGGGACATGGCTGCGCGTCGCGGTCTTGACGACCAGGCTCTCGCCGCTTTTCTATCCGACCCGGTCTTTGACCTCCGTCCGGAGCGCCTTTCCGTCGAGGACTTCATCGCCCTCACCCTCCGTTTCCAGTCATAACTCTTTTCCTGACAAAAAATTAAAAGAAATAGAAACAATAGTTAAAGGGAGTCCAATCTATAATGGATACCTTTGCCACTATCAACTAAATAATTAGCCCTTGTATGAAACTACTGTTAAAACGTTTCAAATATCTTTTGCCCCTGCTAGTCTCTTCCGGGCTGGCGCTTTCCTGTTCTTCCAAGAAAGGTGAGGTGGTTTGTCCTGAAGTGGATAAGCCTATGATGGTGCTGTGTAACAGGGATTGCAATTATATGAAAACATCATTACGTGAAAATGATGATGTTTTATTCCTGGAGATCCAAACAACAAGTGATGAGCGTTTATGCGATCCGATATTTATGGAAAAAAGTTGGACGGATGAAGCATTGATAAAGAAAGGTGACTCTATTATAGAGGAGCAAATCCGCAGGTGGTATGAGATGTCTTATCCTGAGGGGCAGATTCGGTGGGGCCACATTGAGAGAGTCGACGTAGCTTTTTTATATCTCAATTATGAGTATAGAAGTGATTGTCTGAAAGACATGACGATTTCCGCTAATTCATCGTTGTTCGGAAGGGATGCGGGAAGTAATCTTGCAGATATGTTTTCATTTATTTTTTATGATAATGTAACTAAAGATTTTAATCGATTCATTTTTACCTCAGACAAAGAACTTAAAGGCATAATTGAAGATGGCATGCCATTTACCGATTATCTTACGTATGAACCGATAGTTCTTCCTATTATACGACTTGCTTTTTCCGAACTTCCGCCGGAGCTGCCGGTGGAGACGGACCTCACGGTTGAAATGACCCTCGGCAATGGCAAGACCCTCTCCGACACTGTCCATGTTAAACTAACCGACTGATTGAGAAAATGATGAGTATCAGGAATAAATATATCTTGGTCTTTTTGTCTCTTGTCTTTGTTGTGTCTTGTGGGAATAATAAAGAGGAAACAAATAGTATGGATAGTTCTTTGGGACGAACTCTTCTTTGCAATAGGACAAGTTCTGTCATTGATTTATTCTCCTACTCAAAAGATGAACATGGCAGGTATTCTCCATCCGATGGTTCAGAGGTAAATACGGGCTCTTTTATTCTTTTTATCGGCGTCGGGTGCGATATAGAACAAGTGGACCGGAGGCGACGTGAAGACCTTTATAAGAAAAAATATCGTATTCCTGGAGATCCTATCATGGAAGAGCAGATAAAAAGATTGATGGAAATGAGATTTAATGGCAAAGATCAGATCATAATTTGGGGGACCTGGAATGATAGTGCGGATTCTGGAATGGGGCATCTGGCAAATGTAATTGAATACAGGACAGATAAGTGCCAATCCCTAAGAATTACATCTTCTTTTTCATTATTTAATCGTGGTAATAACTGTGATATTACGGATAAACTGGTTTTTGATTCTATTGAAGATCCCGGGAATGAAGTGTTCATCTTCACTTGGGATAAAGAATTAATTGGACCTGTTTTAGAAGGTATGACTATTTCGGAATATCTTTCGTATGAGCCTATGGTTCTCCCATATTCTCTACTAAAGTTTTCCGAACTTCCGCCGGATCTGCCGGTGGAGACGGACCTCACGGTTGAAATGACCCTCAGTAACGGTAAGACCCTCTCCGACACTGTCCATGTAATACTTACAGAATAACTATTGTGTATTAATACCACATATTTATGAAACAGAACAGCGTATATTTATTTGTGGCACTGATTTGCTTCTCGGTTTCATCATGTGATGCGTTATTGTGAGTATACAGATAACTGGACATCCTTTGATGAAACATATAAAAGGAGAATATACTATGATTTCAAATAGAATATTTAAAGCAATCTTTGTCTGCTTATCAATGTCTGTAATTCTTTCCTGTGGGTCACACAAAGACAATCCTGAGATCGAACTCAAGCCATTAGTATCACCACTGGCTTTCTGTAACAGGGAATGTAATTATGTTGGGATTGGCGCAGTAATAGACCATACAGACATTTACTCTGTTGTCACCGGAACACCTGTAAAGGCTGAAGAAGTCAGGTTTGAGGTGTTCACGTTATGCGACGAACAGTTTTTACAGCCTGACTACATGATGGAGAATGCGTGCAAAAAAGAGTTCAATAAACAAGGGGACAAAATAATCGAAGAACAGATTGTCCACTGGTTTGAAATGCAGCGGGATAAGGCTAAAAGATTATATATTGCTAGTTTTGAAGAATCTGACCCTCAGGATATCAATGATTTATATGAGTATCGCAGCGACTATATCGAGAAAATGACTCTCAGATCTTCTGCTCCTCTGTTCGGCCGCGGGAATAATTCCGATATATCAGACAAACTTGTTTTCTGCGAATTACCTCTAAGGAACAACCATTTCATATTTACATATGATAAAGAGCTCATCGGACAGATAGAGAAAGGAATGCCGCTTACGGACTATCTTGCCTATAAACCGATGATACTGCCTTTATTCGATCTATCATTTTCCGAACTTCCGCCGGAGCTGCCGGTAGAGACTGACCTCACGGTTGAAATGACCCTCAGTAACGGCAAGACCCTCTCCGACACTGTCCATGTTAAACTTACGGAATGAAAAGAAAACTGCTTATAATCATATCGGCGCTGGTGGTGTCCGCATGTGTTGAGGAAGTCAATCTCGACAAGGCCTTCGAAAAGACAGTTACCGTCAACTGCATTCTCAATGCAGACGCCGAGACCCAGTCGGTCGACATAAAATACAACGGAGACTTCGGAGAAATCCTCTTCGAAAGAGTCCCCGATGCTGACGTCGTAATGTTCGCCGATGGAAAAGAACTGGGGCATCTGAAGAAAATCGCCTTTTCCCGATGGGTAATTGACCTCAAGCCGGAACCGGGAGTAACCTACCGGCTCGAAATCCAGGTCCCGGGGGAAAAGAAGATAACCGCAGAAACTACTGTTCCGGAGCCGGCCCCTATCAGGATGGCAAGCAATCCGGAGGATATCGATAAGTACCTGCAGACTTTTATACATGAAGCCGGCACCTCGTCCGCCTGCTGGATTTCAATAGATAAATCGCGTTTAATAGGTTCGGATCACCCCTATAGGGACGAATTTAATAGACTGGAGAAAATCCACGGCTCTCTCTATCCGGAAGGCTACAAATCCAGGTTTACTGTATGCGACGATTATGTACGCATAAGTCCTGTCACCCTCGAGAAGAACCTGACATTCCTGCTGGAAGGATCTTCAATATACCGAGGCGCTGAAATCGTCTTCATGACGATGTCGGACGACTATGACCTCTACCGGAAAAGTGCCTACCAGAAGATCAAAGCCTACACGGGAGAAGACTTCACTGACTTCCTCGAAGAAAACGTGGTCTACAGCAATATCAAAAATGGAACAGGAATATTTGGAGCCTATGTTACGCGAAAGATTACAATTTAAAGGCTTCATAAGCCTGTTCCTGGCGCTGACTCCAACCCTGGCTTCCGGCCAGTCGGCCGATACGACTGCCACCACGCAGCAGATCGACAGCTCCGTCGTTACGGCAAAGACTGCCAAGATGGTAAGCCGTGGAAACATATACTCCTTCAACGTCGAAAAGGCTGCCAGTGTCATCTCTGTGACCGGCGAGCCTGACATACTCCGCCAGATGGCAACCCTTCCCGGGGTCTCTGCCGGAATGGAAGGCTCCCTTGGGCTTTACGTCCGCGGCGGCAACAGCAGCACCTGCCGGCTCGAGCTCGACGGAGTCCCGCTATATAATGCGACCCACGCCTTCGGGATCATGTCTTCGCTCCAGGCCGAGATGGTCGGCTCATCGCAGATCTACACCGGCGGTTTCAAGGCATCGTCCGGCAACTTTACTTCCGGCCTTATCCGTGCCACCGGCCATGCAGCCCCTGTCGACCGTTTCCGTGCGGCTCTGACAGTTTCTCCTTATATCGAGGGCGTCTATGTGGAGATCCCGGGCCGTTTCTCCCTACGGCTCGGCGGCCGTTACTCATTCATGCCGACCTTCGCAGGCCTGGCAATAGACAAATATGGCAGCAAACTGGATCTCGACGGAATCGAAGTGGGCGGCATTGTATATGATTACAATGGCCATGCTTCCTACCGGTTCAGCGACAGAAACTGTCTCAGGGCCTCGTTCTTCTATGCGAAGGACAAGCTTATAACTAACGGACCGCAGTTCGGAGCCGAGAACGGCTGGGAAACATGGATGGGCAAACTTGAGTTCGAGACTATGATTGGTGAGGCCACTAAGATGGAGACGTCTGTCTATGCGACAGGCTCTGACAGCCGCGAGGGCGAATTCAGCGTAAATAAAGATGGTGAAAAATCCTCTATCTTCGTCGATGGCCATATGTACGAAGTCTGCGGCAAACTTCTTTTCTCCGGAAAAGTCAGGGACAAGGTCGATCTCAGTGGCGGGGCTGAGTTCAAGCGTATACTCGACAGCTACTCGGTATCTGCTTTCGTCGATGCCCACGCTTCCTTCGGGAAGGCGGTGGATCTGAACCTAGGCTTGCGTCAGACCGCCATCCGTAGCGGCGACGATTCCAGAAGCAATACCGACGCCCATGTCCTGGCTGACGTCAATCTCACTGACCGGGTCGGCTTGGAGTTCTCGTTTGACAGAATGAATCAGTATTTCCATATGCTGGAAGGCCTTCCGACCGGATGGGCCCTGAATCTTTCAGTCCCGATCAACAGCCGGTTCCCTGAGGAAACTTCCAATCAGTTGTATGCCGGAGCCTTTTCCCGTTTCGATGTTCCAGCGCTGAAGTATCTGGGCACGATGGAGGTCAATTTCAATGTGGGAGCATATTTCAAGCAGATGAGTAATCTGGTCAGCTATGTTTCCTCTGTCAATCTGTTGCGCAATTCCGCGAAGACCTGGGAACGGGATACGGATCTGGGGCGGGGGCGTTCTTATGGTCTCGAGACTTCCGTGCTTCTTAATGCCGACAGGCTTACTGCAAACCTAGCTTATACATGGTCCCATACCGACAGGACTTTCACCCATATCAATGACGGGAAGACTTTCCCGTTCAAGTTCGACAGACCTCATATCCTGAATATACAGGCTGATTATACTTTACTTGACAGGACTACGAGAAGTGGCCGCAAGGTTACCCAACATGTAATCGCCGACCTGAGCTATTATTCTGGTAATCTTATGACTGTCGCCTTCGGCCAGTATGGAGGCGAGAAAATCAGTTTTGGATATGAATATGATAAGATGGAGCATGCCAGAATGCTGTTCAACAATATATTCAACAGAACTCAGATGACGACGTTGAACGGTTTCCGGACTCCGGCTTATTTCCGTCTGGATGCCGGTTATGCATTCTGTATCAAGGGTCGGAAGGTTTCCCATGATATTTCTCTCTCGGTGTATAATGTGCTTAACCGGCATAACCCATATATGTACTTCAATGAGGATGGAACCTGGAAGCAGATAAGTATTCTTCCGATTCTTCCGTCGATACGGTGGAAACTCAGTTTCTAGGGCGGATTGTGTATTGCGGATTTTTTATAAATTTGCGACAGATATCTGCGGTTGCTGATGAAGGTCCACCTGTTTCTGTTATCTATTGTAGTTCCGTTCGTGCTTTTTTCATGTGGAAGAAGCAGGATGCTTGCGCACCTTGAGGATATAGAGTCTTATATCCAGGAGCGTCCTGACAGCGCTCTTGCTGTCCTTGACAGTATAGACAGGACGAGGCTCTCCGGGAGGAAGGAGAAGGCTCTGTTTTCGCTGTTGAAAACGATGGCGCTGGATAAGAATTACATAGATCCAAAGGAGGATTCCCTGATAGAGCCAGCTGTCAGGTACTATAGTAAGCATGGGGATCCGGATACCAGGCTTAAGGCTTTTTTCTATAAAGGAAGGATCTCCCTTTATAATGGCCATTTCGATGAAGCAATACTTTCCTATATGGAAGGCTATCGGTATATTGATAAGTGCAAGGATGATAAGTATTGCGGTTTCCTGTGCGATGATATTTCAAGGTGCTTCATTAATACGTATAATCAGGCTGAGGCTCTAGTATATTTAAAGAAAGCTAAGGAATACTACGAGAAAGGCAACCTGTCAGTATTTATTTTTAATGCGGCAATTCCTTTGGTGACCATTTATATGAATCAGAAGGAATGGTCCAAAGCTGATTCAGTATTCTGTTCTGTTGAGGGAGAAAACCTTCCAACGTCAATACGTGAGGGAATTAATGAGTTACGCGCAAGGTATTACACTCATGCTCCCGACCATGATTATGCTCTTGCAAATGAGTTTTATTCAGAGTTGATTTCTTTAGGAGCCGATATTCAGTTCAGCAGTTTGTGCTCATATGCTTATTCGTTGGAAAAGTGTGGACGCCATAAAGAGTCTGATGCTATTCTACTTCAAGCGGCGAATAGTATTAATGATAATCAATCCCATAAGGGACGTTACAATAATGTGCGTTCTAATATAGAAGGGTCTAGAGGAAATTACAAAGAATCTTTACAATGTTTGAAAGAATCCCTTGTTTACCAGGAAGAAGATATTGATAGACGGCTGCGGACTTCTGCCCTAAAGGCACAGCGGGAGTTTTTCTCGGCGGAGAGGGCTTTGAAGGAAAAAGAGGCGGCGAAGCAGCGCTACTATATGGCGGCGATCCTGCTTGGGTTTGTCATAGTTTTGATTGCCGGAATCATCGTATATAGGAGAATGAAGGCAAGGGCCGAGGCCGAGAAGAACCGCTATGCGGAGATGGCTTCAGTGGCCGAGAAGAGGCTTGCCGAGATAGAAAAATCCATGATTACAGATGTGGCGGCAGAATCGGCGCTTGCCGGGGAGGCGGAGTCCCTCAGGGAAAGGCTGCAGGATACCGAAGGCGCAAAAGCTTCGCTGGAGAGTATCTTAGCCGATAGGGAAAGCACTCTTTCCAGGCTTCGCTCCGAGTACGGAAAGATATATAAGGAGCAGTTCATATACCTTGGCAAGCTGTGCGAAGCTTATTTCAGAGCCATCGATGCCAAGGAACCCCATTCCTTTGTATATGCTGAAGTCCGTAATCTTATTGACGATCTTTTCGTCGACCGGGTCGGCTATGCCCGGTTTGAGAGGATGGTCGATCGCGGCCTTGGTGGCATCATGTCCAAGTTCCGTCAGGACTTCCCGGGGCTGGACGAAGACGATTACCGTTTTGCGTGCTATCTTTTCGTGGGGTTTGATGCGACGACATTGATGATCATATTGAAGATGGTCTCGACAGCTGCCGTGTATGTCAGAAAGAACCGGCTGAAGAAAATGATAATCCAGTCTTCCTCTCTGCATAAAGAATCCTATCTGTCAATGTTTAAATAGGTTTGAGGATTATTCGAAGATATTTTTTATATTTGTGAATATTATTGAACCGGAATGAGGCCCGCTGTCTGTTTTATAACTATCCTTTTAGGGTTTTCTTTGGTTACATCTTGTGTTTTTAACAGGATGCTGCCATTATTGGAAGATGTCAATTCTTATATCCAGGAGCGTCCTGACAGTGCTCTTGCTGTCCTTGAAAAAATAGATGCGGAGAAGCTTACGGGAAAGAAGGAGGCTGCGTTATATTCTCTTCTTCACACGATGGCTTTGGATAAGAATTACAAAGATCCTATGGATGAATCTCTGATAGAGCCAGCTGTCAGGTACTACAGTAAGCATGGGGATCCGGATACCAGGCTGAAGGCCTTTTTCTATAAAGGAAGAATCTCCCTGTATAATCGCCATTACGATGAAGCAATACTTTCCTATATGGAAGGTTATCAGTATGTTGATAAGTGTAAGGATTATAAGTACTGCGGATTATTATGCGAGGATATTTCAAGGTGTTTCATAAATACATACAATCAGAATGAAGCTATAGTATATTTAAAGAAAGCCAAAGAATATTACGAGAAAGGCAATCTGTCAGTATTTAATTTTAATGCTGCTATTCCTTTGGTGACCATTTATATGAATCAGAAGGAATGGTCCAAAGCTGATTCAGTATTCTGTTCTGTTGAGGGAGAAAACCTTCCAACGTCAATACGTGAGGGGATTTATGAGTCACGTGCGTGGTATTACACTTATGCTCCCGACCATGATTATGCTCTTGCAAATGAGTTTTATTCAGAGTTGATTTCTTTAGGAGCCGATATTCAGTTTAGCAGTTTGTGCTCATATGCTTATACGTTGGATAAGTGCGGACGCCATAAAGAGTCTGATGAAATTCTGCTTAAAGCGGCGAATATTATTTCTGAAAATCAATCCTATAAGGGACACTACAATAGTGTCCGTTCTAATATAGAAGAGTCAAGAGGAAATTACAAAGAATCTTTACATTTTCTGAAAGAATCCGTTGCTTATCAGAATGAAGACATTGATAAACGACTACAGAACTCGGCTGTAAAGGCGCAACGCGACTTCTTTGTGACTCAGAAGACTCTGGCTGAGAATATAATCATAAAGCAGCGCGCCAGAATGATGTATATGGCACTGGCGAGTCTTCTGTTGCTATGGGTGTTCTTGCTGTTCTTCAGAAGACAGAGGAAAAAACTGCAGAAAGAGAAGAATGATTATGCCGAATTCGCCGAGATTTCCCGATCCAAGCTTCAGGAGTCCGAGGAGGCCAGACTCATCGAGAAAAAGCATTTCGACGAACTGTTGGAAGAGACTGCTCGTCTGAGAGATAAGCTCTCCGGAACAGAGAAGACCGTTTCTTCTCTCGAGAGTATAGTAAGCGACAGGGATAAATCCCTTTCTGACCTGAGAATGGAGTATTCCCATATGTATAAAGAGAAATTCCGCTATCTCGGAGAACTTAGCGAGACTTATTTCCGCGCTTCGGAGTTCAAGGAGCCTCAGCAGCATGTCTATGAGAAGGTCCAGCGTCTTATCAAGGATATCAGTGGAGACCAGGTCGGACAGCAGAGGTTCGAGAGGATGATAGACAAGAATCTCGACAATATAATGAAGCATTTCAGGGAGGACTTCCCTCACTATAGCGAGGAGGACTACCGTTTCATCAGTTATATGTTCGTCGGATTCGACTCTACTACTCTTCTGGTGATATTCGGTATGCCGTCCCAGTCGGCGGTCTATATGAAAAAGAACAGAATCAAGAATAATATCCTTAAGTCTTCTTCACAGTACAAGGAATTCTATTTGAGGATGCTCTCATAGATTGTAAACTCTTAATAATCAATAAGATATAAATCAACTAACGCGCAAAGAAAAAGTCTTTGCGCGTAAGTTTTTAATATTCAAGCAGTTATATTACCGGCAAATCTCTCCCGTTAGATTTCTGTTCTAACGGGAAATTAAAATAATGCCTCCTGGTGCGTTCTATTGCGTTTTCCTTTCTGTTTTATCGTTAGCCTTTCGGATGGGGAAAATTGCAGTTTAGGTCAGGATATCTGTAACTTTGCATTAGGAAATAGATAATGGATATGTTTGAAAAACGGACGCCATTGGGAATATATAGAAAGGTATTTAGTTATGTTTTGATCTGTTATGAAGAACTTTCCAGTGTCTTCGAATAAAATAGAATAAGTTTTGGAACTCGGCGACCCGTTACTACCTATCGTTTCTTAAACATTAACAACTTTGACACTGGCTTTATTTATTGATATTCAACAAGTTATAAAAATCCTAACGGTCTCTGCTTTTCTTCTGGGATGTAACTTGTTGGATATCAATAATTTTTTGAGGTTCTGTCGGGTTGGCTTTGTTCGCTCTCCTAACGACCTGTTTTTTTCTTTTTTTAAATGTAATATATTTGTTACAGGTATATATAAATTAAACAGTGATTATGAAAAGGGTATTATTATCTTTATTTTTTTCTTGTCTGGTTTTTCCGGCCTTATCCAATATTGATAACCCTCCTTATAGGGATGCAACAGATCATATGTTACGCGTCCAGCAGGTTCTAGGCTCCCAGTCTTTGATCGATTTCTACAATGACGGCGTTACTCCTGTAGTTTACGTCGATGTAGTACCGTCTTCTTCGAGCGTGCTGGTATTAATTATCAATCTTGATACAATGGAGGAATTCTACGATATCGCAGAAGCAGGCGATACCGCAATAGATATAGATATTACAGGAACACAGGGCCGCTACGAAGTGTTCTATAGTGCAGACGGAGAAGTTCCGACAGGCTATGCAAACATGGGCTATGCCGGAAGCTTCAACATCTGGTAATCTCTTCTTCTAGAACTGGAAAACCTTCGGTTCTGAAGTAAATGAACTTATAGTAGCCGTAGCGTTACGCATATAGAGGACGATGGTATTATCATCGTCTTCTTTGTACATACCCCTCAGCGAAGGATTCTTGTCAAGCATGTCCCTCTTGGCCTCGATCCTTTCGTCCGGGATAAGCTCGCACTGGATACGGATCCACTCGCCGCCTGTAAATCCGCAGATCTCGGCGCGTGGGTTCGCAACCAGCTGCTTATAGACGTT
>JAEEGL012032974.1_pt1 | contig 10597 bp, 9 predicted proteins | sample 9134231 | NCBI WGS metagenome assembly JAEEGL01 (sample SAMN16246548, study PRJNA631951) | gut metagenome | biome: gut microbiome; feature: rumen; material: fiber-attached | host: Bos | place: Iran: Karaj | collected 2018-10 | reverse complement strand
TCCCCCCGCGGAAAAGGACCCGGATCTGTATCACGGCGTTGGTCCCTTCGACCCGGAAAAAGGTCTGGAGCGCAGAGAAAAGACCAGCTTCTCCGGGGTGTTCGGCAAGGAGCTGTGCGCCCTTGCGGACTCGGATCCCCGAATCTGCGCCGTTACGGCGGCTATGACGGACGGTACCGGCCTGGAGCCTTTCCGTCAGCGCTTTCCCGACCGCTTTTTTGACGACGGCATTGCGGAGGGCCACTGCGCCGCCATGGCGGGCGGCCTGGCCAAGCAGGGGATGAAGCCCGTGTTTGCGGTGTACTCCACCTTTCTGCAGCGCAGCTACGATATGCTCCTGCAGGACATAGCCATGCTGCGCCTGCCGGTGGTCCTGGGCGTGGACAGGGCCGGGCTTGTGGGCGCGGACGGGGAGACCCACAACGGCGTGTTCGACGTGGGCTTCCTGCGCCAGGTGCCTGGCATGCAGATCTGGTGCCCCGCATCCTATGCCGAACTCCGGTATATGCTGAAGGCAGCGCTGGATTCCGGCGGCCCTGCCGCCGTCCGATACCCCCGGGGCGGAGAAGGAGCGTATACGGCGCTGCATCCGGAGCCCATCGCCCTTCTGCGGGAGGGCCGGGATGTGACGCTGATCGGCTACGGCGTGATGATCAACAAGCTGCTGGAGGCGGCAGAGCTGCTGGCCGAAAGGGGCGTGGACGCGGGCGTGGTGAAGCTGAGCCGCATCGATACCGTAGATCTTGCCGCGCTGCGGGAGCTCATCGCCCCCACAGGACGGTACCTGGCAGCGGAGGACTGCGCCGGTACCGGCAGCGTGGGCGAATACCTGGCCGCCGGCCTCCGGGGACTCACGGGCATCCTGCTGAACCTGGGAAAAGACGCGTTTGTCCGGCAGGGCACCGTTGAGCAGCAGCTTGCCAAATGCGGCCTGGATGCACGGAGCATTGCGGAGAGGGCGGCGGAGAAATGAAAAAGGAACGGTTGGACGTTCTCCTGACCCAGCTCGGCCTGTGCGAAAGCCGGGAGCGGGCCAAGGCGGAGATCATGAGCGGCAGCGTATACGTGGACGGACAGAAGGCGTCCAAGCCCGGCATGGCCTACGATCCCCAGGCGAAGATCGAGCTGCGGGGCACCGCCATCGGCTTTGTGAGCCGGGGCGGCCTGAAGCTGGAAAAGGCCCTGGCCGTATTTCCCGTCGAGCCGGAGGGCAAGGTATGCATCGACTGCGGCGCTTCCACCGGCGGATTCACCGACTGCCTGCTGAAACGCGGGGCGATGCGGGTATATGCCGTGGACGTGGGATACGGACAGCTTGCCTGGAGCCTTCGCACCGATCCCCGTGTGGTGAACATGGAGCGGACGAACGTGCGCTACCTGAAGCCCGAGGATCTGCCGGAGCAGGTGGACCTTGCGGTGATCGACGTTTCCTTCATCTCCCTGCGCCTTGTCCTTCCCGCCGTGCTGGGCCTTCTGAAGCCGGAGGGAGAGATCGTCTGCCTGATCAAGCCGCAGTTTGAGGCGGGCAAGGAGCGGGTGGGCAAAAAGGGCGTCGTCCGGGACCCCGCCGTGCACCGGGACGTGCTGGAGGATCTCCTGCAGGCCGTGCAGGAGCTCGGCCTGTATCCGGCAGGGCTCACGTGGTCCCCCGTGCGGGGGCCCGAGGGCAACATCGAATACCTGGGCCATCTGCGGCGCAGCGGTCCCGCTGTTTCCTTTGACACCGCCGCATTGGTGGAGGGATCCCACAAGGAGCTGGACGGATGAAACGTATCCTTCTGTGTACTAGCCTGGATAAAGACCCGGAGCTTCGGGTGAGCACCGGTCTCCTGCGCCGCCTGCGGGCGGAGGGACGCTCCGCCTGGGTATATCTGCCCTTCGATCCCATCCCCACGGACTTTCCGCCGGAGGACGTGATCACCGGGGAAGGGGAGATCCGTCCGGAGAGCGCGGATATCCTGGTATGCCTGGGCGGCGACGGGACCATGCTCCGGGTCGCCAAGCTGGCGGCCAAGTACGGCATTCCCATGCTGGGCATCAATATGGGCCATCTGGGGTTCATCACGGAGCTGGAGCTGGAGGAGCTGGACCGTCTGGAGGACGTGTTCGCGGGACGGTATTCCCTGGAGCGGCGGATGATGCTGGACGTGGAGGTCCAGCGGAACGGGGAAACGGTATTCCGGGATTTCGGCCTGAACGAGGCGGTAGTCTGCCGCAGCGATCCGGCCCATGCCATCCGCCTGACGGCATACGGGGACAACCGCAAGATCTCGGATTACGCAGGGGACGGCATCATTATCGCAACGCCCACCGGCTCCACGGCGTATTCCATGGCCGCAGGCGGACCCATCGTTGAGCCCACTGCGGAAAACCTGATCCTGACGCCCATCTGCGCCCACTCCCTGACCGCGAAGGCGTACGTGCTCACCGGAGACCGGCGCACCAGCGTAAAGCTCATCCGTGCGGACCGGGACGACGCGCAGCTTCTGGTGGACGGGTCGAACCGCTGCTACCTGCTGCCCGGCGACCTGATCTACGTGCAGAAATCCGAATACTTCTGCCAGCTCGTCAAGGTGCTTGACCGCAGCTTTTATGAGATCGTCAAAAACAAGCTGAATCAGTGAAAGACCGATACACGATATAAGGGTGATGAAATGAAAAGCGAAAGACAGGCAAAGATACTGCAGATCATCGCAGAGCGGGATATCGAGACCCAAAACCAACTGATCCAGGCGCTGCGGGAGGTGGGCTGCAACAGCACCCAGGCAACCGTTTCCCGGGATATGCGGGAGCTGCGCCTGGTGAAGGAACTGCTGGAGGACGGACGCTACCACTACGTGGCCCCGGGCAGCAACAGCATCAGCGGCCATAAGGACCGCCTGCGTACGATTTTCCGGGAATCCGTGCTGTCCTTCCACTGCGCCCAGAACCTGGTGGTCATCAAGACATATCCGGGTCTGGCCAGCGCAGCCTGCGCCGCCATCGACTCCATGGATATCCCCGGCCTTGTGGGCAGCCTGGCGGGGGACGATACCATGTTCCTGGCCATGGAGGACAATGCGGCGGCCGACCGCTTCCATCAGGAACTGCAGGAGATTCTCTGAACCGAGGCTTCAGTCATGCTGGATTTGCTCCATATTGAAAACGTGGCGGTGATCGAACGGGCGGACGTGGAATTCGGCCCGGGCCTCAACGTGCTTACAGGCGAGACCGGAGCGGGAAAATCCATCATCATCGACTCCATCGGCGCGATCCTGGGCGGGCGCGCCTCCAGAGAGCTGGTGCGCACCGGCGCGCAGGCCGCCTCCATCAGCGCAGAGCTTGGCGTTTCTGCTGAGGCGGCGGGCTGGCTGGAAGCCGCCGGGATCCCCTTTTCCCCGGATGAGGATATGGTGATCACCCGAAGGATCACCGGGGAAGGCAAGAGCAGCTGCAGGATAAACGGCATGCCCGTCTCCGCGGCGCAGCTGAGGGAGCTGGGGGATATCCTGTTTGATATCCACGGCCAGAACGACGGCCGCCGGCTCCTCAGCGAAGCGAGCCACAGACGCAGCCTGGACGCCTTCGCGGGCCTGGAGCAGAGACAGAAGGAGTACGCGGCCCTCTATGCGTCTTATACCGACGCTCTGCGGGAGCTGGAGGAGGCGAAACGCTCCGAGGCGGACAGGGAATACCGCCTGGAGCGTCTGCGCCGGGAGATCCGGGAGCTGGAGGAGGCGGACCTGAAGCCCGGTGAGGAGGAAGCGCTGCGGGACAGAGCCGGCAAGCTGCAGAATCTGGAAAAGCTCCGGGATAAGCTCACCCGGGCCTATGACTGCTTCCGCGGCGATGATGAGGAAAGCGGCGTGCTGGCCCTGCTGGTCACGGCGGAGAACGCGGCGGAAGCCGCCGGAAGGCTGGCGGCGTCCATTTCCCAGCTGGCGGCGAATATCGGAGACCTCCGATACCGGGCCGAGGATATGGCGGATCAGCTCTCCGACGCCCTGCGGGAGCTGGAGGATCAGCCGGGAGAGCTGGACCGGATAGAAGAACGGCTCAGCCTGGTCAAGCGCCTCATCCGCCGCTACGGCTCGGAGGAAACGGCCATGGAACGTCTGGCCCTGGCCCGGAACGAGCTGGAGGACATGGAATGCCTGACGGACAGGCTGGACCGGCTGGAGAAGGAAAGGGTGCTTCTCCGGGAAAAGCTTCTGGCCGAGGCGTCCGCGCTGTCCGAAAAGCGGCATGCAGCCGGAGAAAAGCTCTCCGCCGCCGTGGAAGGGGAGCTGCGGGATCTGAGCATGCCCGGCGCCCGCTTCCGGGTGGAATTCGTCCCCAAGGGCGGGGAGGGCTTCGACAGCGGCGGAATGGAGGATATCCGGTTCCTGCTTTCCGCAAATGCGGGCGAAGAACCGGGCAGACTGAGCCATATCGCCTCCGGCGGCGAGCTCAGCCGCATCATGCTGGCATTGAAAAACGTGCTGCGCGGCGGCGGTGAAGAGGAGATTTTGGTATTTGATGAGATCGATACCGGCGTCAGCGGCATAGCCGCCCAGCGGGTGGGAGAAAAACTGGCCGATCTCGCAGCCGGCAGGCAGGTGCTCTGCGTGACCCATCTGCCCCAGCTGGCCGCAATGGCGGACTGCCAGTTTTCCATCGTCAAGACCCAGCGGGACGGCAGGACCTATACGCTGGTGACCGGGCTGGATGAAGCAGGCCGCCGGGACGAGCTGGCAAGGCTCATCGGCGGTGAGACCGTTACGGACGCGACGCTGCGGGGAGCGGGAGAGCTGATCGCGGCGGCGCAGGAATATAAAAATCAACGCAGAAAGAGGAATAGGGACGTATGACACTGTTTGACGAATTGACGGCCAGAGGACTGATCGCCCAGGTCACGGATGAGAAGGAGATCCGGGACCTCATCAACAACGGCAAGGCGACGTTCTATATCGGCTTCGACTGCACGGCGGACAGCCTGACCGCCGGGCATTTTATGGCGCTGACCCTGATGAAGCGGCTGCAGATGGCGGGGAACAAGCCCATCGCGCTGATCGGCGGCGGCACGACCATGATCGGCGACCCCTCCGGCAGGACGGACATGCGGAAGATGCTCACTCCGGAGACCATTGCCCATAATGCGGACTGCTTCAAAAAGCAGATGGAGCGCTTCATCGAATTCGGCGATGACAAGGCACTCATGCTGAACAATGCGGAATGGCTCCTGAAGCTCAACTATGTGGACCTTCTCCGGGAGGTGGGAAGCTGCTTCTCGGTGAACAACATGCTCAGGGCCGAGTGCTACAAGCAGCGCATGGAAAAGGGCCTCAGCTTCCTGGAATTCAACTATATGATCATGCAGAGCTATGATTTCTATCATATGTTCCAGCACTACGGCTGCAATATGCAGTTCGGCGGCGACGACCAGTGGTCCAACATGCTGGGCGGCACGGAGCTCATCCGCAAAAAGCTGGGCAAGGACGCCTATGCCATGACCATCACGCTCCTCACCGATTCCCAGGGCAATAAAATGGGCAAGACGGCGGGCAACGCCGTTTGGCTGGACGCGGAAAAGACAAGCCCCTATGACTTCTACCAGTACTGGCGCAACGTGGGCGACGCGGACGTGATGAAATGCCTGCGCATGCTCACCTTCCTGCCCCTGGAGCAGCTCGAAGAGATGTCCCATTGGCAGGATGCGCGGCTGAACGAGGCAAAGGACATCCTGGCCTATGAGCTCACCACCATGGTCCACGGGACGGAGGAAGCGGATAAGGCCAGGGAAGCCTCCCGGGCACTGTTCTCCACCGGCGGCGACTCCGCCCATATTCCGGCCATGACGCTGGAGGAGAAGAACTTCAAGGACGGCCGGATCGGTGTCATTGAGCTTCTCACCCTCAGCGGCCTGTGCACCTCCAACGGAGACGCCCGGCGGAATATCCAGCAGGGCGGCGTGGAGGCTGCCGGCGAGCGGGTCACGGATATCGGCCTGAGCTTCACGAAGGAACAGCTCAAGGGCGAGGGGATCCTGCTGAAGAAGGGCAAAAAGAAATTCCTGCGCATCGTCTTTGCGGACTGACCGCCGGGGATAACGCGAGACCCTGCCTCTTGTCAGCTTTGCGCTGAAAGAGACAGGGCCTCATTTTTGCGTTCTGCGGGATAACGGATCTCACACTGCCTTTGCCGCAGGACCGCTTCCGGCCCGGGCTGCAGGCTCAGCCGAGCGCTCTGAGACGCCGGGCGATCTCCTTCATATCGTCGAAGGCCTCCGGCCGCCGCCGGGGGTCCCGCAGCAGCGCTGCCGGGTGGAAGATGGCGGTATAGCTCCGCCCGTCCTTCTCTACCCATTGGCCGTGCTGCTGTGAGATCTTGTAATTGGGGTCGATAAAGCGCATGGCGGCTATCCTGCCGAGACAGACCACCAGCTTCGGATCCACCAGGTCAAGCTGCTGCTTCAGCCAGGGATAGCAGGCGTCCCGCTCCTCCGGCAGGGGATCTCTGTTTCCGGGCGGACGGCACTTCACGATGTTGGCGATATAGACCTGGCTCCTGTCCAGGTCGAACATGGCCAGCATATCGTCCAGAAGCTTTCCTGCGCGGCCCACAAAGGGGATGCCCTGCTGGTCCTCCTGTGCTCCCGGCCCTTCGCCCACGAACATGAGCCGGGCTTCCTCATTGCCCGTGCCAAAGACCAGGTTCGTCCGGGTCTCCCCGAGCCGGCAGGCCTGGCAGTCCCGGCAGGCTGCATATAGCGCGTCCAGCTTCCCCATACGCACACGTCCTTTCTGCTGCATGGCTGAGAGTCGTGCCAAAGCGGCAAAAACAGGGATCTGTCCTCGGACAAATCCCTGTTCTTTCCTGGCTGGGATGGCGGGATTTGAACCCACGCATGCGGGAGTCAAAGTCCCGTGCCTTACCGCTTGGCTACATCCCAATATAAAAATGGGGTGGGTGATCGGAGTCGAACCGACGGCCTCCAGAGCCACAATCTGGCGCTCTAACCAACTGAGCTACACCCACCATGCCGTAAAGCTTTGTTATTCTACACTGTTTCCCCGGCAAAAGCAAGAGGAAATATCGGATTTTGCTGGAAATCGAAAAAAGCGCATCCCGGCCGCCGATCTGCATCGGCGGCCGGGTGCAAATCAGGGCGACGGACTCAGTGATTGCTGATATTCAGGAATACGATGGGGCGGTCCACCTTTTTGAAGGTGAGAGGCAGATGCCAGGTGCCCTGCTTCATGGTGATGGCGGTGGGCTTTGTGACGACGTAGCGCTCCTGCTCATCCCCGTCCGGTCCGATGCTGCATTCCAGCTTCGCGTTGAGGGCGTTGGGATTGCCCTGGTCCTGGCCCAGGAAGATAAAGACCTCGTCAAAGGTCTCATGGACGTGGGGGTGATGCTTCCCGTCGTCCCGCCAGGGGCCAAGATCGTGGGGCAGCTGGACGGTGGACCAGGAGGTGGTGAGGCCGACTCCGCAGCTCTCGCCCATGACCATGGTGCTCACGCCGCCGGAGGCCTGGACCCGCTCGGAGCCATAGTGATAGGGATCGTTGGCGGCAAAGTTGAGCTGCTTGATGTTCTTGCTGTATTCTCCGAAGAAGCGGTTCCAGGGACCGGTGCCCGCCACGGCCTCCGCATTGGCGATCTCGGCAGCAAGCCTGCCGGTGCAGTTCACGGAGAGGAAGTAGAAGGGACGGTCCAGACGGCGGACGACGGGGGAGAAATGGGGAAGTCCCTTGGGGATGATCACCGTATGGGGGATGGCCAGCAGATGGCGCACGCCGTCAGGTCCCAGGTCCACCTCGACTTCGGCGCCCAGATGCAGCATGTCCGTGGGCTCCGCGCTGACGAACCAGAGGATCTGATCGTACTCATGGGTGTGCTGCTTGTCCGTCTCCTCCGGAATGACGCCGCAGCCGTCAACGAGGCCGTAGCGGATGGAAATGGACTCCCAGCCGAAGAATTCCTTTTCCAGCACAGCGCTGAACTTCAGAATGCCGTTCCTCCCCTGATAGGGGAGCGTTTTCACCAGATCTGCAAATTGCTTTTTCATTGTGTCTCCTCCTGACTCTGTATATTCTTATGCTCTCTGTGCTCATCATACCAAAATGTACAGAAATTACAAGTCTTTGCTGGAGTTTGCTTCGCGGTTTTGACATCATTTCGCTGTTTTGCCTCCGGAGCAGCGCCGCCGGAAGCAATGATTGAAGAAACGCTGCAACTTTGGTATGATACAGCAAAGGATCATCGGAAAGGATGAGGGATGATGGCGGCGATTACCCCAGAGGAATATGCGGAACCGCGCTGCCCTTTGGGCAAGCCCGTGGGGCGCGGGGAGGAGACCGTACCCCAGCGGCGTATCCTGGAAAAGCTGGACGAATACCTGGACCGCCGGGACTATGCCGGCGCTGAGCGGCACCTGCTGTACTGGATGGAGGAAGCCCTGCAGTGTCGGGACGACCGGGGCCGCCTGATGATCGCCAACGAGCTGATCGGCCATTACAGAAAGCAGGGGCAGCGGGACAAGGCCTTCGCCCGGATCGCGGAGGCACAGGAGCTGCTGGAGACCCTGTCCCTGACGGCGGGGGAGACTGCCGGAACGACCTGCGTGAATGCCGCCACGGCCTGCAGCGCCTTTGGCGAGGATGAGCGGGCCCTGGAGCTGTTCGTCCGGGCGAGAGGGATCTATGAAAGCCTACCCCAGGCCGCCCCGGAGCTGCTTGGCGGATTGTACAACAACATGGGCCTGACCCTGACCGCCCTGGGCAGGTTTGCGGAGGCGTTTCAGCTCTATGATAAAGCCCTGGCAGAGATGGAGAAAACGCCGGACGGGACCCTGGAGCGCGCCATCACCTGTCTGAATATGGCGGACGCCTGGGAAGCCTGCGGCGCGGCCGGCGCAGAGGAGAAGATCGGCAGCCTGCTGGACCGTGCGTATGCCCTCCTGCTGGATCCGGCGCCGCCCCGGGACGGGTACTACGCCTTCGTCTGCGAGAAATGCGCGCCGGGGTTTGCCCATTACGGATATGCGGAGGCCGCACAGGAACTGACAGACCTGGCGGAGAAGATCTATGCAGGGACTTGAACTGGCCCGAAGGTATTACGAAGCATACGGCAGGCCGATGCTGGAAAGAGAGTTCCCCCAGCTGCTGCCTTATCTGGCCGTCGGCCTGTGCGGCAGCGGTTCGGAGTGCTTCGGGTATGACGATGAAATATCCCGGGACCATGATTATGAGCCCGGCTTCTGCATCTTCCTGCCGGGGGAGGAGACCGTGGACCGGCGCAGCGCCTTTCTGCTGGAGCGGGCCTACGCAAAGCTGCCGGATGAATTCCTGGGCTTCCGCCGACAGAGCCTGCTGCCGGTGGGCGGCGCAAGACACGGCGTGCTCCGCACCGGCGAATTCTTCCGGGACCGCTGCGGCGTACCGGACGGACGGCTGGATACGGAGCTTTGGCTCACCGTACCGGAACAGAGCCTTGCGGAGGCGGTGAACGGGGAGATCTATCGGGACGGATACGGAGAGGTCACGGCGATCCGGGAGAGGCTTCGGGAGTATCCCGGGGATATCCGGCTGAAAAAGCTTGCGGGCAGTCTGCTGCTCATGGCCCAGGCTGGGAGCTATAATTATCCCCGCTGTCTCGCCCATGGGGAAACCGGCGCGGCGCAGCTTGCCCTGTATGAGTATGTCGGCAGCGCCATATCCGCGGCCTTTCTGCTGAACAGGCGGTATCAGCCCTTTTATAAATGGCGCTTCCGGGCGCTGCGGGAGCTGCCTGTCCTTGCGGACCTGGCGGAGCCGCTGGAAAAGCTCATCAGCATGGGAAACGGAGAAGGGGAGGCACGGGAAAAGACCGGGATCATCCGGTCAATCGGCGAACGGATGATCCCGGCCCTGAGCGAGCTGGGACTGGAAACGGACGGGCAGGCGGCGCTGGAGGATCTGGCTTACGCGGTGAATGACCGGATCGGGGATCCCGGGCTCCGGACCATGCACATCCTGGCGGCTGTGTGAATCCCTGTTATTTCTCCCCGGTGCATATGCTGAGGGCGTATCCCTCCGGCGCATCCGGAAAGAGAAAGGTACAGTCCCCATACCGCTGCGCAGGGGCGTTTCCTTCGATCCGGGCATAGAAGTGCCTGGAGGACAGGATGCCGACGCCGTACATCTTCCCGTAGGCTTCCTTCATGGTCCAGAGCCGGAAAAAGCGGGGGAGCGTCAGATCGGCGGAAGAATCCAGCCAGATCAGCTCCTCCCGGGAGCATATCCGGCGCATCACCGTCTCCGAGATCGGACGCTGACGTTCAATATCGATCCCCACGGGATACAGGGAGGCGGCAGCAGCCGCGTATTCGCCGGAGTGGGCGATGGAGACCCAGGCGTTTGCCCCCTCCAGGATCGGCCTGCCGTACTGCCCGTCCCGGATGAGCAGGCTTTCCGGATCGCAGGCGCAGAGCCGGCCCGCCAGGCGCCTGGCCAGCCTGTCGCCCAGCAGGGAAGCGGCAATGGCCTCCCGCCTGGAGCGGGAGGCGATCCTGGCTCTGCGTTCCTCGCTGAGCGCCGCGCTGCCCAGGGCCTCCGCCGGATCCCTGCCGTCTATGATCTCATAAGCATACAGT
>JAEEGL011500987.1_pt1 | contig 10597 bp, 8 predicted proteins | sample 9134231 | NCBI WGS metagenome assembly JAEEGL01 (sample SAMN16246548, study PRJNA631951) | gut metagenome | biome: gut microbiome; feature: rumen; material: fiber-attached | host: Bos | place: Iran: Karaj | collected 2018-10 | reverse complement strand
TTCCTGGGTATCGGTAACAACCCGATGGTAGGTTGCTCAGTTGCTTGCGCCGTTGACGTAGCTCAGGCACTCGCTGCAAAAAAGTGAAAATTCTTTTAGTCGCTACGCTTTGTAAAAGCGTCCCTTCGGGCCGAGCGGAGAATTGAAAATTGAAAATTGTAAAAAAGGTTCGGAATTTTCCGAACCTTTTTTAATGTCGCGGGTATTAACGCAGGTGCGTGATTAATTATGTCACTTCGTTCCATGATTTTTGTCGTGATTCGGGATAGCCTAAGCGAGCTTAGTCTCTCCTCTCACTGCTCCAAAAAATTTTCAATTTTCAATTTTCAATTTTCAATCAAAAAGCGCCCTGTATGACTCCCAGATAGAAACTTACACCTGCGTTTCCATGCTCTCCAGTCTCCACAACCTTATAGGTTATGTTAGGATTGTCTGCCATGTTGGTCTTGACGCAATTAAGGCATTCTATGGGAACAACATTGTCAGCTTCTGAGTGGAAGAAAACGATGGGTATGGTGGGAGTCCATCCTGTAGTCAGATTCAGCTTGCCCAGTTCCTGCCGGAATTCTATGGCCAGTGGTGTGCCATCCTGTAATATATCGGCCGATAATATGGTGTTAGGGGTGTTGAAACCTGAATCATATAACATTCCGTTTAATTGACCGGTGGTATAATCCCGGGTGTCCATCTTCTCCAATATGCCGCTGTTCAGCAAGCCTTGTGTAAAGAAATCGGACTCACTGTATCTGGCGCTTAGTGATGGATTAGTAAAGAGTATGCTCTTTATGGCAAATGGGAATGATACGGCCAGATCCAGTGCTTGGTCGGGCTGTGAGAGAAAACGGTCCATCATGGTGACCTGGTCATACGGCCCGTCTCCGCAGTAGCTCTTTTTGAGATGCATGATTTTTTTTACTTCAGGGTCAAGCTCAACACGGCGTGCTACACCAAGTGAAACGGCTCCTCCGAGAGAGTAACCTAAGTTGTATGTGGAGTAGTTGGCAGAAAGCTCAGGCCCATATTCTTTAACGATTGAGAGCGCGGCCTTGAAACAGTCTATACTCTGGTCTGCCAGCAGGAGAGTGTTGAAATAGGGCTGTGGCAGGTTTCGTGACAATCCTAATCCTTGGTAATCAGGTCCTATATATATGGCTCTCAGAAATAATGATGAACTCGCAAACATGCCAGGCATGGGCGTCTGTGACGGACACTCGTTCCATCTGGATGAGGTGTAGTGGTTCTCAAGCCATATTGTAGAGCAAGTGCTGATTTCTATAGGCCAGCATACGCATCCTGAAAGAGTAAGTGTTGCGGTATCAGCCTTTGAGTGATACAGGAATGATGCCCTGACGATATCTGTGCCAAGACCGATGCTTATACCTGCAATAGATTGAGTCAGATCGGCACTGGAAAGAGTGTCAATCTTGACAATCTGATACCACTCTTGGGTATTACTTTCGGCGGGTTCCGGTGCGTCATCCGTATCGGAATCCTTCTGACAACTTCCAAAAAAGAGAATGGCCAGGAGCGCAGAAGTGATTTTGAGATAGTATTTCATGACAATGAAAGTATAAGTTGCGTTTTTGTCTTGTCAGTTACACGATAACGGTTGTCGCTGCGGCGTCCCATTACCCAGATAATATCGTTTCTGCAAGTAGCCACCAACTGTTTTTGCCTTTCCAAAGCGCTAACCTTGCAGTCTGTAAGATAGTCACTTACAAGCTTGCGGCCTTTCATTCCGAAAGGTATGAACCAATCGCCTTCCTGCCATGGCCGGATTGTAATTGGTCCTTTGACAAGGTCCGCATCAAATGTGGCTGTTGACTGCAGTCTTGATATGGGCGTGACTGCGTGAGCTGTGGCAACGGTCAGGACAGAGCCGTCGGGTAGGGCGGATGAGGTATCGGGTTCAAGGTTAATGGTTAAAGGCTTGAACGATGAATCATCTATGGGTGATACGGTTAAAAAGTCACGCTCTTTAATCAGTTGATGGGTTGCTGAGATAAACCTAGCGCCTGGCTGTGAGCTAAGCGAGGCCACTATATCCTCAATCTGAGTGCTGTTGAATCCCATTGGAGAAAGAATCTCAAAGAGAACGGCTCCGGTATCAGCCTCTTTATTGAGTTCCGGAATGCTTATTGTAGTGATGCCGCCACTGATGGTGACAATCCTGTCTGTTGCGCTTTTGATGGCTTTGCTGTAAATTGCATAAGTCTGCTGTAAGTGCTTGGCTGTGTCATTTACGGCATTGTCGGCATCGGGATTAATGCTGCGCATAAGCGGCAGCAACTGGTTGCGTATCTTGTTGCGTGTGTAATCGGTCTCAAGATTGGTGCTGTCGGTCACATACGGTTGGCCAATCTCATTGAGCCAGTTTTCAATATCCTGCCTGGAAACGCACAACAACGGACGGATGATATGGCCGTTACGTGGTTTGATCCCGGTAAGTCCTTTGATTCCGGTGCCGCGGATAAGGTTCAGGAGAACAGTCTCTACGGAATCATCACGATGGTGGGCTATGCAAACGGCACTTGCACCGCACTTATGCATGATACGTTCAAAATCGGCGTAACGCAGTTCACGGGCAGCCATCTCTATGGATATTCCGTGGTCGGATGCGTACTGCTGAGTGTTGTATTGGCATATGTCCATTTCAACTCCCAGTTTGTTGCATAGTTCTGTCACGAACTGCTGGTCACGGTCACTCTCTAAGCCACGCAGATGGAAGTTGCAGTGTACGGCATGAACACGGTAGCCCAGGCGTAACAGGATAAGGAGCAAGGCTGTGCTGTCAGCACCTCCGCTCACGCCCGCAACCACCTTGGCACCATTGTCCAGAAGGTCGTTACTGAGTATAAACTCCCTGATTCTGTTTAATATCGCAGCTTCCATCAGAATGCAAAGGTATTGAAAATTGAAAATTGAAAATTGAAAATTGAAAATTAATACGCATGCACCTGCGTAAAGCCCGCGATATTAAAAGGCACTCGAAATTTTTTTCGAACGCCTTTTATAATTCTCAATTCTCAATTTTCAATTTTCAATTATTTTTTGCTTTGTAGAGCTGGCGTGTGTTGTGAACGTTGTGCCAGATGGTGTAGAAACCGCCTGCTACTGATACTAGCGGGTTCCAGAAAGTGTAACCCATCCATATTCCGAAAACGGTGTTCTTCTGTCCCAATGCCTGGCTGGCCTCAATGCGGCTGCCGCTTCTCTTGCCGTTAAGACGGCCTGTCCAGAACTGGAATATGCAACAAGCCATAGAGACTATTGCTATGCCTGCCAGTGTCCATATTCCTACTCCGCTCTTTATGATGGCACGTGTGCTCATCATGACAGCTATGGTAAGGGATATACTCCACAGATAGAAAGAGAGGTTCATCTTGGATGCAATCCATTCATGGACACGCGGCAGTAACCACCTGACTGCCCATGCGGTAAGGCAAGGCATTATAAGCAGCGGGAAAACTTTTGCCAAAATACGGATGAATGCGGCCAGAAAGGTTATTCCGGCTTGCGGGTAAAGCAACGGTACGGTAAGGGGCACAACTACTGATACTGTAAGGTTAATCAGTATGGTGTACATCACTACCTGCGCCATATCGCCACCTAGTTTGCCTGTAACTACAGCACATGCAGTGGCTGTGGGGCAGATCATGCAGAGCATGGCTGTCTCAAACAGAATCCTGTGGCGAATGACCCATGCGGCTGCTTGGGATGTGCTGTGTATGGCCCATATTACCGTGAAGCAGAGCGCCAGAAATACCAGAACCTGGATCAGCAGGTTCCTGATATGCCACTTGGCGGGTTTAAGTTGCCGTGGCTCGATGCGGCTGAAACTGATGAAAAGCATCAGGAAAAGCAGAATGGGCTGGGCGCGTCGGCAGATGGCTTCCAATACAGGTCCGGCAGAGTGCATTGATGGGATCTGCATATAAATAAGGTATGCACTCGCGCCGGAGATCATACCTATCACCAACATCCAGTCTTTCAGGAATTTTATAAACCTGCTTTTCATTAGACCGCGAATATACTTTTTATTTGCGATTTACGTTTTATCTTAGCGCACCAAAACTATCATCAGGGATGAAACTGCACCGCATATTATCCATATTGCTGATTCCGATAGCCGTCCTGTCATGTCAGGATGACTGGACATTCAGTGCGGACAGCCGGTACACACTTGATTTCTCTGTCGATACGCTTAAGATGGATACGGTATTTACCGGTGTGGCATCGGCATCGGCCAAGTTTATGGTGTATAACCCCAATGATGTAGGCCTTCACTTTGATGCAGTAATGGGTGGCGGATCGTTGAGTCCGTTCCGTATAAATTTGGACGGAGAGGGTGGCACGCAGATTACTGACCTCGAAATCCTGGCTCATGACAGCCTGTTCTGCTATGTGTCAGTCAATATTCCGGAAACAGGAATGCCGGATATGTTTCATGCATTTGATTCCGTGCGTTTTGTTTTGGAAAGCGGCAACGTGCAGTTCGTGAGGCTGAACGCATACGGGCAGAATGCCGTAAGGCTGAGAGGAAAGAGCATAATGCATGACACGACTCTGACTGCATATCTGCCTCATCTTATTTTTGACAGCCTTTATGTGGCTGAGGGTGCTACACTTACTTTGGCTCCCGGCGCAAGGCTTTATTTCCATGACAAGGCGGTGCTTGACGTAGCAGGTAGGGTGGTGGCCCAAGGCGCCGCAGACAGTATGATTGTTATGCGTGGTGACCGTCTTGACCAGATGCAGACCACTCCTCCGGTGGCGTATGATCTGTTGGCATCACAATGGGGCGGTATCCGTATTCGTGGCGGCAGCTATGGAAATGTGTTCCGGTATTGTGATATACACAGCGGTGAGTTTGGAATCAAGGCAGACAGTGCATCGGCCGATGATATTAAGTTCAGCATGTATTCATCGATAGTACATAATGTGAACGGTAACTGTATTGAAGCTACCGGCTGCCGGATTGACGTGGTCAACTCACAGATTACCAATGCGGGAGAATCGTGCGTGGATCTGGCAGGCGGAAAGGCGGAGTTCACATTCTGCACTATTGCGTCATTAAGTCTTTGGAAGGTAGGCAGCCAGGCTGTGATTATTTCTGACCATCGCGGAGATGCGGTAGTGCCGTTCAGCAGCGCCCTGTTCAGGAACTGCATCATTACGGGCCGTCATTCAAATGAATTTGTGACCAATCTCCCTGATTCGATAAAGAATCTTGATGCTTATGGCGTAAACAACTCTCTTCTGATGGTGTCCGATACGCTCGACACACATTATCATAATGTTGTATTTGACCGTCACGGCAAAAAGAAGGGAGGCGCTTACAATTTCAGAAACAATACACTTGAAGGCTTCAGGTCAGTATTTGCATTAGATTCAATTTCTCGTGCACGCGGCATAGCCGATGACCTCTCTGCAGTATGGACTGTGGATCTGGCGGGCGTGGAAAGACCTGTGTCTGGCGCCGATGCCGGCTGTTATCAGTATGTTCCCTTAGAGTAAAAACCATATAATGAAACGTTTATTCCTTTTCCTGTTTGTTTGCACATTGTTTACGGTTACGTTATTCTCACAGCAAAACATGACTCTTATGTTCTGCAATGTGGAGAATCTGTTTGATCCGGAGGATGACCCTCTCAAAGATGATGATGCATACACTCCTGATGGTGATTACCATTGGACCCGCTCCCGATATTGGGATAAGTTGGATGCCATATCCAAGGTCATAGTTGCGGCCGATGAAGAGCAGGCGCCTGCGATTGTGGGGCTCGCTGAGGTGGAGAATGAGACCGTTCTTACTGACCTGACTGCCCGCTCTGCATTGCGTGAGGCGGGCTATAGGTTTGTGATGACAGATTCACCTGACAGGCGCGGTATTGATGTGGCGCTGCTGTATCGTAAGAACTTTTTCCGTATGCTTGGGCATGAGAGCCTTAGAGTGAATCTGCGTCCGCTGGGAGGCGGCGCTACCCGTGATATCCTGCATGTGACGGGTGTGCTGGAGAATCTTGACACATTGGATATATATGTCTGCCACTGGCCCAGCCGTTACAATGGTACGGAGCAGACGGAGCCGTTCAGAATGTGTGCGGCCGGGGTGGTGCGTGCATCGGTGGACAGCATTTTCAGAGTGCGTCGCAAGCCATACGTGATAATTATGGGTGATCTGAATGAAGGACCTGATGACCCTGCCGTGCGTAATGGCTTGGATGCTCACGCGTTTGCTTCGGGCCGGAATGAACGGGATAGGGAGTTGGTTACCGTAATGGACCCGATGGATGACGGCAGTTACAAATATGACGGATTGTGGGACAAGTATGACCAGTTTGTAGTATCTGCATCACTGCTCAACGGATTGGGCTGTACGGAAATGTCAGGCGCAGAGATAATGTGGCTACCGTTCCTTATGGCGGATGATGATGCCTACGGTGGCGTAAAACCGTTCCGTACCTATAACGGTAGGCGTTATCAGAATGGTTATTCAGACCATCTCCCTGTCAAAATGCGCATCGGGTTCTGATTTTTGGCTCATTTTAAAAAGGTTTAACCGGAAAAGAGTTATAGTATATTAAATTTAAGCGCTATATTTGGGCGTTTTTTGAAGGAAAGATTTTTAACCTAATAATAACTTACAAATAAATGATGAGAATGAAATCCATTTTGGTTGCAGCCGCAGTCCTGGCTGCAGCATCAGTGACCGCAAAGAAGTCATCAATTCCTCTGGTTTATGACCAGGAGTTTACAGGTGCCAAGTATGCAGCTCCTGCGTTTGCGTCAGTAAGTGACGCCAAGAATCTGGAGACCCTGCCTAACCCGTTTGAGTTCGAGAACAGCAAGAAGCAGGTTAAGAAGTTCAAGGATTGGGAGAAGCGTCGTGCCGAGATAGTACGTGAGCTCCAGCACTATGAGATTGGTGAGAAACCTATGGTTGACAAGAAGGATATAGAGGCTTCTCTTGAGGGCAATACCCTTACCGTAAAGGTTACCCGTAACGGTGAGACTCTGACCATCAGTGCTCAGATCACTTATCCAGAGGGTGACGGTCCGTTCCCACTTATGATCGGTGCATCAAACAACAGCCTGCCCCGTCAGTTCTTCAGCGAGCGTAAGATCGCTACCATGAACTTCAGGGAGAGCCAGGTTAACAGCTACTCACAGATGGGCGGCTTTGGTGGTGGCGGCCAAAAGAAGGACCGTGGTGACTATGAGTTTGACCGTCTCTATCCTGAGTTGGTTGACAATGGTGCCTACTCAATGTGGACATGGGGTGTAAGCCGTCTGATTGACGGTCTGGAGATTGTTGGTGCTGCCAGCAAGATCGATATGAAGCACATCGGTATCACCGGTTGCTCATATGCCGGTAAGATGGCTCTCTGGTCAGGTGCAATGGATGAGCGTATCGCTCTCACCATCGCTCAGGAGCCCGGTGGCGGCGGTGCTGCTGCATGGCGTGTATCACAGACCCTTGGTAAGGTTGAGAACCTGGGTGCTACCGATGAGCATTGGTTCATGAAGTCCATGTGGGACTGGAAGGAGGAGAATGTATCAAAGCTTCCTTATGACCACCATGAACTCTGTGCTCTGGTTTGCCCGCGTGCCCTCCTGGTACTTGGCAACACTGACTATGAGTGGTTGGCCGATGAGGCTGGTTACGTATCATGCGTAGCTGCACGTGAGGTTTGGAAGAAGTTCGGCATCGAGGACCGCATGGGATTCTCAATCCAGGGTGGTCACGGACATTGCCAGCTCCCACAGAGCCAGTATCCTGAGGTAGAGGCATTCATTGACAAGTTCCTGCTGGGCAAGGAGGATGCCAACACCATCATCATGCATGTTGACAAGACCCTTGAAGACAAAGAAGTCCAAAAGTGGATTCCTTGGGCACAAGTCGATTTCAAGTAATCGACTTGGCCCAGGAATCCCTGACCTTGTTTTAGTTTCGCATCCGCGAAACGGGGGCACAAGTCGACTTTAAGTGATTCTTGCCAAAGTGTAAAACAGTGAACCCCTCTGCAGACCTTGCAGAGGGGTTCATTGCATTAGAGGGGCACAAAGGGGACGGTTCTTTTTGTGCCCCTAATTATTGCTCTAGAAGGTGTTGTAGAGAGGGGCACAAAAAGAACCGTCCCCTTTGTGCCCCTTGGGACACTTTGGCGAAAAAAAGTGTAACTTTGCGGGCTGAAAAAATTAAGGAAAAATGAATACAATCTGGATAGTTCTGCCGATACTCTGTTTGCTGATGTTTGATCTGGGGCTTACGCTCAGGTTTGAGGATTTTGGTAAGGTTTTCCACCATCCATGGCCAATTGTTGTTGCCCTTTTTGGACAGCTTGTGCTATTACCTCTGATTGCGCTTGGGCTGGCGTGGGCTTTTAATCTTACTCCGGTGTTCTTTATCGGACTGATCCTGATTGCATGCTGCCCGGGCGGGAGCTCATCAAACGTATTCTCCAAATTGGCTAATGGTGATGTGGCGCTGTCTGTTACGCTTACGGCTCTGAGCAGTGTTATCACGCTGTTTACTATTCCGGTTATCATGAGTTGGGCTACACGGATGATAGGTGAGAGCGTGGGTATCACGCTGCCGGTGGGCAATCTGATAAAGCAGAATCTGCTGCTTATGCTGCTGCCCGTGCTTTTAGGTATAGGAATGCACTATGCCTGGCCAAACGCGGCTTCCAAGACCGATAAGGTTCTCTCCAAACTTGCCTTCCCGCTGCTGATGGTGCTGATTACGGTATTCTATGTTCAGAACCACCGTACCATTTTGGATAATCTGGGAGTGATATGTGTATGTGTCACAGTGCTGATTCTGGTGGCAATTCTCTGCTCGTCACTGCTGTCACGCTTAGTCAAGAATAATGCCCAGCAGCGTCGTACTGTTGTGATAGAGGTGGGCATGCAGAACGCGGCCCAGGCCATAGCCATAGCCACCAGCCCCTTCATATTCAATAGTGCAGCCATGGCCATCCCCGCTATCCTCTACTCCCTAATGATGAACATAGTCCTCCTGATCTACGTCTTTGCAATCCGCAAAAAATGATACAAAAGGGGTCAGACCCCAATTGTATCATTTTGGGAAATAACGTACTTTTGCGCTATGATCAAGGAACTTACGTCATTGAGGTTCGTCCTCATCCTGGTTATATTCTTTCATCATGCCTTGCCTAATTATCCGGGTGGGGGTGATATGGGTGTGGCTTGTTTCTTTGTTCTGAGCGGTTTCTGCTATGCGCTTGGCTATGGCAGGAAGGTGAAGGCGGCATTTTTTGATTACCGCGGATTCATAAAGAGCAGACTGGCCAAATTCTATCCTCTACATTGGATTACATTGCTGATTGCGATTCCGGTTTCATTGGATGCTGGACTGGGGTGGAAGAACGGTGCTATCCTGGGTGTCAATGCTCTGCTCCTGCAGAGCTGGTTCCCGTTGTCATCAGTCTATTACTCATTCAACGGAGTTTCCTGGTTCCTGTCTGATATGGTGTTCCTGGTTGCGGTTTTCCCGTTCCTGTCAAGAGCGCTTGACAGGAGGATCGGCCGATGGATGCTGCTGTTGCCGGCATCGGCCTTATACTGCATCCTTTGCATATGGACGCCGGCAGACCTAAGGAACGCAGTTCTTTACATAAATCCTGTGGTGCGCCTGTGCGATTTCACGGTAGGCATACTGGCGGGAATGTGGTATCTCAGGCTTAAGGAAAATGTGTCTGTAGCTGAATCAGTGCAAAGACATAAGACATTGCTCAGGATTGTATCGTTGACATCATTCCTGGTGCTTCTGTCAATGTCTGTATTCATCCCTGAGCAGCACACCCTGATGGCCTTCATATTCTGGCCCATAGCGGTGGTGATGCTTGTCTGCATCTCCCTGAATCCCGGAGGCCTGCTTTCAACCCCGCTGCTCCAGCGCCTTGGTCAAATCAGTTTTCCCTTCTACATTGTTCACCAGCTTGTAATACGCTATATCTCCATCCTTTCAGATAAAGCAGACCTGAACCTGTCTCTCCCCATATCAGTGTCAGTATCTCTGGTGCTCTCCATGCTGCTGGCACATCTTTCCAGCAAATACATCCTGAAAAAGTGACGCAAAACGAAATAAATACCACCGCACCTGCGTATCCCAAGATAAGCAGGTGCTTTTTGTCTAATTACGCAGGTTCAAACGTATTGGGGCGAACCCGGAGGGTGAGAGCGGTCCCGGAGGGCCGCCAAGCGGAATGAAATGGAGCGCGTTTGCGGAGCAAACTAAAAGAAGGGGACCCGAAGCCGCTTATTAGCGTATTGGGGCGAGCGAGTCCTCGAGCGAGATGGCCCACAGGGCCACTGTTTGCGAAGCAAACTAAAAAAAGGGACCCGTTATTACGGGTTCGTTCCCGTAGGCGCTACAAAAAATAGGCCCGATTGCTCGGGCCATTTTTGTAGCGCCTACGGGAATCGAACCCGTATGCCAAGATTGAGAATCTTGTATCCTAACCGTTAGATGAAAGCGCCATGCGGTTACGTTATGTCAGCTTAAGGGGGCGGAAGCTGGGGGATTCGAACCCCCGGTACGGTTACCCGTACGGCAGTTTAGCAAACT
>JAEEGL011438330.1_pt1 | contig 10597 bp, 2 predicted proteins | sample 9134231 | NCBI WGS metagenome assembly JAEEGL01 (sample SAMN16246548, study PRJNA631951) | gut metagenome | biome: gut microbiome; feature: rumen; material: fiber-attached | host: Bos | place: Iran: Karaj | collected 2018-10 | reverse complement strand
AACTATAAGTAATCCATCTACTCCTAAAGTCTCTACAATTCTTATATTTTCTAATACGGTTTTTGTATTATTACTTCCTACTCCAGCAATTACCGGAATTCTTTTTTCTACTTTTTCTACGCAAAACCTAATTAATTCTTTCTTTTCTTCTTTTGATAATGTTGCAGATTCTCCAGTTGTGCCACATACAATAATTGCATCTACACCATTTTCAATCTGAAATTCTAATATTCTTTTAAGCTCTTCGTAATTAATATCTCCTTTTTCATCAAAAGGAGTAATAATTGCAGTTCCGCACGCCTTTAAATATAAGTTTTTTCATACAATTCACCTCATGATATTATATGAAACAAAAATAGTAACATGCCTTAAGCTATAAATTTCTTTTTAAACAAATAAAGACAGGCTTTAAAAGCCTGTCTTACTTTAGCTCAAATATTTTGATGCTACATACCCTATTCTTCCATTTTTTAATTGTACTTTATCCCAATAATATCCATTAGCATATTTAACATGTTTTTGAAGTCTAGTTACTGTAATTCCTTTTGCTAGTACTCCTATTACTAAGCTTTTTGTTGTTGGATTTTGTCTTAGTATTACATTTTTAGCATTTACTCTTACTGTTTCTCCTACTATAGTTTGTGATGTATTTGCTATTGAAGTTGATAAATATTTAGATGCCATATACCCTATTTTTCCATTTGCTAATTTTACTTTATCCCAATAATATCCATTTACATTTGCTACATTTTTTTCTAGTCGTATAACTTCTGTATTTTTTGCGAGTGTCGCTATTTTAGCGCTTGATGTTCCTGGATTTGTTCTTACATATACATTACTTGCATTTACATATACTTTTTCTTCTTTTGGAGTACTTATTACTTGTTCTTCAACATTTGTTGTTTGATTTGTATCGTTATGTTCTTCTGTAACTATTCCCAAATATTTAGAAGCCATATATCCTGTTTTTCCATCTTCTAATTTTACTTTATCCCAGATATACCCATTTGCATTTGCTACATTTTTTTCTAATCTTGTTAATACTGTATTTTTTGCAACTACTGATAAAATTGTACTAGAAGTTGTTGGGTTTTGCCTTAATATCACATTATCTCCTAAAACTTTAACTTTTTCATTTAATTCTATTTTATTTGCTGGTTCTTTAGATAATTCTTTTGGCATATTTTCATATATTGGAATTATGAAGTTAAAATTTGTATCTAATATTCCTAAATTTTTATATGCTTTATATGTAATATTTCCTTCATTTTTAGCCGCAAATATATTTTGCATATATTGATGTGTATAGAAGGATGTTCCATTACTTACAACATCAAATTTTTCAAAATATAATGTATCTTGTCCTGCTGCTATATAATTTCTTGCTATCCATATTGCTCCACCTTTTATTGCTTTTACTGGATCATTCCATGGTAATAAATATTTTCCTTCTTGTGTATTTGAAGCATATTTTAATCCGTTTTCTATTGGATTTTCTCCGCTATATGCAGATATGTTATAAAAATTATAATAACCTTCATATCCTGGATATGTACCATATATAGAATTTGATCCATTTATTCCTAGCTCTTGTCTCATCCTAGATGCTAGGTGATATGGGCTAACTCCACTTATACTTGCTGCATCCATTATTGCCTGTGCAAAAGTAATATTTTCAAATTCTGGATTGTTATAATAATCTCTTATACTTGTTTCATACATGAATGTCCCACTTAATATTCTTTCAATCCCACTTAAGGTATATGTATTAGGATTATACGATAATTCCTCAAATTGAAATATGTAATTTTCATTTAAGTAATTTCTTACATCCATTAGATATGCAACAGCTTTTTTAGATGCACACATCCATCCTCCTTTATCATATACTTTTGTTTTGCAAGTATCACAAATCCATTCTCCTTCTTTTCCTTGTACTAAACTTCTAGAATGTAATCCTTCTGTTTCGTTATATATTGCTGTATTCCAATCAATATCCGTATAATATAAAGTAAATTTCCAATTAGGATTTGCTTTTTTTAGTTGAATTAATTTATCTTTAATTCCAGGATATTTAATTTCATCTACATTTTTTTCTATATCTTCTACTGTGTTTAATATTGTCTTTCTCGCTCCATCTGTTAAACTTGATGCATTTAATATTAAAGGTAGTATCATAATTGATATAACTACTTTTACAATACAAATACATATTATCTTCTTTAATGTTTTATTCATAAAAAAACCTCCTCTATATTATGTTAACATAATATAGAGGAGGTTTCAATTAATCCTTGAAATTACATATATTTACCAATTAGTTTCTACTGCTCTTGCTTTTATTATGGTTCTTTGTTTACCTGTCATTGTACAAGTTATTAATGTAAGCTCTTTCTTTCCATTTGTTAATTGGCTAGTACATTTTAAGTTTTCAGGTTCAACAACATAGTTATCATATACCCTATACTCTAAGGTCTTATTATTTGTATCTGTTAAGTATATTATATCTCCATTTACTAATGTAGCAGCTTTACTAAAGAATTTCTCGTTATGATAGTTATGTCCAACAATACAGAAATTTCCTTTTTCATTTGCATCTGGTCCCCAGTATTTAACAACAGAAATTTTAAGTAAGTCATCTACTGTTTCATCACTTGTATCTTTGCTATAAATTACTGGATATGTAATTTTAAGTTTTGGAATTTCTACAACTGCAACAGTTGTATATTCTGCATTATTCTTTGTATAATATGTTTTTGTATTTATCTTAGAAGAAGCATTTTTGTTTGCATTAATTAAATCATCTAAGTTAACTTCTTCTTCTGTTTCATTTACACGGCTATCTAGATATACTATTAAAACATTATCTTGCAATCTTGCAGGAGCTTTTGCCATTGTAGTATCTGGTTCTATAGGAGCACTTACTATTTCTAGTCCAGCTAAAATTTCTTCAGATCTATCTGATGCATTTCTATCATATTCTGCATAAACGTAGTAACCAAATAATGCGGCAACAAGAATAATAGAAGTTACGAAATTGAATTTATATAACTTCTTTTTTCTTTTAAGTTCTGGGGTTACATATAGTTTTTCGTTAATTAAAATCTGATTCATACTTCCAAAATCTCCTCATTTAATATTATAACATAAAGAAATTTATTTTGAAAGATATTTTATCAAAAACATAATTGGAAGATTTTTAAAAAAAGAATCAAGCCCCTATATAGGGCTTGATTCTTAATGTTTATTTTCTTGCTGTCTATTTATTTTTGCTCATTTTTCTTTTCATAATAATTGTTCCTGTTGCTACTGCTCCTAATGTTATTACTGCTATAATGTAGTAACTCATTGGTATACCGCTATCTCCTGTTGGTGGGTGTATTGTGATTGTTCCAGAGATTGCTGTATCATGTTGCCAGTTTCCAACCATTACGTATTCATGATATACAATGTTTCCTAAACCATCTTTTAAGACTTCTCCTGCTGTATTCTTCATAGGGTTTGCATCAAATGCATATGGATCAGGATTTGACTCTATTCTTCTTACTGCATCTCTGAATATATGATCTCCATATCTTGTGTCATCTCCAGGACTTTGAACATAATTTAGTTTTGTAGCTTCTATCAAGTTATCATATTCATAAGTTGCTTCAATGCTTGTTAATACTCTTGCTAAAGATACATTGTTTGAAGATAATATCTTTTCTAATACAATGTTCTCTTCACGTTTGTAACCACTTGATGCATCAAGAGATTGCAATAATGGGTTAGTAGATTTAGCTTTTACTACTGTATTATATGAATATGCTAAAGTATCTGCTGTCATTCCACTATGTTCTGGATTCATTTTTGGTTTTCCAGTATCAACTTCCCAATTTGGGTTAGATGCTTGATTAAATGTTAGATCATTATCTATGTAATCATATAATTCGGCAATATTACTTATTGTTACAATTGATTTATCGAAATCTTTTTCTTGATCTATTGCAGCTTCAATCTTATATGTTACTTGTAGTTTAGCTCCTTGAAGTTTATCATCTTCTACTTGAATATCAATGTATTTTGTAGAATTTATTTCAGTTCCTGGTATTGTTAATGTTGAACCTGTTGAAGTATCTGTTAAGTTCCAATTTGTTCCGTCATATGTTCCTTCTGCTATTGTATTAGTTCCTGCAGAATCTTTTATTGTAAATCCTACAATTGATTTCTTTATATTAACTTTTGTTGTTGGAGCTATTGCAATACCATAATTCATATCTTTGATTTCATAACCATCTACATTATATGTAGGTGCAGCATGTGAATATTCTGGTTCATCTGTTTTTTCAACATTGATTCTCATTTTTTGTGTATCTGCAAACATATTTGTTTTAGTAATTATTGTACCTGTATCTTCTCCGTCTGGTAGAGTATTTTTTCTGATTTTATTTAATGTTTCAATTTGAGTATCATTAAATCCTCTAACCCATCCTGCTGAACTTGCAGTAGCTAATGTGCTACCTCCTTCTACAGTATTGTCTTCGATACCAGAAGCATTTGCATAGTAGCCACCAACGTTTCTACTTACTTCTTTTCTTCTTGCCACATCATCTGTAGCTACTGAATATAGGTCTGGTCTATTTTTATCTGGATCTAATGTATTAATGTACCAATAATTTACTGTATCACTTATCTTATCAGTTTCATTAAAATTGTTTTGTGTTGATTGATAATCCTCACCATTATATGAAGTATCGTTATCATCTGCTCCATTTCCTATTAATACTGTTCTTGTAGTATCACCATAGTAATATCTTAAGATATAATCTCCTGGTAAGAATTTCTCAAATTCATATTTTCCATCATTTCCTGAAGTTGTAATATATCTAATTGGATAATATAGTCCACCAAATTTTTCATATGAGTTCACTTTAGTATTATCAAAATCTCCTAGTTTATCTGCATATGTTTGATCTCCTGCATCTAATGATGCTTTTCCATCAGCTAATTCTATTAATAGTACTGTAGCACCTTTTACTATCTTATCTGTAGAAGTATATAAACCATCGGCAGAACGAACTCTACTTGTTGGATTTACTGCTGAAATATCTTCAAACACTATACCATTCAATTTTCTATATATATCTTTAATTATTAAGTATATTGTTGGAGATGCAAATGTATCATCCTCATATTTTAATTTTGTTAATTCAGATTTTTTATAATAATATCCTAATGTTGTTGGGTCTCCTCCAGTTGTTGAAGTAACAGTTCCTTCTGAGTCTGTTGTTCTTACTTGCTCTTCATTAACACTATCTGGAGCAGAGTCTTTATCTATTAATCCTCTTGTATAATCTGAATAATATTCATTGTTAGCATAGTTTCTATATTGTGCTATTTCAGCCATATTATATGTAGGGAATTCAGCTGGGTCTGGGTCAGGTTGAGCGTCATCTGCATCAGATAAAACATCTTCTGCATCTAATAAGTCAAATGCCAAGTAAATAATTCTCTCGTCTCTTTCTTCTTTTTCAGTTAATCCAGTGTGTACTCCGCTTCTTTCTATTTCTGTTAAAGGTATTTCAACCTTTTTATATACTATTGTATCATCATATGATGTTGTGTCTTCAGGTTCTACTATACTTTCATCTACTTCTCCATCTGCATTACATACACCTGCAAAGCGGTAGTGACCATCATAGTAGTCATTTATCATTAATGCTTGTGCATTTGTTCTACCCATATTTTCGTATACAATCTTATATACTACTCTAACTTGTATATTTGTATTTCCATATTTATTAACTGCGGTGTTGTCAGCTTTTTCTATTGTTGTATCTGTACTTCTTAAATCGTGTTCTACAGTATCAATATAATTTCCTTCACTCTTTTCAGAAATTGTATTTGCTGCATCTTCTTCTATGTCTTGTCCAGATTTAGTTTTAGCTTTTTGAGCTGCATCAACTCTTTTTAATGTTGCAACATTTTCATATTTGTAAACACCTTTTACATTATTTACAGTTACTTCTATTTGTTCTACATCTGAATACAATTCTAGGTCTAATATTTCTTTACCACGTAATCCTTGGTTAATATTAGTAATTTGTACTTCTCTATCTGCATCCTCTTCTAATTTAATTTCAACTGAAGATGATTTAATCTTATTTGTATTTGTATAATTTGATTCAGGAATAAATCCTTCTTCATTCTTAGTTACATATGTAATATCACTTGAAGAATCTATTGTTACAAAGTCACTATTAAAATCTGCTCTTGTAGTTAATCCTGATAATCCATTTGGATTATCTTCAGCAGCTTTTGAATAATCTAAATAAGTATTATTATTATAATCCCAAATATATTGTCCACGAACTCCTAGATTAGCTGTATTATTTACATATGTAGATGTATATTTTATACCATCGTATTCAAATACTACATAGTAGCTATAATATACGTGTTGCCATCTATTGCATCCACATCCTATTACATATCCTGCTTTGATGTATTTATAATCAAATAGGTATCCACCTTCTGGATTTGTTGTTTTTGTTTGTAATAGTTCTGGTGCTTTTCCATCTTCTACTCTATATAAGTATACATCGATTCCTTTTAGTTTATCTTCATAATCATCAATTCTTCCATTGAAGGAATTTGTATTTTTATTAACTGCTACATCGTTCCATACTGTACCAGCAATTACAATATCTCGCATTTCAAACCAATCTCTATCTCTATTGTTGTAATTTCCATCATCATCATGAACTTTATAATCATTTTTGTTTCTTATTTCAACTACTTCAATAGTATTTTGTAGAATATCTAATGATATATTAAGCTCAGTAACTTTTATTGTAAATGTAAATTCTGCAATTTCTCCTGGTTTGATTGGACCAATATTTGTTTTTGTTGCTGATTCATGGCCTGTTCCATTACTGTTAGTAAAGTTTAATCCGCCATTATCTGTTATTGTATATGTAAAGTCATATCCGCTACTTGCTCCACTACCTTCAATTACATCAAATGTATCTTTTAAGTCTACATATATATCTCCAAAGTCATCTTTAATGTCATGACCAGTATGAATACTTTGTGGTGATCCTGCTATTAGAGAATTTCCTCCAACTAAATATTCTGCTGTATTTTTTACTTTTATTGTATATGTAACTAAATTTTCATGTGATGCTACACCAATATCGTTGAATTTGACGTTTTTATGTGAATACATTGGTTTTCCTTCTCTTGATATAGTTGTTTCTACACCATCAGAAATATATTTTTCTACTGAAACGCTATATCTCTTTAAGTATAAGTAATCGTAGTCTGCAATTCTATATTCAGTTTCGTTTTCTTCTTTTGTGTATATAACACTAGCTTCGTTACTTATATTATGAGAACTAAACTTACTTAAGTTATCATCAAATTTTGCAGATGAATATGAAGATAATCCTCCATTATAGTCATCTGACCATTGATCACTGTAATCTGAGTCAAGTTCAATTGGTACTTCTATACAGTAAACTTCGTTTCCTGGTAATGTATCAATTTTAATTTCCATTCCCCATAATCCAGCATCTTTATATACTTCTTTTCCAATGTCTCCAAGATTCTTCCATAGTTCGCCTGATTTTTCATTAATTGTTCTATCATTCCAATATCCTGAATTCAATGGTATAGGATCTCCTACAGTAAAGTCTGTAATTTGAGTTCCGCTGCTTAAATTTGTTATCTTAATTTCAGATTTATTTGGTTTAAATACACTTCCGTTTGATGCTTCATAATTGAAGTATGGTAATCTATCTAATATTGTTACATCATGTGCATCTTTACCTTTATTGTTATATACATATATTCTAAATGTTACTTTATCGCCAAATTCTGCATGTACAGGATCTAATGTCTTATTCTTTATCTTAGATTCATCATATGTACCATTTTCGAATATATTAATGTATGCACTATGGATTATAGGATCTATATTTACATTTGTTGCTGCCCATACTAATTGTTTTCCTGTTAGATCACTATCATCTTTCCAGCCTGGTGTAATTAATCCATTTGATTCTAATCCACCTATACCGCTAATTCTGTTTTGTCCAGTACCTGTTGAACTATCTAATCCTTTAATAGTTTTTGGATCAACTCCTGAACTTTCTACAGACCATACTACTTTTTCTAGAGATACATCAACAGTATTGTCTACTATTGGATATACATAGTCAAAGTCTGTTGTTCTATATGGTGTGTCATTTTCTGGGTTTGTAGCTGTTATTGTAACTCTATTTGGAAGAATGTCGCGTACTTCTTGAGATAGATTTTTCTCATGTGCGCTTAGCCACATTTCTTCATCTATATTAAATCCAAGTGTTATATCTAAGAATACCATATCTCCTGGTGCGAAATTATTATGTTCATATCTATATATATTATTCTCTTCATCAATTAATTCGAATCTTTCATTTCCTGGCATTAACAAGTTACCGTCAGCTATTCCGTCACCATCAAAGTCTCCAAGGAATCCTTGACCATTTGCACCTTCATGTAATCTTACACTTGTTACTTTAGCTGCTGATGTTGTTTTTAGTGTTGCACCATCCATATAGTAATAGAATGGTACTTGATCTTCTAATACAACATGATATGTTAAGTCTGGACTGTTATTATACAACCAAACTCTATATGTTACACTAGATCCAGATCCTATCTTTAATGCATCTTTAGCTGGTGATTTAGCTGGATCCCATGATGTTACATCTTTATTTGATGATTCCTTTTCTGGATTATTAAATGTAATATCTGTATATTCTTTTCCACTTGTTGCTAAGTCTGCTTCATATGTAGGATTTAATCCTTTTAATCCGTCTCTATCTGTGAAAGGAACATCATCTATATCTTTTGCTTCGCCATTAATTGCAACAATATATTTTTGTAATGATACTCCGCCTCCAGTTGGTTCTTTCTTTACCCAATCAGAGTCTTCTGTTCTGTATTCAGTTAAATTAATTCTATCACCTGTATCAAGTTTTACTGCATTTTCCCATAAACCTGGTTTTAAGTTATTGAATTTTACTCTAACTGTAATTGTTACGCTATCTCCAGTTGTACCTTTTGCGGCTAAAGTAAGGTTACTTACTGTTAATTTGCCATCACTTATTGTGCAAGGATGACTACAGTTAACATTACTTACAACTAGTCCATTTCCATCATTTGGTAAAGTATCCACTACATTAATTCCTGTTACTTCTACAGAATCGTTGTTGTGTACTACTATCTTATATGTTACTTCTTCATTATTTACTATCTCTACAGCATTGTCTCTCTTAAATGTATTAATTAACGTTAATTCTTCAGTAACATCTTTGTTTACGCCATCTCTATGATCATCATCGAATGTTGACCATCTAGATCTATCAGGAATTGAACCAGATATACTTCTTGAATAAGCATATTTTTCTAATGATACATCAACTACATTTGGTTTTACTAAGATATAGTCAGAATCTAATGTTCTAAATTCTGTATGGTTGTCTTTAACTTCAGGTGGATCGTATACAATAGCTGTTCCTATTCTTGCTGTATTTTTAAATATTTCAGGTTTTTTCAATTCTAATTCTTCTGATACTGTACCATGTAATATAATAATTATCTTTTCACCAGGTTGCATATCTCTTATAGTATACATATATGAATTTGCTTCCCAGAAATCTCCTACTCTTCTATTTGTTCCATTTAAGTGAAGTATTTTTTGTGAAAGTTTTCTGTCTGTACCATTGCTTGGATCACCCATAAATACCCAGTTATCTTCTAATGTTGGGTGTTTGATAGTTGTAACTCCGTTGTATTCATGTATTTCATCTATCATATTTGAAATACTAATTGCTTGTCTTGTACCTCCAGCAATTAATTTATTTGGGAATGAATCTGCAATTGTTACACTATCTACTGGTAAATCATTATTATTATATAGCTCTATTGCATATGTTACTTCATCTCCAGGTTTAACTTGAACAGCACCATCATTTCCTGATTTATATTCATTAACCTCATTTACTGTGTAAACATGATTTGTAACAGTACCATTTTCACCTTCATTTGGTGTACTTTCAACTTTCCATCCACTTCTACTTCCAATAACTTTTCCATTTGTATCTTTATTTACGCCATTTACTTCAGTAATATATTTTTGTAATGATACATTTGGATATTCATCAATTGGAGTTGGATTAGCTGCTACATAATCAGAATCTAATATTCTATAATCTTCTTTATTAAATTCTAATTGAAGTTCTGCTGTATTTTTATATACTTCTCCAGAGTCTGTTTCTGTATATTCAAGAGTTACAAATATAGCTCTTGTATCGTATTTTTGCATTTGACCTAGATTTACATTTATATTATTTCCTTCAACAGTATATTTATATCCTGTAATAGCATCTCTATCTTCTGAAGGAATTGATGTTACATCTGTTGCATCTGTTGCATCTTCTACACTTGCTCCAGAAGAATTTGCAACTTTTACATTAACAATTTTTCCTTTATTAAATGTATCTGATACAACTACATTATGATTTGGTCTAATATTAGTTGAATCTGGATGGTCATTATATACTCCTATTTT
>JAEEGL011003602.1_pt1 | contig 10597 bp, 7 predicted proteins | sample 9134231 | NCBI WGS metagenome assembly JAEEGL01 (sample SAMN16246548, study PRJNA631951) | gut metagenome | biome: gut microbiome; feature: rumen; material: fiber-attached | host: Bos | place: Iran: Karaj | collected 2018-10 | reverse complement strand
TCACGCTGGCAATGGTTTGGGAAAGGGCTGAAATAAAGCGGCGGAAAACTTTCACAGCGATCGGGTCCTCTTCTCTTGCAGCATCAATTACGTGACGGGCTGTGAGGCGCTTAAGATCACCTTCGCAGTATTCCATCATAAGGCTTTCCGGATGACGGACAAGAAGATCACGAGCCATACGGATGATGGCGGTAGCAGAACAGTAACGTTCGACGCAGCCATGATTCCCACATGTGCACGGCTCGCCATCCATTTCAAGAATACTGTGACCAAGTTCACTTCCAACACCATGCGCTCCGCTCCAGACACGGCCGCCGATAATGATGCCGGATCCAATCCCTGTACCGATGGTAATGAACACAGATGAAGAAGAACCGGCACTGACACCAGCAACACTTTCAGCAAGACCGGCAACGGTTGCATCATTATCGACAAAAACTGGCTTGTCAATATATTTGCGGAATTCTTCGCGGAATGGGACGTGCTTCCAGCCGAGATTGGTGCAGTAGATGACAGCGCCGGTCTTCTGATCGGCTACGCCCGGAACTCCGGCTCCGATGGATGCAATGTCAAGAAGGGGAAAACCGCTTTTTTCAATCATGTTCATTGCACATGTTGCCATCTGATGAATCTGTTCGGAAAAAGGAAGAGAAATGTTTGTGACAACTTCACCACGTTCCAGGATATGTCCTTTTTCATCGACAATGCCCATCTGAATGCCTGTTCCGCCGATGTCAAGTCCGATACGATACATACTTTTTCCTTCTTTCAAATATGATACTTGGATTGTTGATTAATGATCGGGGTGCAGTGTCCGCATGCGACGGTCAAGCTCATGAGGCGCACTGTATCCGATTGTCTTCAGGGAGTAGTTTCTAGCTGCAACTTCAATGATAATGGCGAGGTTGCGTCCGGGACGCACGGGCGTGATCAGGAGAGGAAGCTCCACATCAAGTATTTTGATATGTTCATCCTCCATGCCAAGGCGGACATACTCTTTTGTTTCAACCCATTTCTCGAGATGAATGACAAGATCGATCCGTTTATTCAGAGCAACGGCGCTGACACCATACATTGCACGGATATCAATAATTCCAATTCCTCTGATTTCCATGAAATCCCGGATCATGGCAGGACACTGTCCGATCAGGACGTCCTCCGATACACGGCAGATCTCTACGACATCATCTGCGATCAGAACATGGCCGCGCTTGATCAGCTCCAGGGCAGTCTCACTTTTTCCGACGCCGGACTCACCAGTAATAAGCACTCCGACACCATAAACATCTACAAGTACGGCATGGCGGGTGACACGTGGCGCAAGCGCATGGGTCAGATACTGCACACAGTCGAAGGAAAATTTGGTTGTGGTTTCTTCGGAAAGAAAAACAGCGATGTCATGTTCTTTTGCAGCCTCTAAAAAATCTTTCGGGGGCTGCATACCTCTACAGCAGATAACACACGGCATTTTATAGGAAAAATATTGGGCATACATGGCAGAGCGCTGTTCAGTACTCATGGAGTAGAGATAACTCATTTCAACCTTGCCAATGATCTGAGGACGTTCATAGGCAAAGTATTCATAGAAACCGCAAAACTGCATGCCAGGACGATTATAATCTGCGCTGTGAATATCCCAAGCGTCCACAGAGGATGCTGAGAGTGGGGTCAGATGGAGAGTCTTAGCGAATTCTTCAGCCTGTATCATGGTCAGCAACCTTTCAAAAAAAGCTTGGAAATTTCTTGATGAGATAATTTGCCACACCATCTGCCTCGTTGCTCAGACAGATATCATCTGCACATTCTTTGATTTCATTCCATGCATTGGAAACAGCGACTCCGGTGCCTGCAGCCTGGATCATGCTCAGGTCATTCAGACTGTCTCCGAATGCAATGGTGTTTTCAAGTTGAAAGCCCAGATAATCTGCACAGAAAGAGAGAGCGAGGCCTTTGGATGTATGAAGAGGATTCACTTCGAGAAATGTTGGCTTGGATGTCGTAATGCTTGCACGATTGGCGAAACGCAAGGAAGCATCCTGACGCATGCGGGAAATGATCCGCGGGTCATCCATCATAAGAATTTTGCAGGTCGGATGGTCCTGCAAGAAAGAAGTCAGATCCGGGGTTAAAACGCCCTTCAGGAGGGTTGCTTGTGCGTATTCATCCGCCCAATGTGACTTCTTGTTATAGTAGAAAGAACCATAATCATAGGTGTGCATATAGACGCCATATTCATTACCGAAACGGATTATTTCTTCGGCAACATCCAGTGGGAGGGACGTCTGCATGAGACATTTCCCGGATGTCGTCCATACTTCAGCGCCGTTACATGCGATATAAGTATCGCAGCAGTCAAGCTGCCGGATATATTTTTCCATGCTTTCTGGTGCTCTTCCACTGGCAGGCAGTATATGAATCCCGTGGGTGGAGAGTGTACGAAGAACACGGACAGTATCCTCTGAAATCGTCCGATCGTCCCGGAGAAGCGTATCGTCGAGATCAAAAACCACGGCTTCCGTCAAAATTCTTCCACCTTTCCAGTAAAACGGTCTGCATACTGAAAAGTATTATATCAGATTCATAATTGATTTGCTATGCTTTTTTCTGGCCGGCAGAAACAGCAACAGACGGTCAGGAAAAAGCATGGTATACAGATTGACTTTTTATATAGAAAAGGTAAGATAATAGTCAAATGTTCTTTGTCTGCCTTCCGTTTGAAAAGGAGGATATAGGTATGAATCATGCACAGGCCAGAGCTTTAGCAGAAAGCCTTGTCGGACAGATGACGCTTGAAGAAAAAGCGTCCCAGCTGCGTTTTGATGCTCCTGCGATTGAACGTCTGGGTATTCCTGAGTATAACTGGTGGAATGAAGCGCTGCATGGCGTTGCACGAGCAGGAACAGCAACTGTTTTTCCACAGGCCATTGGTCTTGCTGCGGTATTCGACGAAGACTTCCATAGAAAAATCGGAGATACTGTTTCCACCGAAGGCCGTGCAAAATACAATGCCCAGAGTGCCCATGGGGACCGTGATATTTATAAAGGACTGACTTTCTGGAGCCCGAACATCAATATTTTCCGCGATCCCAGATGGGGAAGGGGCCATGAGACACTTGGCGAAGATCCCTATCTCACCAGCCGCCTGGGTGTAGCATATATTCAGGGACTGCAGGGAGATGGAGACTATCTGAAAGCGGCTGCTTGTGCAAAGCATTTTTGCGTACATTCCGGTCCGGAAGCGATACGCCATGAATTTGATGCACGTCCCACTCCTAAAGATATGGAGGAAACCTATCTTCCTGCTTTCGAATCTGCTGTCCGTGACGGACATGTGGAAGCATTTATGGGGGCATACAACCGTGTAAACGGCGAACCTGCATGCGGATCCAAGAAACTTCTTACTGACCTGCTCAGAAATCAATGGGGATTTGAAGGGCATGTCACAAGTGACTGCTGGGCAATTATGGATTTCCATACCTACCATCATGTAACGGACACAGCCCCCGAAAGTGCCGCACTTGCACTGAAGAGCGGGTGTGATTTGAACTGTGGTACGGTTTATCTGCATCTCCTCGAAGCAGTTAAAGAAGGACTGATTACAGAAGAGGATATCACCCGGTCAGCGGTACGGCTCTTTACAACGAGATTCCTTCTGGGAATGTTCGCAGACGACTGTTTCTGGGATTCCATCACCTATGATCAGAATGATACAGATGAACATGACGAATTGGCTCAGGCTGCTGCGGAAAAAAGCATGGTTCTCCTCAAAAATGATGGGATTCTTCCTCTTGATCCTGAGAAGATTCATTCCGTTGCGGTTATTGGACCGAATGCGGACAGCTTGAAAGCACTGATCGGAAACTATCATGGAACAAGCAGCCGCTCGGTTACTCTGCTGGAAGGAATACGGTCTTACTGCAGGCAGAAGGGTATCCGTGTTTATTATTCGGAAGGCTGCAGTCTGGCGGATGATAAGGCAGAAGGTCTTGCCAAGAAGAATGACCGGCTGTCAGAAGCTGCTATTTGCGCTGAACACGCGGATGTGATCATTGCTTGTGTAGGGCTTGATGAGACGCTGGAAGGAGAGCAGGGGGATACAGGAAACTACTCTGCCAGTGGAGACAAGATTACGCTTGCTCTGCCGGATCCTCAGGCACGTCTGATGGAGATGCTGGAAAAGACCGGAAAACCTCTTGTAACAGTTCTTGCTGTAGGATCATCCATGAATGTTCCCCAGGGCAATGCACAGCTCCTTGCGTGGTATCCAGGACAAGCAGGCGGGACTGCTCTTGCTCGAATTCTCTTTGGTGAGGTCTCTCCTTCAGGAAAACTACCGGTTACATTCTATGAAAGTGTTGATGATCTTCCGGAGTTTACTGATTACAGTATGAAAAACAGAACCTATCGGTATTATACAGGGTCACCCTTGTATCCGTTTGGTTATGGTCTGAGCTATACGTCCTTTTCACTCGAAGTGATTGAAGCGACCAGCCAAGAAGTTAAAGCAAAGGTGAAAAACAACGGCACAATGGATGCTGATGCCGTGGTTGAAGTTTATGCACAGACAGATGATCCTGACAGTGCATTGCATCCGCACCTCTGCTCTTTCGGACGTGTTTTTGTGAAAGCGGGTGAAGAAGCCATCAAAGTGCTTCCGATTGATCCACGTGCGTTTACTGTGGTCGCAGAAAGCGGGGAGAGACATGCTGCCCGCGGCAAGAAGGAATTGTGGGTAGGTTTTTCACAGCCGGACACCAGAAGCTGCGAACTTATGGGAGTGAGCCCGGTCCATGTGATTATCGAGCAATGATCAAAGCAAAACAGTATGGAGATGCCATTCATTTCTGTGGATGGCATTTTCATTTTGCTGGAGACGGGTGGTACTTCTCCACGTGGGAGCATTCGCTGAGAAGCAGTACCTGGAATCGTTTCATGTTTCGGATGGAAAAGCTTGCCGCACCTTTATAAAAATCCATGCATGAAGTGCTGTACATTGGATGATATTCCCAAAACATAAAGACAGTGACGCCAGAGATATGCTTGCCATGTGCCGCTTGCATCCCTGACAATGCGGGGGCGGAAGGCAGGATGGGTCCATGAAGGAAAACTTGCAGCAGTTATGAAGAAAAAGTTGTCAAAAGAAGGGCGTTTCGATATAATGGCTAGGAAGTTTAGGAGGTGCAGACATGTTTACCGGTTTCCCGGAAGGGACGGAACAGTTTTTTCTTGATATCCGTTTTCACAACAATGCAGATTATTATCATTCAAACATTGAGCGATACCGCAGAGACGTGCAGACCCCATTCTATGCCCTGATCGAAGATTTGGTGCCATCTCTTCTTGACATCGATTCGCAAATGGAAACACGGCCATATAAACTATTGTCCAGACTTCGGAGGGATACCCGATTCACAAAGGATAAGACGCCTTATCGGGACCATCTATGGACATATTTTCACCGGGCTGCGGAACCAAAGGAAAATTCGATCGGGTTCTGGTTTGAATATGGACCCGGACGTGTTCTGTGGGGAATGGGTTCCTGGGGAGAAAACCGTCTGCTTATGGACCGAATGCGAAGGGAATTCGCTGCAAGGCCAGATTATTATATGGGGCTGATTCATAGCTGCGGACTGCCCCAGAAGCACTTGGAACTGCGTGCTGATCTGTGGAAACGCATGAAGGTGCCGGGGAACATTCCGCTCGAGCTGGAACCATGGTACAGAATCAGAAACTTCGGTATTATGCAGACGTTTCCAGACGTCAGAGAAGCATCAAGCAGGGAACTGTTCATGCATGTGAGATCAGACTTCCAGGCAATGGCACCTCTGTATCAGATGCTTCGCGGTATGCAGGACCAACTGGATAAGGAATCAATGAACTTCAAGGAGAGTTTACTTACTGAGACGGAGGAATGAAAATGAACTGGTTGCATTTAAAAAGCGGCTCTGATGTACGTGGAGTTGCCATGGGAGATCAGCCTGTACTGACAACACATATAGCGAAATGTCTGGGAATGGCCTTTGCTCGGTTTACCGCAGCAAAAACGAAGAAGCCTGTCACACAGGTGGTTATAGCCATCGGAAGGGACAGCCGCCTCACGGGTCCGGCATTGGCGGAAGCAGCTGCTGAGGGGATTTCAAGAGCAGGTGCTTCGGTCATGCAATTTGGAATGTGCACTACTCCTGCCATGTACATGTCAATCATTACTCCAGGTTTTCAGCCTGACGGTTCAATCATGGTAACGGCAAGTCATCTGCCTCCGGAGAGGAATGGCCTGAAGTTTTTCCTTAAAGACGGAGGGTTGGAGCAGAATGATGTCGTTGAATTGCTCAATGCAGCAAGTGAGCTGAATCCGGATGACTTTGCCGTATCCGGGAGTATAACTTCAAAACCATTTCTGCCGGTTTACATGGAACAGCTTGCAGACCGAATCCGTACGGGCCTTGACACAGACTTGCCCAAGCCACTTCTTGGACTGCACGTTGTTGTGGATGCCGGAAACGGGGCAGGGGGTTTTTATGCTACGCTGATGGAAAATCTTGGAGCCTGGATTGAGGGAAGTCAGTTCCTGGAACCGGATGGAAGATTTCCCAATCACATGCCGAATCCGGAGAATCCGGAGGCAATGCGCGCTGTATCGGAAGCGGTAAAACGTTCCGGCGCTGACTTAGGTGTCATTTTTGATGCAGACTGTGACCGGGCTGCGATTGTCGACAGTGATGGGAGAGAAATCAACCGAAACCGTCTGATTGCACTGGTATCGGCCATGCTTCTTGATGAGAAACCTGGTCAGACGATTGTTACAGATTCTGTGACCAGTTCGGGATTGAAAAAATTCATCAATGACTGGGGTGGTGAGCATTACCGGTATAAAAGAGGATACCGGAATGTGATTGATGAAGCCAGACGTCTTAATGCGGAAGGAATCGAATGTCCGCTTGCGATTGAGACCAGCGGGCATGCTGCTCTGAAGGAAAACCATTTCCTGGATGATGGAATGTATCTCGCTACGGTGCTTATCGTGAAAGCGATGAAACTGAAGCAGCAGGGCAAAACGCTGGGATCTTTGATTGCAGACTTGCAGGAACCTGTAGAGAGCAAGGAAATCCGGTTGAATATTACAGATGAGGATTTCCATACAGCCGGCCGAAACGCAATTGCCCTGGTTATGGATTATGCGAACGCTGCAGAGAACTGGCACATTGCTCCGGATAATCGCGAAGGTGTACGTATTTCTTTCGACCTGGATGGTGGGATGGACAACGGTTGGTTCCTGCTGAGACTCTCGGTTCATGATCCGGTTCTTCCATTGAATGTGGAAAGCGATGTTCCGGGTGGTGTTCATATCATGCTGAAATCGTTGTATGAAGTACTGAAAGACGCAAAAGGCATCGATCTTGAACTTTTAAAGAAAGAAATAGGATAAGGAAAAACCAGGAATACAGTCAGCAAATGACTGGTTCCTGGTTTTTGCTTGCGTCTTTTTATACATGAATCACACCATGTGTATAGAAAGTGCCCATGGGCAGATGACACCCGGCCGCCCAGAGGTCCCAGCACCTCTGCTCATTCTGGCACCATGGCTCAGTCAGGTCAGAGGCTTTTCCTAGAATTGTGATTGGCCCAAGATGATGCAGCAGAGACTCAGCATCACGCCGTACTCCCAGAAGGAGAGCCTGTGAGGGGGGTGCAGAGGGCAGTACTGCATCGGTCAGATTGAGAAATGCCTGCATGATAAGTCTGGTCACACGGGCGCGTGTGTAACGCTTCGTGCAGGCTTTGTCAAGCAAGTCATCAATGGAAACAGCATTTTTTACGGCCTTGCGAACCCTGACAGGAAGCCCTTCTGTCTGATCAGTCAGATGACTCCAAGCATCATCTGGTATCGTCCGAAGTGTGCACAATATGGCTGTATCCAAAGCCTGTGGTTTCATCACATGACCTTCAAGGGCTGCTTTTTTCAGAATACGCATGCTTGTTTCCGGCAAGGATTCGGATAAGGAAAGCCAGTCTCCACGTGAAAGCGCAGCACGGATTGCGGTGGCACTGGAATAGGAACCTGTGTTGATTTGGGAATCGAGGTATCCCGATTTTCTCAGGATGCACATTGGCGTCATCCTGCTGTTCAGACGCTGGAGTATTCTGAGATAGCATACGGACAGGGTGTTATTCGGAGAACTCAGCACCGTGAAAGCCTCAGGACAAACAAGACAGGCCGATTTTGCGAGGGCAGATGGATAGGAGAGACCTTGCTGGAGAAAGGTATGCAGGGCAACTTTCATTTCTTCAGGAGGATGTTCCAGCAAATCAGCAGCTCGCGTCAAGGACATCAGATCCGGGGTTTCACATCCGAAAGACAGCATGGTGCACCCAAGACCATCCAGCAGAGAAACACCGCCAAGCGCAAAGTGCTCTGCATCTCTCAGAGCCCAGGACACAGGAAGCGCAAAAACAGCATCCGCCCCACCTTCAAGGGCCATCTGTACCCGATCTCGGACAGGAAGTATGGCCATGTCGCCTCGCTGGGTAAAGCAGGTGGACATGACAACGACAATGTAATCCGCCCCGGCCTTCCTTGTTTCCTCCAGATGAAACTGATGGCCTTTATGAAAGGGATTATATTCTGCAATGACGCCTGCGATTCTTGGAGAGTTATCCTCGGACTGGAAAGTTGAAGAAGAGGAAAAGCTTTGCATGAAATCCTACTTTCTTTTATGTTTAAAATCATGTATAATTATTTTGGTAGTGTTTGTTCCAATTCGTCGGATATTACCATCAATTTATCAATTGAAAATGGAGGAATTGCAAATGTCTGTGATTGATCAGATCAAAGCCAAAGCGAAGACGAATGTGAAGCATATTGTGCTTGCCGAGGGCGATGAGCCTCGTACAGTTCAGGCTGCCGCAAAGATTGTGGCAGAGGGTCTTGCAAAGATCAGTCTTGTGGGTAATCCTGAAAGCATCCAGAAGGTTGCAGCAGAGACTGGCACCGACTTGAAGGATGTTGCTATTGTAGATCCTGCTACATGGCCGAAATCTGAAGCATACGCACAGAAGCTCTGTGAGCTGCGCCAAAAGAAGGGCATGACAATGGAGCAGGCTACAGATCTGGTTTATCACAATACGCTTTATTTTGCAACCATGATGCTGAAAATGGACGATGCAGATGGCATGGTTGCTGGTGCAATCAACTCCACAGGTAATGTTCTTCGCCCGGCTCTCCAGATTATTAAGATGGCCCCTGGTATTTCCACAGCTTCCAGCTGCTTCATCATGGAGCTGGCGACGAAACAATACGGGTCTGACGGTGTGATGCTGTTTGGTGATTGCGCAGTAAATATCGAGCCCAACAGCGATGAACTTGCTGCCATTGCAATTGCTACTGCGAACACATGCAAGTCCCTCCTTGGCGTTGAACCCAAAGTAGCGATGCTTTCCTTCTCAACCAAGGGCAGTGCAAAGCATGATACAGTTACTCGTGTTCAGGAAGCCACGGCAAAAGCTCATGAGCTTGCTCCCGATCTGGCTCTTGACGGCGAACTGCAGGCAGATGCGGCATTGGTTGAGACGGTCGCCAATCTGAAGGCTCCAGGTTCCCCTGTTGCCGGAAAGAATCCCAATGTCCTGATTTTCCCGAACCTTGGTGCAGGTAATATTGGATACAAGCTGGTGCAGCGTCTGGCTGGTGCAAAGGCAATTGGACCGATCATTCAGGGTCTCGCGAAACCGGTCAACGATCTTTCCCGCGGATGCAATGTTGAAGAGATTATCAATACTGTCGCTGCAGTTGCTGTTATCGCTCAGGGCTGAAGTATAAAGGAATAGGAGAGACCATAATATGAAGATTCTGATTGTAAACGCTGGTTCTTCCTCTTTGAAGTTTCAGCTCATCGATATGGATGGCGAAATTGTTCTTGCCAAGGGACTTGTGGAACGTATTGGCATCGAAGGCGGCCACCTGAAGCAGACTGTTACGCTTCCCAGATCGGATAAAAAAGTCTATGAGGTTTTCAAACCGATTGCTGACCATGTTGAAGCAACCCAGATGATGCTTGCCGCTCTGCAGGATCCTCAGAAAGGTGCCATCAAGAGTGTTGTGGAAATTGGTGCTGTTGGTCACCGTGTTCTGCATGGTGGAACGAAGTTTTCTGCCTCTGTTGTCATCAATGATGCGGTGAAAGACGCCATTCGTGAATGCATTCCGCTTGGGCCTCTTCACAATCCTGCGAACCTTATGGGTATTGAAGCCTGTGAAAAGGTTATGCCTGACACTCCGCAGGTTGCTGTTTTCGATACTGCATTCCACCAGACGATGCCTCCGAAGGCTTATATGTATGGCGTACCCCGTAAGTATCATGATCAGTACGGCGTTCGCCGCTATGGTTTCCATGGAACGTCTCACAGATATGTTTCCAAACGTGTATGCGAATTCCTTGGAATTTCACCTCTGGGAACCAAAATCATTATCTGCCACCTGGGCAATGGCTCCAGTTTGAGTGCTGTTGTAGACGGAAAATGCGTGGATACATCCATGGGTCTTACGCCTCTTGATGGTCTTCTGATGGGTACACGCTGCGGCACATTGGATCCTGCTGTT
>JAEEGL016985855.1_pt1 | contig 10598 bp, 7 predicted proteins | sample 9134231 | NCBI WGS metagenome assembly JAEEGL01 (sample SAMN16246548, study PRJNA631951) | gut metagenome | biome: gut microbiome; feature: rumen; material: fiber-attached | host: Bos | place: Iran: Karaj | collected 2018-10 | reverse complement strand
TCCCGATCCACCAGGTAGATCGTTTTATCGCCGCCGGTACTGGGCTCGCAGGGGGCGGCGTACAGGGTGTCGGCATCCCTCATGAAGGCGCTGCACAGGTCGACGTCCAGCGGCTCGAGGTGGCTCTGGGTCCAGTAGGGCAGACTCCCGGTATTGAAGCCGGAGAAGAAGATCTCGCCGTTCTCATCCCAGACGATGCCGTTGAGAGCCTTGCTGATGCTGGTGACCCGGACCTCGCAGGAGCCGACCTTACTCTCATCGCTGACTGCGGTGGCTGTGATGACGGCGCTGCCGGGGCTGACCGCCGTCACGTGGCCGAAGTCGTCCACCGCGGCCACGGCGGGATCGGAGCTGGCCCAAATGACGCTCTGCTCCTCGGCCGTCAGCGGCAGGACAATGGCGGTCAAGTCCGCGGTGTTGCCCTTATAGAGCTCCAGGGTGTCGGGGCTCACCGTGACGGAGGTGACCGCATAGGGGTCCACCTCCTTATGGAGGGTAGTCTTCACGTAGAGATACACGCTGTTGACCGCCGTGTTGAGGCTGAAGGTGTTGCTGTAGTAGCGCAGGTAGCGGGAATTGATGCTCAGGCGGTCGTTCTCGCCGTCCCAGGTCCAGAAGCGGTCCACAGGACTGGCGGAAATGGACAGATTGTTGGTGTTGCTGCGGCCCAGATAATACCCGCTGTTGCCGAAGGTACAGCTCTCGCCCGTGCCGCCGGCGGTCCAGACGGAGCTGAAGGCTGCGTCTGTGGGCTCGATCCAGGGCTGGTACCCGGTATCCGCGTCGCCCGGCATGACCGTGACCTCATCGGGCTGGACGGTGTTGGCGCTGTGGCCCAGGGCGAAGGCCCGGCCCGGCGTCACGCTGCTGACGACCAGATACTCGTTCCCATCCGCCACGGTATCGGTCCGAACGAAGACGACCCGTTCCTCGACGAGATCGTCGTTGACCCGCAGGGCCATGGCAGACTCGTTGCCAGCGTAGTCGCCGGCGAAAACAGCCACGTAGCCGTGGGCGTCGGCGATGGCCGCGGAGGCGTCCAACGTGAGATCGCAGCTGGCCGTTCCGGGGGCGGACTCGGCGTACTTGACGCTGCCGTCCAGGGACAGGACCGCCACATAGGCTAGGGCCCGTTCGTCGGATGCGCTGATGTGAATCTGGCTGCCGTCCAGGCTGCAGGAGACGTCGGGATCGGTGTTGTCCACCACGAAGTCATAGCCCACGAAGGCGCCGCGGCCCAGGGCGTTGCTCAGCAGCAGGGTGTTGAAGCCCGAAAGCCCCAGCTCACCGGAATTGGGCTTGTCAAAGCTGCCGTTCAGGATCAGGGCGTTGTACTCGGGCACAGCGTAGTAGCCCACGCGGAAGCGGTCGCCCTCCTGCAGGCCGTAGGCAGCGAGGTTCTTGTTAACGGAATAGTTCTTGGGGGTGGTGTTCTGCCAGCTGCCGCTGGTGAGCCGGTAAATGCCGACCACGTCGTTTCCGGTGACTTTGGAGCCCAGCACCCCGGTGACCAGGCCGTTCTCGTCCAGGGAGGTGACGGCATAGCCGGTGGTGCCCGCGCCGCGGATCAGGTTGTAGGTAATACTGAGGATGACGGTGCTGCTGTTCATGGCCAGCCGATCGGCCGGGAAGCTCTCCTCCACGATGTAGGGGTTGCCGGCAAAGCGGAGTTTCTCGCCGTTCATCTCCAGGCGCAGGTAGTTGGTTGCCCCGTCGGCAGCGCCGGCGTAGGATTCCTGGGGCTGCAAGCCGTTTTCGACCTCATAGAGATGCTGGGCATAGGAAGTGGTGTCGAACATGGCGGCGTCGGTCCAGGCGCCATAGAAGCCCAGGATGGGGATGGAATGCTCGGTGACCATACGCTCCCCTTCGGGGGTGGCGGTGTCGGTGCTCACAATGGTGAAGCCCTGGATATAGGCGCCGCCCAGGCCCTGCTCGTCCCGGTAGTTTTCATCCAGCGCGGCCTTCTGCTCCTGGGTCAGGCTGATGTGGACGACCACCGTGGCCGTGCCGTTCTTCGGCAGCACCCAGCCCTCGGCCACGCCCTTGTCCACCAGATCCAGCAGCAGGTAGGCATCCTGGGAGGTAACGGTCTCGTCCCCGTCCAGATCGGCGGCGGCGAGCCGGGCCTCGTCCTCGATCGGCTGCTTGCCGCTCAGGTGGTCCAGGATGGCCTGGGCGTCGTCCCGGTCGGTATCGCCGTCCCCGTCCACGTCGTGGCCGGAGACCACGGGGGCGGAGCCGTTCCAGGTGTAGCTCACACCGGCGGCCAGGGGCACGGTGGATTTGGACAGATAGCGGCCCGCTTTGATGCCCTGGGTGAACAGGTCCGTCTGGAGGGTGTAGACCTGATCGGTATCTGTCAGATTGTAAAGCGTGAAGGAATAGCTGTACTCGCCCTCCCGAAGAGGATCGTCGCCCAGCTCCGCCTTGACCTTGCCGTCAGCGGCGGCGCCGGTCCTGGTGGTCAGCGTGTCGTCCGCCCCGCTCATCATGAGGACAGACTTGGCGTTGATGGCCCGTTCCACGTCCACCAGTCCCGCGCCCTGCTGCAGCACGGGGAAATAGGCCCCGCCCGGCTTCATGGGCGTTGCGGTGGACATCATCAGGCTCTGGGATATGGCGCGGACGCTGTAGCGAGACGTCAGCGCGGAGTTGCTCAGAGGATGCTCCCGCAGGAACTGGGCCAGCAACGCGGCCAGTCCCGCCACGTGGGGCGCGGCCATGGATGTGCCGCTCATCAGCTCATACTGATCCACGCCGCCGGCTGTGCCGCCGCCGGAGGTCTGGTAGGAGCCGGCCACAGAGTAGATGTCGCCGCCGGGGGCGGTGATCTCCGGCTTCATCAACAGGGAGCCGGGGATGCCCCAGGAGCTGAAATCGTTGATGACGGCCTCGGCACGGCCGATGGTGACCTCCACCTTGTTTTTCGTGGGCGTCACGCTGCCGGTGAAGACGGTATAGCCGCCCGCCTCGAGCTCGATGGACCGGGACTTGACCCGCCCGGCGTCGGTCCGGTTGATGGCCACAACGGGGAAGCCGCCGGTGAAGTCCCGCAGGTTCATCACCAGGGCGCCGTCCTCGTCGTTTGCGATGATGAGGGCGGCGGGGCCGTAGGGCGCGGCCCGGTTGGCCTTGTCGGCAAAGCTGTTGCCGCCCCGGTCCACGATAACGACCTTGCCCTCCAGGTCCAGGACGCTGTCCACGGCGGCGAAATCCTCCGCCGTGCCGGTGGCCTGGATGTATACAAAATCAAATTCCTGCCCGGCGATCCCGGAGATGGGGGGATTGGGATAGGGGTTGCCGTCTGAGTCCTCGGTGGTCTCGTAGAAGAACACGTGCAGGCCGCTGCCGAAGTCCAGGGCCTTGTCTTCATAAAAAGTGTTCTGGGCGGAGGCCACGCACAGGCTGTTGACGAAGGTTCCGGGGCTGCCGCCGGTGTGCATGCTCACGTCTTCCTTGTACAGCAGCTTCTGGTCTTCCCGGTTCATCTTGGCCGGCAGATCGTAGGCGTTGCCGGCGGAGATCGTGACCACCGTTGTGCCTTTCTCGGCCAGTCGGTTCAGAATGGCCTGATACTCGTTGTCATAGGACCAGCCCTGGAACGAGGAACCCAGGGACAGGTTCACCACGTCGGCCCCGAGGACGATGGCGTCCTCGATGGCAACCATGTAGTCCGAGTCGTAGGCGCCGCCGCTCGCGCCGAAGACCTTCATCACCAGCAGTTGGGCGTCGGGGGCCATGCCCACCGCGCCCACGGTGGCAGCGGCGTCGGCGTCGTTCTCGCCGATGTAGCGGTTGGCGGCGGCGATGCCGGCCACGTGGGAGCCGTGCTCGCCTTTCTTGTCGCTCAGGTGGTCCACGACGGTGTTTTCATCCACGTAGTTGAAGGCGTAGGGGATCTTGGCGCTCAGGTAGTTGGCGCTGCCGCTGTGGAGCTGGTCGGCCAGACTCTCCAGTTCCGCCCGTGTCATCAGCTCCACGGTCTTGCCGCCGCTGCGGACCTCGTCGATGGCATCGAGGAAGGGCCCTTCGGCAAAGGACTGGTGCTGGGTGTCGATTCCGGTGTCGATAATGGCGATGCGGCTTCCGGCGCCGGTGAAGCCCGCTCTCCAGGCCGCCGCCGCGCCCACCATGTTTTCGCTGGTAGCTGCAGTGTCCGGGTCGGCAGTCTCTCCTTCCTGGGCCTCATACAGGTTCTCCCGCTGGACGCTGCGCACGCCCGGGACCGCAGCGATGCGCACCATGTCCCCCAGCGTGACGAAGGCGGAGATGGCGTTGGTCGCCAGAGTCAGGTTCCACTTCACGTCCAGGGGATGGCCGATGGCGCTCTCGATGTCGGCGGTGAGCTTGTTCTGCTGGGTCAGCAGAGCGGCCCGATAGGAGGCGACTGCGGAGCTGGACGCCGCGCCACGGGTGGAATACCCCGCGTCCATCGCGGCGGGGGCCTCCAGAAAGATGGAAACACGGACGATCTCATTCAGATCCACCGGCTCCTCCTCCACAGGCTCGCCCACGGGGGCGATGCGACCCTGCTCCGGAGACAGCTCTTCCCCCTCCTCCATGCCCAGCTTGGGAACGTGCAGGCTGGCGGGGTCAATGGCGTAGCTCTCCGGCTCCGCGCTCTCTTCCCCGGTGATCGGAGCAGTGTCCTCCTCCCCCTCCGCAAAGCCGGCGACGCCCAGAGACAGGACCATCGCCAGGATCATAAGCAGGGATATAATTCGTTTCCAGGTATTGCTCATAGGGTACCTCCGTTATCGGACCGGGCTTGGACCGGACCGGTCATGGCAGATTGCCGCATGGTACATAATAAAACGCTGGTTCCCGAACACCCGCAAAGGCATTCTTAACTTTGAATTATATATGATTTTCAGCTGTTTCGCAAGAGCTTTTCCCCTCAGAAGCCGGCTCGGAGGAGTGGAAATGAAATCCTGGACTTCCTGCGCAAATGTGATAAAATGGGAAAAAAGCCCGGCGCCAGGCGCCGGAGGAAGGATGGGACCATGAAACGGGAACGACCCTCTGTGGACGCATGGCTGCGGGAGGCGAAGGCGGACCCCGCCGCCAACCGCTGCGGCATGCTCCTGGTGCACAACGGCATCGTCCGGGAGACGGCCCGGGCCCGGGTGCGCCAAGGCGATGCCTCCGCGCCCCCCGTGCGGGGGATGCGCTTCGGCTATGACCGGGAGAAGGCCGCCGCCGCCCGGGAAGAGGCTCTGGCCATGCCCGGGATCGGCATCGTGCGCATCTGGCTCAACGAGGGCGAGCTCAAGCCCGGCGACGACATCATGCTGGTGCTGGTGGGCGGGGACATCCGCCCCCGGGTGGTGGATGCCCTGCAGTTTCTGGTGGGCAAGCTCAAGAGCGAGTGCGTCACCGAGGAGGAGATCTTCGACGGCGGCAGGGAGAGTCAGGCATGAAGCTGCACATTTTGCGCTGCGGGAGCATGCGCGTCTCCCCCGACGTCCCCTGCGGCAGCGGGAGCGAGCTGGGCGGCGCCCTGCGTCAGCACCTGACGCCGACGCAGAAGCGGGTGGAGCTCCCCGTCCTCTGCTTCCTGTTGGAGCATCCCCGGGGCCCCATTCTGGTGGACACCGGCTGGTGCCGGGATATCAGCCCCGCGGGGGTCTATGACCAGGCCGCGGTGCGTCAGGTGCTGCCGGGGCGGCTGGCCGCGTTTTACCGGCCTGTGCTCCCGGCAGGCATGGCCGTGCACGAGCAGCTGGCCGCCCTGGGCATCCGGGCCCAGGACCTGGCGGCGGTGCTGCTGACCCATCTGGACCCGGACCACGTGGCGGGGCTGAAGCACGTGCGCGCCGCCCGGGACGTCGTTTTGCCGGAGGATGAGTATTTCTGGTCCTGCCGGGCGGTATACAAGGCCCGGCAGCCCCAGTCCCTGTGGATCGACCAGCCCATCCGCCGCGTCTTCTACCGGGGCTCCCCTCTCGGGCCCAATCACTGGGCCATCGACCTGTTCGGCGACGAAAGCGTCCAAATGGTGAATGTCCCCGGGCACACGGACGGGCAGGCCGCCGTGCTGATCCAGAACGGGAAGCGCTTCGTGCTGCTGGCCGCAGACGCCGCCTTCTCCCCCCGGAACTGGCGGGAGGACATCACACCGGGCTTCGGCTTTGATCGGGAGCAGCAGCGCAAAAGCCTCCGCTGGCTGCGGCAGATGGCCGAGGACCCGGCCTGCGCCGGGGTGTTGTGCAGTCATGACCCGGAGCTTACCCCCGGCGCCATGGAATTCTGAACTGCCCGCCCCGCCGGGGCCGGATAAAGCGCCTCCCGCTCAAGCGATCGAGCGGGAGGCGCTTTTTTCCCGGAAAAGCCTTGACAGATCCTGCGGCAGGCGGTACGATAACAATCGTTATATAACAAACGTTACGATTTAGAATGAGGAGTCGAGGGACATGCCGCCGAGGGCAAAGATCACAAAAGACATGGTGGTGGACGCCGCTCTGGCGGTGCTGCGCCGGGATGGCTATGAGCGCCTCAATGCCCGGACCGCGGCCGCGGAGCTGGGCTGCTCCACCCAGCCGGTCATGAGCCAATTCCCCGCCGTCGAGGAGCTGCGCCGGGCCGCCTACGCCCGGGCGGACGGTCTCCACACAGACTACCTGCTGCGGGCCGGTTCCGGAGAGGACCCCCTGCTTGGGATAGGGCTGAATTACATTCGTTTCGCCGTGGAGGAACCGCAGCTCTTCCGCTTCCTGTTCCAGTCGGGCTACGCGGCAGAGAAGAGCCTGCCGGAGATGCTGGACTCCCCTGCGCTGACGCCGATCCTCGCCGCCATCGGGGAGGAAGCGGGGCTGGACGAGACCGGGGCGCGGGAAGTGTTCCGGACCCTGGCCCTTTTCGTCCACGGTTACGCCAGCATCCTAGCCAATAACTCCATGCCATTTGATGAAAAACAAGCGGCGGACCAGCTGGAGCGCGTCTTTCTCGGCGCGGTCATGGCCGCCGGTCAGGAGGAAACAACATGAAAAAACTGCAGGCTTGGTATGAAAAGAACGAGCTCGCCGCGGCGATCTTCTGGATCGTGCTGTATACCGTCGCCGTGGGGATCCTTCGCAACCTGGGGGACGACAGCCCCTGGACGATGCTTGGGGTCATCGTCATCTCGGCGCTGATGTTCCTGTTCGTGAAGGCCCTGGGGCGGACGGAATACTACGGGCTGGCCCGCTGGGCCAGGAACAACAGGGCCATGCTCTTCTTCCACCCCCTGTGGATCATCGCCAGCATGAACCTCTGGGCCGGGATCACGCCCCATTACCCACTCCCGGGGCAGATTTTTGCCGTCGTCTTCATGGCATTCGTGGGCTTTGCCGAGGAACTGATCTTCCGGGGCTTCCTGTTCAAGGCCCTGCTCAAGGACGGGAACGCGAAGACGGCCGTCATCATCTCCTCCGTCACCTTCGGTCTGGGGCATATCCTGAACCTCTTCACCGGGCATGCGTTCGCGGAAACGCTGATGCAGGCGGTCTTCGCCATTTCCTTCGGCTTCGTCGTCACGATGGTCTTTTACAAGAGCGGGAGCCTGCTTCCCTGCATCCTGGCCCATAGCCTGTTCGATATGTTCGCCACGTTCGCGGCGACCGACGCGACCGAGGCGATGAATTGGATCGCTCACGGCGTGCTGGTGGCGGTGGCCGCCGCCTACTGCCTGTACCTGCGGCGGCTGGAGCCCGCCGCCGTCAACCGGGCGGAGGGGAAAGCGGAGGCCGCGGAATAAGCGGCCCTGAACGGCATACAAGGACCCGGCGTGACCGATACGGTCACGCCGGGTCTTTGTGCTGTCCTTCAGGCTCGCGGCGGCGTTCAGTCGAAGCCGTCGTACTGGGTCACGTTCCAGGTCTCGCTGCCGTCCTCATGCAGGTCGAAGGTGACCTGGATATAGGCGTCCCCGCTCCACCAGCGATAGATGGTCTTGCCCTCAAAGGGACTCTCGACCCACTGCCCGTGGACGCCGAAGAGGGCGGCCACCTCCTCGTAGGTGGTGCTGTAGCTCCGATCCGTTTTCAGCCAGGGCAGGGCGCGGCGCAGGGTGTCCATGTCCACCTCGCCGTCGGCGCCCTCCTTGTCGGCCGGGTCCGGAGCCTGGAGGACAGGAGCCTCCACGGGCTCCTCCCCGGCCGCCGGCTCCGGCTCCGCGGCAGGCGTCTCCGGCGCGGCGGAGGCTCCGCCCGCCAGCTGCTCGAGGTACCAGTCCTCATAGTGGAAGGGCATCATATTCGGATAGGGCATGCCGGTGGTGTCGGCAGAGGCCACGTCGTCCCAGGTCATGCCCCAGGGGCGCAGGAAAATGTAATAGGTGAACCAGTTGCCGTCCTCGTCCGCCTCGCACTGGCCGTAGATGGAGATCATGTCCCGGATGCCCGCCACCGGGGAGTCGCGACGGCCGATGTACCACTCGCCCTCCTCCACCTCGTCGAAGAGGAAGTAGCCCTCCGTGGAGATCAGACGGCCGTGATCCGCGCCGCCCTCCAGCCAGAGCAGATCCGCCTCGCCGGTGAGATTGTCCGGGTCGGCGCCGATGGCGTAGAGGATCATATGGCCGGTCTCGCCCTCCATCTGAAACTCCGCGCACACGTCCCAGCCGGTGTCCGCGTCCTCCTCGTAGTCGCCTCCGCCTTCATAGATCACGGCCCAGCCGTACCACTTTCCGTTCCACCAGTCCGCGGGGCCGGCGGGGATCTCGGGTTCGGCTGGGGTCTCGGGGGTCTCAGGGGTCTCGGGGATCTCGGGGGTCTGGGGCTCCACGCCGGGCAAAGCCACGGGCGCCGGGGCTGTATAGGCGTGGTTCACGAAGGTCACTTCCATCCCGGTGCCCCCGAAATCGGGGATGGTGAGTACGCCGTCGGCCAGGGTGCCGTCCAGGCTGTCGCCGCCGCCCTCGGCGTGGAAGGCGGTGCCGGTCAGGGTCCATTTCAGGCGCTGGGTGGACCCGTCATAGCGTAGGATGGCCTTGCCGCCGGACTGCAGCTCCAGAGAAAAGTCCTGGCCGAGAACGTCGGCCGCGTTCATGGTCATGCCGAACGCGACCACGGTATCCCCCGTGTAAACGCCGCAGTTGGGGTCGGGGGGACCGCTCTCGCCGCAGGCTGCCAGCGCCAGCACCATGACCAGCGCCATCAGGATCGCCAGTAGTTTTTTCATGTCACCCTCCTTTTTCCGTACCGGCACCGGTCTTTTCCGGCGCCGCGTCTCTTTCTTCTCGCATGCTTCTAATGTAATTATACAAGACTCTCCCGAATTTGTGAATCCCTTTCCGCAGCGATTTAGCGAAAAAAAGGATCATTTCCCAGCGCACCGGGACGCGCGAAGTTTTTATGTTGTCTCAGGGCCCTGCGCATGATATAATACATTAAGAGTCGATCCTTGAAACTTCAGGAGGACAGATGCATGCTGAACGTCAAAAAAACCATTGAGAACAAGAAGGCGGTCTTCACCCTGGCGGGCCGTCTGGACACGGTCACCGCCCCGGAACTGGAGGCGGAGCTGGTGGCTTCCCTTCCCGGCGTAACCGAGCTGACCCTGGACCTGGAGGCGCTGGACTATATCTCCTCCGCCGGGCTACGGGTGCTTCTGGCGACCCAGAAGATCATGAGCCTGCAGGGCACGATGAAGCTGACCCACGTGGGCGAGCCCATCATGGAGATCTTTGAGGTCACCGGCTTTTCCGACATTCTGACCATCGAATGAACGGGAGGAGAGCTGTTTTTTCGCGGGCTTTCGCGCTGATCCTGGGGCTGTGTCTGCTTCCGGGCTGCATGGGCTGCGGACAGCCGGAGGTCCAGGCGCGCAGTCAGCGGGTGATCGTGGAGGAAATGGTGGTGGACTACGGCCACTACGGAGCCGAGGCCGACGAGCGCGTGGAGACGCTGCTGGAGGAGCTGCGGGCCGTAGACAGCGACGCCGCCGCACGCTGGACGCGGATCATGGCCCTCTGGGCGGGGCTGGACCGCGAGCTCACGGTCAATGAGGGTCTGCTCCCCGAGGGGCTGCCCGACACGGACGAACTGTGCCTGGTGGTGCTGGGCTTCCAGCTGGAGCCGGACGGCAGCATGCGCGAGGAGCTGGTCCAGCGGCTCAAGGTGGCCCGGGCCTGCGCCGAGCAGTATCCCCACGCTCTGATCGTCTGCACCGGGGGCGGCACCGCCGCCCGGAACGAATCCGCCACCGAGGCCGGGAAAATGGCCGAGTGGCTGATCGAAAACGGTGTGGCAGCGGAGCGGGTGATCGTGGAGGAGGATTCGCTCACCACCGCCCAGAACGCCATTTTTTCCCTGCATATCCTGGCCCGGCTCTATCCCCAGGTGCATCAGCTGGCCATCATCTCCAGCGACTACCACATCGCCACAGGGACGCTGCTGTTCGAGGCGGAGGCAATCCTGCGCGCGGAAAAGGCGGGCGAAGAGCAGTTTTCCGTGGTGTCCAACGCCGCCTGGCACGCACCCTCCGGCTCCCTGTCCGGCAGCTTCCAGGCCGGCGCGCTGCTTGAGCTGTCCGGGGACACGGAAACGGCCTTTGAGATCTACTACGACACCTACGACATCCACGAGCTGCCGCCGCTGCACGGGGAGGACTGATCC
>JAEEGL016733555.1_pt1 | contig 10598 bp, 8 predicted proteins | sample 9134231 | NCBI WGS metagenome assembly JAEEGL01 (sample SAMN16246548, study PRJNA631951) | gut metagenome | biome: gut microbiome; feature: rumen; material: fiber-attached | host: Bos | place: Iran: Karaj | collected 2018-10 | reverse complement strand
GCTGGGCAGCACCGGCTTGGGGCTTTCCATCGTCCGCCATGCCGCGGAATATCACAACGCCGAGCTTTTCCTGGAAAGCGAGCCGGACAAGGGTACTTGCATCCGCGTACTTTTCCCGGCGGAGACGGACAAATAATCATCAAACACAAAGAAACCATACGCCATCAAAAAAGCACGCCGGCAAACCTGAAAAGAGGCAAAGCCGGCGTGCTTCCTTATTTACTGTTATACCGCTCAGAAGGAATACTTTTTGCTGTACTCTTCAAAGTAGCGATCAAAGGTATCCGATTTCATTTCCTTCAGGCTGCTCAAATATTCATGGGTATCAAAGCTGTCGCTGGAAAGCTCGATCATGGCAACAGCAATATTGGAGCAGTGGTCGGAAATTCGTTCGTAGTTCGTCAAAAGATCGTTGAAGACAAAGCCCTGATTCAGCGTGCAAACGCCGCTCTGGATGCGGTTGACATGATGCAGCTTGGCTTCATCACAAAGGATATCGATCAGTTCTTCCAGCGGCTCCACACGCTTGGCCAGCTCCAGGTCGTCATCCAGAAAGGCCAGCACGGAAAGATGCATGACCTCATCCACGGCCCGATAGACTGTTTGCAGCTCGGAGAGCGCCTCCGGTGAGAAAGAGATGCCTTTATCGTGTATCTCCTGCGCCACCTCAGCGATATTCATGGCATGGTCGGAAATGCGTTCAAAGTCGCTGATCGCATGCAGGAACTTGGTGATCACATTCGTCTGCGCCGAAGAGAGCTCACGCTTGAGTGTTTTAACCAGATAAGAACCGACCTTATCTTCATAACGGTCAACGATGGCCTCTTTTTCCTCCAGCCGACGGAAAGCCGGATCACTGTAGGACTCCAGCAGCTCATGTGCCGCCTCCACGTTTTCCTGCGCTTTGTTGGCCATGCTACAGAGCGCCAGTCGGCTCTGTTCGATGGCCAGGGCAGGGTGTCGGATGAAGCGTTCTTCCAGATTGTTGATCTCCGCCGTATCCGCCAGCTCCTGCGGATCGTCCTTCACCAGGTGCCGTACCAGGCGTTCCAGCTGTTTAATGAAGGGCAGCAGGACCAGGATGGAAGCGATACGGAAAACGGTATTGATCAGCGCCACGCCCACCGGTCCCACCGACATATCCATGAAATCGAATTGGGCAAAATAATTGACGCCGTAAAAAACGATCGACCAGAAGACCGTACCGAAGAGGTCGTTCAATAAATAGATCAACGCGATACGTTTCCCGTCCCGCCGGGCGCCGATCCCGGAGATCAGGACCGGCACGGCCGCGCCGATCCCCATGCCCATGGTAATGGGGAGCGCCGTTGCAAAGCTGACAGCGCCCGTGGCGGCAAGCGCCTGCAGGATACCGACAGAAGCAGAAGCGCTCTGCAGGATGGCCGTGATCACGATGCCCACCAGGATGCCCAAGACAGGATGGCGGAACATGGTCAGCGTTTCGACGAAGGCTTCGCTTTCCTTCAGCGGCGCCACAGCACCGCTCATGCTCTGCATGCCGTACATCAGCACCGCAAAGCCCAGGAGCACTTCGCCGATATATCTCTTCTGCGTCGATTTGGCAAACATGCGCAGCAGAATGCCCACCAAGGCGATCACCGCGGCAAGCGTGGCCGTGGAAAGCAGCGAGACGACGCTGCCGCTATTGCCGTCAAGATAAGAAAGGCAGAGTATCCAGCCTGTCACGGAGGTGCCGATATTCGCCCCCATGATGGTGCCGATGGCCTGCGAGATCTTCATCATGCCGGAATTGACGAAACCGATGACCATGACCGACGTGGCCGAAGAAGACTGGATCATCGCCGTCACCACCGTGCCCAGCAAAACACCTTTCAAGGGTGTGCTGGTCAGGCGATAAAGGATGACCTCCAGCTTGCTGCCGGCGACTTTTTTCAAGCCGTCGCCCATCAGCGTCATGCCGAAGAGAAAGAGCGCCACGCCGCCCAAAAGCGCAATGATATTGGCTGCGTTAATGACTCAACACCTCCCCTGCTTTGCATGATCTGTCTTTATCATATCACAAAACAGGGTGCCTGTCCGCACACTTTATCCTCGCTTTGTAAAATCTGTGTAAAGTTCTGCGCTTCTGCTAATCCAGGAGCCGGGCGATGTCTGGGAAGACGCTCAGGCTGCGTTTCAGGATGCCCGTCATATAAGCAATGGTCACACCATAATTGCTCATCGGCACGCCCTGGTCCTGCGCACACTTCATGCGGTAACGCATCTCCCTTTCGTTCAGCATGCAGCCGCCGCAATGGATGATGGCGGCATAGGGAGAAAGATCTTCCGGGAATTCCGTGCCGCTGCTTGTTTCGATCTTCAATTCCTTGCCGCAATGCGCATGCAGCCAGCGGGGGATCTTCACCGTGCCGATATCCGTGCACTGCCGATGATGTGTGCAGCCTTCCGAGATCAGCACGGTATCGCCGTCTTTCAGGCGGTCGATGGCCGAAACGCCCATGACCGCCTGTTCCAAAAAGCCCTTATAACGGGCCATGAGGATGGAAAAGGAAGTCAGCGGGATATCCAGCGGCGTGTTCTCGGAGACCTGGCGGAAAGCCTGGCTATCCGTGATCACCATCGCCGGTTTTTTCTGCAGCTTGGCCAGCGCCTGCGGCAGCTGATCTTCCTTGACGACCAGTGTCATCGCATTCGCTTCCAGGGCGTCGCGGATCGTCTGCTGCTGCGGCAGGATCAGCCGCCCTTTCGGCGCCGCGGAATCGATGGGCGTCACGAGCACAGCCAGATCATCCGGAGCAAGCAGGTCTCCCACCAAGCGGCGTTTCTCCGCATCCGCCCGGAAAAGGTGCCCGATGCGTTCCTTCAGCTCATGGATGCCCTGCCCGGAAAGCGCGCTGACAAAGAGCGTGTTTTCCTCCGCTGCCGGCAGCGAGGGCAGCAGATCGGATTTGTTCATCGCCACAAGATAGGGCAATCCCTTGGCCTGGAAAAGCGAAAGCAGTTCGCGGTCGCATTCCTTCATCCCCTCCGCGGCGTCCACCACCAGGACCGCCACGTCCGTTTTGTTCAAGACCTGCTTCGTCCGTTTCACGCGCAGGCTGCCCAGCGTGCCTTCGTCGTCAAAGCCGGGCGTATCGATGATCATCACCGGGCCCAGCGGCAAAAGCTCCATCGCCTTATAGACCGGGTCTGTGGTCGTCCCCTTTTCTTCGGAAACGATGGCCAGGTTCTGTCCCGTCACGGCGTTGACCACACTGGATTTCCCGGCATTGCGCCGGCCGAAAAAGCCGATATGCAGCCGTTCTCCGGAAGGTGTGTCGTTCAGTCCCATAAAGATTCCTCCTTAGAATCCGACGGCGGCGGCGGAAACGGGCGCAAAGATGGATTCGATCTGTTCATCCGTCAGTTCCACGCCGAACACCGCCTGATAATAATCTTTCGCTTCCTGCGTTACATCGATATCTTCGAAAAGCTGCGGATAGACCGTCTTGGCCAGCCAAAGCAGGGTCACCGGCGTATCCGCGCCGGGCGTATAGCTGCGGTAGATGCCCAGCGGCATTTTGTAGACGCGCTGCTGCTGGACCGCTTTGATGCCGCTCCAGTCATCATTGCCCACCGTGCTCTGGTAGATGTCTTCCGGCTGCGCCTGCGTGAAGTTGGTCACCAGGATCACGTCCGGATCCCAGCTGTAGACCTGCTCCATGTTCACCTGCACGGAGTTGTCCTGTTCCAGCTCTTCCGCCACGTTGACGGCGCCGATAGCGTCGCACCACCACTGGCCGAAGAAGTTCTTGCCGGAAGAGAGCATCACCGTATCGCTATACTGGAAGAGGACAAAAATGCGCGCGCGTTCTTCCGGAGAAAGCGTAGCCACACGTTCCGAGACCAGCGCATAAGACTTATCGCTGTATTCTTTCACCAGATCGGCCTTGGCGTCTTCCGGAAAGATCTCGCTGAAGAGAGCGATCCAGTTGTTCAGCGTTTCGATGCAGTCGTAATCCCATTTGTTGACCGAGATCGCCACCGCGGCAAAGCCCGCGTTGCGCAGCGCTTCCCCGGCCGCCGGGTTCGAGGCGCTGTAGAAGACCACGTCTGGAGAGAGCTTCATCAGCTCTTCCGTATTGATCTCCGCACCGGAAACGCAGTCCGTTTCCACAGAAAGGATCTCCGGATAAAGGTCTTTCAGGAGGCCGTTCTTGGCCGCCGTCAGGCTGGGTTCCGGCATGGCAACGATCTTTTCCGCCGAATTGAAAAATACGGACAAGACCGAGGCGATAGGATAGATATCATAAATGGCGATACGTTCGACATTTGCCGGCAGCACGACTTCCTCGCCGAGATGATCGACAACGGTAATGGTATCCCCATTTACTTCTGCGTTTCCTTCTTCACCATCTGTGGAATTGTCTCCGGATGCGCAAGCTGCCAGGCAGAACAGCAGCATGACCATCAACATCAGGAAAGTGATCGTTTTTTTCATTATCTTTTGCTCCTTTTGGTCCGGTTTTTTGCTTTTGTTCAGTAAAATCTGTTCCATAAAACCTGTTCAACAAGATCGCTATTATCTCCGCGCTTCCGCCATCACCTCCAGATCGATCGGCCGCCCGATGAGATTCGGGATCTCCCGGCGGAAAATGCGCCCGGAAAAAGCCTCGCTTGGCCAGCGATAAAACGAGCTGGCCTGCGGGCAGATCGGCCGATAAAGCGGGTCGGCAACGACGCCATTCTCCGGTCGCAGTAAGGGTGTGATATCGTCTTCATCCGGCGCCTCCGCGTCCTGTGGCGCCAACAGGGAACTTTCTGTTTCCAGCGGGCAGATGACCCGGCATGCTATCCCCTTCTCCGCCGTAATGGCCGCAGCCAGAGAGCCGGCGGAAATGCTCTCGCCGATGATATCCAAGCATGGTCCGGCCGCAAAGGAACGGGCAAGATAGGGCACGACGTTTTCCCCCGTCTCTGCCGCCTGCCGCAGCGCCGCTGTCAGGCTTTGCGAGAAATCCCGCCCAAAGGGGACCCCGGCGACAAAAGGCGTGCCGAATTTCTCCTGCAGCCAGCGGGCAAGCGGCATTCCGGCATAAGAAACAAGCAGGTTCACGTCCGCTTCACCGGCCCGCTGCAGTTCTTCCAGGCTGCTGCCCATCGCCCAGCCGGAGAGGACGGAAAAACCGTTTTCCGCCAGGAAGGCGCGCATGCTCTCCACACTGCCGTTGACGGAGAAATCCAACGGCGTCAGGCCCAGGATGTTCAGTTTCCCGGAGCCTTTTTCCCGCTTCGCGCTTCGATCGACGAAACGCTCCGCCAGTGCTTCCAGCGCCATGCCGACGCCCTGCAGATAAGAGTGCATGCTGTTCGTTTTTAAGCCGAAGGACGGGATGCCCGTTTCCTCCTCCACCCGGGCAGCCACAGCCGGCAGGTCCGTGCCGATCATCATGGGGATGGGCGTGCCGGCGATGGCCACAAAGCGCGGATGCAGCAGATTTGCCGTATCGCAAATGTCGCGCAGCAGCTTCTCGTCGTCGCCCATAATGGCTTCCATCTCCGAAATGCCGGAAAGGAAGACCATGCTGTCAAAATCATACCAGCGCGGCTCGTCATGCGTGTTATAAGTGGAATTACAGCCGGAGGCGTCGTGCATCACCGTCATGCCGCCCAGCTCGTAAAGCGCAGAGCAGACGCCGGAAACATCCGCGGTGTAAGTAGATATAATGCTCGCTGTCTGTTTCATACGCAGCACCCACAGCCCAGTCCCTTGATCTGGATCAGGGAGCGGGCATCCTTTTTCTCAAGATAGGCTTCCTCCATGAGGGAAGCCAGGCGGCAAACGCCGTCAAAGCCATAAAGGCCGCCGCCTTCTACGATGTTGACAAAGTTATCACTACCGGAAAAATACGCCGCCTTCTGGCCGATGGCCAGCACCGGCTCCGCCGATCCGCGCGGCAGCATGCGCATGAGCGGCTGCACCGTCGCCCGCAGGCAGAGGCTCGGGCAATGCTCCTGCAACCAGTCAAAAGATGCTTTTTCCTCCGGCAGGATGCTGTCCAGATACACATCCCGGACGAAGAAGCCGTGCTCGATGAGCAGCTTGGCCAACTCCAGCGGCCGAACGACCGCCGTATAGTCGATAAGGACGGGCGTTCTGCCGATCAGGGACTGCGCATGGGCAAGCGCCGCTTCCGCCGCTTCCTTTTCCGTCCGGAAATCTCGGACGGGCAGACCCAGCGCCTTCGCCAGCTGATTCAGCTCCGACTCGATGACCGCATAATCAAAGCTCTGCGGCAGATAAAGATGTCTTTGCCCCAGACGTGCGGAGAGCGCTTCCCCGCCCGCCTTTGCCGCCGGATAAGTGGTGATGTTCAGGGCTGCTTCCGCCATTTCCTGATATTCCGCATAAGTTTTGAAAAGCGTGATGTCCCGGAAAACGAAGCCGTTCTCCCGGATCATGCGAACAAGATCGGAGGACTCGTCCGTGGGCAGATCGTTCCCCAAGAGGTTGACCGCCAGCGGGTTCAGCGTCCGCGGTTTGAGCAAGCTGTATAACTGACGACGCATCAACTGGTCCGGGTTCAGACCGCTTTTGCGCATAATGGGATTCATATAGCAATCCGTAAAATCGATATCCGGGAATTTTTCCCGCAGCACCCCATAGACCCGCGGCAGATCGCAGCTCATAAAATGATGGATGCAGCTGGTATAGATGAGCACAGCCGGCGGACGCTTGGGCAGTTTCTGCAAAATATCCGTCACGCCGTCGATGATCAGCTCCTCCATATCGCCGTCCAGGACATTGTTTTCCCGGATGGCGATGGTGGAAAAGCGTCCTGCCGCATCCATCTCCGCCGCCGTCAGCACCACACCGCGCAGGCAGCCCGCCGCGCAGACGAATATCTCATGCCCTTCCGGCAGCAGCATCCCCGTGTGCACGATGTTCCAGGTGCCGCGGGCCGGCGTGCCGTATTCCAGACCGGATGAGAACGGCGCCGGAAAAGCGGCATCGCGGATGAGCCGCACGGCACTGCTCTCATCCACCGGAACTCCCACTCGTTTCAACATCCCTTGATCTTCACCTCCATCCCGCAGGCGGAAAGCACCGCCTGCGCCAGGCGGCGGTATTCACCGGCCATCTCGCTTTCCGGGAAGGCCTCGATCACCGTTTTGCCCAACTCTTCCGCTTCCTGCACCGTGTCGCTGCGGGAAAGCGTTCCCACAAGCACGGAATCGATATCCGAGACCAGCTCGGCGATCTTGCTGTCTTCATCTTTCACGTTGCGGCGGTTGAGAATGACGCCGCCCAGCTCCGCATAGCCGCGGGCACGGAACTGTTGCACCGCCACGGCGATGTTCGCCGCCGCATGGATGGCCATGTTCTCACCGGAACTGATGACAAAGACCTTGTCCGCATAGCCGCCCCGCATCGGCACGGAAAAGCCGCCGCAGACCACGTCCCCCAGCACGTCATAAATGATGACGTCCGGCGCAAAGCGCGTGTAAGCATCCTTTTCCTTCAGCATCTCCAGCGCTGCCGTGATGGCCCGCCCGGCGCAGCCCAGGCCCGGGGTGGGACCGCCGGCTTCCACGCAGATGACGCCGCCGTAACCGCGCGCCGTCATCTCCTCCAGAGAAAAGTCCTTGCCCCGCTCCCGCATCAGGTCGATGACGGTACGGATGGGCTTGCCGCCGAGGAGCATCGCCGTCGAATCCGCCTTCGGGTCGCAACCGATCTGCATCACAGAAAGGCCGTTTTCCGCCAGGACGGCGGAAAGATTGGCCACAGTCGTCGATTTCCCGATGCCGCCCTTGCCGTATATTGCAAACTGGATCATGATCTTACCTCCGTAGCTCGATAGTCTCCGCGGGAAACGGTAAGCGTATAGCCGATCTCCTGCATATGCTTCTGCAGGACGTTCAGGCTCTCCGCCGCATCGTCCCCGCTAATGGCTTTGTTGTCATAAAGCATATAGTTTTTCCGCTGCAGCACAGGCGAAAGATTGGGCATGATGACGTTTGCTCCGGCCAGGACACCCATTTTTCGTCCGTCCCCGCGCAGTGTCCCCAGCGCCGTCGTCGCCGGCAAAAGTACGTCCGGCAGCATGATGCGGCAAAGGCTGAGCAAAAAGAGCGTCAGTTCCGCGCTGCCTGCCGCCTGGTCGGCAAAGGGCGTGGCGTGGTGCGGGATGAACGGGCCGGTGCCGATCATCTCCGGCCGGAACTCCTGCATGAAGCACATATCCTCTGCCAGATCGCCAGCTTGCTGGAAGGGCGCGCCCACCATCATGCCGCAGCCGGTCTGGTAACCGATCTCCCGCAGGTCCTGCAAACAGTGCATGCGCGCCGACCAGGAGAGTTCCGGCGGATGCAGCTTTGCATACAGCGCCGGAGCGGCTGTTTCATGCCGCAGGAGATAGCGGTCCGCGCCGGCAGCAAAAAGACGTGCATAAGATTCGCGGCTGCGTTCCCCCAAAGAAAGCGTGATGGCACAATCCGGGAATTCCACCCGCATGGCTGAAATGATCTTCTCCAGACGGTCATCGGTGAACCAGGGGTCCTCCCCGCCCTGCAGCACAAAGGTCCGGAAACCGGCCTGATAGCCGTCGCGGCAGCAGGCAAGTATCTCATCCTGATCAAGACGATAGCGCTGCAGCTCCTGATTACCCCGACGGATGCCGCAATAATAACAGTTGTTTTTACAATAATTGCTGAACTCAACGATACCGCGGAAATAGATCTTATTCCCAAAGCGGGCGACGGCGATGCGGCGGGCGATATCCGCCGCAAATTTCTGATCTTCCGGCGTCCAGCTTTCGATCAGCTGCAGCCACTCCGCCTTGCTCAGCTTCCGCTCCGCATCAAGCTTTTCGATCAATGCACGGTTGTTCATTTCACACCGCCTTTCGCATAGGTCTTGCGGGCATAAGTCGTCTTCACGCTGACACCGGGCAAAACGCCCAAGCGCTGCGCCAAACGCCGGATAAGATGTTCCGGCGCATCCAGATTGATGTTGATAAGATAGATGCCCTCTTCCGGATAGGGCATCCCCATGCGGCCGATGATATGGCGGCCGTATTCATGCAGGATAGCGTTCAACTGTTTTTCCATGCCGGCGCCCTCCGCGATGATGGAAAGGATGGCAAGGCTGTTTTCCGTCTCCTCTGCCGCCGTCTTCAGACTGGTGCCGCCCTCAGAGAGCATGACCGGGATGACGTCATGCGTGATGTTCAGCGGCGTTTCGATCTCGCCGATCACCGCCTTCACGCCAAAGGCATGCTCGATATTTCCTTCCGTCAGGATAGAAGCCACGTCGCCGAAAAGATATTCGCCGTCCGCGCCCAAGAGCAGCGCCTTGTTGGCCCGCTGCATGGCGTGCGCGGGATAATGCGTATTGAATATGCAGCTCATCCCGGAGGCGGCAAGCTCAGACATCGTTTCCATGATGAGCAGCTGGTTTTTGAAGTCCAGATTGGATTCCGGTTCGTCCAGGATCAGTATATCCGGCTCCGCCACCAGGGCGCGGGCGATCAGCACCATCTGCAGCTCGCCCCCGCTGATCTCGGAACAGCGCTTGCCCTTCAGCTTTTCGATATCCAGACGCGCCATCACCGCATCCGTCCGCGCGATGTCTTCCGCCTTGGGCGCGGAAAAGACGCCGATGCGGCTGCTGCGTCCAAGCAGGATCATTTCTTCCGTTCGATAAGGAGAAACGACGGAACGCGCCTGCGGCACATAGGCGATCTTCTGCCAAAGCTCGGAAGCCGGCATATGGGCGATGTTCCGTCCATCCAGACTGCTCTGACCGGAGCCCCAGCGAAGCAGGCCCATGGCGCAGCGCAGCAGCGTCGTTTTCCCGGCTCCGTTCGGGCCGAGGATGGCCAGAAGGTCACCGGGCTCCGCCTGAAAAGATATATCACGCAGGATCTGTCGCTCGTTCTTTTGATAAGCGAAGCTGCCGTGTTCCACGGAAAAGATCATAAGCGCCACCCCCCTGTCCGGCGCATCAGGATGATGAAGAAAGGCGCGCCGATGATGGCCGTGAGGATGGAGACCGGGATCTCCGCCGCCGAAACACTGCGGGCAAAGGTATCCACGATCAGCATAAAAGAGGCACCCAGCAACACGGAGGCCGGCAGCAGCGCCATATGGTTGCTGCCAAAGCGCATGCGGCAGATATGCGGCACGAGCAGACCCACCCAGCCCACCTGCCCGCACATGGAAACGCAGGAAGCGGTGATGGCGGTGGCGCAGAGCACGGTGACCACACGCAGGGCCCGGATGTTCACCCCGGAAGCGCGCGCTTCATCATCGGAAAGCGGCAGCAGATTCATCCGCCAGCGCAGGGCATAAAGCAGGATTATGCCGATGAAGATCAGCGGCGCGCCGATGGCCAGGGCAGAATAGCTTTTGCCGTTCAGGCTGCCCTGCAGCCAATAGGGGATGGCCGGCAGCTGGGATTCGGTATCCGCCGTGAATTTTACCAGCGAGACCAAAGCCGAGAAAAGCGAGCCGATCATGATGCCGGCCAGGACGATGGAATTGACGCCCCGGCCCTTGCCGGCGCCGGAAAGATAGGTGAGCGAAACGGCAAGCACGCCCCAGAACAGGGCAAATAGCTGGATGCCGATAAG
>JAEEGL015727572.1_pt1 | contig 10598 bp, 5 predicted proteins | sample 9134231 | NCBI WGS metagenome assembly JAEEGL01 (sample SAMN16246548, study PRJNA631951) | gut metagenome | biome: gut microbiome; feature: rumen; material: fiber-attached | host: Bos | place: Iran: Karaj | collected 2018-10 | reverse complement strand
CATTGTGTTTTTATAAGTGGATTAACATATAATAATACAGAATTAATTCATGAAAGTGAGGAATATCCTTCAACTTGTTTACATTCTGAATGTTCTATTTTATCTTCTTTTCAACCTAATGTTATTCAATCCTATCAAAATAAAAATAAAAAATATCAAATTGAGATTTCTAATTTAACTGCTAATTTAGTTTTTCCTTTAGGAATTAAAATTTGCTTTAATAATGATAATGATGATAATTATCCTAAACCTTATAATTCTTTTTTGAATATTATCAGAAATGAAAAAGGTGAAATTTTTTATATTGTTTCTTTACATTATTTTAGAAAAATTGGAATAAGTGAATTTGATAAAAAATATAAAATTAATCCTTTAAAAGAATATACTAAATTTCAAAATATAAATGATGATGATGAAAATTTTGATAATGAAAAATTTCAGAAGAATTTAGATATTGTTTCTAAATTTATAGGAAATGAAAATATTTTAATTCCAGAATGTATAACATTAGTTTCAAGATTTCCTTTTATAAATCAAATGAATCAATGTTTAAAAACAATGATTCACTTAAATGAAAAAGAATTAAATAATTTAATTAATCATTTAACAAATGAAATTCCTGTTCCTTATAAAAATCAAAAAATATTATTTTATATTCCTTATAATACTTCAGTTATTCAATTAGTTAGTCCTTTTAAACCAAGTATGATTAATTGTACTACTTGTAATATTTTAAAATATTTTTCAATTGAAAATATAATTAAAATAATTCATTTTATTTTATTAGAACAAAAAATTTTATTCATTGATAATGATTACCAATTATTAAGTAATATTTCTTTTTGTTTTATTAATTTAATTTATCCTTTATTTTGGTCTAATATTTATGTTCCTGTTTTATCTTTATCTTCAGTTAAATTTTTACAAAGTATTGTTCCTTTTATAATGGGAACCGATGAATTTTTATTCAAATATTCTTTTAATAATGACTATATTAATAAAAAAAATGATAATCATATTATTTTTGTTGATATTAAAAATGATGAAATAACTATTAATGTTGAACATATTTTAAAGAAAAAATTTCTGTGGAAAAAAGATATTGTTAAAGAATTTAAATTACCTAAATTTCCTGAGGATATTGAAAAATTTTTATATAAGAAATTAAAGGATATTAAAAATATAAATAATAATTATATTGTTGAAGAAAAAATAAGAGAAATTTTTTTAACAGCTTTTATTATGATGTTTGGTCACACTCATGTTTATTCTTTTATGGGTGATAAAGAAATGCCTATTTTTAATAATGAATATTTCTTAATGTCTAAAAAGAATGATGAAAAAAAATTTTATAAAGAAATTATCCAAACACAAAATTTTACACAATTTTTATATAATGAAAATGAAATTCTAATCAAAAAAACAGAAAATAAGACAAAACCTTTATCTGAACCTTATGGAAAAAATTTTGATAATTTAATTTTTGATACAACACCTTTTAACAAAAAAGCTAAACAATTTGTTCAAGAAAATGATAATAAGCCAAAATATACTAAAAAAAAAGTAGATCACGTTCATCAAAAAAAAAAGATGTAAATAGAAATTATTTAAAACCCAAAACTCAAGTAATAAACAGTCATACCGATTACATTAATACTGATTATAATATATCTTTTTCTAAATATACTATAACAAGAAAAGATAATTCTTTTAATGAAAATAGTGCTAATATCACAAAAAAATCAGAAAATTTTAATTCTATTCCAAATTTAATTTCTCCTTATTTTATTCATATTCCAATTATTTCATTAGATAAAGAAAAAATAGAAATTTACATTCAGAATGAAATAAATAAAAAAGAAACATTTAAATCAAAAGAAGAAAAACAATTACCAGAATATATAATATTAAATTCAAAAAAAAATTATAATTTAAATGAAGTAAAAGATATATATAGAAGGTATTTTTTTAATATTACAAATAATCAAAATATTATTGAAAAGGAAATTCGTCCAGTTAAAAAAAGATCTTTAAGTGATTCAAATCTCATTAATTTAATTAATTTTCAAGATTTACAATCAATAAAAGAATGGTTTAATATTATATGTTCAAATCAATTTGAAAATGAAAATAATAAAATTACCGAAATTACAAATTTAATGAAAAAAAAAACGAACAGAGAATATTTTTGTAATTTAATTTTCCAAGGATCTTCTCAAAATGATGTTTTTAAAAAAGCACTTTCAAATAAAAGTTTTGATGAGTTATTAAAAGTATTATATTTCACATTAGATTATTTAACTGAAAAAGATAATAAAACAGGGAAATCACTAACTTTAGCTTGTTTTTCTTATTTTACTTTTGAAAATAAATCAAAGAAAAAAAAATATATTTATGAAGATTATATTAAAAATTATAAACCTTGTAAACTATGGGAAATAGCTGATTTTTGGGGTGAATGGTTTATAGATGATTTAATGTCTGATAATAATTCATTAAGTAATGAAAGTGAAGATGATAATAATAACATTTTAAATGTTCATAAAATTTTAATTAATTTATATATAAATATGAGAAATTTAAAATTAAATAATATTTTTATTAATGATGTTATTATTAATCAATTAGCAAAAGGTAATTTATCAAATGAAGAAATAAATGAATTGGAAGATGAAATTAAAATATATGAAGAAAAAAATAAAAAATAAATTGTATATATAATATTAATTTTTAAAGAAGATGTATTTTATAAATTAATTAAAAAAACATTTTATTTTTCAATATATTAATAAATCCTTTGAATATTAATTTTTCAGATATTATATAAACATTTTTAATTCATTTAGTTTTTTCCCTTTCTCTCTAAGAATAAATATATTTAATTTACTTATTTTTTTTATTTTTATCAAATCTAAAAAACCAATAAAAAATAGTTTTTATACTTTAATCCTAAATTAAAATAATTTAATTATCCCTTTAATAATATATTCTCTTTCAAAAATAATCAATAAAAAATAAAAATTTTTATCATTCTTGATTTTTTTAATTGATTCAGGAAAAATTTTAAAATTAATAAAAAAATAATACATTCATTATAATTTTTTTTTTTAGAGCAATATTTGAAATTCTAATTAATAAAGATATATATTTTATTAAATAAAAATATTTTCAAAAGAAAATTATTCTTCCATAAAAATTAATGAGCAAAAAGGGGAAATTTTTGAAAGAAAAAATGAAATGATTTTTCAAAAACAAAAATTAAATATTTGATGAAAAATTTAATGTAGACCATCTTAAAAATAAATTATTATTTGTTAGATAGAAAAAAATTTATTCTTGAGATTTTTCGTTTTTTGGGAAACACAATTTAAAATTAATATTGTTTTATAACTTAACAATTATATATAAATACGAATAAAGTTTTCAACGAAAGTAATTCAATAAAAAAATTATATAATAATATTTAATAAATATTTAAATGATACTTGATAAATTTAAATATGAAATAAAAGTATAAATTAATAATAATATCAATATCAATAACAAAAGTCATCATTCAAATATCACAAATTATATAAATTAGATATCAGAATAACAAATAACTCCTATAAAAAGAAAAAATAAAATTGACTTGAATTAAATTTTCACAAAAAGAAAATAAATAATTATAAAAATAAGAAAAAAATAATTATTTAAAAACACATTAAAAAAAATTAAAAAAACAATTGTAAAAGGAAAGGAAAAAATGGGAGGATGTCAAAGTGAGGATGCAATAAGATCAAATTATGATGAACCATCAAAACCAGAAAGAGAAAAACCAAACGGTCCATGTTTAGATCCAGATTTTCCAGACATGCCAGAATGGGAAGGAAATAAATATAAAGGAATAGGAATAAAAAGAATGAAAGGTTACAAATGTGATTTAAAAATAGATGAACTTGTAAGAAAAAGGGATGAATTTTGGAATATAAAATGTAGAGCATATGATTTATGGCAAGTAATTCAACAAGCTTGTGTTTATGATGAATATAGAGCTAATTTAATTTTAGAAAAATATGAAATTAGATGCGCTGACGGTTGTATTAATCATTTAATTGATTCTAATGGAAATGAATATTATATTCCTAATTATTGCATTAATGACCCTTATTTTGAAAAAGAATTAAGTGAAGAAGAAAAAAATGATGAAGAAACTTTAGAAATTATTCTTTATGAAGTTACTAAAAATATTAATTTAAAAATTTCAATTTCTAATCATAAAACTGGAAAAAATTTAAAAGATGCTTTTATTAAAGAAAGTAAATTACCCAGTAATTGTAAATTAAGATTATTCTTTTCAGGTATGGAAATTAAAGATGAACATTATTTATATCAACATAAATTGAAAAATGAGTTTAAAATTCAAGTAATGAAAATGAATTAGATTTTTTTAATAATATATAGAAAATTATTTGGATTTTTATTTCTTTAATTTTAATTATATTTTTTAACAATAATTTTTATTTATTAAAAAGGTTTTTGCTCTTTTATATAATACAATTTTCAAAAATAAATGAACAAAAGGAACGAATTATATTTTAGTCAACAATCTGTATTTAATTCTCCAGATATTACATATAGATGCAGTAAATGTCAATATATTCCACTTATTAATATAATAAAAGATGGTGATGAATATAAAATAAAAACAAAATGTAGAAATAATCACAATGAAATTTTATCAATTCAATCATTTTTAGAAAAAAATCAAAATTATAATTTAAACAATATTAAATGTTCAAAATGTAATCATTTTAGGGATAAATTTACAATGTTTTTTTATTGTTTAAATTGTAAAGATTTTTTATGTAATGTTTGTAAAGAAGCACATAGTCATTCGGAAGAAACAATTTCAATAAATCAATTAGATTCAATTTGTACTGTTCATAAAGGTTCTATCGCAGGATACTGCGAAGAAATTGGAAATATGTGTTTAGAGTGTCAAGAACAATTCAAAAATAAATATAAAATGAATTATTTAAGTTTTATCTCAGAAGAAAAAGAAAATATTATAAATAATAAAATAAATGAAGATAAAAATTTTATTAAAAATATTGAAAATGAAATTAAAAATTTAGAAAGAACAATTGAAAAATACAAAAAAATTTTTAATGATTTATATTATGTTATAGAAATTGAAAAAAATTTATTTGAAACATATAAAAAGGAATGTAATAATAATCTATGTTATGAAATTATTCAAAATATTGAAAATTGTTTGAATTTCAAGATAAAATTTGAAATAAAAATAGTAGATAGTAATAATGGAATAAAAACTCCTTTTCCACAGGAAATACATACACTAAAACCTTTAAATATATGTAAATGTGGAAATATTTTAAGTTATGATGATAAAAAATGTTCAATTGTCACATTAAATTTACCGAAAGAAGAGAAAAAAATTGATTATAAATATACTATTTTTTATGTTCCTCTATATGATATTCCAAATCCATATAAAATTTATATTCCTAAAATTCATGAAATAAAGGAAATAAAAAAATTATTACTTTTTTCAAACCAAATAAATATAACTTCTAATGATTTGAATTTTTTTCTTATAAATAATAATGAATTTAAAAGAATTCTACTTGAAAATGAGAAATTTCAACAACATGTTTTTGTTTCTCCTTCAAATAAAACATTGGGAGAATCCAAATTTTATCCTTTGAATGTGATTTTTGAAGAACCTTCTATTTATCCCAGATTTCTTTTATTAAAAAATAATCTTTCTTTTCAAAATTTTTTAATTCAAATATTTTTTTACATAAGAAAATATATAATTATTCCTTCTTCTCAAAAAGAATTTGAAAAACTTCAAAACGAATTAGGAAACATTAATTCTTTTTTAAATAAATTTTCATTTCTAAAAAGGGAATTTTTAGAATATCTGAAAAATAAAAACATCCCTTTTTCTTTATATATTGAAAATAATTTGAAAGATGATAGATTTTTTTTATGGAATTCAAATAAATTAGGAAATGGAATGTTAAAAATAAAAGAATTAAGTGATCCAATAGATGATGTTGTTAAATCATTAGATAACAATTATAAAATATATGTGAAATTCAATAAAAATTCAGAATATTATAACAATCAAATAGAATTAAACAACTGTGAAACAATAAAATTAAAGCCAAATATCATTTTCAAAAGTTTAGATTTTAATTCATCAAAGAAAATAGTTTTATGTCCTCAATGTCATTCAAATTGTCAATTTAAATTTAATAAGATTTTATCTGATTATTATATTTTTGTGTTTGATACTCAAAATATTTCTTTTGAAAATTTTACTTTATATTTAGAAAATAATGAAGAAGAATTTGTTCTTTATGAAAAAGAAGATTATAAAAATATAAAAAGTCAATTAGTTTTATTTGGAAATGACTTAAAGAAAGTTGAAGAGTTCATTGATAAAAATAGAAATAAAATACTCTTTTTTAAAAAAAAGGATAAAAAAGATATAAACTTTTTAGACCTAATCGAGAATTAATTATAATTATATTAAAATGAATACTTTATTAATAATCAATCAATTAATTCTTTTTATATAAAAATTTTATTTTATTTTCTTCATCTCTTTTTTGAGAAATTATAATAATCATATTCTTTCTTTCAATAAGTTAATCTCTTTTAAAAAATTTTACCAATTGTTAATACATATTGAAAGTAACAATGTCTTTAGTGAGAAAGATGATATGGTTTATTATCATAATTTATTATTATTTTAGAAAAATAAATTTTAAAGAATTAAATAATTAAAAAATGTCATATCAAATTGAAAAGAATTTCTTAAATTATAAAATGAGTTTAATTTCAACTTCAGATTCAATAACAATAGTTATTAAAAAGAAAAATTCAAATGATGAATTTACATCTAATTTTACTTTATCAAATTTAAAAAAATATAAATTTTTTTTGTCATCTTCAACACCAAAAAACATTATAGACATAATATTAAGATTAATAGATAAAAACTTATTTAAAATAAAAGAAGAAGAAAATGAAATAATAATAAATTTCATAAATACAATTCAATCATCATTGAATTCTAACATAGAATTAAAATTAAAGAAAAAACTTTTGTTTTTCAAAAATTTAAAAATAATAAAAACAATAAAAGCACATTCAAATTCAATAAGTTCAATCTCTGTTTTTCCATTAGGAAATTTAGTTTCTGTTTCAAAAGATAAATCAATAAATATTTATGATAATAATTTTAATATAATTCAAACAATAATAAATGCACATGATAGTAAAATAACATATGTGGATGTAAAAGACGAAAATAATTTTGTAACTTGTTCAAATGATAAAAAAATAAAAATTTGGATTAAAAAAGGAAAAAAATTTGAATTAGGGAAAATAATAAAAAATACACATAATAATTATATTTATAAAGTTATTTATTGTTTAAATGGAAATATTATTTCTTGTTCTGAAGATTCAACTATTAAATTATGGGAATATTCAAATTTAAATAATAAATTTCAATGTATTACTGTATTAAAATGTAATGATAAAATAAAATCAATTTTATTATTAGAAGAAAAAAATATTTTAATTTCTTCTGGTTATGGAAGAGCAGATATTTTCAATAAAAATAGTTTAAAACTTTTATATACAATAAATAATATTTCTTGTTATAGTTCAAATGCTTTGAAAAAATTAGATGATGATAAAATTATTTTTGGAGGAGGATATGATAAAATAATGAAAGTTTTATCATTAAGAGAAAAAAAAATAATAAAAGAAATCGATAATAAAATAATATGTTATGGAATTTGTGTAGTAGAAAATAAAGGTTTTTTCTTAACAGGAGGATTTAGTAGTGAAATTAAAATTTATAGAAATGATAGTTTTGATTGTATTAAAATTATTCAAGAATCACATGAATTTATTGGTAATGGATGGTTAGGTCCTATTATTTTTGGTTTTGTACAAATTAAAAATAGAAATATTATTATTTCTTATTCAAATGCTAATTATATTAAAGTTTGGTTATTGGAAACTTAAAATTCTTTTTTTTGATTTTTAATTATATATATTATATTATTTAATTAATTATTAAAATTAAACTCATTTTCTTCTTGATAAATATATTCTTTGAAATTTCTGTTTTTATATATCAATGCATATACATTCTCATAATTAATTTCTTTTGATATATCTTCTATTGGAAAACAACTTAAATCATTAAATAAATACCATTTTTTTGTTATATCATTTTTACAAAAACAATTATAATGTCCTTGATTCATATCTCCTATAAAATTTATAATTCCAATTAAATCATAAGTTTTGGTTTCATCATTTATATATTGAAAAAGACCTAAATTTAAATTTTCAAAAGGGAATGTAATTTTAACTTTATTATAAATTCCATTTACTTTTCTTTGTAAATGAAAAATTATTACTTCTGGTAAAGAATATAAATATGTTTGTTTCTCTGCTGTTACATTTTTCTTACATATTTCACAAAAATAAGGGTATTTTTCTTTTTGACAATAAATCTTTAAAATTTCATCTAATGTTATTTCTTTTTTATTCAAATTATTATGTTTATTATTTGTCCCTTTTTTGTTTAATTGAATTTCTTTATATATTTTTTCATATGGATTTATTTCTACCACACCATCTAATTTAAAAGAATTTTCAATATTTTTTATATATTCTTCATTTTTTAACCAAATAATATAAGTTCTATAATCTTTTAAAATATAACCTTCATATTCATTTTTCTTTGATATATATCTTTTAATATTATCTGCAAAATTTTGTAAAGAGATATTAGAAAATGGAATTGGAATATAAAAAAATTCTGGATTTTCTTTGTTTAAATTTTGAATATTTTTTTCAATTTTAAAAAAAAGAATAAAAGGAATATTAGTATTTTCAAATGAACTAATATATGAATCTAAATTATCAACTATTATATTCAATTTTTTATTATTTGCTAATTCATTAAAATTCTCTTTTCCTAATTGAAAACTATTTTTAATTTGTGTATATAAAAGTCTTGTGTTATCTTTTAAACTATGATTTATAATTTTTGGAAGATTTATTATATGAAATTGATTATCTTCTTTAGATTTAATCATAGAAATTAATTTTAAAAAATTAAAATTAATTGGATTTACAAGATTCGATTCTAATGTCATATAAGATCCCATTTCATCTTCACCAAGATTAAATTTATTATTTTGAGGAATTGGATTAAAATTTATTTTTCCTGGATTTAAAAAAAATGCAAGTAATTCTTTTTCATCTTTAAATCTTGTAAATATATTAAGTTCTTTTTTTTTCATATTTGTTTGAACAAAATATATTTTTAAATCATTTGGTTGTGTAAAAGCTTCATATAAATATTCATTTCCTGAACAAATATACTGATAATAAGTATTATTATTTGAAATTATTGTGGGAATCAAATCATTTTGATTTACATCTAACAAATACATAATTATTACATAAATGTGATATATTTTATAATTATCATAATCTTTTTTATTAATAGGGTAAATAATTATTTTTTTTTCACTTTTACAATTATAAGGAATAATTACACATTTGCAAAAATAAAAATTATTTTTTCCTGGAATTGTATTAAATATATTTTTCTTATTATTTTCGTTGGTTTTATTCAATAATTTATCAGTATTTGAATCAGAAATTGAATTAGAATTTAAGGGAAGAATAAGAATATTATAAGGTTCAAAAATAGGATATTGTGTTTTGCATGTTAAACAAGTTGTTGTAGTTAAACTCATTCCATAAAAAATATCTGTGATTATTGAATTATTTATATTTTTAAATTGAATATATTTTATATCATATAATTCTTTTATATTTTTATAATTATAAAAATTCACTTCATTATTATAATTATTTCTTATTTTTACTCTATTTAAATCTTCATGTAATATATCTAAAAAATAAAAAAGAAATTCACAAGCATCTCTTTGGGCATAATTATTATATAAAACATTATTTTTCCCAATTTCATTTTTTAAATTTATAAAAATTTTCTTTTTTTCATAATCTTCCATTGGATCATAATAATAACATTTTTTATGATCAATTGTGGTTAAATCTAATTGTTGATTCCATAACATTTTAATTAAATTTGCATAACAAACAACGATTTTTCCTTCTGAACCATTTTCATTACTTTCATTAATATCCTTTATATATTTATCAAATAAAAAATATTTTGTTAATGGAAATACATTACTTAAACATTGAATACAACAATTCATATAACAATTATTTCCTATATTTGGTAATCCCATTCTTCCAAATAATTTTCTTTTTTTTAATATTATTAAATAAAATTCATTATTTTCTAAATTTTCTAGTATTTTGTTTAATACTTCATTTGAATATTTTTTTTTATAATTTTCAATTTCCTTTTTTTGATTTGAAAATATAATAATTGGATTCTTGTCTTTATAAATTTCTTTTAATTTTTTTTCAGCATTTTCTTTTTCTTGTTCTATATATTTTTCGTCGATCTTTTCTTTTTCTTCATTATAAATTATTAATCTAAATTTACTGCT
>JAEEGL015488785.1_pt1 | contig 10598 bp, 3 predicted proteins | sample 9134231 | NCBI WGS metagenome assembly JAEEGL01 (sample SAMN16246548, study PRJNA631951) | gut metagenome | biome: gut microbiome; feature: rumen; material: fiber-attached | host: Bos | place: Iran: Karaj | collected 2018-10 | reverse complement strand
TTGAACTGGCTGAGGCGGGTAGAGTCAGTCACGTAGTACATGGCTCCGTATGTGCCGTAGTCGAGTCGCTTGAAACGGATGGTGTCTTGTTCGTAACCGCGAATCTGGGTGGAGTCGCGATTCCAGATAGGAATGGAGTCTCCGTTTTCGTCAAGGCGGTTCTGAGTGTAATAATCATCCACCACTTCTGGCAGTGTGTATTGGTTGATACCATCTTTGAGGATGGCAAACGCAAACTCTGGATAGCCGGCACGGTTGATAGCTTCGGCTAAACGGAGCCAGATGAGTGACTTGCGGTAGGTTGGAATTGTGTAGAAGAAGGAGTTGCCTCGTGCGGCTTTGCTGCAAAGAGGGTAGGGGTCACCTTCGTAGCTGAGGTCTTCGATGGATTTGCCTAAACGCGCATCGCAGTTCTGGATGTAAGAAGGTATCATGTTGTTGGACAGCGTACCTGGGTAGTAAACGTAGGTCTGCTTGTTCACGACATCTTGATAGGCGTTAGATGGCCCATACTGGCGACGGTAGTTGCGAGTGACGGTAATAGCACCTGAAGACTCGTAAATTTCATTACCGTTGGCATCGGTCTTATTCTTGCTGGTACCATCGTCCTGAGTCTCAGTACTGTTTGCCGACGATTGCGAAGAGGATGGTGTGTAGCCAAAGATGTCGGCCACACGAGTGAGCATCTTACCCAATCCTGCATTGGCTGAACCTGGAATCAGCGAAATGATGTCTTCATTGCTGCTGGCTGAGTATGTCTGTGCCCATGTACCCCATCCCTTGAAGGCTCCATAGTTGTTGGAACCGCTGCGCACGGAGGTAGCTGCTACACAGTATTGCGTACCCATCGGCGTGTCTTGATTCTTCAGGTATTCATAGTAGTATCGTGCAGCTTTCTCGTAGTCGCTGGTGGAGGCACCACGCAGGAGATAGAGGTCGCCGAGCACGATGCGAATGGGCACGAACATGAGGCGAGCCTCGATGTCGGTGTAGCCGTTGTTCCACTTGCCGATGACATCGGATGCCGAACCGTATTGTGGGTATTGAGTGTCCACAAAGTCGAGCAGGCCGTCTTCAATGAGCTTATCGACAAGGTTGTCTTTGTTGACCAGATTGTTGGCATAGTCAAAGTTTTCGATGATGCCGAGGTTGCTGATGGGCTTTGTGATGAAGGGCACCTCTTTGTAGTTCTTGACGAGCTGGAGGTAAGCCCAAGCACGGATGGCTTTCACCTGAGCATATTCGGGCACCATGTACTTGATGTTCGACTTCACTGCAGAAGTGTCGGCATTGTGGATGTAGAAGTTGCAGTTGTTGATGACGTTATAGTAGTCGCTGACCTGCAACATAGAGCACGACTGGTCTTGTGGATTGTCGAAGTTGGAGATGGCATAGAGCGTGTCGGTGGTGTAGTCGGTCGATACAACCAAGTCGCCACGAATTTCGCCGAGGATGACCTGACGCTCTGCCACATCCTGCATGGCTCGCATGATGCCGAGGTAGGAGTAGAGCGTGTCTTGTGCATTGACGTATGCCTTGTCGCCAGTGTCAACGGTCATCATGTCTTCACAGGAGGTTGCCAAAAGACCTGTGGCAACCACGGATGCGATAGCTATATTTTTAACAATATTCTTCATGATTGTTTCGTATTACAAGTTGATTTTAACACCAAGGTTGAAGGAGCGGTTGCTGGGGAGCAGACCTGCATCGATACCCTGATAGAGGACACCGTTGCCACAAGAGAATTCGGGGTCTTTGCCTGTATATTTACTGAGGGTGACGAGGTTGTTACCTTCTGCCCAAATGGTCAGCCCTTGAATCCATGAGGCATTGATGGGCAGTTCGTAGGAGAGACGTACCTTCTTGAGTTTCAGGAAGGAACCATCTTCTATCCAACGGTCGGAGAAGCGTTCGTTATCCACCCAGTAGTCAGACTCTTTCGACATGATGCGTGGCAGTGCTGCATGGTCGCCTTCGTAAGTCCAGCGGTTGAGTGCTGCAGCCGTCTGGTTGTAGAAGGTGTTGAGTGACTCCAGCTGACTGCGCTGGTAATTGTAGATGTCGTTGCCCACCGAGTACTTGAAGTTGATGTCAAGACTCCACTTCTTATAAGAGAGGTTGGTGTAGATGGAACCGTAGATGTCGGGATTGGGGTCGCCGATGGTGGTCTTGTCGTCCTCGTTGATGATGCCGTTGCCGTCTTGGTCAACGAAGTGGATATCACCAGCCAAGAAGTTGCGGTAAGGAGTCTTGGTGATGCCTGTAGGATACTTCAGATAGCCATCGGCTGTAGCTGTTGTGGCCGATGAAGCTTCGGCATCGGATGAGAAGACACCAGCGGTCTTATAACCGTAGAACAAACCTGCAGGTTTACCCACAGCGGTGAGAATCTCTGCACCATAAATCTTCTGGGTGTAGTTGCCCTCTGGCAGCGAAGTCAGCTTGTTCTTGTAATGACCGAGGCTTGCCCCTAATTGCCACTTGAAGTCCTTTGTATTCACTAAGATAGCATTGAATCTTACATCCACACCTGTGTTGCGCAACGAACCTCCATTGCACAGGTAGCTGGCAAGACCTGACATGTAGTTGATGGTCTTGTAGGTGACCAGATTGTCGGTATTGGAGATGTAGAAGTCGGCTCCTGCCTGTAAGCGGTTGTTGAGGAACGAACCATTCAGCCCGATGTTCCAGCGACGTGTCGTTTCCCATTGGATGGCAGGGTTCTCGATGTTGGCCAACTGTAGCGCAGTGGCGGTCTTCAGGAAGGTGTAAGACTTGAAGTAGGTACGAGCTGCGGAATAGTCGATGTTATCGTTACCCGACTCGTCGTAACCTGCCGTGAGTTTCAGATAGTTGATACCTATCGTTTTCGGCATCCAAGTTTCATTGGTGATGACCCAACCTGCTTGGATGCTGGGGAAGAAGCCCCATTTCACGCCAAACAGCTTCACACCTTCTTCGGTTTTGTGACCAAAGCGTGAGGAAGTCTCAGCCGAAAGTGTTCCTTCCACGAAGTAAGTGTTTTTCAGCGCATAACGAGCGTGGAGGTAGTAGGCGAGGTTGTTCCAAGAGTCTTGCACACCAGGTGCCGAACGGAACTTGTTGGAGTTCTTCTGGTCAGGCATCTTGTCGCTACCTGGGTCGTACGACTGCATGTGGGAGTCGGAGAAGCTGTTGCTGGTGAAGCGCACCCCACCGAACGCCATCACGTCGTGCTGTCCGTAGTTGGCTGCCCAGTTGATGCGGAAATCCTCATAGATGGACGTTTCCTTCGAGAACAGCGACTTCACCACCGAGTTGACATCGCCATAGCCCTCGTAGTTGTAGATAGGGCTACCCGCCATCGGCAGGAAGTACTTATCGTTCGAGCGGTTCAGCTGATAGGCAAAGCGGTTGGTCAAGTTCAGATGCTTGTTGATTTCCCATTTCGGCATGATGTTGAGGTTGAACTGCGTCACCTCCTGACGGTTCTTGTTGTCGCCGTCACCGTTCTGAAGAATCCAGTAGGGGTTAGCCAAAGCAGTATTCGTGCTGTATGCCGACGCAAAGTCGAACGGATAATTGTCATCATCCACATACTTTCCTGCATAGACCGACGAGAGGTGCAGCTGGCCGTCATCACCTGTGTAGTAACCGTACTTCGACAGGAAGGGCGACAGAATCAGTCCCAGCACATTCGGCGAGGAAATGGTGCTGGCAGCATACGACTCTGCCCATCCGTTGTCGCGCAGGTTGTTCGAGAACTTCGAGTAGGCGAGGTCAAGCTGGGTGGAGAGATTCTTGATGAGATGGATGTCGGTGTTGAAACGAATGTTCAATCGGTCGAAACCATTCTCCTTCGCCGTTGACTGCGAGTTGGCATAGCCTAACGACAGGTTATACATGGCCACGTCGTCACCACCTTGCACATTGATTTTGTAGTTCTGCGTGGCTGCTGTCCGATAGAGACCGTCTGACCAGTCTGTCTCGTTGTGGTACATGGGGTACCAGTAGTACGTCGGGTCGTTGTTGAGGAACGGGATGGACGTGCTGGCCGTAGCGTGTTTGATTCCGTATTCCGTCGTACCAATCAGGTCGCTGACATAGGTGCGGTATTGGCTGGCATTCATCATGCTGATGGTGGAGGGAGCTAATTCAAATCCTGCATTGATGTTCACGTTGATTTTCGTTGCCATCGAACGACCACGCTTCGTGTTGATGATGACCACACCATTGCCACCTCTGGCACCGTAGAGAGCAGTAGCGTTTTTCAGCACTTCCACCGATTCCACATCTTCAGGGTCGATACCAGCGAGCACGTTGTTGAAGAAACCATCGTGGATGCTGGTGCGGTCGAGCTGCGAATCCATCATCATGCCATCCAGAATGATGAGTGGCTGGGCATTGATGTTGAGCGAGTTGAGACCACGGATGAACATCGCCACACCCTGTCCACGCATACCTGTACGGTTGATGGTGTGAAGTTCGCCAGCCAGTCGGCCTTCTATCTCTTCGTCGATGGTGATGGCCGACGTGTTGTCTATTTCGGCCTTGCCAACGGCTGTGATGCCCGTGGTGGCGGCATACACCGAATTGAACTTGCTGCTGTACAGACCGACATTAGGAGCCGTCGAACCCTCGAAACTCACTTGCACGTCGTTGTATTCAGGCACTGTGACATAGAGTGAATGGACGAAAACGGGCACTTTGAGGGTAAATTTGCCATCCTCGCCAGTCATCACCGAATAGCGGTTGTGGCCGTAGGCCTGCACCTTCGCACCGTCGAGCGGAGTCTTCGTAGCGGCATCATAGACGTAGCCACTCACCTCCTTCATCTCGTACTGTGGAGCTTGCTCAACCTTCACTCTCGTAGGCTTAGCCGGTGCATCTTCTGCTTCTTGCGCAAAGAGGGTAGTCGCTCCCGACAGCATCAAGAGACCCATACCGAGGCGAAAGAAGCCTGTGTGAATATTCTGATTTTTCATGTTACATTCAACATTTGACATTTAACATTTATTGTTCTTTCGCCTTCAAGATGATTGCATTCACCCAGATTTCGCGTGAATAGAGGTTTCTCTCCGACGAAGTGAAATTGCTCTTCAACTGCAGGACTGGGTAGGCGGTTTTAGAGAGACCGTAATAGGACACGGGGAACTCAAAGTCTTTCGCAATGCAGATGGTGTCGGTGTAATTGACAGTCAGATCGTCATTGATGGTCGGCTTCCTGTTCACGAAGTAGTTACCCTCATAGAGGCTGGCATCCTTGGCATCCACGGCATCCTCATTCGGATTCTTCAGCGCCTCGTTCGCTACGCGCCTGTCCTCCGTGTCGTAAGAGATGTAGGCACGGAACTTGTTCTGCATCTGGTAGTCGGTGTTGTAGCCAATCACCACGTAGATGTCGTACTTGCACGACAGCACATTAGGCAGCTGGAAGAACGCCCCAGGATGGGAGGTGGAAGTCATGTTCGCCATCACCAGATAGTCGTAACGGTAAGTGCTGTCACGCTCCGCAATCACTTCACCCGTTACCGTGTCCGTCATCGTCACATGACTCTCCCACGTCCACGTGTTGAGGTAGGGGGCGCACTGTTTGTCGCAAGATTCATACACCACATAGCTGTCCAAATCCCTGTTCGGCGCATACACCGTCGAAGGATAGGCAAACTCATCCACCACGTATGCGTAGCCATTGCTCACCTCCACAGGGTCAGCATTGCCAAACAGGGCGGCGAAGTCCTTCACCTCCACGGCATTCACCTTGTTCGTCCCGTTCAGCGTACCCGTCTTCTTGAATTTCATGTCAGCCGTCGAACGGAGCGAGTCCCGACGAGCATCAGCGGCACGGATGTCGGCAATGGACGTGACAGGAATCTGTTCATACTGCCAATTCGCATTGAAAGCCAAGTGTTGGCAGATGGCGTTCTTCGAATAGAGATTCGTCAGCGAGTCCAGTTCAGCAGGCGTGAACACCGTTTCCACGCCCTCGATGAGCGTGTCAGCTCCAGCCTCCGTCTGCGTATTGATTTTCTGCTTATACGAAGCCTTAAACTTGAAGTACTTCTTCGTCCTCTCCAGGGTGTTCTTCCACGTCTCGTTCGTCGGTAGAATCATCACGTAGTTAGAGTCCTCCCGTTCGAGGAACGCCTCCATAAACAGCGATGTGTAGTCGTTGGCCACGTAGGTGATGGAATCCACCCACGTGATTTCACCGTCGATGGTAGGGCCTTGTGTGGAAGCGGCCTCGTTGAACTCGATGGTTTGGAAGCTTTTGATGAACGCGTTGATAGAGTCGAGGTCTTGTCGCGAAGCCAAGTATTCGTAGAGGTTAGGCTGATACGCCATCGGAGCCTTCGTGATGTGCAGCACACCGTTCTTTGCACCGATGTTAGGCGTGCTGATGGTCACGCCCTTGATGGTCTGCGCCTCATTGTTCAGCCACGCCGCCTTACTGTTGAAGAGGTCGAGCTTCACAGAGTCAGAGCCGTTCACCACATGACTGTAACGGGTCATATTGTTACGAATCAGTTCCTTTTCCACCTTGTAGATGCTGTCGCGGACACCCGTTTGTAGCAGCCCCTTATAGTAGCTGTAGCGGAACGAACCGTTCACAGGTGCCCAAACCGTGAAAGTCTGGTCGCCATCCAGTAGATTGGCGTAAGTCTCAGGGGTGGTCTTTCCCTCCGTAGGAGAGTAATAGACGCTCTGCAGAATGTCAGCATATTCGCTCAGTTGGCTACTGTTGGCCTGAATATTCTGCCAAATGGTTTGTTTACCTGCTGCCTCCGACGTGATGTCGAAATGGTCGTCAGAGCAGGCCGTGAAGCCAACCATCAGCGAAGCTGCCATTGCAGAACCTGTTAACCATTTATAGAGTTGAGTATTCATTGTTGTTTAAGTTCTTAGTTTTCACTTTACACTTTTTACATTTTACATCTCACATTTCTCCTACCATTTGTCCTCTGCCTCGTCACCTGCATAGACAGACTTTGGCACAAGTTCCAGATAGTCGTAGAAGAATTCGTAATTCTCACCCGAAAGAACGGACTTGAAGCGGATGTAATAGGTCTTTCCTGCCTCAAACTGACCTGTGTAGATAATCTTACGGAGGGCATTCTGTTCATCGCGGTTGGTGGAATTTGCCAACTGAATGTACTTGGGGCCTTTCATAAAGCTAAGGTTGCGCATCGCTTTATCGTTTTCATTGATGGCATCTTCATCACCCAAATTGGCGTCGGACACCCAACCTGTAGCTGTTGGGTTGGTTCCTGATGAAGAACGGAGGTCAAGAGGAATACCAATAGCAGGGAGGTTATCCTTGTTGGTTCCGATGTACACCTGTGCCATACCACGGTTGTCGTTTGCATTGATACCGTAGCGAAGCTCGTAGGTTCCTGTGTAGGGCACTGGTGGCAACTTCATTGTGAAGTCGAAGATACCTTGGATGTTGAATTCGTCTATCTGGTAGTTCATCCATGAGTTACTACCACCAGAGTAACCTTGGTTGGGAAGGTATATAAATTCTGTTTCGGCAGACATAGCAACGACGTTGTCAATGTAGTGCTCCAATTGATTGTTCATCAAGTACCAGTACTCTTGTGTTCTGTTCTGGCGGATGTTGTTGGTCAGCATCTCAGGGAAGAGCGAAGTTACGTCGTAACGCATACGTTCGTTGAGCACCTTGTTGGGCACATCTTGATTCCAAACCAGAATGTCGTCGATGGGGTAGTAGTAGCCGTTCAACGCCTGATTGTTGTAGGAACCATTGTTTGCATTAATCTTGATACCAGGGATGGTGATTTCCGACGAACGCTCACGATAGGTGGTGAGGTTATAGACAGAGGCACGGTTGATGCGCTTTTCGCCTCTTATACCCGTCACCTTCACCGAACGGCGTTGTTTGCCCATTGTCTCCCAATATTCCCACACATTGACGTAGAACTGGGTGGCAGTACGATTCTTCATGGTACCAGCCGAACAACCATATTCGTTAGCGAAAGTCACCAATTTGTCGAAGGTGAGCAGTTCGGGCAACAGGTGATAGCTAACGAACTGATTGACTGCGTTGTCCTCGCTTTCATAGTCGTCGCCATAGCTTGGTTCCGTATGTCTGCTGGTGTCATCGTTGTAGTAGGCATGTTCTTGGAGCCATTCCTTCAGGTCTTCCAGATTGTTGATGCCGTGAGCAGCAAAAACTGAGTCGGTTTCCACAAAGATGGTATAACCTAAATAACGGTGGTTGGGGAACATACCTGTCCATGAACCATGCGTGTATTGTGTACCACGTATATCGTCGTACTTTTCTTCCCACGCTTCGTCTTTGTATGCTTGCAATTTAACATCCCATCCCGTCATCTGGAGCAAACTACCAAAGAACCTGGTGTTTTCTGCGTTGATGACAAGGTCTGCCACAGACACGTTAGAAGGGGAGAGCACTCTGTCTATCGTGTGGATGAATCCGTTCTCCACTTCGATGTCTCCATCGATGATGCGTGAGTGAACATTCACGTAGATGATGGTGTTGTTGAGCGAGTCGTTGCTGTAGGAGATGTCGATGTAACGGTCGTTCATGTTCGTCGTACCCAACGCACCTTCCGTAAAGTCTGTAGTGGCGTATGCCTCGTTGTCGCCATTCTGTACGATGGAGTTGAAGACAATGGCTTCAGCCACAGAGTCGCTGATTTGGTCAAGCTGGTTGCTTTCGAGTTGGCCGATGGATTGGAGCGAGTCAAGATACAGCTGGATGGCCTCATTGGTTGGAGCGAAGCAAGTGTAGTGGCCGCGAGCAGCAAGGAGTTCCTTCATCGTGGAAGTGGAACGTTTGCTGGGGTGTACCTTGCCAAGGATGGTGAGGTAACTGCTGAAAGTCTCTGGATTGTTCTCGAAGTGGTCAATCATCATCTCACCCGTGAAGGTGTAGAGGTCTGACTCATCGATATTTTCCGTACAAGAGTTCAGCGTTACTGTGGCAGCCGCTGCCATAAGCAGTGTTGCGCCGCAATAATTCTTGATATAATTAATGAGTTTCATTGTTCTTTGTTTTGAATTATGACCGAATGGATTTTTTCACATTTTATATTTTACATTTCATTCCATTACATGTCATCAGTTCTTGAAGAAGTCTCATTGACTGACCATACTCCGTTTTGGTAGAGCCAGTTGTTATTCTTGATTTCATTATTGTAAACAGGAGAGAATAGTGTCTGCATGTCAGCCAGTTTGGCTTGAACAGCTTTGCTACCGCTACCGTATTTCTTGCAAAGAATAGCCAGCATATCGGCTGTATTGCCACGACGGAGGGCAAAGCGTACAAGGTCGTACCAGCGTTTGCCTTCACCGATAAATTCACGCTGACGTTCCACCAGAATCAACTTCTCCATATCGTCTTGGGTAGAGAAGTTGGTAAATTTCAGCGAGTCGTTTTCTTTCGTGGTTGAAGGGTTGTTGGCTTGATAGGCGATAGGGTTACTGCGCTTGAACACTTCACGTACATACTTAAATGCATCTTTCAAATTCTCCTCGTCGTCGTGAAGTTGCGTGATAGCTTCTGCCTTCATCAAGTAGATTTCCGACATACGATAGACAATCCAGTGGGCATCGAGGTTGCTCACAGAGCGCATGGATGACTCTACTCTGAAAGTATTTGCGGTATTGTCTGCCATATAGACTTTGGTTGGGGACGTGTTTTTCTGACTGACGTTGCGTTGGATGTATTTGCCAATGTCAAATGACGTCTGTCCAATCTTGTCGAAGATGAAGCTTTCCCAGCGGCGATAATCTGTTTTTGTGAATACAGCTGTTGCCGTAGTGTTAGGCGTAGTGTTGACTCCTTCAAACAAAGCTGTGGCACCCGTCAGAGAACCTGCCTTTGATTCCTTGATGTTCCAGAAGAGGCTTGTAATCATGGAGTTACTGTATGTTATACCATCTGTCTGTAATTCAAAGATGGACTCATCAGAGTTACCTGTACCAAACAAGGAACGGTAGGCTTCTCCATTAGAAGTGGAATAAGTGGTTCCCGACTGGTCGTTGGTTTCCAGCAAATCTTCCAGTTCAATATCAATTTCACCACCGCCGATGTTCAGACCATTTTTGTTCAGGTACTTGATTCTCTCCTCTGTAGCCATATCGATGATTTGGTCACAGTAGTCAATACATTTTTGGTAGTCAGATTCAGCAGTCGTGCTATACTCTTCGTGGCGTGAGGTCAGTTGAGCCTCAGTCAGAGGACCTTGGTAATTGCTGGCCAGAGTCACTTTGGTGAAAGGCTGGTTGCCACCTGCTTTGTAGGATGCACGCCAAAGGTAAACATCAGCAAGCAGAGCGTAAACGGCTTTCTTTGTGATGCGACCCTTGTTTTCCACTTTGTTGCCATAATCTATCATGGCATCATTCTTGATGGATTCAAGGTCTGACACAATGCTGTCGAGCACGGCAAGTTGGGTGGATTGTGGGGCACGCAGTTCCTGAGAGTCGTTGTTGTAATCTACCGTAATGTAGGGCACTTCGCCAAAAGTGCGCACAAGGTAGAAGTGTGCCAAAGCACGAAGGGTAACCACCTCGGCGCGGATAGGTCTCCAGTCGTTGTCAGAGAAACTTTCGTCCACCTTGATGACGTT
>JAEEGL015284321.1_pt1 | contig 10598 bp, 7 predicted proteins | sample 9134231 | NCBI WGS metagenome assembly JAEEGL01 (sample SAMN16246548, study PRJNA631951) | gut metagenome | biome: gut microbiome; feature: rumen; material: fiber-attached | host: Bos | place: Iran: Karaj | collected 2018-10 | reverse complement strand
TCAGACTTTCGGATCCGCTGACGATCCTGCTCCAGGTTGTCCTGGGCGCGGCTGTCTATATTGCTGTTTCCGCCGTTACCCGCAACAGCAGTTTTTTGTATCTTAAGGAAACCTTCTTTTCTCTTATCAGGAAACTATTCCCTCGAGAAGGTGATTGAGCTGCTCTGCGGAGCGATCCCAGGTAAACTCCGAAGCCCTTTTCTGTCCCCTGAAGATCAGGTCCTGCCTCTTATCCTGCGGCATCACAAGTGAGCTGTACAGGGTCTGAACCAGTGCATTTTCGTCGTCATTTCGAAAATACACGGCGCAATCCCGCAGTACCTCCGGCATCGAGGCAGCGTCCGAGGAGATCACCGGACACCCCGCTGCCATGGCTTCGAGCGGCGGGATGCCAAAGCCCTCATATCTGGACGGAAAAACAAACCACTGCGCGCCGCGGTATACGGCAGGCAGGTCTTCATCCGCGACATAGCCTGTAATATGGATTCTCTGCCCCACTTTTCCCGCGCCGCCTTCTGCGATGTCAGCGGCATCCTCTCCGAGCGCTTCTTTCAGGTTCCAGCCGGCCCTTCCGCAGAGAACCAGGTGGAGATCCGGAAACTCATCTTTAATCCTTAAGAAGGCCCGGATCAGGAGGCGGATATTTTTCCTCGGTTCGATTGTGGATACGGAAAGAAGGTATTTCTGCGGAAGGTGGTATTTTCCTGCCGCAGCGGCGGATAATCCTCTGCCCTCCCCGGTCCTGCCGGGCTCCCTTCCGGCATCCGGCAGCCGGAAATGCGCCGAAACTCCGTTCGGGATAACTGTTATCTTCCCCTCCCCGATGCCAAGGAGCTTTATGATCCTGCCCTTACTGAATTCAGATACTGTGACAATGTGCCTGCTGCAGTGCTTTGCATGCAGAACACCGAGCCTGGAATAAAGGATTTTCAGGGGCGCCTTTCCCTCATAGGATTCAAAATCAGAGAGATCGTGAATGGTATCCACAATCTTCTGTGAAAAGAAAAGCCACGGGGCACAGAAGGCGGGAAAAAGGAAAACATCTGCCTTAAGGCCGTACAGCTTCACAGGGAGCACGGCCTGGTTAAAGAGCACCCTGCTGCCGCAGCGAAGGATATCGCATTGTACATTCGAAAGCTCTGCAGTTTCCAGGAAATCCCTGTGGATTTCATTTTTAAACAGCAGATGATATGTGTGCTCGGGATGCGCATAGATCAGCGAAAGAGAAAGATTCATGGCGAATCTTTCAACTCCCGTGATATGGTCGTATAGAGATGTGAGGTCAATCACCAGTTTCATCTGTACTTCCTGATCAGAGGTATCAGTCCCTTCAGATCGCGCATGACCCTCCCGCCTATGCGGCGCGGCTCACGGATCGTGCGGTACAGCCATTCCAGTCCCGCCCTGGATACCCATCCGGGCGCTCTTTTTTTATAGCCTGCGGCAAAATCCACCGCCGCCCCTACCGACAGGGTAACCGGGACCTTCAGCTGATCCCTGTACCTGTGGATAAACTTCTCTCCCTTCATCTGGCTGATGGCGATGAAAAGGATATCCGGCTTTGCCCCGGCAATAATCTCTATGATCCCGGCGATCTCTTTACTGTCATGTTCAAAGCCGGCCGGAGGAGAATAGCAGCCCGCAATCTTCAGCCCGGGATATGCCTTCTGCATGTTTCCGGCCGCCAGCTCCGCGACTCCCGGTGCCGCCCCCAGAAGAAAAACAGAAAACCCTTCCTCTGCCGCCATCCCGCACACGAGCGGGAAAAGATCGCTCCCGGAAACCTTTTCCTTCAGCGGCTTTTTCAGATAACGCGCCAGCAGGATTATGGATATCCCGTCAGCAAGGAGAAGGTCTGCATCCCTGCACGCCTCGTTAAACTCCGCATCCTCGTCCATGTTAAGCAGATGATCCAGGTTAGGGGTCACCACATAGGAAGGCTTCGGATCCGCAGCCATGTCCCTGACCGCCTCTACTGCCTCCTGCATTGTACAGTTGTCAAATTCGGAATTAAGGATCTTTATTCTTTCCATAAAACGGTCACTTTCCGGAAACCATACAGCCTGCTGTCAGATCATCATTTCTGTACACGCCGGCAAAGGCGACAGCGACGAACAGAAAAACCAGGGAAAGCCTTTCCATACTGTAATAGACGGCAGCACAGAAGATCAGTACATTGATTACTCTCCTGCACTTTCCTGCCGCTTTGAAATTAAAGTACAACACCGGCACAAGGAATGCGGCCGATGCCAGAATGCCGCTGCAGAAAAGCCAGTAAAAATACCCGTTGTCAAAATAATAAAATCTCTCAAAGCCATCAAAGCTCTGTGGAAACAGCGAAAGTCCGGCATCCTTATATGCGTAGACACAGTCGACGACACGGACTATGAAATTGCTGTGGATCTTATCATCCAGAGGATAAAGGGTGATTCCCGCCGCCGCCGACAGAAGGAACATGATAACCGGCATCAGGGCTGCCGCAGCCCTCGCAGCCCGGCTGCAGCTGCGCTCCGGAAGCTCCTTCATCCATATGCCGCAGACAGCAAGAAACAGAATAAGGATGGCCGCCGTCCTGCAGCCGCAGGTCACAAAGCACAGAACGGATAAGGCAGCGCCTGCCGCGGCAAAGCCGGGTTTGTACCTGTTCCCGCACAGATACCACAGGAACAGGAACGCAGAGAAGATATAAAAGCCCATGGAATTCGGATTGACAAAGCCGAAGCTGTGACAGACTCCGTAGCTGAAGGTAACTATGAAATCTTTGGACAGTCCGAGCAGCCAGGTGCCTGTGACAAATATAACTCCTGACGTAAAAACGCCAGACAGCAGCACCGCTGTTTTTCTCTCATTCGCAAAGCCCGAAAGATATACAAGGAGCAGAATGAAAATCATGCTCTCTTTGCAGAGCAGATGCATCGACAAAGAACACGCCAGAATGACCAGAAGGCTGTAAACAGCCGGCTGCAGCAGGATTTTTTTCAGGAGGAGCCTTGTATCGGCGCCGCGCCTCTCCCTGACAGCTCCGGAAACACAAATAAAGATGACCGCCGCGGTGATCAGCCATACTCCTGCCATCAGCGCCTTCTCTGACATTATCATAAAACGGGCAGCATGCCGGCCTCCTCTGATCCAGGCTGTTCTTCCGACAATGCTTCTTGCTCCGAATAAGAGCAGCAGGACATAAAATGCTGTTTCCGGAAGCTTATACAGCAGGCCGTTTTCTTTACCGGCAGGTTCTGCCGCCGGGATGACATTATCCTTATCATCAGCAGCCCGGGACTCCTCCTCTTTGCCCGGCCCTGCTGTACTGCCGCGGATTTCACTGCTTCGCTGCGTGTCAAACCCTTCTGTGCCGTCTTTCCGGAAGATGGATACCACTGTAAGCATAAGGATCTTAAGGTCCGTCAGGACCGACTGATTCTCTATGTACATCAGATCCATCCTGAGCTTGTCGGCAGGCTCAATGCTGTATCTGCCGTAAACCTGCGCAAGTCCTGTCAGTCCCGCCCTGACCCTGAGTCTTTCCGGGTAATCTGCGACATCCTTTACATACAGATCCGCCAGTTCCACCTGTTCCGGCCTGGGTCCCACGAGGGACATATCACCTTTTACGATGTTGATCAGCTGAGGCAGTTCATCGATATGGTATCTGCGGAGCACCTTCCCGATTCGGGTAATCCTGCTGTCGTTCTCTGTGTAGGGGTGCACCCGGTCATCATCCGGATTCATTTTCATTGTCCTGAACTTCAGGATGTCGAAAACTCTTCCGCCCATGGTATAGCGTTTCTGTGAAAACAGCACCTGCCCGCCGTCCTCCGCCCGGATTGCGGCGGCGACTGCAAGCATGAGCGGCGAAAGAATGATGAGGAGCAGTACGCTGACGGCCAGATCTGCCGCCCTTTTGACAGCCTGCTGAAATTCCCTGCCTTCCTGTCCGAAATCCGCCCTTATAAAAGGCTTGTCGAGAATAAACTCCGGCATGGCTCTCATGCTGGAATACTCCGACATATCCGGCATGTAATAAAGAGTCTTGCCGGTCTCTTTACAGAATTCAGCTATATCATTTCTTTTCTCCGGAGATACGCCGCAAAGGACCACGGCAGCGCTGCCGCCAAGCTTCTCACACAGTTCTTTAACCGGTATGTCCCCGGAAAGAACAGTATCAATCCTGAAAGGCATATCGTTCCTGCTGTTAATCCTCCCGGCGAATTTCCCGGAGGATGCCGCAGATCCGGTTTCCGGGCCGCCTCCTGCAGCAGTCTCCTGTCTGCCGCCGTCTATAAGGGCCGCGCTTGCAGGTGTGAACTGTCTTATAAACACCGGACGGACCAGAAAGGTATACAGAAGGACAGCTGTCGTCTGCAGGGCTGCAGGAATCAGCGCAAGATTAACAAACGGGGCTCCGGCGCCCGGCCATGTCTGGACAGCCTCCAGCCACAAAAGAAGATTCGCGGGAAGCAGGGAAATGATATGTGAGATCGCAAATACTAAGGCCTCTGCCTGATCCTTCTGAAAATGTCTGTACATACCGCACAGACTCCGGTAGACGGCATAGAAAAAAACAGCCGACAGGCCTGCATGAAGAAAAGGATGCTCCGCGCCGCGTCCGAACTCCGCGACATAACGAAACATAAAATAGATAAGCAGGACAGAAACCTTAAGAAGCTGTCCTGATATGAAGCATCGCCGAAAGTATTCCTTCATCACAAATGATTTTCCACTTTTCCCGGATATGTATTTGCCTGATCAATCAGTTATAATAAATTAGTCAGCAGTTCCGATTTTTATTATACATGGTTATGATTCGTTATGAAACTTGGAATCGACCTGATCAGGATCAACGGGAAAAACATCAGCGGGGCAGACGCGGTCGCCATGAATCTGATTCGCGGCCTGGTTTTGTGCGGCCATTCGGCGGATTTAATCTGTTCCTGCCGAAAGGAGCTCGTCCGGATTCTGCAGGAGATTTCGCCTTCGCTTTCCATCAGGGTTCTTCCCGACTATTCATCCGGCCCCTCCCTGATCCGGATCCTGAAGCGGAGCCGGAACCTGAACTCCCTGAAAAGACTTGCCCCGGATGACGGCGCGGATGTCCTTCTGTTCACGAATAAATACACTCCGGCCCGCCGTTTTCCCGTCAAAACCGCAATGATCACCAACGACATCCAGTGCTTTGCACCTCCCCGTTCAAAACTGCCTCTGAATGCCAGGCTCAGGAGGAAAAAAGAACAGCTTCAGGTCCGGAATGATTTCCGCTGCCGCGATCTTATCATAGCGATTTCCGATTTTGACGAAAAGATGTGCAAAGATACTCTTCCCCGGTACGCGGGGAAGGTCCGGCGGATTTATAATCCCGTATTCAACCCGCTCTCTCCCATCCCATTCCGGAAGGATCTTACCGGGAAGTATATAACCGCCCTCAATATCCGCTGGCCTCACAAAAACACACTGACACTGATAAAGGCCTTTGAGAGAATTATGGGTGAGATTCCTCCTGACCTTATCCTGGCAGGAAGCTCTCCTCCAGATTATCCGGAGCTGGTCCGGTATATCCGTGAGCACGGCATGGAGAGCCGGGTCCGCTTTACCGGCTTCGTTTCACAGACGCAGCTGGAGGAAATCATTTCCGAAACAAGAATCTATGTCAACCCATCCTTCTTTGAAGGCTTTGGGATGACCGCTGTAGAGATGATCTGCCACGGGATTCCGTCGATCGTCGCAGACAGCAGCGCCTCGCCCGAGACAACCCGCGGCTATGCCAGGGTCTACAGTCCGCCGGAGGACGACGCTGCTCTTGCAAATGCTCTGCTGGAGGAGTGGTATCAGCCCGCACCTGCCGCAAAGCGTATCAGGGCATCCGAAGAACTGCTGAAAATCTATGACTGCAAGGCAGCTGCAGCAAATTACTGGAGGATATTATCCGAGCTATGATACCAAAACAGATCCACTGTGTCTGGCTCTCCGGTGAGGAGAAGCCGGCTCTTGTCAATAAGTGTATGACATCCTGGCAGCGTGTGCTGCCTGACTATGAGGTAAGGGAATGGACAGCCGCCGACTTTGATTTCAGTGAGTTTCCGGCCTTTGTCCGCGAGGCTCTGTCTGTCCGCAAGTGGGCCTTCGTCACGGATTATCTGCGGCTTTACCTGCTGTATAAATACGGCGGCATCTACATGGATACCGACATTTATATCAGGAAATCCATTGATCCGTTCCTGGATAATCAGTTCTTTTCCTTTATGGAATATCACCCGAAGGGATTCCGGCCTTTTGCAGACCGTGTGGATGAGAAGGGGTACGCAAAATCTGACCTTACTGTCCCCGGCATGTGCATGCAGGCTGCCTTTATGGGATCCGTCCCCGGACACATATTCTTACAAAAGTGCATGGATTACTACCGGGAAAGGCACTACCTGCAGCCTGACGGCACTCAGTACAACGTCATTATCGCACCTGATATTTTCGCCCTGACGGCAAGAGAATACGGGTTCCGCTATCTTGATACCGAACAGGAACTTTCCGAAGGCATGCGCATCTATCCTTCATCTTATACCGCGGGCGCTCTTACGGAAGTGAAACGGGACAACTATGCAATCCACTGCTGCGCCAATTCATGGGTTGAACATTCAAACCTCAAAAAGAAACTCCGGGACGCGCGCAGCAAGATGCTTGAAACAATTTATCTTCGCTGACATATCCCGGCCTGTTACACGCAGATTCTGTTTCACGCAGATTCTGTTTCACGCAGAACCCGTTTTACTCAGCCTCCGCTTCGTGCAGAACCCGCACCGTGCAGAACCTATTTCATGCCGTACCAGGCAGTGCCGTCTTCCACCCAGCCGCGGTGGATGATGACACTGATCTCATAGGTGTCCGCCGTGTACAGTGTCGTTCCCGCCTCGGGCCAGCTGCTGTTGTAGAGGACATAGACCTTCTGTCCCTGTGCCGGGTCGGAGTACCACCCTATTCCTTCATAGATCCAGCCGCCGAAAACGGAACTGTCCTTCACTCCTATGTCTGTCGTGAACAGATGGGTGTTGATCCGGGGGCTGTAGAACCTGTAGACAGGTGTTCCGGAGGCAGGTGAATACCAGCCGACGCCCTCGAAGTTCCACCTGCTGTTTGCAGCCAGCGCATTCTTTTCGCGCTCATCCCTCGTATAGAAATGCTCCCTTGTATAGGGGCTGTAGAAACGGTACACGGGAATCTTCTCCCGCTGCACCACGTAGTTTTTAAGAGACAGCGTCCTTTCCTCATAGCCGTAAATGTTCACGACATTTGTGCTGTACTGGTAGGTTCCCGCATGCCCCGCAGTATTATCCGGATCACCGTAGATCCAGTACGGATTGGATGTATACTGTCTGTCTCCGGGGCCTCCGAGATAGGATCCGCCGACAAGGAAGGCGCCGCTCCCGCCATAGCCTGCATAGCCCGCCTCCTCGGGATCATAGGACGGATCGTCGAGACTGACGTCATCGAACCTTGTAAGATCGACCAGATAATTCTCACCGTCGTCCATCCTGACAACGTTCCACATGTGAGCAAGGCCGCCTTCTTTTCCATCCATCAGCCGGCACTCGACCTGTCCGCTCTCAAATTCCGTGTTGTCGCACAGATACTTAAATGCCTTCGCATAGCCCTCGCAGACAACGTTTGTCGCCGGATTACCGTCGAAAACACTGACGATCTGCCAGGGATCCCCGTAAGGTGTGTCCGCATTGAGGAAGGCCTCATAATCGTAGCTTACGAGCCTGCAGATCTCGTCCCGGTAGCCTTTGAGCTTCTCATAATCCGATGCGCCGCTGTACCTGTCTATGATCTGCTGCGCGTTTGCGACGGCGTTTTTAACCGCCCCTGTCTTTGCGGTATCCGCGTACAGTGTCCCCTGCGTCCCGTCCGCGCTGTAATCGGCGGAAACCCTGAGCCTCAGCGTAAGGGAGTCCGTTCTCCTGACAAACCCGACCTTTGTCTTGTCCATCCAGTACAGGTCGTAAGGCATGTCGTAGACAAGCGCGTAAATAGCATTCGTAACCTCCGCCGACGCAGCCGTGACCGGGAGCGTCAGCTCTGTAAAACTGATCTCTCCTGCCGCAACCCTCCTGATAAAATCCGCCGCCCCGTCATAGATTGCCTTTTCATTTTCTGTCAGGCGGGTGCGTCTGGGGACAGCGGCCTTAAAGAGCATCGGTCTTTGCGCGGACAGGCCGAATTCCCTTTCGACATAGCCGGCAAAAAGAGCCAGTGCGTCATCCTCTGCAAGAAAAACAAACTCCTCCTCTTCCACGGCATATGCCGCGGGGCCGTCAGTAAGCTCCTCTGCCCGCACGGCTGACCCAAGTGCCAGGATCAGGGCAAATATGAAAAACAGCGATACAAATCTCTTCATAAAACAAATAATCATTCCGGACGATGGCGGCACCAGTCGGGCTGCGGGAATCATTTACAGGACCGGGCACAGCATACGCCGTATGCCTTTTTCGCACAGTGTCTTCTGAATCTCACCGGAAAACCGCTGCGATACGGCAACAATAACCGCCGCCTGCCCGGCTTCCTCTTCGGACAGCTCTCCGGTTTCCTTCACCGGAATGCCCATCAGCGCTCCCGTCCTCCTGTGCCCGTCGGATACAAGGACCGCGCGCGGCCGGATGTTCTTGATCAGCAGCATGGAGATAATCCGCTCTCCCATTATACCCGCGCCGTAAACATAGATATTATCGTTCTTCTCGCAAAACGGCAGTATGTCTTCCTTAATCTGCCTGTCTGTCCGCATCACATCCCGGACGCAGTACAGCCTGTGATATTCCCTTACAAAATCAAGGAGTGTGCTGATCATCTCGTTGTTCAGCCTGTTCACCTTCTGAGCGTAGGAGGCGTTCATGACGACCAGTGTTTTATACCCCGCATCCTGCGCCGCATAGGGCAGGATGCGCTCAATCGCGTGGCTGACTGTGCCGTCGTCCGGCATGGGCTCCTCCGGGAAGTCCTCATAGGTCCATCCGGCACTAAAGAGCTTTTCCAGCGCCTTTGTCCTGCACCAGAAGGCTGTCCCGACAGACACGGGGCTCTCCCGGTCGTCCGGAAGACAGGCAAGGCCTATCCTTTTTGCCAGCCGCAACGTATTGTCGTAGTTCCTGTACCAGAGATTCTCGTACTGTACATTCAGCGAGGGACCGACCGGCGGAGGGACAACAAGAAGCCCCGCCTCGTCAGAATCCAGGATCTGCAGGGCGTTGAGGATATACCTGCGGGAGCCGATCATGTTCATCCACAGATTCTCTCCCCATCTCTTTACATCCTCTTTGTCATAGTATCCCGAATTCTTGTCGTGGACAAAACACAGATACTGATAGTCCTGAAGATACGGCCGGAAAGCGACAAGGAGCGCAGCGACATCTCTCCCCCTGTTCTGTTTCCGGAGAACAGTGACATTCTTCCTTCCTTCCGCGACTTTATCGCATGCGGGAACAAGCGCTTCGCTGGAGGTTATAAGGAAAATATCGATCCACTCCGGAATCTCCGGAAGGTAAGCCTCACACTCCTTCAGTCCCTGCGGATAATACAGATGGATCACCACAGCTGTGCGAAGCGCAGCCGCCCTGCTCTCATCATATTCCGATATTGTATCCGGAAGGATCCTTGTCATCACCTGGTCTGTCATATCGATACCCCTGCCGCAGCCGCGGCAGATCTTATTACTCGGTTTATAAATACTCCGGCAGATACATGTTCCTGCTGCCGACTCTTTTCTCAACAGCCGGAGCCACTGCCATGGCGTTCTCTCTCATAAGAGAAAGAATCACTCCGTCATCCGGAAGGAACTCAAAAGTATCAAGCCGGAATATTCTCCGTGCGGGATCCTCACGGTTTGAAGTCAGAAACCCTGCCATGCCGATCCCTCTGTAATCACAGTATGCCTTCAGCCTGCGCCCGTAATCGCCGGTCCCGAAGAGAAAGATCCTCCCGTGGCTTTTTACGAATTCATCAAGCTTCCGGTAATGGACGCGGACCCTCGTACCCTGCCTCTCGTCTATCCCCTCAATGGCCTGCGTCAGGAAACGGACCGGATATGAAGTATTCTCCTGCGTCCAGCGGATAATGTCAAAGACCTTCTCGTAGCCCGGCGTTGAGAGGATAAAGCACTTCGCCTTAAGAAACGGGATCCCGCAGCGCGTGATCAGTTCTTTGTTATAAGCCGTACAGGGATTGTCCGGGGCAGCCTCTTTAAAGAACCCGCCGTCCGTCTCATCAGTATAAACGGCAGAGACAAACCCATCCCCTGCAAATGCGGCTGAAAAAGCAATCTCAAAGCCGTCGACCGCGCTGCGGACGGATTCAAATACCGGGAGACTTTCCCAGAACTCTGCGAACCTGTCCGAAAGGAAGAGTTTTTTTCGCAATACCAGGAACCATGACTGGACGTGTTCTTTTATAATCCTTCCGTCCTTTGCCGTATAATCCGGATGGCGCGTGAGTCCCCAGAAATCGCAGGATACCTTCTCCATCCTCCCGAAGATCTCTCCCGGATCCCGGAACGGACCGTAAACTGTATCGTTGGTAAGGAGGATCTCATCGAATTCCTGCGGCCTGATCCTGTCCCTGTA
>JAEEGL013061551.1_pt1 | contig 10598 bp, 10 predicted proteins | sample 9134231 | NCBI WGS metagenome assembly JAEEGL01 (sample SAMN16246548, study PRJNA631951) | gut metagenome | biome: gut microbiome; feature: rumen; material: fiber-attached | host: Bos | place: Iran: Karaj | collected 2018-10 | reverse complement strand
GTCCGTATGTCTCCCAAGATCGTAAAAGCTGCCTGTGACGAAGCCCACCGCTTGGGCTGCAAGGTGGCTGCCCATGTGGAATGCCCGGAGGGTGTAAAGATCGCGCTGGAAAACGGTGTCGATACCATTGAGCACGGAGCTCGCCTTAACGAGGAAATGATCGAACTCTTTAAAGAGCGGGGAACTGCGGATATCTGTACCATTTCCCCGGCTCTTCCCTATGTGGTCTTTGAACTATCCGAGAGCCATGTGGACGAGGTGGCCAGAGAAAACGGACGCATCGTTATGGACGGCATCATGGAAAGTGCTGTAAAGTGCCGGGAAAACAATATTCCCGTCGGCCTTGGAAATGATGCGGGATGCCCTTTGGTGACCCATTATAATTTCTGGAGAGAGCTTTGCTATTATCATAAATATGTTGGCGGAGATAACGCAGAGGCCCTATACCTTGCAACTCTCGGAAATGCCAGGATCGTGCACCTGGATCAGGAAACCGGCAGCATCGAAAAGGGAAAGGCCGCTGATCTGATCGTCGTTAAGAAAAACCCCCTGGAAGACCTTACCGCTCTGCGGGAAGTTACCATGGTCATGGCAAGAGGAAACCTGATCCGCCATCCAAAGGTAAAGCGGATGCCGGAAGCGGATATGCTTCTTGATAAATATATGTAACCCAAATGGTCCCTTGGGGACGGGGTTAATGGACATCAGGTCTGATCGCTGAGGCAAGGAAAAACGGCGTGGAAGTGATCTATTTTCAGCATGATGACGGCCCCGGAACGGGATTTTCCGTGGGAGATACGGACTTTGAGATCGCAGAAGCATTTGCGCCCCAAACCGGTGAAAAGGTGTATACCAAGAACATCAACAGCTGTTTTGGGAATAAAGAGTTTGCCGGGTATGCAGAAAGTTTGGAAGATAAAACCATCATGATCGTTGGGCTTATGACCAACTATTGCATCGATGCAACGGTAAAATCCGCTTTTGAGCGGGGCTTTACGGTCGTTATTCCGAAGGGAGCCAACTCCACTTCGGCAAATGATTACATGGATGCCGAGACCACGTATCGTTACTATAACGAAATGATGTGGCCCGGCAGATTTGCAAAATGTGTTTCCCTGGAGGAAGCCATATCACTTCTTAAAACGGCAGGAACGAAATAACCATCGATCATACGAAGGGGGATCAAATGAACGCACGAGAATATCTGGAGATCTTACATGTGGCAGAGCACCTTAAGGATACGCCAAGACACTGCACCACGTCCAAGGGCAGAACGGAAAGCGTTGCAGAGCATAGCTGGCGCATTTCGCTGATGGCCTTTCTTCTTCGCAGCGTATTTCCGGAGGCGGATATGGACAAAGTGACGCGGATGTGCCTGATCCATGATCTGGGAGAATGCTTTACCGGAGATATTCCAACCTTTGTAAAGACGGATGCTGACAGGGAAACAGAGGATACCCTTCTTGCCAAATGGGTAAAAACGCTGCCGGATGGTGTTTCCCGGGAGATGGCAGAACTCTACGCGGAAATGGATGCCCAGCAGACACTGGAAGCGAAGATCTACAAAGCCTTGGATAAGCTGGAAGCGGTGATCCAGCATAACGAATCACCTCTGGAGACCTGGTCTGATAACGAATATGAGTTAAACAAAACCTATGCCTTCGATACGGTGGCTTTTTCCGATTGGCTGACGGATCTGCGAAAAGCTGTTTTGGAGGATACGCTTGTAAAGATTGGCGAAAAAGATGATTGAGATCAAAAAAATGGAATCCGATGAGGAAATCAAGGGTAAAGCCTATGTTCACTGGAAATCCTGGCAGGATGCCTACAAGGGGATCGTGGATCAGTCCTATCTGGATCAGCTTACGTTGGAAAAATGTGAAGAGATTGCCTGTAAATGGACGGATAATCTGTTTGTCGCAAAAGATGGAAATCAGGTAGTCGGCTTTCTGGGCTATGGCGGTTATCATGATGATGAACTGCCAAATGCAGGAGAGATCTTTGCATTGTACGTGCTGGAGGAATATTACGGCACCGGAGTCGGGAAGGCACTTATGGATAAAGGTCTCTCAGTGCTTGCACAGTCGCAGATCGCCCTTTGGGTGTTAAAGGACAATAAACGGGCGATCCGTTTTTACGAGAAGTGCGGTTTTTCTCTGGATGGACGGGAAGAAGAGATTAAGTTGGGATCTTCTGTTACCGAAGTACGGATGATCCTTAATCGATGACAGGACGACAATAAAGCATTAAAGGAAATGAGATCATAAATGGGAACGATCATCAATACTATCAGCGTCATCGCAGGCGGACTGATCGGATTATTTACCGGAAAACTGTTCCGGGAGGACCAACAGGATTCCATCGTCAAAGCCTGCGGGATCAGTACACTGTTTATCGCCATGGCAGGTGCCATGCAAGGGATGCTGGCAATTGAAGGGAATGCGCTTACCAGCGGAAAATCCATGCTGGTGGTTTTATGCGTAGCCATCGGAACAATCCTGGGAGAACTTCTGGGAATCGAGAAATGGTTTGAAACCTTTGGCGAGTGGTTAAAAAAGAAGACCGGAAACGACGGGGATAAGGGATTTGTGAATGCCTTTGTGACATCTTCCCTTACCATCTGCATCGGCGCTATGGCCATTGTGGGCTCGATCCAGGACGGTATCACCGGAGATTATTCCACGTTGGCCGTTAAATCGGTGCTGGATCTGATCATTATCGTGCTGATGACATCTTCCATGGGAAAGGGTTGCATCTTTTCGGCGATTCCCATCTTTCTTTTTGAAGGCGGGATCACGCTGCTTGCAAAAGTGATCTCTCCGATCATGACAGAGCTTGCGGTCTCGTACCTTTCTCTGATCGGATCGGTGTTGATCTTCTGCGTGGGGATCAACCTTGTTTGGGGCAAACGCATCCGGGTAGCCAATATGCTTCCGGCGGTGGTCCTTGCGGTAGTCGCAGCATTTTTGCCCTGGTAAATTAAAGATATGAAGGAGATAGAATGAAATGATCACAAGAGATGAGGCATTTACTCTTTTACGGAAATACAATCAGGACCCTTTTCATATTCAGCATGCTCTGACGGTGGAAGCAGTCATGCGCTGGTATGCAAAGGAACTGGGATACGGGGAAGAAGCCGATCATTGGGGTATTGTGGGATTGTTGCACGATATTGATTTTGAACTGTATCCGGAGGAACATTGCCTGAAAGCACCGGAGCTGTTAAGGGAAGGCGGCGCCAGCGACGACATCATTCATTCCGTTTGTTCTCACGGCTACGGGATTACAGTCGGTAATGGTCAGACCATCGATGTGGAGCCGATCCACGAGATGGAGAAGGTCCTGTTTGCAGCGGATGAGCTGACCGGCCTGATTTGGGCAGCAGCGCTGATGCGTCCCTCTAAGAGTACGAAAGATATGGAGCTTAAATCCCTGAAGAAGAAATATAAGAGCAAAGGCTTTGCAGCAGGCTGTTCCAGAGAAGTCATCGAGCGCGGCGCTACTCAGCTGGGATGGGAGCTGGATAAGCTTCTGGAAATGACTTTAAAAGCTATGGCAGACAGCGAGGATGTCATTAACGCACAGCTGTAAGAGCTGGAAAACGAGGGGAGAAGGGAACATGAAGAAAAAGATCGTCCTGCTTTTTCTGGTGGCGATTATATTATTGGCAGGATGTGGCGGGAAAAACGGCTATACCCTGGAGCCGGAATTAATCCCGGAAACTACGGATGCTGCAAATGTTGAAAGCCTCAAAGTATCGGAGACTGGCTCAGAAACAGAAGAATTTCGGGAATCGACAAATTCGGGTGAAAAAAATTCACTGGCGCAGATCACCGAAGATCAGGCCCTTGCTGCGATTCAAAGCTATTGCCATGAAACCAATCCGGACCTGAAAGACATGGAAGGCTCCGAGGACTATACCATTTATTTTGATGTGTCCACAAATGAGGACCATCAGATTGTCGTATTGTATCGCTCTTATACCGGTGCCCAGGTGCGATACTACATCAATCCGGATACCGGAGAAACCTACGTGACGGAGTTTGTTCCGGGAATCACCGATGATGAAGAACGGACGGACGAAACCTTAAATGTGCGGGATTATCTTGAACAGTAGAGAAAACGAAAAAAAGTTTGGGAATGAAGTCGATGTCCCACAGAAAATGATCTGAGATCAGAATGAGCCGCAGACCATGGTCTGCTAACCCCGTCCCCAAGGGACCATAGGGGCGGGAACCAATGGCAAAAGAAGGGAGATAAATGATAATGAGTAAGAAAAAAGCGGTTTGCGCATCACTTATGGCGCTTGTGCTGTTGATCCTGTGCCAGCTGGTGGCACAGATCGTGGCGAGCCTTATGGTGAATCTGGGAGTGCCGGTATGGATATGCAATGCGCTGGCGGGCATAATGTATCTGGCGCTTACCATCGTAAGTGTAAAGCTGTTTTATGAAAGGGTAATGAAGATACCCCTGTCGGAATTTGGGATCACCCGGGTAAGATTTAAACTTCGCTGGGCGCTCATAGGAATCCTGTTACCGGTTCTGGTGCTTGGCTGTTATTTCCTGTTTGTTCCGGGACAGGTGGTAGCTTCGGATATGGGAACCGGGGAAGCACTGGTGATCTTGTCAGCCGGGATCTTTTTTGGAGGTCTGGGGGCAGGCTTCGTGGAGGAGATAGTATTTCGCGGCGTGATCTTCCGGTCTCTGGAAAAAGCATGGAATACCAAAGTGGCGGTGATCGTTCCTTCTCTGCTCTTTGGTGTTGTGCATATTCTGGGAATGCAGTTTACCTTTGGCAGCTGCCTTCTGGTGATCGTCGCAGGATGCGCCGTAGGCATCATGTTTTCCCTGATCGCCATGGAAAGCGGCGCTATCTGGAGTAACGCCCTGGTCCATATGCTATGGAACTGTATCATCATCGGCGGCGTACTAAATGTAGCGTCAAAGGCAGACACAGGCGCGCTCATGACCTATGTGGTGGAAACGAACTCCTTTGCCATAACCGGCGGAGAATTCGGGATCGAGTCTTCGGTGATCGCGCTTACCGGTTACATTCTGGTCAGCTTGTTCGCTGTTTGGATGCTCCGGAAAAATAAAAAAGCATAAAAACACCGAAGCAGCATATATATTTTTATGAGGGGATAAATAAGATGCATTTTGGATTTTCTTACGTGGGCCTGATCTATCTGGTCCTTCTTATGGTGCCCAACCTTGTCTGGGCAAAAAACAAACCCGCAAACTATGACGAATATGTAAAAAACGAAAATAAAGTCCTGCTTATCTTTGAGCGCGTGGGAGAAGTGCTTGTATCTACCCTGGCGCTGATCTTTTCGGATTTTAACCTGCGCCCCTGGTCTGCCTGGAGCCTGTTTCTGGCTGCCTCCTTCGTACTTATGATCCTGTATGAGCTGTACTGGATCCGGTATTTTCGAAGCGACAAGACCATGGCGGATCAGTATCGCAGCTTTTGTTTTGTACCCTTAGCGGGAGCGACCCTGCCGGTGATCGCTTTTTTTCTGCTGGGAATCTACGGGAAAAATCCCATTCTCATGATCGCTGTGATCATTCTGGGCATCGGCCATATCGGTATTCATTTGGGGCATGCAAAAGAAGTAGCCGCAGAGCGGACCGAAGAACCCCCAAAGACCAGAAAAAATCCCATTAAATGGATCAAAAAGAAAACAGAGCCCCAGCGGGACTTTCTGCGCATGGGACGCCCCGGCGCGCTGATCGGCTTAGGGGTCCTTGCAACACAGTTTATCAGCTGGATGATCTATGAGGAGGCCATCGGTAAGATCCCTGTGGTCCTGGCCTTTTTCCTGACAGCGGCGATCTGTGTCCTTATTGCGGAGCTTTTAAACCTGTTCGTCCGGCTTTTGTTTGGAGGCGGAAAGCGGATCCGGGCCTATTTCCTTGCTACCTTTGTCGCGGTATTTGCCAACAATACCATCGCTCAGCAGGGCAATGCCATCCCTGCCGCAGTCCTTATTTCTTTCCTCATCACACTGGCAGTGGATATACTGGGCAGATGTCTGTGGGCGTTTGTACGCACCGGGCGATTTAAGCAGGTCTTTGGTTATGTGGCAGCAACGCTTTCTCTTGCATGGATCCTCCTTTATGGGATCTTTTTCCGATTGGATATCTGGGGCGAAAGCAGGGTATCGTTTTACAATGGCATTAAGGATCATAACGCGGTAACCACCTCGCAGGTAAGCGGCTTTGACGCCTATCTCCAGGAGGGAGCATATCCGGTAGCAACCTTTTCCTACGGACCGGAAGCAGAGAATGACATCATAACAAAACCATTGGACTACTCCGGCTTTGATTCTGTGCAGGGCCGAGGCGGTATGGACTCCGTAACGGATTTTTTCAGCGACTTTGATTTTGCACAGACACCGGTAAAGGGACAGATCTGGTATCCGGAAGGACTTTCTAAGTGCCCGGCTCTGTTTATCGTTCATGGAGCCCATGATTCCGCGGTCCCTTCTTATCTTGGCTATGAATATCTGGGAAAGTACCTGGCTTCCAACGGCTATGTGGTAGTGTCTGTAGATGAAAACATCATCAACGAACTGGGGGAAGGCAACGACAAGCGGGCAATCCTGCTTTTGGACAACATGAAAACCATCCTGGAGGAAAACGAAAAAGAGGAAAGCAGGATCCGGGATCTCATCAATCCGGAAAAGATCGCTATTGCCGGACACTCCCGGGGCGGAGAAATGGTGGCGACCGCCTATCTGTTTAATGATCTGGAGGCTTATCCCGAAGACGGAAATGTGAAATTTGATTATCATTTCAACATTTCTTCTATCGTTGCCATTGCGCCGGTGGTGGATCAGTACCGCCCGGCCAGCCATTCGGTTAATATACAGGATGTAAACTACCTGCTGATCCATGGCTCCAACGATCAGGATGTTTCCGATATGATGGGAGAAAAGCAGTATAACAACGTGACGTTTACGAAAGGCAGGGGAGAACGTTTCTTTAAGACAGAGGTATATATCCTTGGGGCTAACCACGGACAGTTTAACAGTTTGTGGGGCAGATATGATATGACGGATGGAACCAACGGATTTTTAAATACCAACCATTTCCTTGCGGAATCGGAACAAAAAGAGATCGCGAAGGCCTATATCCGTACTTTCCTGGATGGGACCATCGGAATAAGCGACACCTATCTGTCTTTAATGGAGGATACTGCAGGGTATGAAAACTACCTGCCGGATACGGTCTATATCACCAATTACAGAGATTCAGACTATGTGAGTCTGTGCTCCTTTGATGATACGGTGAATATCGTATCACCGGAAGAAGGTGTGAGCATACAGGCTTCCGGTAATGCCACCTGGAAAATAGAACCTTATGTCAGAGGAGACGGAAGAGAAGGGGAAGATTATGTCCTTTCCCTTGCCTGGGAAGAAACGCAAAGCCCGGAGATAACCTTTGAATTTGCACCCATCGATCTGTCAAAGGGTATGCTGAGCTTTGGCATTGCCGATATGCGGGAAGATACGGCAGAAATGGACGAACCTCTGGATTATACCGTAACCCTTACAGATGCAGCAGGTCACAGCATCCGGCTCCATAACCCGAAGACCATCTACCATTCCCTGGCAGTGCAGTTATACAAACTGGATGTTTTCTTCGATTCTTATGAGATAAAGCACCAGCTGCAGACGATAACCATCAGACCCTCTGATATTGCATCTGCAGAGGCAGAAGGTTTTGACCTTACGCAGGTAACCGCCCTGTCCATCTCTACTGACGGTACGGATAAAGGAGAACTGATCTTAAACGAAGTGAGCTACCGGCCATAAAAAAAGAACCGCGCAAGCGGTTCTTTTTTATTTCAGTAATTGCTGTCTTGCGAACTGATCGTACAGCTCGGGATTAACATTCACAACGGAATCCTTTTCATCGCTGCGGCGAATGGTAAGACGCGGCTTGGCAATGGCGGTGCTGTCCCGGAGGATCAGATTGGGGCGCAGCAGGTTCTTGCTTAAGGATACGTTGTTGATCATGGCGTGAAGCGTGTAGTATGCACACTGTCCCAATTCATTGCGGTTCTGTGCAATGGTGGTAAGGGCCGGACGAAGGCGGGCTGCCAGAGGGATGTCATCAAAACCGATGACGCTGACATCCTTGGGAACGTTATAGCCTAAGTCGTTGCAACACTGGATGACACCGGATGCGATCAGGTCGTTACCGCAAAGGATGGCGGTGGCACCCTGATCCAGGAAACCGGGCACATGATATTTGGCAGCGTCTGCTACGAAATATCCGTAAACCGCCAGGTTGGTATCAATGGGCAGGTGATGCTTGGACATACTGTTTAAGTATGCTAACATTCGCTGATTGGAAATGGTGGATCCCGCAGAACCGTTTAAAAAGGCGATCTTCTCATGACCAAGCTTGGCCAGATGGTCGATGGCCATATCGATGCCTTCCTCGGAATCGGTTCCGATGGAGCTGACTTTCGGGTTCTTGGGAATGAAATTATCCAGTAAAACAGAAGGAATGGCGGTATCTGCCAGCTGATCCATCCAGGGATCGTCCAGGGAAAAACCAAGGAAGAAACCGGCGGAATACTTTTCCTGTAACATGAAAACATCATACTTATGTTTCTTCTGGAATTCGTGGGTCATAGGCAGGATGGTCACACCCCATTTTTCCCGGAATGCAGCCTGCTGGAAGCCCAGCACGATCTCATGACCGAACTGTCCTTCCTCTTCATATTCCATGTTTTCGATAAATACAGCAATCGCCCGGGTATCCTGTTTCCTGGCCTTGCGGTTGATATAACCGACTTCCACGGCAGTATCCAATATGGTCTGGCGCAGGGAATCGCTGATGTCCTGTCCGCCGTTTAAGCCCTTGGATACGGTACTTAAGGAAACACCCAGACGGTTTGCGATGTCTTTCATGGTAGCCATGGCAAAACCTTCTTTCTCCATTCCGATTATAGATAGGAGTTTCGAAAATTACAATCCCTTTGCGATCGGTTTAGCGAAACTTTACGAAACTAAGTGGTTGCAAATTGTATACTTTACCCAAAAGATTTCAAAATTAGGACGATGCTATTGACAAATTGTTCCTACAAGGAGTAACCTAGCCTTAGATGGAACGAAAAAAAGCGAAATAAAATTCGAAAACAAACGAAACTTCGCAGACAGGTTCCACAATGAAGTTGTGGTTGCACCGGAGTGCAACGTACCCAAGAGGAGGATGTTATAATGAAGAAGAAGATCGTAGCTTTGTTAACGACCGGCGTTCTTGCAGCAAGCATGCTGGCAGGATGCGGTTCCACAGGTGCTACCGAGGCAGCACCTGCAGCAGCAGAGGAAGCAGCTCCCGCAGCAGCTGAAGAAGCAGCTCCTGCAGCAGCAGAAGAGGCAGCTCCTGCAGAAGATATTGACTACGGCACCGGTGAGATCAAGGTTTGGGTTGCTGAAGCAGCAGTTGATTTTACCATTGATAAGTTAGCTGAGTTCACAGCTGAGAATCCCCAGTTTGCAGGTTATTCCTTTACCGTTGAGCCCGTTGGTGAAGGCGATGCAGCAAACAACATGATCAACGATGTAACCGCAGGTGCAGATATCTTTACCTTTGCACAGGATCAGTTAGCGCGTCTGGTTACCGCAGGCGCAGTTGAGTCCGTTCTGGATGAGAACGCAGACGTTCTTTCCAAGGAAAATGATTCCAACGCCATTGCAGCAGCAACCGTTGGCGGCGTTTTATATGCTTATCCGATCACCAGTGATAATACGTTCTTCCTGTACTATGATAAGAGCGTCGTTACCGATCCTTCCACTCTGGAAGGTGTGTTAGAGCAGTGCGAAAAAGCCGGCAAGAACTTCTACTTCCAGGTTGATTCCGCATGGTACAACAGCTCTTTCTTCTATGCTACCGGTTGTAAGTTAGACTACACCACCGACGATGAAGGTAACTTCACCGGCTCCGATGTAACCTATGCATCCGATGAAGGTCTGGTTGCTTTCCGTGAGATGGCGGATATGGTTGCTTCTTCCGCATTCCAGAATGGTTCTTCCATTGATAACGGAACCAACATCGGTGCGATCGTTGACGGTACCTGGGATTCCGAAGCAGCAAAGAACCTGTTCGGTGACAACATGGGTTGTGCAGCACTGCCTACCTTTACCGGTTCCGACGGCAAGACCTATCAGATGTCCGGTATGGGCGGCTACAAGCTCCTTGGTGTTAAGCCCCAGGAAGACGACAACAAGTTAGCAGTTTGTGATGCAGCTGCTCTGTTCCTTTCTTCCGAAGACGTACAGCTTGCACGTTATCAGGAACTTGGCTGGGGTCCTTCCAACCTGGCAGCATTTAACAGCGCAGAAGTTCAGGCAGATCCCGTGATCGTAGCGGTTTCCACGCAGATGACCTATGCGAAGCCTCAGCTTCAGTATCCTGAAGCTTTCTGGAGTGCAGCTGGTTCCCTGGGCGGTGACCTGGTTTCCAAGACTCTGACCGCAGATTCTTCCGATGATGATCTGAAGGCAGCTCTGGATGCAGTTCAGGCTCAGCTTGTGGTTGAATGATCACACTGAAATAAGAACATGATTCCATTCGGCAGAGGG
>JAEEGL011858331.1_pt1 | contig 10598 bp, 11 predicted proteins | sample 9134231 | NCBI WGS metagenome assembly JAEEGL01 (sample SAMN16246548, study PRJNA631951) | gut metagenome | biome: gut microbiome; feature: rumen; material: fiber-attached | host: Bos | place: Iran: Karaj | collected 2018-10 | reverse complement strand
CGACCCTGGATTCCGCACAGGATGTAAGGTGGTGTGTCTGGACGCTCAAGGCAATCTGCTTTACCACGAAGCCATCTTCCCCCACCCGCCTGTGAACCATCGCATGCAGGCCACCATGCATCTGCAGGACATGTTGAAGAAATACCAGATTGAGGCTATCGCCATCGGCAATGGTACGGCAAGCAGAGAGACAAAGGAATTTGTAACCTCTCTCCCCGCTCTCTCCAAAGGAGAGAGGGCCGCTGCGCCAGATGACCCCCACAGGCACTCCTCACCCTCGGGAAGGTCGGCCCAGGTTCCCGTATACGTTGTCAGCGAGGATGGTGCCAGCGTATATAGTGCCTCTAAGGTGGCACGCGACGAGTTCCCCGACGAGGATGTCACTGTGCGTGGTGCTGTGAGCATAGGCCGTCGACTGATGGACCCGCTGGCAGAGTTGGTGAAGATAGACCCCAAGAGCATCGGTGTGGGACAATATCAACACGATGTCGATCAGACACAACTGAAGCACTCATTAGACCAGACCGTCGAGAGCTGCGTGAACCTGGTGGGTGTCAACCTCAATACCGCCTCGAAGCACCTGCTGACCTACGTCAGCGGACTGGGTCCTGTACTGGCACAGAACATCGTGGACTACCGAAAGGAACACGGCGCATTCACCAGTCGCGCCCAACTGAAGCAGGTCCCCCGTCTGGGACCTGCCGCCTTCCAACAGTGCGCCGGTTTCCTGCGCATCGCTGACGCCAAGAACCCGCTCGACAACTCGGCGGTACATCCGGAGAGCTACCATGTCGTAGAACAGATGGCCAAGGACTTGCACTGCACCGTTGCCGACCTCATCAGCCAGCCTGACAAGCGCTCACAGATAGACATCCGGAAATATGTCACAGACACCATCGGCATCCCCACCCTCACGGACATCATGAAGGAGTTGGAGAAGCCTGGTCGCGACCCTCGCCAGCAGATTGAGGAGTTTGAATTTGACAGCAATGTACAGACCGTAGAAGACTTGCACGAAGGAATGGAACTACCTGGCATTGTAACAAATATCACCAACTTCGGAGCCTTCGTAGACATCGGTGTTCACCAGGACGGACTGGTACATGTGTCGCAGTTGGCCGACCGCTATGTCAGCGACCCCACACAGGTAGTGCGACTGCATCAGCATGTCCGCGTCCGTGTCATTGGTGTCGACCTGCGTCGCAATAGAATCTCACTGAGCATGAAGGGTATGCGGAATTGATTTCATCGATCCCATAGCCCTGCCACGGGCTATGACACAAGAAAAAGAAGACTTGTTTTGAAAGCAAACTTTCGCACAAATCTTCTTTCCCTTGTGATCCGGTCGGGATTCGAACCCGAGACCCACAGCTTAGAAGGCTGTTGCTCTATCCAGCTGAGCTACCAGACCAGTGATTTACATAGAAATCGGCTGCAAAGGTACAAATATCTTGGCAAAATACAAAATAAATAAAGCAATTTCTTTCCATTTAAATGAATATCATAGAGATTTCGTCCCTACAGCAAGAGGGTTTAGAGGTGTTTAGCACCCTCACTGAGGCGCAGCTGCGCATGGAACTGGAACCCGAGAAAGGACTCTTCATCGCAGAGAGTCCCAAGGTGATTCGTGTGGCGCTGGACGCCGGCTGGGAGCCCACTGCCCTACTCTGCGAAAGAAAACATATTACCGGAGATGCCCAAGACATTGTGGAACGTGTCGGTGACATCCCTATCTATACAGGCAGTCGCGAGATGCTGTCGCAGTTGACGGGCTACACCCTGACACGCGGCGTACTCTGTGCCATGCGTCGCAAGACAATGCCAAGCATCTCCGAAGTGGTGAAAGACGCCCGCCGCGTCGTAGTCATCGAGGCGGTGACGGACACCACGAATATCGGGGCTATTTTCCGCTCCGCAGCGGCATTAGGCATCGATGCCGTACTGTTGACACGCGACACCTGCGACCCACTGAACCGCCGTGCTGTCCGCGTGTCGATGGGCAGCGTCTTCCTGGTGCCCTGGACATGGTTGGACGGCCCTGCCAAGTCACTGCAGCCGTTAGGTTTCAAGACGGCAGCTATGGCACTGACCGACAACTCCATATCACTGGACGACCCACGCCTGAAGAACGAGGACAGGTTAGCTGTCATCATGGGAACAGAAGGCGACGGACTGCCCCACCAGACGATAGAAGAGGCCGACTATACCGTCCGCATTCCCATGGCGCACGGTGTAGACTCGCTGAACGTGGCTGCCGCCGCTGCCGTAGCTTTTTGGGAACTCAGACGTTGATGCCGTAGGTCTGCTTGACCTCGCTCATGACAAAGGTACTCTCGATAGCTCCCACATGGTCGATGTCGCCCAGTTTGGTGAGCACAAACTCCTGGTACTGTTTCATATCGCGGGCGCGAACCTTTAATAGATAGTCGTAAGAGCCACTGGTGTTATAGCACTCCGTAACCTCGGGGATGCGCTGGATGCGACGCACAAAGGCATCGGCAATCTCGTGGTTAATCTGTGTCAGCTTCACCTTGCAATACACCTGCAGCCCCTGTCCTAACTTCTCGGGGTCAAGGATAGCTACATACTTCTTGATATAGCCTTTCTTCTCCAACCGTTTTTGGCGTTCAAAAACGGGTGTAGGGGTCAAATGTACCGCATCTGCCAACTCTTTGGTGGTCAATTTGGCATTTTTTTGCAGCGTTTTCAGTATCTGCAAGTCTGTTTCGTCTAAGATTTCAGCCATAGTGGTAATGTATTCTTGTCTACAGCTGCAAAATTAGTAAATTATTCCGAATTATCCAAGAGAATCAGATGATTTCTCTACGCTTTGCTGAATGTCCTCCAACAAATCCTCTTGAGCCTCCAGTCCAATGCTCAGTCGAACGGTGCTGTCAAGGACAGACATCTGCGCACACTGCTCCGCAGTAAAAAGTCCGAAGATGGTAGAAGCAGGATGGATGGCCAGCGACTTACGGTCGAAGAGATTCGTGGCGCGACGAATGACTTGCAAATTATCAATGAACGCCCATGCAGCCTGCTTCGATGCAAGGTCGATTGTGAAGACAGCACCAGGCAACGGTCCAAACTGCGCCCTCGACAATTCGTAGAAGGGATTATCCTCCAGCGCCGTATAGTTGACGCGCTTGATACCAGGCAACTGCTGACACGCTTTGGCCAGCCAGAGCGTGGTCTCAGCCTGTCTGCGGAAACGGATATCGAGGGTGTCAAGTCCCAAGGTCTCCATATACGCTACCTGAGGTGTCATCAATCCACCAAAATTAGTAACCAGTTCAGTCTTCACACGAGCCGTAAAGGCCATCTTTTTCCCCACTTTCTTGGTGCGAGCCTGCAGAGCCGACGAAGGTGACTGACTCCAATCAAAACGTCCATAATCAAGGAGCAGTCCACCCAGTCCTGTACCACCTCCCGATATATATTTCGTGCTACTGACAACCTCTATATCGACGCCGAAATCCACGGAACGGAAGGTTGAGAAAGGCACGATGGTTGTATCGGCAATCAGCGGAACGCCCGCCTGGTGGGCTATGTTTGCCAACCGTTTAATATCAGCCACGAAAAGTTGGGGATTGGTAATTATCTCAAAAAACAAGGCACAAGTCTTGTCGTCAATCAATGCTTCTACCTCATCAAGATGGGTAAAGTCCGCAAAACGCGCTTCCACGCCGAAGGTGCCAAGGGTATCGCGCAAGAGCGAGACGCTGTTACCAAACAAATGTTTCGAAGCAACAATGTTGAGTCCCGCTGCGCTCACAGCCGTTAGTGCATAGTGAATGGCCGTCATACCCGTATTGAGCGCTGTCACGCTGACGGCCCCCGTCAATTGCCTGACGCGCTCCTCCAGATAGGTTGTCGTAGGATTGGCGATGCGTGCATACGACGGCGCCATGGAGCGACCGCAAAACGCGTCGCCCATGGCCTTGGCAGACTCAAACTCAAACGCCGCCGTATAGTAGACAGGCATGGACAATGCCCCATAAGCGTCGGACTTCTGATATTTTGTCGTCAGAATTTTTGTTTCGTACTGCATTATCTACCTATTATCTTTCGTATTGCTATGACCAATTTGTCGACATCTTCGCGGGTGTTGTAGAGCGCGAAGGTAGGACGAACACTCATCTCGAAGCCCAAAGCCCGCAGAGCAGGTTGTGCACAGTGGTGGCCGGCACGCACAGCGATGCCCTCCTTGTCGAGCAAGGTACCAGTTTCGGGCACCGGTATGCCGTCGAGCACGAAGCTCACCACAGAGCCACGCTTCCTAGGATTTCCAATGAGTGTCAAGCCAGGAATCTGAGCCAGTTGCTCGCGAGCATATTCTGTCAGCTGGTGTTCATGGTGCTCGATATTACGGATGCCAAGACGACTCACATAGTCGAGGGCGGCACCCAGTCCGATAGCATCAGCCACATTGGGTGTACCAGCCTCGAAACGGGCAGGTGGTACATTATACTCCGTGCGTTCGATGGTAACATCCTTTATCATGTTGCCGCCACCCTGCCAGGGTTGCATCTTGTCAAGCAGGTCCTTGCGACCATACACCACACCGATGCCGTTAGGACCATAGATCTTATGACCAGAGAATACAAAGAAGTCGGTTCCCAACTGCTGCACATCGACTGGCGTGTGAGCGATGGACTGTGCACCGTCAATCAGGACGGGAATGTTGTGCGAGTGGGCGATATCGATGATACGCTTCACATCGTTGATGGTGCCAAAGGTATTGTTCACATGACCTACACTGACGAAGCGAGTGCGAGGTGTGACGAGTCGCTCGAACTCCGAGAGAATCAGGTCGCCGTTTTTGTCTGTGGGAATGGCCTTCAGTGTACAACCTTTCTCCTGACAGACGCGCTGCCAAGGGACAATATTGGCGTGATGATCAAGTTCGCTGACAATAACCTCGTCACCTGGTGTCAGAAACTGGCGTCCGTAGGTCTGCGCTACGAGGTTGATACCCTCGGTGGTTCCACGAACAAAGATAATCTCCTCGCTGGTGGCAGCGTTGATGAACCGCTGCACCTTTTCACGGGCCTCCTCGTAGGCATCCGTCGCACGGGCGGCAAGGGTGTGTGCCCCACGGTGGATGTTAGAGTTATAAGTGCGGTAGTACTCCGAAATCTTGTCGATGACTTGGTTTGGTTTCTGTGTGGTAGCGCCATTGTCGAGCCATACGAGGTCGTGGCCGTTCACCTGCTGATGGAGCACGGGAAAATCCTTCTTGATCTGCTCCGAGTTCAGCGTATCAGCCTCCGCATAGTGCAGGCTACGAAGCTCAGTTTCTCCCAACCCCTCCAAAGGGAGGGGTGAAGCTATCGACAGGCCTAACGCTTCGAGATTTAGCTTTTCGTCAGGCACTATCGCCTGTCGTTTCTGCTGCACCTCCTCAGGACAGTACTTTTGGGCTACCTCTCGCAGTAACGCAAAGCCTGGGTCTTCAATGCCATAGCCGTTTATGTTGTGTATATCTATCATGCGCAGCTTGATTTACTTTCTTTTCTGATAATCGTGATAAAAACCGACCTCCACATTCTCAAGAACGGCAATAGCATCGTCTGTCAACGAGGCCAACGAGAAGTATTTTGTGAGCAGATAGGACGCCACGCCAAACTTGTCGAGCCCCATCAGGCGAGCAGAGAGTGAAGGAGCTATCTCGCCAGGTATGCCACTTTGGTGCAAGCCGATGACGCCCTGATTCTGTTCGCCCGTACGCACAAGGATTATCTTCGTTGTACCGACGCCACGACCTGTCAGGTACTGCCCTTCAACCTCCACTTTGTCTGAAGGAATCAGGGGAACGCCACGCCATAAAATAACCTTTGTCCCAAAGAGGTCGGTGGTTACAGGCGGAACACCACGCCAGGTACACTCGCGCTCAAAGGCTGCGATGGCACGTGGATGGGCTACGAAGAAGGCGGGTTCTTTCCATACGAGCGACAGCAGTTCATCGAGATCGTCGGGTGTCGGTGCCCCATAGCGTGCCGAGATACGATAGGCAGGATTGGCAGCAGCTAACAAACCAAACTGCTTGTTGTTGATGAGTTCCCACTCCTGGCGTTCCTTGATGCTCTCTATGGAGAGACGCAGCTGTTCCTCCAACTGGTTGTAAGGATTGTTATAGAGGTCGCTGACACGGGTATGTACACGGACAACGGTCTGCAGTGTGTTCAGCGAGTATTCCGTGGGGTTCTCCTCATAGTCGATATAGGTCTCTGGGATAATGTTATCCTCTTCGTGCCCGCTCACCAGATCGATGTGCTTCTCGCCATTGTCATTCACCGAAGCCTTCAGGCGCAACTGCTTGTCTACAGCCTTCTCAAAGGTCTCGCGGAAGTCGGGCACCTCCTTGATAATCTTGAGCAACTCCTTCAACTTCAGTCCGAGGAATACGGTAGGGGTGACGGCACGGACAGAGACGGTAGACTCCTGTTCGTCCAACACGTCAGCCTCACCAAAATACTCACCATCGCCTAACAACGCTATTCTCAGTTCTTCGCCATGAGAGCCCTTGCTAATCACCTCAGCTTGTCCGCTGGCAACAATGAAGAAGCGCTGTTTGTCTTTGCCCACCTCTACAAAAAGTTTGTCGACATCGACCTCCTTAGCCTCAAAAGAGTTGACCAGACGATTGACTATCTCATCATCAAATTCAGAGAACAACGGAATGGTTTTCAGTGCCTTAGCGGTGAATGAGGGAACGCCATTGACATACTGAATGGGCAGGCGGTCGTTCTTGCGGAGTTCCACCTTGGTGCGGTTCACACGGAAGGTGCCGCCACTAACTTGTACCCAGGGTAGCAACTTGAGGAGCAATCTCGGAGTAATACTGCCCATCTGAGGGGCTGTCTTGGTAGTTGTTGCCAGTTTTCTGGCGGTAGCAGTTGTCACACTGCGCTGTAAATTAGAATCTGCCATAATCGTTTGAGTTTTTAATGTTATACTTATTATACCTATTTACTTTTTGATAGTTACTTTGTGCGTCGTTCCCTCCACATGTTCAACTGATAGTACGTTGTAGCCTTGCTCACGAGCGTTGCGAGGTACATTGTCGAGGGGTTCACCCTCGGAAAGCAGTACTTCCAGGATGTCGCCCGGCTGGAGCTTCGACAGTTCAATCTTTGTTTTAACGAAGGTCATCGGGCAGTGTTCCTTCGTGATGTCTAATACTTTTGTTGCCATATCCTTACCAATTTAAATAAATAATGTCTGTCCACCTTCGGAGAGATTCAGAAACGAAGCCACGCCGAGCACATCCTTCACCTCTGGGATGAAGTCTTCCTTCTTCAGTCCGAGCACATGCATCGCCATTTCGCAGGCATAGAGGTTAATGCCGAGGACCTTGGCTGCCTCAACGAGTTCTTCGAGTGTTGCCACATGATTCTTTCGCATGAGATAGCGGAAAATCTTGGGACCCGCACCAAGGAAGTTAAAACGACTGGTGGGTGCTACCTTCAATCCACCCATCATAAAACCGAAAATCTTGGTAAGCCAGTTACCTCCTGTCAAGCTGCGCCCGTGCTTCTGTTTGATAGCGTCAAGGCCCCAGAAGGTGAAGAAGATGTTTACCTCATACCCCTCAGCTGCCGCGCCCGAACCTAATGTAAATACGGCTGTCAGCTTGTCGAAATCGCCACTGAAGGCGATAATACTCAATTTCTTTTGTTCTGCCATAATGTTTTTGTGTTTGAGTTTGAGTTTGAATTCGAGTGCAAAGGTACGGTGAAATCCGCACCCTTACAATCGCTCGTTTGTGGCATTTCATATACCCATATTATGGTATACCATTTACCCTCCCCATGGGATTGTGGTATCAGAGGAATCGCTGTACCTTTGCACTCGAATTCAAACTCAAACAATTATGGCAAAGATTTATGTAAATGGAGACGTGCAGGAAGTGAACCTGCCCATCAATGTGAGTGAACTAATTAAGCAGAACAATGTACTGCAGCCTGAAATGGTCAGCGTACAGGTGAACGAGGAATTTGCCGACGCCGACGACTGGGAGCGTATACAGCTGAAGGAAGGCGACAAGGTCGACTTTCTGTATTTCATGGGAGGAGGTTCAGAGTTAAGAATTAAGAGTTAAGAGTTATGATAGAGTTGACAGAAGAACAGATACAGCGCTACTCGCGACACATCCTGCTGCAGGATGTGGGCGTAGAAGGCCAAGAGAAAATAATGAACGCACGCGTACTCGTGGTGGGTGCTGGCGGACTGGGTGCTCCAGTGTCGCTCTATCTTGCTGCGGCAGGTATAGGAACCATTGGCATTGTCGATGCCGACGTGGTAGACCTGTCAAACCTGCAGCGACAGGTGATACATTTCACAAAAGACGTGGGTGTACCCAAGGTAAAGAGTGCAGAAGAGAAGATTAAAGCCATCAACCCAGACGTGAAGGTAGATACCTACTACGAGTTCCTCGACTCGTCAAACGCGCTGGATATTATCAAGGAGTACGACTTCATTGTGGATGGCACGGACAACTTCCCCGTGAAGTTCCTCATCAACGATGCCTGCGTGATGGCTGGCAAACCATTCTCACATGGTGGTATTCTGCGCTTCAACGGGCAGACATTTACCCACTTGCCTGGCACGGCATGCTATCGTTGTTTCTTTAAGGAACCGCCTCCCGCAGGTGTTGTGCCTACTTGTTCGCAGGCTGGTGTTCTAGGCGCTATCGCCGGTATGCTGGGAACTATTCAGGCTGCAGAGACACTAAAATATTTTACCGGCATTGGAGAACTTTTGACCAATCGCTTGCTGTCGTTTGATGCCAAGACCATGCAGTTCCGCACCATTCATGTCAAACAGCGTCCAACCTGCGCCATCTGCGGCAGCCACCCCACCATCGACCATCTGATAGACTACGAACAGGTTGCGTGTGACCTTAAACACAATTGATAATTGACAAATGACAATTGATAATGATTATTCCACATAATATTATAGATGAGCTGATAGCGCAGGCTCGTAAAGAAGCACCTAATGAGTCGTGCGGCTATCTATTAGGGACAGACGATGAAGTCAGCGAGAACTACTGGATGGAGAACATCGACCATTCGCCAGAACACTTCTCATTTGCTCCCAAAGACCAGTTTGCGGCACTGAGATATGCACGTAACAAGAACTTAAAAATTCTTGCCAACTGGCACAGCCATCCAGCTTCGCCTTCGCGTCCCTCCCAGGAGGATTTGCGTCTGGCCAACGACCCCACTATCCGCTATGCCATTCTCTCGTTACTTGACGGAGAACCCAAACTGAACTCCTTCAAGATTCTGAACGGTGAGGTGGTAGACAAGGAAGTATACCTATAGTTTAGCAGCGTCTTGAACGACCAGTCCTGCCAGCATAAAACCAAAGATAGCGGTAATATGAGCCAATGAACCATTGGTTTGTGGCTTATTGAAGGGCGATGGTACTTCATCATCTTCTGGAGGACAGCCTTTATTGACAAGCAGTTCGTCACTGTAGATGCATAGGAACTTGCGCTTGGGGAACGCCTTGTCTTTCTTGAACTTATTTCTCAGTGCACGAGCCAATGGATCGCCCTTCACCTTCCAGAACTCTGTCACCTGGATACGTGTGGGGTCCAACTTCAGTGCCGCGCCCATCGACGAAAAGAATTTCGCCTTAGTTTGGCAAGCCAGCAGAATGAGCGTCGCCTTGTCTTTCAGCGAGTCAATGGCATCGATAATATAGTCATAGGTATCCAACTGAAAACTGTCAGCCGTTTCCTCCGAAAAAATCTGCTGCAGGGCCGTAATCTCTGCATCGGGATTGATGGTAAGTAGGCGCTCTTTCAGCGCCTCTACCTTCACCTGCCCTACTGTCTTTGTCGTCGCCATCAACTGACGGTTGATGTTGGTGATGCTCACACAGTCGCTATCAACGATCGTCAACTGTCGGATGCCGCTACGCACCAAACTCTCGGCGCACCACGAGCCTACGCCACCAACGCCAAAGAGAATAACGCGTTGCTGGGCGATGTGTTCCATCGTCTCATTGCCTAACAGCAGCTCATTCCTTCGAAATATTGCATTTTGTATTGCCATTGTCCTTCTTTTGGCTGCAAAGGTAATTAAAAAAATAAAGAATGAAGAATAAAATACGAAGAATAAGCCCCTTTTTTAGTGTTTTATTCTGTTAGCATGCTTTAAAAGCAGCAAAATTAGAATAAAATATAAGTCAAAAATCAATATTTAGGAATATCTTCTGGATTTTGCAATAAATTTGGTAGATATTTCTTTTTACCGTAACTTTGCATCCAGAAACGAGAAACATTTAACATTAAACATTAAAAGAAAGGATAAGATTATGAGCAACATCAAAAACTATCGCTTCGAGACTTTACAACTCCACGTAGGCCAGGAACAGGCAGACCCCGCAACCGACGCACGTGCCGTGCCCATCTACCAGACCACCTCGTATGTGTTCCGCAACTCACAGCATGCTGCCGACCGCTTCGGACTGCGCGATGCCGGTAATATCTATGGTCGACTGACCAATTCTACTCAGGGCGTTTTCGAAGACCGTGTCGCTGCCCTCGAGGGTGGTGTTGCCGGACTGGCTGTCGCCTCTGG
>JAEEGL011523065.1_pt1 | contig 10598 bp, 11 predicted proteins | sample 9134231 | NCBI WGS metagenome assembly JAEEGL01 (sample SAMN16246548, study PRJNA631951) | gut metagenome | biome: gut microbiome; feature: rumen; material: fiber-attached | host: Bos | place: Iran: Karaj | collected 2018-10 | reverse complement strand
GGACGCGATTTCGATGCGCTTGAGTTCCCCGCCGGACAGGCTGGCGTTGATTTCCCGGTTGATGTAATCCCGGGCGCACAGGCCCACCCGCGCTAAATAATCGCAGCATGCGGCGGGCGTCAGGTCTCGTCCCGCCGCGATGCGCAGCAGGTCCACCACCTGGATTCCCTTGAAGCGCACCGGCTGCTGGAGGGCGTAGCTGATGCCCAGCCGCGCCCGCTCGGTAATGCTCAGGGCCGTAATGTCCCGGCCGCTGAACAGGATACGGCCGCCGGAAGGCATCCGCACCCCCGCGATGATCTTGGCGATGGTGCTCTTTCCCCCGCCGTTGGGCCCCGTGATCACCACGAAGCGGTTCTGGGGAATGGTGAAGCTCACATCCTTCAGTATATCCACGTGGCCCGCGTCGTCGTCCACGTCAAAACGGATATTCCTTAGCTCAAGCATGATGATTGCATCTCTCCCTTTGGTATTGTTCAGGGCACTCATAAGCATGTGCTTGAGAGAACAGAGTTCAGAGTACAGAGTTCAGATTTATATACTTGATAAATCAATGGCTCCCTTTTGTTATCGCTATATCATCTGTACTCTGCACGCTGTACTCTGATCTCTTCTTTTCCGATTTATCTGATTCAGGGTTTCCTGGCCGCAACGTGCCATCTGTCGTCCCCGGTACGAGGGGGCGTTTGGCGCAGTCTGCCGTAAAACTGAATATCGGTAAAGCCCCCTTCTGAAAGCCATGCCCTCAGTTCCCGCCGGGTGTGGGCGCGCTGAATCTGGCTTTCCTCCAGCCGGTCATAGGCCCCGTCCGCCCGCCGCGCGAACAGGGAAAGCCGCAGCGTCACGCAGGCGGTCTGCTCGTTCCAGGCGTTGCGCCAGATATAAGAAACGCTGTCGTCGTCGGAATACAGGGTATTGTTTCCCAGAGTGTTTTTCAGCTTATCCGGGGTGGACACATCGAATATCAGCGCGCCGCCGGGTTTTAAGGCGGCAAACGCGGCGGCGAAAAACGCCCGCGCATCCTGCGGGCCCGTCAGGTAATTCACCCCGTCGCAGGTGGCCAGCACGCAGTCCACCCGGCGCGGCACGGTGAGGGCGCGCATATCCTGCCGCACGAAGGGGATCGTTTCCCCCGCTGCTCTGGCTTTTTCCATGGCGGCGGAAAGCATGTCCTCCGACAGGTCCGCGCCCGTGATCTGATAGCCCCTCTTTTTCAGGCGCAGCGTCAGATTTCCGGTGCCGCAGGCGCATTCCACGCATTTTCCCTTCTCCGGCACGCCGCAGGCGGCCATGAGACAGGCGTAATGCGCTGCCCAGGCATCATAATCCACCGTATCCATCAATTCGTCATAGACACGGGCAAAGGCTGTATACATTCCGGTTTATTCTTCCTTTTTTTTCTGGCGCAGTCTCGCGCCCACGATGCCGCCGATTTTGCCGCTTTCGGCGGTGCTCAGGCCGGCCCAGCCCACTTCCCGAAGCCTGGGCAGCAGGCCCAGCTCCTCCGCCACCTCATATTTCAGCCGTTCCTCCCGGGAAAGCGCGCGCATACCATCCCTTCCTTTCGGGCATAGTATGCGCGCGATCGGGAAACGTCATGCGCGGGTCACTGCTGGGGCTGATCGTTCTCCTCGGTTTCGTCGTCCTCTTCCAGGTCCTCTTCCTTGGCAAGGCCCCGGTTGATTTCCACGCCCTCCATATGGGAATTGATGAAACGGTCAAACACGCCGTTGGTGAAGCTGGCATACACGAACCGGGCCAGGGCGAACCCGATGAGCACGTAATAAATCGCCAGGGCCAGCAAGGCGATCAGGGAACCGGTGAACATGAAAATCACCAGGCAGATCACCGCGGGCGCCAGCATGATCAGCCGGATGCCCACCGTTTGGGGCAGGCGGCCAATGGCCATGACCACGCTGTTTTTGATCAATTGCCCGAAGGAGACCTTGTACGTAACCATCATGGGGTACATAAAGGTGAGGCCCAGGGCCCACACCACGCCGATCATGAGGATCAGCATCTGGGGCACCATAAAAATCACGCTGGACGCCGCCTGCTGGCCGTAAAACTGATAGCCCACATAAATGATGATGGGCAGCACCGAGGTAATGGCGGATACGCCCAGGCCCTGCTTCCAGTTATCCTTCACGGCGTCCTTGAAATCGGCCCAGATGAAGGCGTGCTCATCCCGGCTCCAGTTGCGGGTCACATAGGCCAGGCCCGCCTGCACGGGGCCGGTGACGGCGATGCAGGGAATGGCCCACAGGCAGAAGGTGGACATCAGGCTGATTGCCATATCCGCCATCCACTGGTCCAGGTCGATATTCGCCAGGGCCGCGATCTGCTCCTCCGTCAGCTGGCCCATATCGCCGTTGGCCAGATAGGTATCGTATTGGCCCCGGATCATGAGCACGTTAAACAGGGTGGTGACGCAGTAGCCAATCAAAATGATCAGGGGCAGCCAGGCCGCGATCGTCATCAGATTCAGGCGGCACAGGGAAGCAAAGCGCACCCGCAGCATTTCCCAGAATAACTGCCACCGGTTTTTGGGCAGGTCCTCCTTGCGGAAATCCCCCTTCCCGCTTTTTCCATAGTAGAAACTGTTCATCATCTTGCCGAACATGGCGCCATTCCTCCAAATCGTTTTGCGAATGCAAACAGTATATCATATTTTATTGCAAATGAAAACCTAAAAATCGCCGGGCTTTTTCCCGCCGCCGATCACGAAGGAAAACTCGCTGCCTTCCCCCGGCGCGCTTTTCACCTGAATGGTCACCCCCATCTTTTGCATCACTTCCCGGGCGATGGACAGGCCCAGGCCGCTGCCCTTGCCGCTGTGGCTCCGCTCGGCCTGATGGAAGCGGTCGAAGGCCAGGCGCTGGGTTTCCTCGTCCATGCCGATGCCGGTATCCCGCACGAAAAAGCGGATGCCGTTTTCCGCCCGTTCCGCGCCTATGGTCACGGCGCCGCCCTCGGGGGTATACTTCCGGGCGTTATCCAGGAAAATGGTGAGCACCTGGGAAAGCCGGTCCTCGTTGGAACGGATATCGGGCAGCGGTTCATCGGGCAGGGAACGGATAAAGGTGATTTTCTTTTCGGTGAACAGGCTTCCGTTGCGGTCATGCAGATCGTAGATCAATTCGTTGGGGTCCACCCGCTCCATCTCAAAGGCGGCGGGATTGGATTGCAGGCTGGACAGCTCCAGCATATCATTCACAAGCCTGGACAGGCGCGTGGCTTCCTGCACGATGATGCCGCAGTACCGCTGCCGGTCCGCTTCGTCGGTCACCAGCCCGTCCCGCAGCCCTTCGCCCAGGCCGCGGATAGAAGCCAGCGGCGTGCGCAGCTCGTGGGAAATATTGGCCACGTAATCGTGGCGGGTGCGCTCCAGCCGTTCCTGCTCCGTAATATCCCGTATGAGGGCCACGGTGCCCCGGCCTTTGCCGTTTTTTTTCGCCTGAGGAAGACGGGACACCGCGAAATACAGCACCCGGCTGCCGGAGGCGAATTTCTGCTCCCAGTGATTTTCCGTGCGGTTTTCCAGCAAACAGGCTTTCACCGCGCGGTAAGCTTCCGTATCTTCCCCGCCCAGCAGCGCCCACGCGGCGGCGTTCTCGTGCAGGATCTTTCCCTTTTCATCCACCGCCAGAATTCCTTCGCTCAGCCCCTCCAGGATCAGGGCCATGGTTTCCTTTTCATATTTCAGATCGCCGATGGCCCGGGCGACGGTGCGGCTCATGTAATTCAGGGCACCGGCGATTTCCCGCATTTCCTTGCCCGGCAGGTTTTCCGGCAGGGTCACCAGTTCCCCTTCCGTCAGCCGCCCCGCCATTTCGGTAATGACCCGGGCGGGCCGGGACGCGCGCTGGGCGTACAGAACGCCCACCAGCACCACCAGCACCAGCACCGCGCCCATGGAAATAAGCATGCGCGTGCGGAAGGAAATGAGCGTACCGGCGAAAAACTGCGTGGGCCTGCCCGCCATCACATAGCCGCCCGCCACCCGCTGCCCCGCCAGGATGGCCGTTTCCCCGTTGCCCCGGCGGCGCACGGCGGCGGATTCATCCCGGTCCAGGGCCTCCAGCAGATTGGGCAGGGTCCGCCCCGCGAAATAGGGGGCGGCGCTTTCCGTGTAGGCCAGCACCCGCTGGTCCTCGTCCAGCAGCATATAAAAAGCGCCGTCGGCGTTCAGGGAAGGGTTCACCGCCCGCTGGAGATCGGAAAGGGACAGGGAACCGGCGCGGTATCCGGAAAGCAGCTCCTCCTCCTCCTCCAGCACCGCCGTCAGCGCGTTATAATTCGCCGCCATATTGGTATCGTTAAAATAATAGCTGCTCAAGGCAAAAAAAGCCACCGTGACCGCCCCCACGTACAGGGCCAGCAGCAGCAGGAACCGGCTCAGGGAGGAAAGGCGCTCAAGCATCCTCCCGCACCTCCACCTTGTACCCTACCCCGTACACAGACCGCAGCAGGATATCCGTGTCCTCCGGCAGCTTTTTGCGGATGCGCTTGATGCTGGTATCCACCACCCGGGAGTCGCCGTTGAAATCAAACCCCCAGATATTATCCAGCAATTGTTCCCGGGAAAATACCTGGCGGGGGTGGCTGGCCATCAGATGCAGGATCTCCACTTCCTTGGGGGATAAAAGCACGCTTTCCCCCTTCACGTGCACCTCGTAGCATTTCAGATTGATATCCGTATTGCCGACGGTGAGCTTTCCCTGCTCCGGCGCGGTCTGCATCTGGTTCATGCGGCGGAAGATCACCGCGATGCGGGAAACGATTTCCCGGGGCGAGAAGGGCTTTACGATGTAGTCGTCGGCCCCCAGAGCGAAGCCCAGCAGCTTATCCACTTCTTCCCCCTTGGCGGTGAGCATGATCACGGGGGTCATGGAAATGGCCCGGATGTCGGCGCACACCTGGGTGCCCGTGCGGCCGGGCATCATGATATCCAGGATCACCAGATCGGGCCGCATGCGCTGGAACGCTTCCATCACGTCGTCCCCCCGGAACACGGAATAAACCTCGTAATCCTCCCGGGTCAGATATATGCGCAGAGATTCATGAATGCCGATCTCGTCGTCGGCGATCAAAATCAGCTTTTTCTTGTTCATCGCGTTTCCTCCGGCGGTCAGTTTTTCGTTTCCCATTATACACATTTCGGCTGTCCGCCGCAAGCGCTGCCACAGAAACGACGCTTTCTGCGGCGGCATAAAAAATGCCGCGCAGTCATTTCGCTGCGCGGCGGCTTTGCATCCTGTTCATTCGTCGTCTGCCGGGTGAATGGCTCCCAATTCGGCAATGCTCCGCTGTTCCTCCGGGTTTTCCGCCTGGGCCGGCAGGATGCCCGTGCATTCGGTCATGGACGCGGCCTGCTGTATGCCGTACAGGGGATCGCCCGCCGGGGGCTTCATGGCCGCGGCAGGCGTTTTGCGGCGCTTTCTGCTCATTTCGTTTCGTAGCTCCGGCACATGCTTTCATCGGCGGGGTCTCCGGAGTAGGCCATAGGCGTGGGAGCCACCTGGATGCTCTCCAGCGCGCAAAGGCCCTCTTCCTCTTTCAGATGGCGGCAGGAACCCACCGAGCAATGGATGCACTGATTCTTTTTTTCGATCATGAAAACGATCTCCTTTCCTTGTCCGGCGCGTGCTCCGTATTTTTCGCGCCGGTGATAGCATGCGCAAAAAACGGGCTTGCCATACGGACGGATTTATGGTAGAGTGTTGCAGCGCCGACTGTATTCGGCGGCGGATGATGCGCGGCGGCGCCGCGCCACCCATCCGAAAAAACGGGATGCGCCAAAGAGCCATCCTTACGAAAGGAGATTTTGACATGAAGAAGGATTCCCTCAATGTCAAAACCTTGTGTATGGGCGGAGCCATCGCCGCGCTGTATGTGGTGCTGACGTTCGTTGCCCAGGCGTTCGGCCTGGCCAGCGGCGCCATTCAGGTCCGCCTTTCCGAAGCGCTCACGATCCTGCCCTGCTTTGCCGCCGTGGCGGTGCCGGGCCTGACGGTGGGCTGCGTGCTTGCCAATCTGCTCACCGGCTGCGCCCTGTGGGACGTGGTTTTCGGCAGCCTGGCCACCCTGATCGGCGCCGTCGGCACCCGCATGCTGCGGAAAAAGCCCCTGCTGGCCTGGATCCCCCCGGTGCTGAGCAACGCGATCATCGTGCCCATCGTGCTGCAAAAAGTGTACGGCGTGCCCGATTCCTTCTGGTATCTGATGCTGACGGTAGGCGCGGGCGAGGTGATCGCCTGCGGCATTCTGGGCCTGGCGCTGTACAAAGGACTGGAAAAGGTGCCGAATCTGTTTTGACAGAACGCCTGAACGCGGAGCCTGAAAACGGCTTCGCGCTTTTTTCTTACTTTTTTTCTTACTTTATCCGCCCGTTTTACGGTACTTGTCAAGCCGTGTTTTCTATGGTAAAATAGCATGTATTTTTATGAGCCTTTGGATGGAGGAACACCATGATTCACATTTACCTGGACGCCATGGGCGGCGATAACGCCCCGCAGTGTACCGTGGAAGGGGCCAAGGAAGCCCTGCGGGCGGACAAGGACTTAAAAATCACTTTAGGCGGACCGGCGGCGGAAATCGAAAAGCTGATTCAGGACTGCCCCGATATCCGGGACCGCATCGCCGTCGACGACTGTACGGAAATCATCACCAACCACGACGCGCCGGTGATGGCCATCCGGCAAAAGAAGCAGTCCGCCCAGGTGAAGGGCATGCTGCTGGTGCGGGAAGGCGGGGCCGACGGCTTCGTGTCCGCCGGGAGCACCGGGGCCACCTTAGCGGGCGGCATGTTCCGCTTAGGCCGCATCGAGGGTGTGGAGCGTCCCGCCCTCGCGCCGCTGCTGCCCAACAGCAAGGGCTTTTTCTGTCTCATTGACTGCGGGGCCAACGTGGACTGCCTGCCCCAGTACCTGCCTCAGTTCGGCGTTATGGGCGCGGCGTACCTGAAAGCCGTGCGGGGGGTGGAAAATCCCCGGGTGGGCCTGGTGAACATCGGGGCGGAAGCCGAAAAGGGCAACGCCCTGGCGAAGGCCGCCTATCCCCTGATGGAAAAAGCGCCCTTCAACTTCATCGGCAACGTGGAAGGCCGTGACATCACCGCCGATATCGCCGACGTGGTGGTGTGCGACGGTTTCTCCGGCAACCTGATCCTGAAATTCATGGAAGGCGTGGCGGGCACCCTGCTCGGCATGATCAAGAAGGAAATCTACGCCGACACCCGCAGCAAGATCGGCGGCCTGCTGGCCAAGCCCGCGTTCAGGCGCGTGAAAAAAGCCATGGACTACACGGAAGTGGGCGGCGCGCCCCTGCTGGGCGTGAAGGGCGTGGTGGTAAAAGCCCACGGCTCCAGCAACGCCCACGCCATCGCCTGCGCGATCCGCCAGGCCGTGCTGATGGCGCGGAAAAACCTGGTTGAATCCATAGAAAAAGAAATCTCCAAACAATTGCAAGCGGAATGAAGGAGGATGCATCAATGGTATACGAAACGGTAGCGGGCATGATTGCCAAGCAGCTGAAAATGGACGTGAAGGACGTGACCCCCGACAAGCGCCTGGTGGAAGACCTGAAAGCGGACAGCGCCAACGTGATGGTGCTGATCATGGACCTGGAAGACGCCTTCAACATGACGGTGGACGATACCGCCATCACCACCCTGCGCACCGTGGGCGACGTGGTGAAGTACATCGAAGCCAACCAATAATTCAGGTATCAAGATCGCGCCGGGGGCGGATGCTGCCATCCGCCCCCGCGGATTGCTTAAAGAGGATACGAAAACATGGCGGATTACGCGTCGGTGGAAGCGTCCATCGGTTATTCCTTCCGGCAGAAAGCGCTGCTCAGGCAGGCGCTGACCCACCCCTCCCTTGGGCAGGGGCATAACCAGCGGCTGGAGTTTTTGGGCGATGCCGTGCTGGAATTGTGCGTGAGCGAAAAAATATACGAACGGCACCCGGAAATGCAGGAAGGGGCCATGACGCGCCTTCGGCAGAAGCTGGTGCGGGAGGAAAAGCTGGCGGAGGCCGCCCGGACGGCGTGCCTGGGCCAGGCCCTGCGCATGGACCGCAGCTGCGAAACCGGCGGCGGGCGGGAGAACCCTTCCGTGCTGTGCGATACCTTTGAAGCGGTGCTGGCCGCCGTATACCTGGACGGAGGGCTCGACGCCGCCCGGGGCATGGTGCTGCGGCTGATCGGCGACTGCTCCGAAACCGGGGAAAACGACGCCAAGAGCGCCCTGCAGGAATACGTGCAGGCCCAGGGCCGGGATATGCCCGCTTACAAAATTCTGGGGGAGGACGGCCCGCCTCACGACCGGGTGTTCACCGCCGCCGTGTATCTGGAGGGCGTGGAAGCCGCCCGGGGCACAGGCACCAGCAAAAAGCGCGCCGAGCAGGAAGCCGCGGCGGCCGCGCTGAACACACTGAAACGTTCGGGGAGTTGATCGAAGGAACATGCACCTGAAAAAGCTGGAAATCCACGGGTTCAAATCCTTCGCCGACCGGACGGAAATCGTGTTCAACCAGGGCATCACGGGCATCGTGGGCCCCAACGGCTCGGGCAAAAGCAACATCGGCGACGCCGTGCGCTGGGTGCTGGGCGAACAGAGCGCCAAGGTGCTGCGCGGCGCGAAAATGGAGGATGTGATCTTCGGCGGCACGGCCAAGCGGAAAGCGGCCTCCTACTGCGAAGTGAACCTGGTGTTTGAAAATGAGGACGGAGCGCTGAAATCCAATTTCGCCGAAGTCATGGTCACCCGCCGGGTCTACCGCAGCGGCGACAGCGAATATTACCTGAATAAATCCGCCTGCCGCCTAAAGGATATTCTGGAGCTGTTCCGGGATACCGGCATCGGCCGGGAGGGTTATTCCCTCATCGGCCAGGGCCGCATCGACGAGATCCTGTCCGTTAAAAGCGAGGACCGCCGCCAGGTGTTCGAGGAAGCCGCCGGGGTGATGACCTACCGCGTGCGCAAGGAGGACGCGGAAAGGAAGCTGGCCCGGACCAGGGACAATCTGAGCCGCGTCAGCGATATTCTGGAGGAGCTTTCCTCCCGGGTGGCCCCCCTGGAAAAGCAGGCGGCCGCCGCCAAAGAATATCTGGAGCTGGCCCAGCGCTTAAAGGACCTGGAAATCAATATTTTCCTCATCCGCCACGATAAGGTGAAGGAGCGTATTTCCGCCCTGGATAAGACCCTCGAGGGCCTCCGGGACGTGCTGCTGCACCATGAGGCGCGGCTCAACGAAAACGCCGCCGACCGGGAAAAGCTGGAGCAGGCCGCCGCCCTGCTGGAGCAGGAATTGGCGGAAGCCCGCAGGCTTCATCTTGCCGCGGGCGACACCCTGCATGAAATGCAGTCCGCCCGGGACCGCACCGCCCACCAGATCGAATCCGGAAAAGAAAACCTGGCGCGGGTAGCCGGGGAAATCCGGGATACCCGGCGCAGGCAGGCGGAGCTGCAGGCCCTGTTCGATCAGGGCGAGCAGGATACCCGTCACAGCGGCGAAGCGCTGCAAAAGGCCCAGGATGAACTGACCCGGGAGCAAGCGAAGCTGGACCAGTATTTGGCGGACGTTCAGCAGAAGGAAGCCGCTTTGGAGCGGCATAAGGCGGATATCCTGACCGCCATGAACCGCCTGTCCGACGCCCGGAACCAGCAGGCCCGGCAGCAGGCCATCGCCGCCCAGATGAAGGCCCGGCTCGCCGAAATCGAGCAGAGCATTCAGGAAGGCGGGGAAAAGCAGCAAAGCCTGGTTCATGCTTTGCGCGCCGCCGAGCAGTCCGCCGCCCAGGTGGACGAGGGGCTGGAAGCGCTCAAAAACGACGCCGTGCAGACCGAAGCCAGCCTGCGCGCCCTCACCCAGGAGACCCAGGAAACGGCGGAGCGGGCGCAAAGCCTGAACGTCAAATGCCAGGGGGACTTCAGCCGCCTGCGCCTGCTGGAAGAAATGAGCCGGGAAATGGAGGGCTACAGCCAGTCCGTCCGCCGGGCTCTGTCCTTCGCCCAGGGCGATCCCTCCGTCCGGGGCGTGGTGGCGCGGCTGATGCAGGCGCCCAAGGAGCTTGAAACCGCCATTGATATGGTGCTGGGCGGCGCGCTGCAGAATATCGTCACCGAGGACGAGGAAGCGGCCAAGCGCATGATCGACTATCTGCGCAATAACCGCCTGGGCCGGGCCACCTTCCTGCCCATGACCAGCGTCAAAAGCCGCGTGCTCACCAATGAGGAGCGCCGCCTGCTTTCCATGCCGGGGTGCCTGGGCGTGGCCAGCGAACTGATTTCCTACGCGCCGGAATACCGCGGCATCATGGAAAACCTGCTGGGCCGCACCGTGATCGCCCAGGATCTGGACAGCGGCATTCCCATCATGCGGGCCGGGCGTCACGCTTTCCGGCTGGTGACCCTCGCCGGCGACGTGATGCACTCCGGCGGCTCCATGACCGGCGGCACGGCGCAAAGGAGCGCCGTGAGCCTGCTGGGCCGGGAGCGCGAAATCAAGGAAATGCATGAGACCCTGGAAGCGGAGCAGCGGGAGCTGCGTTCCCTGCGGGAAAAGCTCACAGCCATGCAGGCCCGGCGGGAG
>JAEEGL010787042.1_pt1 | contig 10598 bp, 5 predicted proteins | sample 9134231 | NCBI WGS metagenome assembly JAEEGL01 (sample SAMN16246548, study PRJNA631951) | gut metagenome | biome: gut microbiome; feature: rumen; material: fiber-attached | host: Bos | place: Iran: Karaj | collected 2018-10 | reverse complement strand
TGCCCCGCCTCGGATACCGCCTCCAGGCGTCCCGAGCCGGTGATCGTTGAATCCTTCCAGAGCATGAAGCAGGAGGCGCCGGGAGAGCGCACGCTCACGTTCCCCTCCACCCGGATCACCAGGTCGGGGATGCTGCTCTTGACGGCGTTGTTCAGGCCCGTATTCAGGCTGCCGCTTTGGATGGTCAGGGTGTCCGTGCCGTCAAAGGCGAACATCCCGTCGCGCAGGATGTCCTCCATGTTCTCCGTGGTGACCTGGGTGCCGTTCACGTACAGGTCGTATTTCTTATAGACCGTCCACTCCGCCTCTTTAGCGCAGCTGTCGTCGCTGTTGAGGATAGCGCCGCCGGCGAAATGGCCGCCGAAGGGGCTTTGCAGGACCGTATCCGTGAGGGAGAGGCTGCTGAACCCGGCGATCGCGCTTTCCTCGCCGAAGGCGTACAGGCGGCTCTCCACCAGGGTGAGCCGGCCCCCGGCGCTGCTGACGCCGTTGAGCTTGCCCAGGGCGGCCACGGAGGCATGGTCCAGGAGCAGATCCCCGTCGAGGAGGCTGATGCCGGCGCTGTCGCCGGAGGAGGCCTGCAGCGTGCCGGGACCGGTGATGGTCAGCACTCCCCTGGCATAGACTGCCGACGCGTCCTCAGAGTAGAGCACGCAGTCCCTCTCCGCCCGGATGGTCAGGCTGGAGAGATCGGAGGAAACGATGCTGGTGCCCGAGTCCGTGCTGCTGTCCCCCCGAACCGTGAGGACCCTTGCGGAGGGATCGTAGGAGAACAGGCCGTCCCCCAGAACGTCCGCCGCGTTCCGGGTGGAGACCCGGACGCCCTTGATATAGAGGTCAAATTGCTGCACCACCGTGACCCTGCATACGGCCTTACAGCCGCTGGCATACACGGTGATCTCCGCCAGGCCGGGGCTGCCCGCCGTAACGGTCCCGTCCGCCGCCACGGCGGCGATCATGGGATCGGAGGAGCTCCAGTATATGGCCGTATAGTCGGCTGTGGAGGGGACCAGGGCCGCGCTCAGGGAGGCGGTCTGGCCGGTCAGCAGCTCCAGGCTGTCCGTCAGGATCACGCTGCTGACGGGCACGACGCTCTTTGCGGTATAGTACACGTCTATGGCGGGGATCCCGTCCGGATCCAGGACGCTGCCCCCCGCCGTCCTTCCGGCGGCCGGGGAGACGCATCTGCAGCTCTCGGCGGTGATGCCGCCGGAGAAGCCGGTGACCGCGCCGGAGGACCAGACCGCATGGAGCTCGGCCCCCGTCAGGCGCAGGCGGGGATCGGGACCGATGCCCGCGATGCAGCCGTTCACGGCCTCCAGGCTGCCCTCCGACACCGTCAGGCTGTCCTCCACGGCCACCGCCCGGCCGCCCAAACGGCTCTTCACGGTCAGCTTGCCCGGGCCGTACAGCGTCATGCCCTTCACCCGGATCACTTCCGTATCCGCCGCGAGCTCAACGTCATTCTGCACATAGACGGTAAGGTCGTCGATCCCGCAGGCAATGAAGGGCGCGCCGGAGACGGTCCCATAGTCGTACCCGGCGGGGGCGCTGATGGTCAGGGAATTCCCGCCGCCGAAGGTGATATAGCCGTCCCCCAGAACGTCGTTCCAGTTTTCCGTGGAGACCTGCACGCTGTCGATATACAGGTCGAAATACCGGGTGGGCTCGATGGTGACGCTCACTGCCAGATAATCGTCATACCCGTATATCCCCCCGTCGGAGATATACCCGCCCAGGGGCTTGACCAGGGCGCAGTCCGTCAGCTTGACGCCGTAGCTGAAGTCGGAAACGGCCGCAAAGCCGCTGCCGTCCGCCGTCAGGGTGGAGCTGACGATCTCCAGCTCAGTTCCGCTCTCCCCCAGGATGGCGTTCCTGCCGGTGACCGTCACGTTCGCGTCAAGGATGGTCAGCGTTCCGAAGCTCTGGAGTATGCCGCCCGCAGTGGAGCCCCGCACCGTCAGACGGCCCTCGCCGGTGATACAGGTGCTTTCCTTCAGGAGGATGGGCCGGATGGCCTCGGCGGTCTCGTCCGCAAAGTCCGGGCTGCTCAGCACGGAATCCGCCGCGACCCGGATCACCAGGCCGTCGATCCCCTCATTGCAGATGACGGGGCCGCTGCGCGCGATGTGATCCCCCGCCACGGTGAGGGTCTTGTTTCCGTCAAAGGAGAACACGCCGTCCCCCAGGATGTCCGCCCGGTTGTCGCCGTTCACCGCCACGCCGTCGATGGTCAGGGGATAGCTTGCGCGGATCTTTACCTCCATCGCCTGGTACCCGTCCTGATCCACGATCATGCCGGCGTCCGCCTTTCCTTCCTCCGGCGTGACGATCTCGCAGCCCGTCAGGACGATGTCGGACATCCCGTACACGGAATCGGCGATCAGGTTGGAATCCTTCACCCGCAGGACCGCGCTGCCGCTGCCCAGGATGTCCCCGGAGCACAGGAGGCCGGTTTTATCCAGGGTGACCGCGGCATCCGGCATATACAGGCTGACGTTGTTCTCCCCCTCCAGGGACAGGGTGTGGTCTCCCCGGATCGTGGTCTTCTCATCCAGCTCCATGGCCGGCAGGCCGGGGATGCCCGTGAGGGTCGCGTCCTTCTCGAGCTGGACGATCAGCCCGTTTATGCCCGCGTTCTTCACCGCGCAGGCGGAGCCGGCCATATAGTTTTCATGTATCGTGAGCAGTTTGTTCACGGGGCTGTAGCTGAAGGCGCCGTTGCCCAGCACGTCCCCCTTGTTGGCGTCGTTCACCCGTACGCCGTCGATATACAGGCTATAGTAAGAGCCGTACAGGACCTCCCGGGCGGGGGTGTCGTCCAGGTGGAGGATGCTGCCGCCGGATACCTTGCTGTCCCCGGGCTCCGGCAGGAGCAGATCGCAGAAATAATTATCCACCCCGCCGTTAAAGCCGGTGACGGCGGCCTTGGAGGCCTGGATATGGATCCCGGCGCCTTCGATATACAGCTTGTTCCCTGCGGACTCCCCGCCGTGGAGACCGTACTGCACGCCGTCGATCTGCAGGCCGTTGACGGTCAGGGCCAGGGTATCCCCGGCGCCCTGCATGATGATGCCGTTCTCCCCGTTCCCGTCCTCATGGGTCAGCGTCAAGGTGCCGGTGCCGGTGACGATCATGCTGCCGCCGGATTGGATGATGCTGTAGGGGTAGGTGGTCCTGGTGAGGGTCACCCAGTCCGTGACATTCACGGTGAGTCCGTCGATCCCGCTGGAGATCAGGGCGGAGGAACTGGTAATGTCCTTGCTGAGGGTCAGGATCTTGGAGTCCTCGTCATAGCTGGCGCTGCCGTCCCCCAGGATATCCTCCTCGTTTTCCCCGGTGACCTGGATCCCCGCCACGAACAGATCGTACTCCAGGTATTCGCCGTAGATCTCCAGCATGTCCAGGGCAAGGCTGTGCTGGCCCGCGCTGTTGAAATGCCGGATGGCGATATATACCTGCATTCCCGCCCAGGCGCTCAGGTCCACGGTATACCGGTGGAATTCTCCCGCGCCCACGGTGACCAGGTCCGTCCCGCCGGAAACGCAGGTCATGTCTCCCAAATTCTCCCGGCTGGTGCCGACATACACGGCAAAATGCTCCGCCTTGGCCGGGTCGCTGCCCCCCTCGGCGGCGTACAGGGCAAGGGACACGTTCTTCTGGCGCAGGGTGACCTTGGGGGAAACCATCCAGTTATCCGGATCCAGCGCGCCGTTGTCAACGGTCCAGGATTGGGAGACCAGCGCGCCCCGGCCCTCCGGTATCCGCTCAAGCAGCGGCGCCATGGGGTCGGCATATACCCGGAACCCCTTGCGGCCGTCGTCGTCGCGCTCCCGGAACTCCCAATCCCCATTGCTGTCTTCATTGAAGTCAAAGCGCTGGGCGAGCTGCCCGGAGGCGCTTTCCCAGTGGGCGTAGACCACGGTATCCGCCAGGTACGTATCCGCCAGAAGCAGCTGCCTGCCCCCTGTGGGCTCCGTATACCAGCCGGCAAAGCTGTACCCCTCCCGCTGCGGCAGCGGCAGATACGAAAGGCGTCCGTTTTCGTAAACGGGCATGGATTGCGGCGTAACGGCGCCGTACATGGTATAGAAGGTGACGACGGGCGCGGTGCATTCCGATTGGGTGAAATCGCTGAGGGTCAGGGGTATGCCCCCGCTGGTGTACTCAATGGTGAATTCCCCATAGCCCGCTACCGGCAGGGTATATTCGCCGCTGCCTGTAAGGGTATGGCCGTCCACGGAGAACGTATATCCGGACTCAAGCGCATACCGGAAGCTGATATCCAGTTCCTGCCCCGTGATGCTGCGGAAGTACAGACGGATCGTGGTGGGAATCATAGTGCAGCCCGTACCGATGACATTCGGCGTCACGGTGATGCTGCCGTCCCCGTTCCGGGTGACGGTGCCGTTTTCCGCCGTCCACTCCGCGGTGTTGTTCAGGGCGGGTATGCCCCCGATGAAAACCGTGCCGCTCTCCTCCGCCTGGACCGGGAGCATCGCTCCCAGGATCAGAAAGAACAGCAGCAGGGCCGTGAGCATCAGCAGGAACATCAGCGTCCTTTTCTTGCCGGGCGTACGCATCATGTCTATTTCCTCCTTTTCCTTCCGAATGGCTGCGGGTGTCCCCCGCTTTCCGGGCGGCGCCGGTGATTTGGTTATTCTTTCATGGCGTGATGCCTTCAATCCATATTTTAGTGTAAAGCAGCCGTCTTTTCAAGCCCCATTCTCCCTTTTCTCCGGAAAAAAAGCGGAGCCGCGCTGCGCAGCTCCGCATTTTTATGCGCTCTCCCGGCAGGTCCGGCGTCTCTCCCGGCTCCGGCGCAGAGCCCGGAGGGCGGCGGCGATGCCCAGGTTGAGGGCGATGATCCCGGCAAATATGCCCAGGCCCACCGGAGTTCCCCAGTGGAGAAAGAGGTACCAGTCGTTGGTGTCCGGCCACTCCCCCACCCCGTTCAGCAGGATGTTTGCCAGATAGCACACGCCGTACAGGACCGTGGGGATCACGGCCAGGGGGATCTCCCGGCGGCTGCGCTCCCGGCCCGGCTCCAGGAGCCAATGGTCCAGGGCGGCCAGCAGGGGGATCACCAGATGGAACCAGAGATTCGCCCCCTGCAGCATGGCGCCGTACCCGTACAGAGGTCCCAGGAAGAGAAGGACCACCATCAGGGTGACTCCCACCGCCGCGGCGGCGACATAGCTGAGCCGCAGGATCCGGACGGGGGCGGTCCCCTTCGCCAGCAGGACGATCAGGTGGATGAAGGCCGAAATGCCGCAGAGCAGATTGGACAGCACGGTGAAGTACCTCAGGCTCCGCAGCCCCGTGCTGCTGAGCACGCCCCCCGCCCGGAGGATCATCTGGCCCCAGGCATAGGCCGTCAGCAGCACCAGGACCCCCTTGCAGATGAGGGCAAGCCTGGTTCTTGTCGTCATATTCCCCGCCTCCTTTGCCGTCAGTATACGACTTCGGGGAAGCTCTTGCAATGCCGTCCGTGAAATGGTAGAGTAAACAGGGATAGTTTCGTTCGCTTTCATCTGTATTTGATCGGGAGGGATGACCGTGAAACGCAGTCTTTGTGTGCTTCTGGCCCTGGCGCTGTGTCTGGGTCTGCTGTCCGTCCTGCCGGCCCGCGCCGGGGAAGATGCGTTCCGGGTCCTGCTCATCGGCAGCCGGGATTCGGAGGACGCTGCCGACGCCGGCAGGGATCCGGAAGCGAGCCGCCTGATGGATATCCTCCGGGCCATGCTGGGGGATGATGCGGAGATCACCCTGGGGCTGTGCCTGCTGGAGGGAGCCTCCATGGCGGAGCACGCCGTACAGGCCCGGGAGGACGGCCGGGTATATGTGTTTGAGACCATGAACAGCCGCGGCGGCTGGACCTCCGAAACAGGCGTCAGCTCCGCCCGGGCCCTGGAATGGGCGGACTGGGACGCGGTGATCCTGCAGCCCAATACGGATGAGGCCGCCACAGGCCAGGCCTCCCCCCTGTGCGTGGAGGGATATTACTACTCCATGGGGGAATCCTGCCCCTTCCTGCTGGACCACGTGCAGGCCCACGCCCCCGGGGCGGAGACCTACCTTTTCGTCCCCTGGTCCCGGACGGAGGATACGAAGCCCGGCGCCGGGCTGGAGGAATACAGCCGCATTGCGAATTTCATGCCCCGGCTCATGGCCCTTCCGGAGACGGAGGGGAGCAAGGGCTTTGCCGGTCTCGTCCCCGTGGGCGCAGCGGTCCAGAACGCCCGCTCCACCTATCTCGCGGCGCTGGACTATACGGGGGAGGAGGACGCGCTGCCGGACCGGCAGATCGGCCTGCAGCGGGACGGCGAACAGCTCAGCCTGTATCTCGGCCGGTATATCGCCGCCCTGACCCTGGCGGAGACCGTGGTCCCGGAGGGACGCCGCGTGAAGGGCTATGCCCTGCCCCCCATCGGGGCGGCTCCCTCCCTGGGCGCACTGCCGGCGGAGTATACCAAGCTGGCCCGGACGGCGGCCCGCTCCGCCGTCAGCCTGTGGCGGGAGAAGGGCAGCCTGGCGGTCAGCCCCATCCCCGGCTTTGAGACGGATCCCGTGCTGACCGCCCGGAGGCAGCTGGACGGCGCCAAGATCCCGATGACCGCCTGCAGCCGGGAGCCGGAGCATCTCACCGGCGCCCTGAAAAAGACCCTCACGGACCGTCTGTTCGAGGTCCGGGAGCAGTGGCCGGAGCTGGAGGTCCAGGTCCGGACGCCGGAGCTGTCCGGGGAGTATCCCCTGTATGCCGCCGTGACCGTCCTCCGGTTCGGCTACGCCGCGACGGAGTTCACGGTGAGCGGCAGGGTGGAATTCACGGAAAGCGGCCATATCTGGAGCCGCTGGCTGCAGCCGACGGCGCCCACCTGCACGGAGCCGGGGCTGGAGCTGCATTACTGCTGCATCTGCGGCACGGAGGAGACCCGGCCCGCGGAACCCCTGGGCCATGATTTCGGCAGCTGGTCCGCCCTCTATGAGCCCTCCTGCACCCTTCCCGGCACGGCGATCCGGTACTGCAGCCGCTGCACCGCCACGGAGACCAAGCCCATCCTGCCCCGGGGGCATGAATATGCGGACGCCGTGACAGAGCCCACCTGTACCGAGCCGGGCTATACCACCCATACCTGCATCCGCTGCGGCGACAGCTACAGGGACGCATACAAGGATCCCCTGGTCGGCATTGAGGTGACGCCGGAGGGCCTTATCCTGAAGGGGCTCCCCGAGGGGGCAGAGGCCGCGGCGGCGGGTTTTGACGAAGGCGGCAGGCTGGTGCTGCTCCGCCTTCTCCGGGGGGAGGAGGCCCGGCTGAGCTGGCCGGAGGCCGGAAAGCCGCCGGTACTGAAGATCTTTTTCGTGGATGGGGAGGGCCTGCCCCTCTCCGCCCCCTGGACGCCCGCCGGGGAATAACCCCGGGGAAAGGGCAGACCGCACGCCGGAGGGAGCTCCGGATATAAGGGAGGCAGACCCATGACAGACCGCGTCAAGCGCATGAAGGAGAGCCTGCGGGTGAACAAATACCCGCTGTGCGTGGAGCTGTTCCGCCTGGCCAACGAGTCCCTGGACGAGACCGGCGGCGAGCCCACCCTGCTGCGGCGCAGCAAGCTCCATGCCCATATCCTGGACAATATCACGATCTTTATCGAGCCGGAGGATCTGCTCTGCGGCTCCGGGGCCAGCAAGCCCTTCGGCCTGGAGATGCAGTATGAGTACGGCGTCTGGACCAGGGACGAGGTGGAGAGCCTGAAAAGCGAGCTCTACACCATCAGCCCCGAGGACGAGGAGGAGCTGTACCGACTGAACGACCGCTTCGCGGGCAACGCCAGCAACGTGAACCTGATCGAGGAGATGGGCAAGAGCCTGGGGCAGAACGAGCGGCTCTGGCCCTTCATGAAGTCCGGCGTGGTGCTTCCTCCCTGGAAGGACAGGCGGGGCGGCTCCGGCGGCGGCTTCGCCATGAGCGGGTACGGCCTGGGTCCCGGCTTCTCCCTGGTCTGCGTGGACTATGCCCGCATCCTCCGCACCGGAGCCCGGGGCGTGATCGACGAGGCGAAGCAGTGCCTCCGGGACCTGCGGTATGACAGCGCGGATGCGGTGGAAAAGCGGAATTTCTGGGAGGGCGTGGTGATCGTCTTCGAGGCCTGGATCCGCTTTGCCCGCCGGTACGCGGACCTGTGCGAAAAGCTGGCGGCGGAGGAGCGGGACGGCGTCCGGGCCGCCGAGCTCACGGAGATGGCCCGGATCTGCCGGAAGGTACCGGAATACCCGGCGGAGACCTTCCGGGAGGCCCTGCAGAGCTTCTGGTTCACCTTCCTCATGGTCTGCCCCTCCCCCACCAGCACGGCGGGACGCTTTGACCAGTACATGTACCCCTATTACCGGAAGGACATAGACGAAGGGCGGATCACGGACGACCAGGTGCTGGAGCTGCTGGAGATCATGCGCTGCAAGGTGATGAAGCTGAACCGGGTCTCGGGCAAGGCCAACCGGGCCAAGAACGCGGGCATGGCCAAGTGGTACAACTGGACCATCGGCGGCCAGAAGGCGGACGGGTCCGACGCCACCAACGAGCTGAGCTATCTGCTGCTGGAGGCGGCCATGGACACCCACCTGCCCCACCACACCGTGACCGTGCGGGTCCACAAGGGCACCCCCATGCCCTTCCTGGTGAAGGCCATGGAATGCGTGCGCTCCGGCCTGGGGATGCCTGCCTTCCTGGGGGACCAGTCCTATATCAACTTCTTCTCCGCCCAGAGCGAAACGAACCGCCTCTCCGTGGAGGCGGCCCGGGACTACTGCGCCACCGGCTGCGTGGACGGGAACGTCCAGGCCGTGACCCGCACCCAGGTGGCCTGCTTCTTCATCATCCCCCACGCCATGGACATCGCCCTGCACAACGGCTGGTGCCGGTATACCAAAGAGGATTTCGGCCTGAAGGTCGGGGACGTGCGGGAGATGGAGACCTTTGAGGAATTCAAGGCGGCCGTGTATGCGGAGGTGCGGTATCTCATGGCCATGGCCAACGAGCGCATCAATGTGGAGATGATCGCGGAAAAGGAGCTGTTCCCGGACGTGTTCCGCTCCGCCCTCATGCGGGACGGGGTGAAGACCGGCAAGGACATGTTCTCCCGGCGCTTCGAATTCGAGAACGGCGCCGTGCTGGGGGCCGTGGGGGGCGTGAACGCGGGCAACGGCCTGTACGCCATAAAAAAGCTCATTTATGATGAGAAGAAATACACCATGGCCCAGCTTCTGGAGGCCCTGGACGCGGACTGGGTCGGCTATGAGGACATGCGGCGGGATTTCAAGGCCCAGCCCAAGTACGGCAACGCCGTCAAAGAGGTGGACGACATGGTGGCGGAGGTTTACAGGCTCCACGCGGAGACCTGTCTCTCCCTCCCCTGCGCCTATGGGGACAGGCTGAAGCCCAACGCCATCTCCATCTCCGCCCATCAGCCCGGCGGCGCCCTCACCGGGGCCACCCCGGACGGGCGGAAGGGCGGGGAGATCCTGGCGGACGCCTCCCTCTCCCCGGACCACGGCCAGGACGTATGCGGACCCCTGGCGGTGTTCCGCAGCGCCATGGAGGTGGACCAGGACCCCTACCAGGGGACCCTGATGAACATGAAGTTCCACCCCTCCAACATGCGCACCCGGGCCGACCTGGAAAAGCTCAGCAGCATGGTGAAGACTTACCTGACCCACGGGGGCAAGCACGTGCAGTTCAACGTGGTGGACCGGGCCGAGATGGAGGACGCCAAGGTCCACCCGGAGGAGCATCCCGAGCTGGTGGTGCGGGTGGCGGGGTACAGCGCCTACTTCACCCGCCTGCCGGAGTCCATCCAGGACGAGGTGATCGAAAGGACCTCCCAGGAGCTGTGAGAAAAGCGTCATGAGCAGGGTCATCGTCGCCTGCGGGAAGCTGGGCTGCGGAAAACCACCTGTGCGAAACGACTCTGCACAGAGCGCAGCGCGGTCCTTCTCAGCGCGGACGAAGTGATGCTCACCCTCTTTGGCGGCGACGCGGGACTCGCTGCGAAGCCGGGCCGTCTCTTTGAGCTGCCGGAACAGGCGGAAGCGGATGTGCGGATAAATCAAACCGTATAAAAACCCGGGGCCGGGCGGCAGCTGCCGCCCGGCCCGAAAAGCAGATCGTTATTCCTCGGTAAGCGTGTCCTCGCAAAATGCTTTCAGCTCCTGTACGCTCTTTGTCGCCGTAAACCATACCGCGTCCATGTCCGGTTTTCCGTATTCATGCGCGACAAAGTTGCGCATACCCCGGATCCTGCGCCACGGGATACGGTCATTTCCGGCACCGCCTTTCAGTATCTCAACGCATAACATACGAAAAGCTTCACTTCAAGTCATTTGCTGTAAATGGGGCCGGGGCGGCGGGAAGTCTGCCAATGAAGGCCGGGGGCATTGGTCCGGGAGCGGGAAAACCCGTACTCACCGCGGCCAATGCCCCGGTATATCTCCTGTTTCCCCGCATCCGGAGCGGGTCAGCAGGCCGCGTCCGGGGGGTCGGCGCTCTCCGGCCGCAGCTCCAGGATATTCCCGCACCAGTCCGGGATGTCCTTTTTGTGCAG
>JAEEGL010028718.1_pt1 | contig 10598 bp, 7 predicted proteins | sample 9134231 | NCBI WGS metagenome assembly JAEEGL01 (sample SAMN16246548, study PRJNA631951) | gut metagenome | biome: gut microbiome; feature: rumen; material: fiber-attached | host: Bos | place: Iran: Karaj | collected 2018-10 | reverse complement strand
TTATATTTTATACTTGATAATGGCGCATTTTTCAAATATAATAGTTTGGTCAGCAAAAATTTATCGAGGCGTGGCTCAGTTTGGTAGAGCGCTGCGTTCGGGACGCAGAGGCCGCAAGTTCGAATCTTGTCGCCTCGACTTATATTCAGCAGGGTCCGGAGTCTTCCGGACCCGCTTTTTTATTATTCCGATTATTCAGTTGCAGTAGTATCTTCCTGCGCATTCTCTTCAGTCATATCGTCAGCAGGAGCTTACTCTGAACCAGCTGCCTCCTGGGAATCAGACTCCTTAGGAGCCTCCGTCTCCGCATCCTTTGGAACAGCCTCATCTTCTGCCTTCTTAATGGGCTCGTCGAAGAGGTCATCAAGAGTGATGGTCATCATGTCCTCATTGGTGGGATTCTCGATAGCCGAAACTCTTCTGGCCTGGTTTGTTATGATCTCCTCAAAGAGGTTCCTGACCTCCCTGGCGTTGGCGAAGTTGTCGATGTTTTCAAACTTCCTGGCGGTGATGAGGGCGCGGATCTGGTGCTTGACGTCCTCCTCCACAATGTAGTCGTACTTTTTGCAGTTCATGTTGAAGATCTCTTCCAACTCGTCAATGCTGTAATCCGGGAACTCAATGTACTTGTTGAACCTGGACTTGAGACCCGGGTTGCTGTCGATGAACTTCTTCATGGGCTCTGTGTAACCTGCCACGATGACAACGAAGTCGTCACGGTTGTCCTCCATGGCCTTAAGGATAGTGTCAATGGCCTCCTGGCCGAAGGCATCATCCTTCTGGGCCAGGGCATAGGCCTCATCGATGAAGAGTACGCCGCCCTTTGCCTTGGCTATCTGCTCCTGGGTCTTGATGGCGGTCTGTCCCACATATCCGGCAACCAGCCCGGAGCGGTCAACCTCTATCAGCTGCCCCTTGGAAAGAACTCCAATCTGCTTGTATATGCTGGCAATTATCCTTGCCACTGTTGTCTTTCCGGTTCCGGGATTTCCCGTAAACACAAGATGAAGGGATACGGGAACTGACTTAAGCCCCTGATCCTTCCTTGCCTTCTGAACCTTCACAAAAGCTGTAAGCTCTTTTACATCTGCCTTGATGGTTGTCAGGCCGATTAGCTTGTCCAGGGTCTCCATGGGATCCTCTTCCGGTTCCTGAGGCTTGGACTCCTCCGGCTTTGACAGATTGCTGTCCGCTGCGAAAAGAGCTTTGGCCTCCTTCAGGGCCTCGTTGGCATCGTTCACTGCATTGCCGGTTCCCCCTGTGCCGGCGGCCGGCGCACCTGACGCATCAGTGCTCCCATTGGAAGAAGGTGCCGAAGGTTTCGAAGATGTTGCAGAGAAAAAGTCCCCATACATACTCCCCAGTAAATCTCTCTGCATATTGTTTATCTTATTTAGTGTTTCCAGTTCTTTATCTAAATCTCTACCCATTTCATACTCCATTTACTATTCTTTATAACGACTTATATATTATATCATGAGGGGCAAAAGCCCCGGCTGTGACACGGGGATGGGAATATTGTACAGGACGCTGAGTGGGCATGTCGTTCTCGTCGGCACTTAGACGGCGTTCTTTGACGTCTTAGTACCGCTACGAAGAACGATTGAGCGCAAGCGTCCCCGAAGCGGACTGTACAATATGTACATACCTGGGTCACAGCCGGGGCTTTTGGCCCGGGATAAATCTTAGTCGTTAAGTCCCCAGCCGCCTCTTGAGAGGAAGGTCCTCTGGGTAACAAGGGCATCGATGTTATGCCCGATTATGTTGGATGCCTGCTCCTTGTAGGGACCTGCATTGGCTGTTCCCAGGTTCTTGTAGAAGTCGTAGGACATCTTCTTGCTGCCGTCCAGGTTCTTAAGACCCTGTGCAATGTTGGTCTCCATCTCATGGGCGTCATCTGTCTCCCTGAAGAGGATGAAGCTTGAGATGTATGGGTTATTCTCGGCCATTGTCCAGGCGTAGGCCAGTGATGCGGCCTGTGCCTCTTCACCAAAGCTTGATGTGAAGCCGATCTCTGTGAGGGAGATATCCCTTACCTTGCCGCTGGGTGCCAGCATTGAAGCCTGGCACATATAGTCTGTGAGAACATATACATTCTCCATGGTTATATATGGTGTTGAGAGAGATGTGTTTACATACTGGGCCTGCTGCTTCCATGCGTATGGATCATAGAGAGGCGCATTGTAAGGATGCACAGAGAGTGACCAGTCGATATTGCCCTCTCTTAGCATGTAATAGTTGAACCTGTCCATGTACTCTTTTGACAAAAAGCACCCCGGATTGGACTTCCTGTTCCACTCCTGGTCAAAGGAAGTGTAAACCCTTGCGTTAGCATTAACTGCCTTGATCTCGTTGTAGAAGATCCTGAAGGCCTTGACGTACTCGCTGACATTGAGCTCAAGGTTTGTGGAGTTGAGGTAGTACCACTCGGTCCTTGCGTTTACTTCGTTGCCCACAACCCAGTTGTCAACGGTACCGTAAGGGCCTGCTGAATATCTCTGAGCGAGGAAGGCTGCTATGGCCTTGAGGTGCTGAGTACCGCCATCCTCCTTGGTGTTCATGGCATAACCCGGGCATACATGGGCATCTCTTGACATGGGATGGATAAGGTCAGCTCCTGCCTCTGTCTTGTTGTTGAGGATGGTCATGGTGAGCTGGAAATTGTTGGCTCTGCACCAGTTGACGAACCCGTCATACTGGTCAAGGGCCTGTCCATTAAACTGATAGGATACGCCATTGTAGTCAAAGGCAATGGTACGGGATGGATCCGGAGCCGGTCCCACTATGTCACCCATATAGAGGTTATAAACCATCTGTGCAACGCCAAGGTCCTTGAAGGTCTCGGCATTGGCATCATTTGGAAGGATTCCCTTCATGCCGTGGTCGTTCCTGGCAACGGTCTTGGTGGCCAGGGCCTCGGGGTTTGTGATGTAGTGCTCATCACTCACCTGCTGCATTGAGCCGCCGCTCTTTACAGCCACAAGAAACTTTTTGCTCAGGTTGGAATCCGCTGTATAGTTGTTTAATGGGCATACCAGGGATGCACTTGAAGCGATGTCACAGCTGGCAACCACCTTGCCTGTAGTTCCGTCCTGATAAACCTCATCTGAATAGAGATAATACTTGCCGTCATCAGAGCCGGGTAAAGAGCTGGCGGAAACATTTACAACCACATCTCCCCCCTGTATCACGCAGGAATTGATGGTCACAACCCTTCCTGCTGCCTCTGAAACAACAGCGCCTCCTGTGGTGATCCCGGCTGCGCCTGCTGCTGTTACCACAGTCACTGCGGTCATGATCCCCACCATGATCTTTTTGAATACATTTACTTTTTTCACACCAAACCTCCACATTTTTTATGCATTTATTATAGCGTCAGCAAAGCTGCCCAGAGCCTCTGCATCACCTGGGTGCAGTGCGCTCTTTATGGTCAGCATGTTGTCAAGGACTGTCACATTCTTAAGCTGGGACAGCTTCTCGGAAATGAGCTTGCCCGCTACAGGTGCCCAGGTTCCGTTCTGAGCCAGGGCAAATACCCTGTTCTGTACCGAAAGGGCTGCCATGTCGGATACGAAGCTCTCCATTGGCGGATATACGCCGTTGTTGTAGGTCGGACACACGATAACGATCTTCCTGCACCTCCACACCTCTGATATAAGGTATGACACATCAACTCCGGAGACATCATAGACCCTGACATTTCCTGCGCCCTTTTCCCTGAGCATGCGTGCAACTGCCTGTGCTGCGCTGGCGGTATGTCCGTAAAGACTACCGTATATAACTATAACACTATCTTCCTCAAATTCATAGGTGCTCCATTTCTGGTATTTGCCCAGGAAGTAGTCCAGATCTTTTCTCCATACAGGACCGTGGAGCGGGAGGATCATTGCGATGTCCAGTGCTGCTGCCTTCTTGAGAACAGCCTGCACCTGAGGTCCGTACTTGCCCACGATATTGGCGTAGTATCTTCTTGCAGAATCCAGGAAATCTTTGTCAAAGTCATACTCATCTGCAAATATGCCGCCGTCCAGCGCCCCAAAGGTTCCGAAGGCATCAGCTGACAGAAGGGCCTTTGTACTCTCTTCATAAGCGAAAAGAACTTCCGGCCAGTGGACCATGGGTGCCGACACAAACTTAAAATTGTGCTTTCCTGTGGACAGCTGGTCACCCTCCTTCACCTCCAGCTTCTTGTACTGTGCAGACTCAGGGAAGAACTGGCCCATAAATGTGAAGGTCTGCTTTCCACCCACAACCGTCACCTCAGGATAAAGAGATACTACCTTGTCTATGAGAGAACAGTGGTCAGGCTCCATGTGAAGGACGATGAGGTAATCAAGACTCCTGCCGTCAAGCACCGTCTTAAGGTTCTCAAGATACTGGTCAGCCACTGTTACGTCTGCTGTGTCAAATACTGCAGTCTTTTCATCGTCAACAAAATAGCTGTTGTAGGACACTCCCTCGGGAATGGGAAAGATATTCTCAAACCTCGACAGTCTATTGTCGCTTGCTCCTATCCATGTAATTGACTCCGTGATCTTCTTTGTGTTGTTCATTTTCTGTCTCCTCTCTTGTATTTATATATCCTGGCCTTTTCAGGCTCGCTTGAATTCCAGAATTGTTTTCTCAACTATCTTTACATCAATAGGCTTCGAGACATGTGCATTCATGCCGGCATCAAAGGCCTGCTGCACGTCGTCGGCGTAGGCATTGGCTGTCATGGCTATGATGGGTATCCTCTCCGCCCAGTCAGTGCCCAGGGCCCTTATGGCCGCTGCAGCTTCGTAGCCGTTCATCACCGGCATCTGGATATCCATGAGTATCATGTCGTAGTCGCCCTCCTTCGCCGCCTTGAACATCTCCACAACTTCCTGTCCGTTGCAGCCCCTGGTGACCGTGGCGCCCTCCATGCTCATGAGCTCCGTCAGAATGTCAGCGTTTATATCGTTGTCCTCTGCTGCCAGGAACTTCATGCCCTCAAGAGGATTTTTGACAACCTCTTCCTGCTGCTTGCTGCTCCTTGCAGTTATATCCTCAATTATCTGCTTGAAGATGGATACAAAGAAAGGCTTCTGCATCAGATCATTTGCCCCTGCTTCCCTGACCTCGTCCTCAATGGCCCCAAAGTCATCGGCCATTACCAGGATAAGAGCGTTGCTAGCCATGTCCTTGGTCCTGATATTCTTTACTACCTCAGCGGCTGTCATAGTGGCAACCACATCATCCACAATAATGACATCGAAAGGTGCCTTATGCTCCATGCTCTCATCAATGAGCCGGAGAGCAGCAAATCCTGTGGAAGCCTCCACAACCTCAATGCTCTCATTCTCCAGAAGTCCGGCCACCTGCTCGCACTCTGCGTGATTTGCGTTTACAAACAGAAGCCTTGATATACCATGTGCCTTCCAGAAATCAACATTGGTGGCCTCAACCACCTTGAGCCGCAGGTTGACGATAAAGGTACTTCCCTTGCCCTCCTCGCTCTCTACACGGATGGTGCCGCCCATGAGCTCCACAAGGCTCTTTGTGATGGCCATTCCAAGACCGGTGCCCTGGATGCCCTTGGTGGCTCCCTTTTCCTCCCTGGTGAAGGCATCGAATATCTTGTCCTTGTACTCGGGCTTCATCCCTATGCCGTTGTCCTTAATGGTAAAGGTGACATTCTGGAAGCCCTCTGATGAGGACGGGGACTCGGTTATGGTAAACCATATCTTTCCTCCCTCAGGTGTATATTTCACGGCATTACCAAGGATATTTACAAGGATCTCATTGATCCTCTGCTTGTCACCCATGAACATGTCGTGCTCCATGTCCTCGACCCTGACGGTATATTCCTGGTTCTTGGCCTTGGCCTGGAAGCTTATGACAGTGTTTATCTCCTCCAGCAAAAGACCTATTGCCATCTCCTTGATATCCAGCGTGGTCTTACCGCTCTCGATCTTACTCATGTCAAGTACATCATTGAGGAGCGACAGCAGGTTCTGGGAAGCCAGTGAGATCTTGTGGGTATACTCCCTGACCTTTTCCGGCTCCTGGCTGTGCTTGTCGATAAGGAGATTGAATCCTGTTATGGCGTTCATCGGAGTCCTGAAGTCATGTGACATATTGGCCAAAAAGCTCGTCTTGGCTCTGTTGGCTGTCTCGGCCGCATTCAGGGCCTCCTGCAGCTGATGGTTCCTCTGATACTCCTGGGTCCTGTCATACAGGGCCAGGGCCAGTCTCTTTCCACCGTCATCGATGGTGCAGACAATGACTCCGCGGTAATACATGTGCTCGTTGGTCTTCAGGTTCTCAAATCTTATCTCCTCCAGGACCAGCTCATTTCCGCTCTCCATGGACTCCTCTATAGCCCTGTCCAGACGAAGTTCATCTCCCTCACGCTGGGCCTCCACCAGTTTTCTGATGTCTGCCTTGAGGTCATATATGGATATTCCAAGTACCTTCTCCGCATTGGCCGTAATAAAGCTGGCCTCATAGCTTCCCTCATTGATAACAGCCAGGATATCGTTGTTCTTTTCCACCACGAAATCGAAGAGCCACTCCCTGTAGTGGATGTCATTCTCCTTAAGGAGTATCTGCTCCTTGTTCATCCGCTCAATTTCCTGAACCATTTCATTCAGGGTGTCCGCCATGTCCTTGATGGAGGCTGAGAGCTGACCTATCTCATCTTTGGATGTATCCCTGTTCTCGATGGCAAAATAGCCGTTTTTTATTTCGTTGGCCATGTTGTTTATGCCGGTGATTCTGCTGGTCATCCAGTTGGAGAACCTGGTTCCTATGAAGGCCGCTATCACAAACAGCACAGCCCCAAGGATCATGACTGAAATGAGGATCCGCAGAACATCTGCCGATATCTCGTTTCTGTCCACATAGTAGTATACGTCCCAATCATTAGCTGTTCTTGCGCTCCTTGCGATGAAGTAATCGCCCTCATCCTGAAACTCATCAAGGACTCCCTCACTCACCTTCGAAAGGATCCTCTCGTCAAGCTGCCCGTTATCAATACCGTGATGACTTACGATATTACCGCTGCCGTCAAGAATTACGATGCCGCTGTTCAGATATGAATCCTGCTCAAGAGCTGAAAAGAATGAGTCATTTCTTACCTTCAGGATGATCATTCCTATGCGCTTCGAAGAAGTGGCGGAATCCAGGAGACTCTTCATCAGATACACTCCCCCCTCACCGTCCACTATCCAGGTGGCACTGTACTCGTGACCCGATATGTCATACCAGGTCTTTTCCAGCTCCGTCGTGGGTTTTAACAGAAAATCACCCATGTGGTTCTTTTCGATAAGATCCGTGTATATGGTTATGGACTCGATATTTGTGTCACTGCTCAGGTAGTACCAGATAAGAGGCTCTATCGTATCATTGAGCTCCTCCGTAAGGCTGTAGGGATCTGACTGTACCTTTTCCAGCACCTTTCTGAATTTATCCTCATAGGAAAAGAACTTTACGACATCATTTTCCCTCTTGGCATTATTTTCTATTCCGTATGCAATGACACTTACATTGCCGATCATGGCGATCCTGGTCTGCTCTATAAGGTTGTTTTTGGCCACAGTATAGGAATACACTCCCAGGATTACGATGGGAATGATGTTCAGAAGGATGATTGACCTTATCAGGGTTTTTCTGATGCTGTGAGACTTCATAAAAAAACGTTCAAACAGATTCATGGAATGCTCCTTGCGTTATTTCCTGTGAAGTATTTCGTACACTACCTCATCCACGTTCTTAAGCGCCGTATCCGTATCCTCTTTTCCCAGCAGCACGTTTTGCATTTCCCTCCCCAGGGAATAATATGCTGCCTTGTTGAGCTCCTGCCCCCAGTCCATCCAGGGGGTGAAGGCCAGCTCCTTTGATATCATGTCCTTTATTCCGCTAAAGACCTTCTCGTTCTCAAAGGTCGTATCCTCAAGATAGGTCTGGCTCCCGGGCCTGTCCTGCCACATGGCATACTGCCCCTGGGGTGTGGCCAGGGCCTTTAGCACCTCTGTGGCCTCCTCCATATGGGGGGACGCCGAATTCAGGGCAAATCCCACATCACATCCGCCGATTATGGCCTTTCCCTCCCTGCCGAAGATGGGCATTGTCCCGATGTCCATGCCAGGATTGTTCTCAAGTATTGCGTTGTAGGTCTCAGGCCCTCCGAATATCATCGCAGCCTCGCCGTCCGTAAACTCCTCCACCGCAGTCCTTGCGTCTATTACATACATGTCGTGGGTGAAGATCTGATCCTCCAGCATCTCATTGAAATCCTTCATGTATGGTCCCAGCTCCTCATAAAAGGTGGTCCTTCCATACTGGAGCCTTCCTCCGAAGCCCTTTCCCCTGTCTGTGTGGAGATAATTGGCTGCAACCGTGGCCAGCACAAGATTGGATACAGTGTAGGGGTTCTTGAGACTCATGGTCACCGGCTTTATGTTTCTTCTATCCCTCAGTTCATTACAGCAGTCTATAAAGGCGTAATAGGAAACCGGGAACGGTATATTGTTTTCACTGAAGAGCTCCCTGTTGTAATAGATGCACTCAAACTGGCTTGTACAAGGGACCGCATATATGCTGTTTCCATACATGAATGCCCGCTGACCCTTCTCATTAAAGCCTTCACAGAGATCGGTTATCACGCTGATGTACCCTGTCAGTGCGTGCTTGGATACCATCTCCCTGTCCACATAGAGAATATCCGGTGCCCCGCCGTAGGAGAGCTTGGAGTCTATTATGGGCTCGTAGTTGCTCTTATCCACATATTCAAATTCGATATCGTAATCCGGAAATTTCGTGGCAAGAAATGCCTTAAGATATGTCAGGTTGTAATCATTGTACCAGGTGGCTATCCTGACCAGCCGCCTGGCATCCCCGGCCCCTGAGCCGGTATCTTTTTTTCCTGGTCTGTCTTCAGAAGACGCAGCAAAAGACAGGCCCGCTTTTGTAGGGACTACTGCAAAGAGCGCACCTGTCAAAAGAGCTATTGTACATAAGAAAGAAACCAAGATATCAATAAGTCGTATGCCCCTCATTAGAGTCCTCATCTAACCAATATCTTATTTAGTTCCCCAACATACATGATGTGATAATCGCCGTCCCTGTAGAACTCATCCACCAGTGATTCGTCCACAAAACCATCCCTGCCAAGTTCCTGTTTGTAAAGAACTCTGGCGGTTACAATTGCGCCCGCCTCATCGATAAAAGGTATTCCATCATCATAATTGATAGTGAGCCTTGCTCCGGCTATCTTGTCCTCGTTGCGTCCTGAAACTGCCCCCATGAATTTCAGGACACCCCTGAATTCCTTCTGATCCAGAAAGCTCAGTGAGAACACTCCGGATTCATCAAGAAACTCCCTTGTGTACCTGCTGCCCCGCACATATATGACAATGACCCTCTTATTCCAAAGATATCCCACGCCTCCCCAGGATGCGGTCATGGAATTGACCTTGTCGCCCTTCATGGATGTCACAAGGAGACTGTCGCCTATAAATGTAAAAGCTCCCTCATCAACGTCAACTGGATCAACTGGCTGAAATACATGCATAGGCTACCTCCATTTTCTGTCTGCTTAAAAATCCCTTATTTTGTCCTCTTCCGACAAACCGGTATTTTCTATTTGTGTTATCGTCACTTCGTAGCTGTAATTATCGCTTACTTTTATAGTAACACGGTCACCGGTCTTATGTCCAAGCAATTGTTTCCCAAGGGGAGATTCAATGCTGATAAGTCCCTTTAGGGAATTCTTCCTCATGGTGGTGACTATCTTGTAGGTCTCGATGCTGCCATCCTCCTCGACCCTTAAGGTCACGGTCTTGTTCATGCCTACCTCGTCCTCACCGGCCCTGTCATCTATCACTCTTGCAGTCTTGATCATGCGCTCAAGAAACCTTATCCTGCTCTCATTCTGATTCTTGGCCTTCTTGGCTGCATAATATTCAAAATTCTCTGAGAGGTCGCCCTGGGCCCTGGCCTCCTTGACGTGCTCCAAAAGCTCCTTCCTCACTACTATCTTGCGGTGCTCTATCTCCGCCTCCATGTCCTCAATGTCTTTTTTGGTAAGTTCGTTGTTCATCTCTTCCCCCAGATTATTGAAAAAGTAAAAAGGAAGGGTAAAGCAGATGCCCTACCCTTCCCGAGAAATCTCTGTTTACTGTTCGTATCAGGCTTTGCCAACTGATCCGAAGAGCTCCATTTTCTCCTTAACTGTAGCCTTGATAGCCTCAGCGCCGGGAGCAAGAAGCTTACGAGGGTCAAATCCTTTGCCTTCAAGGTCCTTGCCTGCTTCTACGTACTTACGTGTTGCATCTGCAAATGAGAGCTGGCACTCGGTGTTAACGTTGATCTTGGATACGCCGAGAGTGATGGCCTTCTTGATCATGTCTGCAGGGATTCCTGTGCCGCCGTGAAGAACGAGAGGCATGATGCCTGTCTTCTGCTGGATAGCATCGAGAACGTCGAAGCGAAGTCCAGGCCATCCTTCAGGATATTTGCCGTGGATGTTGCCGATACCGGCTGCAAGCATATCAACGCCAAGATCAGCGATTCTCTTGCACTCGTCGGGATCTGCACACTCGCCCATTCCTACAACGCCGTCTTCCTCGCCG